>Ga0194119_10005462_pt1 | contig 18962 bp, 15 predicted proteins | sample TA2MahC100mmetaG_FD_148620 | JGI IMG/M metagenome (GOLD analysis project Ga0194119, IMG submission 148620) | Freshwater microbial communities from Lake Tanganyika, Tanzania - TA2015018 Mahale Deep Cast 100m | ecosystem: Environmental > Aquatic > Freshwater > Lake | place: Tanzania: Lake...
GGTCGTGCCGCTGCTGGCGATCTTCCGCTGGGAGATGCCGCCGATGCTGGCGCTCCTCAAGGCGTTCATCCTGAGCGGGGTCTTCGCGGCGCTCTTCGCGGGATCCGGGGTCCTCTTTCGACGCGCGTCTCGCCCGGCGGTGAAGTCCGGCGTTCGACGCGGAGCGGGGCGATGATCGATCGACCAAGATCGATAGACCATGATCGATAGACCATGATCGATCGACCAAGATCGATAGACCATGATCGATAGACTTGACGCGGGGCGACCCGCTCGGCTCGTGTTCCGAGACTGGAGGCGACCAATGCAGCGGCTCATCGTGCTTGATCTTCGGCGGATGGTCCTCTTCCTCGCGACCGTCATGCTCCTCATCCCGGCAGCGCGTCCTGTGCTCGCGGGTGATCCGCCGCCGGCGACGCCCCCCGCGACCGACGCCGCGGCCGCGCCGGCGCCCGAGCGCATCACCGACCTCATGAGGCTCCGCGCGGCGGAGCTCCAGACGATCGTCGCGACCCCGCTCGCGAGGCAGTTCCTCGCCGCCACCGCGAGCCTCGCCGAGCCGAGCGCCCGCGTCATCTACCGCGACCGCGCGAAGGGGATCGCCCTCTCGCAGCGCGCCTACGACGCGATGACGCCCGAGGCGCAGGCGTCGCTGACCGCCCGCGAGTGCACGCCGCAGTTCTACTACGAGACCGGCTACGGCTCGCCGCTCGTCTACGTCCGCGTGCTTGATCTCGTGGCGCCGCATCTTCCGCGCGTCGATCGCCCGAAGCTCCTCGACTTCGGCTACGGAACGATCGGGCAGCTGCAGCTCCTCGCGCATTGCGGCGTCGATGCGCACGGGGTGGACGTGGAGCCGATCTTCGAGGCGCTCTACAGCGAGCCGGGCGACGTCGGTCCGATGGGCGGCGGGTCGGTCGCGATCCACACCGGGCAATGGCCTGCCGAGGAGCGGCTGCGGACCGCGGTCGGCGGCGGCTACGCGGCGATCACCAGCAAGAACACCCTCAAGAAGGGGTACCTCCATCCCACGCCGCCGCCGGGGCAGACCGTCGATCCGAGCCGGCTCGTCCACCTCGGCGTCTCCGACGAGGAGTTCCTGAAGCAGGTGCACGACGCGCTCGTGCCGGGAGGCGTCTTCGCGATCTACAACATCTGCCCTCCGCAGAATCCGCCGGACCAGGAGTACATCCCGTGGGCGGATGGTCTCTCGCCCTTCTCGCGCGAGGCGTACGAGAGGGCGGGCTTCGAGGTGATCGCCTTCGACGCGGTCGATCAGGCGTGGGTGCTCGATTGCTTCCGCCGGCTCGGCTACCTCGAGGGCATCGCGCCCGAGGACGCCCCCAAGCAGTTCCTCTGCTGGTACACGATCGTGCGGCGGAGGAACTGACCGCGAGGCGAGGCGGACCTCACGCCGAGCCGAGGACCGCGTCCACCTCGATCTCGATCCTCATCCGCGGATCGGCGAGTCCCGCCACGATCATCGTCGCCGCCGGACGGATGTCGCCGAACGCGCCGCGCAGGATCGGCCAGGTCGCCGGAAAGTCCGCCGCGTCGGGCAGGATGTAGCGGACCCGCACCACGTCGCGGAGCGTCGCGCCCGCCTGGGCGAGCGCCTGCTCGATGTTCCGCAGGCATTGCACGGTCTGGGCGGCGACGTCCTCCTCGATCGTCATCGTCGCGTAGTCGAAGCCGGTGGTGCCGGCGACGAAGACGAGGTCGCCGACGACGACCGCGCGGGAGTAGCCGATCTCGCGCTCGAACCGCGAGCCCGAGGAGATGGTCTGGCGGGGCATGCGGGGAAGGTAGCGGCGGCGACTCGCCGGTGGAGATCGACCGCTCCCGGCATCCGGCGAGCCGCGTCGCGACGGCACGCGGACCTCGGGCACGCGGCACTCCCCGCGCCGCATCTCGCCGACGCGGGGGCTCGAAGGAGCGGGACGGGGGACCGGAGGCGTCGAGTCCCCCTACCCTCCACGCCCGCCTCGCGAGGAGCCGAGCCGTCATGAACAACCAGAAGAGCTGGCCCCGGACGGCACGGGCCGGCCGCTCGAGCTGCAGCAGGTGGGGCCCGGCCGCTACCGCGGCGAGTTCGCGGCGGCGCAGACCGGTTCGTACCTGGTGAACGTCTCGGTGCCGTCGACGCGCGAGGGCGACGCGACGTCGAGCGTGCAGGCGGCGGTGGGAATTCCGTATGCGAAGGAGTTCCGGGCGGTCCGCGACAACGCGACGCTGCTCGCGCAGGTGGCCGAGCGTACGGGCGGGCGGGTGCTCGGGATGGACGAGGTTTCGCTGGCGGACGCGTTCGACCGGACCGGTCTCGCGATTCCCCGCAGCCCGAGCCCGACCGGGCCCGACACGTGGAAGCCCTCGCCGTCGGGGCCGCGATGGACGAGCGAGCGCGCGAGGCGTCCGAGCGTCTCGCGGTCCTCCGGACGCAAGCCTCCCCGCCGGATGATGCCGAAGATTCCGCACATGTCGGCGGGGGTTTCACCAGTAGAGGCCGTCGTACCGCGCGGCCCCGCGCAGCTCCGGCACGTTGACGAGATCGATCACGTGGTGGTCGGCCCCGATCGCCGCCGCCTTCCACCGTTCCGCCGAGAGCCGGTGGTTGACGACGAGGGTCTTCGATCCCGCGACCACCGCCCGGAGGTCGGTCGAGAGGAGCTCCGCGAGGTGCGGGATCGCCTCGAGGGCGAAGCTGCGGTTCGAGCCGACCATGTTCGCGACGGCGAGGTGCTCGTCGTAGATCCTCACCGGAACGCCCTTCCCGAGCAGCTGTTCCACCAAGGCGACCATGGGCGACTCGCGGACGTCGTCGGTGCCTTCCTTGAAGGCGAGGCCGACCAGGCCGACCGGGTTCCGTCCGTTGCTCGCGACGATCCGCTTCACGAGCCGCTCGACCTGCAGGCGGTTCGACTCGAGCATGCCGGCGTGCATCGGCAGCGGCACCGCGGTCGAGCGCGACGCGTCGAGCAGCCCGCGGAGGTCCTTCGGCAGGCACGAGCCGCCGAACGGGTTGCCGGGCTTGAGGTACTTCTCGCTGATGTTCAGCTTGCGGTCCTTGCAGAAGATGTCCATGACCGCGTGCGAGTCGATGCCGAGGGCCTTGCAGATCAGGCCGATCTCGTTGCCGAAGGTGACCTTCAGGGCATGGAAGCAGTTGTCGGCGTACTTCACCATCGCGGCGACGTCGGGCGGGACGAAGAACGTCTCGGCGGCGATGCCGGGATAGAGGTCGCGGCAGAGCGTCTCGCTGCGGCCGTCGCTCGCCCCGAACACGATCTTCGGCGGGTGGTAGAAGTCGTGCACCGCGATGCCCTCGCGGAGGAACTCGGGATGGCACACGTAGCCGATGTGGCCGCCGAGCTTCGAGCCCGAGGTCTCCTCGAGGATCCGCATGAGCGACTGGTGCACGGTCGGGAGGCTCGTCGAGCGGTTGAGCACCGTGAAGAAGTCGCGGCGCTGGTCGCGCACCGCCGAGCCGATCTGCTGGCAGACCCGGTCGAGGTAGCGGGTGTCGACGCCGCCCGAGGGCGTGCTCGGCGTGCCGACGCAGACGAGGCCGATGTCGGTCTCGCGGACCGCCGCGGCGACGTCGGTCGTGGCCCGGAGCTTCCGGTCGGCGACCGCCTTCGCGAGGATGGCGTCGATGCCCTCCTCGATGATCGGGCTCTCGCCCTTGGCGATGCGGCGGACCTTGTCCTCGATGACGTCGACGCCGATGACGTCGTGCCCGAGGGCCGCAAGGCAGCCGCACGAGACGGCGCCGACATATCCGAGTCCGAAGACGCTGATGCGCATGGTCATTTCCTTGAAAGGACGCCCGCCCGCTCGAGCGCGGTGACGAAGCCGTCCACCATCCCGTCGATGTTCACCTCGTCGCGGACGAGATCCTGGCCACGGCGGGCGATCGCGGCCGTGCCCGCCGGATCGGCGAGCACCGCGTTCACCGTCGCCGCGAGGGCATTCACGTCGCCCTTCGGGTACCGCCAGCCGGTCTCGCCGTGCCGCACGATCTCGCCGTCGACGCCCGGCTCGTCGGCGACCACCATCGGCCGGCCGAAGGCAAGCGTCTGCTGGATCGCGAGCCCGAGCCCGCCGCACATGACCGACACGTCGCAGGCGCCGATCCAGCGGTAGTCCTCGCCCTCGGCGACCCGTCCGAGGATCCGGACGTCGTCTCCGCCGAGCGCGGCGGAGCGTGCCTTCACCTCGTCGAGCATCTTCCCGCCGCCGACCATCACGAGGACCGCGTCGGGATGCACGGCTCGGATCGCCGGCCACGCGTCGATGAGATCGAGATGCCGCTTCTTCGGGTACATCGTGCCGCAGTACAGCACGATCTTCCGGCTCTCGAGGCCATGGGCCGCCTTGAGCTCGGCGGCGCGGGCGTCGCGCTGGCCGAGCTCGGCGAAGATCCGGCTGGTGTCGATGGTGTTGCGGGCGATCGTGATGCGTCCGCCGGGGATCCCGATGCGTTCGAGCTCGCGCTTCCCTCCTTCGCCATAGCAGATCACGCCGTCGAAGAGGTTCGCGAAGCGGAATCGCAGCAGGTCCGAGATGCGTCCGCCCGGGGTGCCGTCCTCGGTCTGGCCCTTCGACCAGAGCAGCGGAACGCCGCCGGACGCCCGCGTCACGCCGGGTACGCGAAGGTTCGTGAGGATCCGCGGCGTGCCCTCGACGACGACCGCGGCGGGACGCCGCGAACGGATCCCGTCGAGCAGGCCGGGCTGCGTCCAGCAGGTGACGCCGAGCGGACGGACGTCCTTGAGCTGCACGAACGTGTCGCAGTACGGTCGCGTGGGATCGGCGGGGCCCTCGAGGCGGTTCGGGTCGAACACGACCTTCAGCGTGAAGCCCCGCTCGGCCAGCCGCTCGGCGAGCCGGTCGAGCACCGGCAGCCGGTAGTGGGCGAGATAGCGCTGGACGATCCAGATCTCGCGTCCGGCGGCGACGCCATCCGTCCGGGCGGGACGGCCGTGGGTTGGGGCGAGCGCCGGCGGCATCATGCGGTGACCTGCGCGGGTTCGGCCTCGGCGGCGTACGCCTCGGCCGGCTCGTCGGTGAACTCCGGCAGCTCCTCCGCGGCGTACTCGGGCGGCACGCCGCCCGGTGCGGTCGGCCCGGTCGCGGTGCCGACCCCGAAGCCGGTGATGGTGAGCGTCGTGCCGCCAAGGGAAGCGCCTTGCGGCGGCGTGAACGAGTCGATCGAGACGAGGCACGGACCCCACGCCGCGAGGAGCAGGGCGAGATCGGGGCTGTCGACGACGCCATCGCCGTTGAGGTCCTCACGGCACGATTGGCCGAAGGCGACGGGCACGAGGCCGAACGAGAGGGCAGCAATCACGATCCAGCCGAAAGGTCGATTCGGGCGCATGGGAGACTCCGCGGGTCGAGGGTACCGCCGGGATAGGCACCCGCTACGCAAAACGCAAGCCAAAATCGTCCGCTTCGCGGTTCTCGCACCTTGGCCGCCCTCACCCCCCCGCCGTGCGGCCCTTCCACGAGCGCCGCCCGCGGATCGCGAGCCAGAGGCTGCGTGAGGTCGGGGTCGTCGGAGGCCTGCACCGAGACGGGATGCCCGAACGACATGCCGCTGATCGAGGCGAGAACGCGGCGCACCTGTCCATCGGGCCCGATCAGCGCCTACCCGGTGTGCTGCGCCGGGTCGTGGAGGTCGAAGGAGAGCGGCACACCGCACTCGATCGACGCGAGTTGCGCCTCGATCTCGCGACAGCGGTCCTCGCCGAACTCGACCACCTGCTGCAGCAGCGTTCCGCCGGAGCCGCGTGCGAGCAGTGCGGTGAGGTGCCTCTCGTCGCAGAGGATTCGGATGCCCGGCGATCCCGAGCCGGTGCGCGGCTTTGCGAGAATCGGATAGCGCGACGCCGCCCACGCACGCGCGGCCTTCGGCGAGGCCAAATCGTCCAGCGCAAAGGAGTCCGCAAAGGGCAGGCCCCGCGCGGCCGCGAACCGCCACATGGCGACCTTGTCGCTCACGATGCGAGCGGCGTCGATCGAGCCGATCGGGATGCGGTCTCGCAGGGAGGGGTCGGACTCGGCGAGCCTCGCGAGCGGCCCCAGGTCGCCATCGCGCCCCGGCAGCACGATGTCGGGCTGTTCGGCTTCGATCGTCGAGCGAAGGAAGGGCCCGAACGCCTCGTCCGCAGCGGGCGGCGACCGGTGCACCCGATCGCATCGAAAGACGCTCGGCGAGGCGGCGATCGTGTTGAGCCCAACGACCCGCACCCGGTCGCGCCGACCGTCGAGGGCATCGAGCACGTTCTGCCCGAGCAGGCTGCCGACGCTGAGTTGGAGGATCGTGACCATGAGGGTCGGCGTGGCGGATCGAGTGCGGCGGACGAGCCGACCGCAACGGGATCGATCGGCTGGCCCGCGGGGTCGGTCTAACAGGGATCGGCCACGCCCGCACCGAGGTTCTGCGAACTCCGTGGGAAAGCCGGTGGGGGTCCAGCGGACGCCGAGCGGACTGGCGGGGCTGGGAAGGGTGACTCGCGAAGGTCACGCCGACCGCCGCCACACCTCGATCGACCCCCGCGCTACGGCGAGATCCCAGGTCACGCGGCGCGCCGCGGCGCCACGCCGAACCGCCACCCGAGCCACAGCAGGTGATGAGGCAGGGTGGCCGCCGCACAGAAGAGCAGGAAGGAGAGCGCGATGGGTCGTGCGCCAAAGCCGCCGAGGAACCACGCCCCGGCGAGGACCATGGCGATCGACGGAACGAGCAGCCACGTCGAGTCGCGATGGACCCGCAGCGCGTTGGCGAGCCGCTGCACCGGACCGCCCCGGCGCAGCGGATCGCCGACACCGCGGGCCCGACCGCAGTGGCCGGCGGCATGGACGAGCATGAAGTAGGCGCCGATCGCGAGCAGTGGCGGGGTGTCCGAGGCCATCGCGAGGTAGGCACCGACGGTCAGCCACTCCTCGCGCATCTGCCACCGGTCGTGGCGCCGCCACAGTGGCGTGGCGAGGACGAGCACTGCGCCGATGCACAGGGCGACAGTGGCCGCCGCGGCGATCGCACCGGCGTTCGGCGGCGGAGTATCGCGGATCGCGAGGGCGATCTCGCCGAAAGGTGCCCACGCCGCGATCGGCTCGAAGACGAACGGCGCTGCGATCACGCAGAGGCCTCGCCCGAGACCCGCGAGATGGTCCAAGGGGCCGCGGACGATGGTGCCGCGGGTCCAGACCGAGTCGGACACCCCGAAGTGATGCGCGGCGAGCAGGAGGAATCCGACCAGGGACCACACCGGCGCCGCGACGAGGAGCGCGACGCACCCCGCCATCACGAGCGCGTACGCCGCGAAGAGCGCCCCGATCCGGCCGCGGTCGCCCACGAGGCGGCGCATCGCCTCGAGGTCGTACGCGCCGTGCGGCATGCCCACGACGAGCAGCGCCGCCACCCAGAGCCAGGCGCCCGCGCCGGCGTCGGGCTGCACGAGGACCGCCGCGATCCCCACGAGCAGCAGCAGAAAAGGGCGGGCGGCCCACGAGGGGCCGCCCGCCGTCGCACTCGCCAGCCAGCGGTCGCCGGCGGCATCCGCATCAGGCACTTCCCGCATGGACAGCGCCTGCTTCACCAACCTCAGTTCCGGCTCGGTGCGGCCGTCGTCGAGTGCCCGCCGTCGTGGTCGGCGAGCGCCTTGACGCCCTGGTAGCACACGAGTCCGAAGAACACCTTGTTGATCACATCGGCGACGTTGTAGCAGATCTCCCGGATGGACTCGCCTTCGGGTCCGCCCAGCGCCATCAGGAAGCCGATCGGATAGATCGTCCATCCGACGAGGATGAACAGCCGCAGCGTCTTGAGCGACTGCACGATCGACGGCGGCTGGGTCTGCATCTGGTCGTTGACCTTCGTGTACAGCACGAACACGATGTACAGCCACGCGGCGCAGGAGATCAGGTAGTTGATCCACCAGCCGCCGGATCCGACCACCGACTCCTCCGCGATCCACGCGAACACGAGCATGACCACCGAGGCGGCGACGAGGGTTCGGAAGAGCCCGCGGGCCCGCCCGCCGAGGTTCAGCAGCAGCGGGATCTCGAGCACGAGCAGCGGGACGGTGATCAGCCAGTCGATGTAGCGATAGGCGGTCGGGAACTGGGCGATCGTCTTGCCCTCGATCCGGGTCCCGTCTGCGTTGAAGAGCGCGGCGACCTGCTCGAGGTAGATCCCCGACATGCGGTAGTAGTGGAAGCACGCGACCGCGGTGATGATGCCCGCCACGACCATCACGGTGCGGTAGGCCTTGGGCACGCTGCCGGCCATGAGCCAGAAGTACATCGTGCCGGCGCCCATGGCGACGGTGCCGATCCAGAAGAGATACATCGTGATCCCCTCGATCGACAGACCTGCATTCAACGCGAGCGATGTTTCCGAGAGTCCAAGCGTGGTCATGAGACTTCCTTGGGAGGTGGGGGAGAACGGAGAACCGACTCCATGTGGAATCGCCGGAGGTCGACGCAACGATTACAGAAATGGAAAGATGTCGCAACGACACGCGTTGGCCATCGCGGCCGCCGGATCGTGGGCACGCATCCATCGCGACGAGAGACCGCTCTGCGGGAGCAACGCCAAGTTCATGTGTGACAGACGGTTGAGCCGTGCGGTGGCGGCGACTGCGGAGCCGAGGGCGGCCACACATCAGTCCGGCCCCTCGTCCCGCCGCCCCGGTCCACCGTGGGCTGCCGCCTACCCCTCCCGCCTGAACGCCATCGCCCCGCCGGCCATCGGGGCCGAGCGGCAGCGCGACCGCCCGGTCGGCGTCCAGCGCCGCGCCGATCGGCGCCCAGCCCGCGGGCGGCCGGATCCGCACCGAGTCGCGGCGCTCGCCGCGGATCTGGACCTCGATCGAGTCGGGGCTCTAGGCGAGTCGTTCGACGAGCACGCCGCCGCGGGCGCGCAGGCCCGAGACCGATCCCTGCGGCCACGCCGGCGGCAGCGCCGGAAGCAGCTCGACGATGAAGCGCGGCGGCCGGCCCGGGCCGAACGCGTCGCCGGCGGTGCGGTCCTCGAGGTGCGACTGCAGCAGCATCTCGGCGAGACCCGCGGCGCCGCCGAAGTTGCCGTCGATCTGAAACGGCGGGTGGTCGTCGAAGAGGTTCGGCAGCGTGGACTTCTCGAGGAGCCTGCGCAGGTTCGCGTACGCCTCGTCGCCCTCGCGGAGCCGCGCGAAGAAGTTGACGAGCCACGCGCGGCTCCAGCCGGTGTGACCGCCGCCGTGGGCGAGCCGGAACTCGAGGGTCTTCCGCGCCGCGGCGAGCATCTCCGGCGCTGCATCGAGCGTGAACTGCGCGCCGGGATGGAGCCCGTAGAGGTGCGACATGTGGCGGTGCCCCGGCTCGGCTTCCCGGAAGGGTCGCGACCACTCCATCAGGCGACCGTCGTCGCCGATCTGCGGCATCGCGAGTCGCTCGCGGGCGGCGATCGCCTCGACGACCACGGGATCGTCGAGCCGCTCGAGCACCGTCGCGGCGTCGATCAGGTTCGTGAAGCAGTCCCAGATGATCTCCTGGTCCATCGAGTTCCCCATCCCGATGTCGGCGTGCTGACCCTCGTCGGTGATGAAGGTGTTCTCCGGCGAGGAGCTCGGTCCGGCGACGAGCCGACCGGTCGCGGGATCCTCGACGAGGTAGTCGAGGTAGAACTCCGCCGCGCCGCGCATGAGCGGAAACGCCCGCTCGGCAAGGAAGACCTCGTCGCCCGAGTGGAGGTAGTGCTCCCACGGGTGGCGGACGAGCCAGCCGCCGCCGTGCGGCCACATGCCCCACACGGTGAGCCCGATCGGCACGGTGAACGCCCAGGCGTCCGAGGTGTGGTGGCAGACCCAGCCGTCGGCGCCGTAGGTGATCCTCGCGGTCTTCGCGCCCTCGACGGCGACGCGATCGATGAAGTCAACGAGCGGCTCGTGGAACTCCGCGAGGTTCGCGACCTCGGCGGGCCAGTAGTTCATCTGGATGTTGATGTTGGTGTGGTAGTCGGCGTTCCAGGGCGCCGCGACGTGCTCGTTCCATAGTCCCTGCAGGTTCGCGGGCAGCGTGCCCGGTCGCGAGCAGGAGACGAGGAGGTAGCGGGCGAACTGGAAGTACAGGGCGAAGAGCGAGGGATCCTCCGCTCCCGCGCGGAGCTCGCGGAGCCGCGTGTCGGTCGGCTTCCCTGCCTGCGCGGTCGAGCCGAGGTCGAGGGAGACCCGCGCCATCACCGGTTCGAACGACGCGAGATGTCGGGCGAGGAGCTCGTCGAAGGGACGATCGAGCGCCGCGCGGGCGATCTCGAGCGCCATCTCCTCGGGACCGCGCGGAAGTCCGCCGAGATCCGCGGGCGAGCGACGATCCGCGCGACCGATGCGCCGCGCGAAGTCGGTCTCGCCGGCGATGACCACGGTGTACGCCTTGGTGCGGCGCCCCACCTCCCACGAGACGGCGAAGCGACCGAGCGAGCGGGCGGGCGGGGACGCCGGGAACTCCGGCGCGGCGGGGTCATCCGCGCGAAGCCCGAGCCCCATCGCGAAGCGCACGCCGCGGTGCTCGCCGTTCACCGCCGTCGCGCCGACGACGCTGAAGCGGAGCGGCGTGCCGTCCTCGTCCTCCGAGTTCGACTGCTCGAGCCGACCATCGACGAGCGCCTCGCGTCCGAAGCCGATCGCCGCGACGAGCCCCTCGGGATGCTCGGTCTCCCAGCGGACCACCACGACCTGATCGGCGGCGCTGGCGAACATCCGGCAGCGGGTGGGGTGCCCGTCTGCGAGGAAGGTCGTCTCGGCGATCCCGGTCGAGAGGTCGAGCGTGCGGCGATACTCGGTGATCGACTCGAAGGCGTCGTGCCAGCAGGTGGCGACCGTCGCGAGGGTCTGATGACTCCGCACGAGGTCCTCCGCCATGAAGTGCTCCTGCATGAGCCGCTGTGATCCAAGCACGTCGCCGGCGAACCAGCGCCGCCGCGCCTCCGCGAGCGTGCCCGGCGGCGGGCGGCGGTCGCGCTCGAGCGGTCCGCCCGCCCAGAGCGAGTCCTCGTTCAGCTGGATCGTGCCGAAGGGATCGCCATGGACCATGCCGCCGAGGCGACCGTTCCCGATCGGAAGCGCCTCGGTGAAGCGCGAGGCGGGCTGCTGATACCAGAGGACGAGACCCTCGGGTCCCGTCGCGCTGCTCGGACGGGTCCAGCCGCGCACCGGCGTGCCGGCGGGGACGAGCTCCGCTGCCGCGGCGAGCGTCGCAAGCTCCGCGCGAAGCGCCGCGGCGCGCGAAGGCTGCAGGTCGCCGGGCTCGTCGCCGCGGAGGAGAAGCCACGCGCCCGAGAGGGAGATCGCCCCGTCAGACCCGACGAGGAGCGGCTTGCCGCTCCAGATGCCTCCGTTGCCGCCCAAGTCGTGGACCCGCACCGCGAGCAGGATCGTCGAGCCGGGCGCCGCGAGCGCCGCCGGAACCGCGTAGGTCCGTTCGGTCTGGTACGCGCTCGAGGCGCTCGGCGGCATCGAGCCGGTCGCGCCGATCCTCGTCCCGTTCACGAACGCCTCGTCGGCGTCGTCGATCGTGCCGAGCCGAAGCTCGAGGTCGCCGGGCGACCATGCCGCGGGGATCTCGACCGACAGCAGGTACCACGCGAAGCCGTCGTGGCGACCGAGTCCCTCGGGGTCGACCTCGTTCCATCCGGCGGGGACCGGCATCGCCCGCGGCGGCGGAGCGCCGACGAGGGAGGTCGAGCCGAACACGAGGCTGGCGACGCCGGCGAGACCCGCGAAGACCTCGCGTCTCTTGCGTCGAGCGGCGCGGCGGGCAAGCAGGTCCGGCATGGCGGGCTCCGAGAGCGCAAGGGAGAGGACCGACGAGAGGGCGCCGCAGGTCGCCGCTCGGCTCGTCGCGCGAGGTCGAGGCGATCGTACCGGTCGCGAGGTGGTCGACCCGGACGATGACGCGAGCGCGGCGGCGGCCCTCGAGGTCCGGAGACCGAGCAACCCGGGAACTCCCCGGACCCTGTCGAGTCCGCGACCGCGGACCCGCCCGGCGCGGCGTGCCGCTACATTCGCGGCGTGGGAGGTGCCTCATGACCCCGTGCCGACGCCACGCCGCCCGAGATCTCGCCCCCGTCCTTCTTCTGGCGTCGATCGCCGCCGCGACCTCCGCGTCGCGTGCCCAGGAGGAGCCGTGGTGGCCCGCCGACCTTCCCCGCCGCGTCGCGACGCCGCTCGACGAGTCGCCCGCCGAGCGCGACGACCGCATGGCGTGGTGGCGCGAGGCGAGGTTCGGGATGTTCATCCACTGGGGGCTCTACGCGATCCCCTCCGGCACCTGGAAGGGCAAGCGGACCGGCGGCGCGGAGTGGATCCTCAACGCCGCGCGGATCCATCCCGATGAGTACATGCCGCTCCGCGAGCAGTTCGACCCGGTCGAGTTCGACCCGACGCAGTGGGCGATGATCGCGAGGAACGCCGGGATGAAGTACCTCGTGATCACCTCGAAGCATCACGACGGCTTCTGCCTCTGGCCCAGCGAGTTCACCGACTTCGACGTGGACTCGACGCCCTTCCGCCGCGACGTCCTCGGCGAGCTCGCCGAGGCGTGCCGCCGCGAGGGCGTGGTGCTCTGCTTCTACCACTCGATCATGGACTGGACCCATCCGGACTACCTGCCGCGCCGGGCGTGGGACGACCGCCCGACCGAAGGCGCCGACTTCGAGCGCTACGTCTCGACCATGCACTCGCAGGTGAAGGAACTGATCGATCGATATCGCCCGGCGGTCCTCTGGTTCGACGGCGAGTGGGAGGACACCTGGACCCACGCCCGCGGCGCGGCGACCTACGACCTCGTCCGCACCGCCGATCCCGCGATCATCGTGAACAACCGCGTCGACGTGGGGCGCGAGGGAATGGCGGGGCTCACCCGCGCGGGCGGCTTCCGCGGCGACTTCGGCACGCCGGAGCAGGAGATCCCGCCGACCGGGCTTCCGAGCGGGGTCGACTGGGAGACCTGCATGACCATGAACCGCTCGTGGGGTCACCAGTCCTTCGACCTCGAGTTCAAGAGCGTCGAGGACCTGATCCGGAAGCTCGTCGACATCGCGAGCAAGGGCGGCAACTTCCTCCTCAACGTCGGACCCGACGCCCGCGGCAACTTCCCGCCCGAGTCGATCGCTCGCCTCGCGGCGATCGGTCGGTGGATGGACCTGAACGGCGAGAGCATCCACGGCACCCGCGCGAGCTGCTTCGGCGACCTGCCGTGGGGTCGCTGCACGCGGCGGAGCCTCCCGCGGGGGACTGACCTTGATCCGCCGCATGACTTCCACGTCGTCGAGGTCGCCGACGAGCGGCTCTACCTGCACGTCTTCGAGCGACCGGCGTCCGGCGAGCTTCGCCTCACCGGGTTGATGAACATGCCGATCGCGATGCAGGGGGTGGGCGACCGCGGGGCGTACTTCCTCGCCGATCCCGGCGCGGGGGCGCTGCCGGTGCGCCGCGAGGGCGCCGACGTCGTCATCACGCTGCCGAGCACGCTGCCGGATCCGATCGACACCGTCGTCGTCCTCGACATCGAGGGCGAGGCGGTGGTGGTGGGACCGCCCGCGATCGCGCCGGGCGACGGCGCGATCTTCGTGGACGAGCTCGCGGTCGAGATCACCTCGCCGAGCGACGAGGTCGAGATCCGCTACACCCTCGACGGCTCGGCGCCGACCATGGCGTCGCAGCGGGTCGAGGGAGCGATCCGCCTCACGGACTCGGCGACGATCCTCGCCGCGTGCTTCCTGAACCGGGCTCCGGCGTCGGGGGTCTCGCGGGCGAGCGTCACGCGGGTCGTGCCGAAGCCGGCGATCGCGGTCCTCACCTCCCAGCCCGGGCTCGTCGCGAGCGCCTACCACGGCACCTTCCGGCAGGTGCCGGACTTCGCGACGCTCGCGCCGGTCTCCGAGCAGGTGGTCGAGCGGGTCGGCGTCGCGGCGCGACCGCGCGGCGACGAGTACGCCCTCCGCTTCCGCGGGCTCCTCGAGGTGCCGGCGACCGGCGTCTGGGAGTTCCGGCTCACCTCGGATGACGGCAGCCGCCTCCTCATCGACGGCGAGCTCGTGATCGACAACGACGGGCTCCACTCCGCGACCGAGCGGACCGGTCGGATCGCCCTCGAGAAGGGCCTGCACCGGCTCGAGGTCGGCTTCTTCGAGGCGAGCGGGCAGGACGACGTCGTGCTCGAGTGGTCCGGTCCCGGCGTCGAGCGGCAGGCGGTGCCGGCGTCGGCGTGCTCGCACTAGGCGATCCAGCATGAGCCTCGACTTCAGCGACAAGTGGCACCGACGGTTCCTCGCCCTCAGCGAGCTCGTCGCGACCTGGAGCAAGGATCCCTCCCGCGGCGTCGGCGCGGCGATCGTGTCGCCGGCGAAGCAGATCATCGCGACCGGCTTCAACGGGCTTCCTCGCGCGGTCGAGGACCGTCCCGAGCGGCTCGAGCGACCGGCGAAGTACGACCTCATCGTGCACGCCGAGATGAACGCGATCGTCCAGTGCGCCCGCAACGCGGTCTCGCCCGAGGGCTGCGCGATCTACTCCTCCTTCTTCCCATGCATCAACTGCGCGATCGCGATCGTGCAGGCGGGGATCGAGGTGGTGGTCGCGTACGAGCCGAAGCCGGGCGACGAGCCGTGGCTCGAGTCGATCGGGAAGAGCCGGGCGGTCTTCGCGGAGGCGGGGGTGCGGTTCCTCGAGCTGCCCCGTCTCGCCCCCGGCGGCGATCTCGCCGGATCAGGCGGACGCGCCTGAAGCGGCGGGGACCGTGGGTCGATCACCTGGCAAGACGGGGGGACTGTGACGCCCGGAGGGACCTCAAGGAGTCGCGGTCATGGCTTCATGGATCGAGTTCGTGCTCGCGGTGGGCGGTCTGAGCGGCTGGGGGATGTTCGTGCTGCAGGTCCGCCGCGAGTGGTCGGAGCGGCAGCGACGGATCGAGAGCCTCGAGGCGACGAGGACCCGCCTCGAGGAGGAGTCGCGCGAGGCGGGTCGGGCGGGGGAGGAGCTCCGCGAGCGCGGCGCGACCTTGACGCGGAAGCTCCGCCGGCAGTACCAGCAAACGATCGTGCTCCGGCGGATGGTGAACCATCTCTCCGAGCGGCTCGCGCCGATCGAAGGCAAGGCGGCGGTGACCATCCGGCGGAAGACCGCCGAGTCCGTCCGCGACGCCTCGACCGATCGCCTGAAGCTGGAGAGCGCCTACAGCTCGATCGGGGGCGTGGAGGCGCAACTCGCCGAGCTCGAGGCGATCGAGCGGGGCGAGCCGTCGAACGAGGATCGCTTCGCGAGACTTCGCGCCGGCGAGAAGCCGGTGGTCGGCGTCGCGGCCTGAGCCGGAGCACCGTTCGAGTGGAGTTCGTTCGGGGAGGACCGGATCGTCGAAGGAGGTCGGGCACGATGTTCCTCGCGCCTCGAGGATGCTCGCGGCGTCCCGACGATCCATGAGGACCCGACGCAGCGACCCCGCCGAGCCGCCCGGCGGATCGACCTCGCGCCGCTAGGTCGTCGCGGCGGGCTCGAGCGCCCGCGCGATCGAGCCCGCGACGAGCACCGCCTCCGCGGCGGCGACCTCGCTCTCGGAGACGACCGTGGCGCCGTGCCGCACGAGCGCGTCGGCGTGCTCGTCGGAGAAGACCCGAACGAGGATCAGCGGTCCGCCAGGGCGATGAAGCCGCCGCAGCATCCGAAGATTGTCGGCGTGGCGGCGCATCGTCGACACCACCGCCCGCGCACCCGCGGCGTGCACCGCGTCGAGGATCGCGGGGTCCGCCGCCTCGCCGCAGATCGCGCGGACGCCGTCCTCGCGGAGCGCCGCGACCACGCCCGGATCGCGGTCGACCACCACCACGTCGGGGTTCGAGACACGCAGCAGGTCGAGGAGCATGCGGCTGTTCCGGCCGCATCCGAGCAGCACCACGTGCCCCGCCAGTGGCGGGAGCGGCGCCGGCGTCGGCGGCGCGAGGCGACCGACGAGCCACCACGCCATGCGGTCGGTGGCGAGCAGCGGGGTCAGCATCATCGAGACGACGGTGACCAGCGAGATCGCGGAGAACATCCCGCCCGCGAGCTCGCCCTGCGCGTAGCCGAGCACCGCGAGCACGAGGGTGAGCTCGCCGCACTGCCCGAGCAGGATGCCCGCCTCGATCGCCTCCCGGCGGGGCAGGCGGAGCCCGCGGGAGGCGACCGCCACGGTCAGCGGCGTCGCCACGAGCACGAGCCCAAGCGCCGCGAGCGCGAGCAGGAGGTCGCGTCCGACCGGCAGCGTCAGGGAGCTTCCGAGGGAGACGAAGAACACCGCGGAGAAGAACCCGACGATCGGGGCGATCGGCGCCCGGACCATTCCGCCCACGGGAAACACCGAGAGCGAGACGCCCGCGAGGAACGCCCCCACCGCGAAGGGAAGGTCGAGATGCCACGCGATCGAGAGGTAGGCGAACAGCACCGCCAGCGCCGCGATGATCTGCACCTCGGGATCGTGGTCGATGCCGCGGGCGACCCGCGGGGCGACGAGGCGGACGATGGCGTACGCGACCGCGAAGAGGAGGATCGCCGTGCCGACCTCGGCGACCATCGCCCACGGACCGCCGCGCACCGCGGCAAGCCCGGCGATCCCGAGGATCATGAGGAGGTCCTGCAGCAGCAGGACGCCGAGGACGAGGCGACCGAACGGCTCGAAGATCTGCCCCCGCTCGACGAGGAGTCGGACGCCGATGATCGTCGAGCTTCCCGCCAGACCAAGCCCGACGTAGGCGGCGACGATGGTGGCGTGACCGAAGAGGATCACGAGGATCGCCCCGAGCGATCCCACCACCACGAACTGCAGGAGCCCCATCCGCAGCGCGCCGCGCAGCTGCCCGCTCAGTCGACTCGGCTCGAACTCGAGCCCGACCGCGAAGACCAGGAACGCCAGGGAGAGCTGCGGCAGCGGTCGCTCGACGTCGAGGACCGGGACGCCCGGCAGCGCCGCGAGGATCGCCCCGGTCACCACGAGGATGGGGATCGCAGGCAGGCGGATGCGCTGCGCGACCGAGGTGGCGATCGCCGCCGCGAGGATGAGCAGCACCGCCTCGGTCATGGCCTCGCGATGCCCTCCTCGGCGAGGATCGAGACCACCCGCAGGTTGCCCTGCATCTTGCTGTCGACGAGATGATCGACCCCGAGCCGCTCCAGGTCGGGGACGAGGGAGCCATCGAACGCGTGCACGATGCAGGGCACGCCACGCTCGCGGCAGCGGAAGGCGAGCAGGCGGTTCACCGGCTCGATCTGCAGCGCCGTGACGACCAGCCTCGCCCGATCGAGCCCGGCGCCCTCGAGCAGGTGCAGGTCATCGATGTCCCCGTGGAGGACGCGGCAGGGTCGACCCCGGAGCTTCGCGAGATCGGAGTCGATCGCGATCACCTGCTCGCCCGCGGCGACCAGGGCGTCCACCACCCGCCGACCCATCGCGTTCATCCCCACCACCAGGACGTGACCGTGCGCCTCCGGGACCGTCGGGGCGGGCGGCTCCGGAGGAAGGCGGAGCAGTCGAGGCACGCCCCGAGCGGCGAGCCATCCCTCGATCGGATCGGCGTGCTGGATCACCCACGCGGAGAGGAGGATCGTCAGGAGTCCGACCGCCGCGATCACTCCCACCATCGCCTCGTCGAGCAGCCCGGTCTTCGCGGCAAGCGCCGCGAAGACGAAGGAGAACTCGCTGACCTGCCCAAGGCAGAGCCCCGCGAGCATCGCGCTGCGGCCGCCCATGCCGAGTCGACCGAGGAGGAACGCGACGAGCAGCGGCTTCGCCAGCATCACGAACGCGGCGAGCACCAGCACGGTCGGAAGCTGCGCGGTCGCCGCCCGAAGGTCGATGCCCGCGCCGAGCGAGACGAAGAAGACCGCGATGAAGAAGTTCATCAGCGGGTGGAGCCGCCGGTTGAGGTCGCCCGCGGAGGGAAGCTGGGCGAGCGAGATTCCCGCGAGGAAGGCGCCGATCTCCGCCGAGAGCCCGAGCAGCTTCGCCAGCACCACGAAGACGAGGCACCACCCGAGACCCCACGCGACGAGGGTCTCCGGGCGACGAGCCGCGAAGCCGAAGGGTCGGGCGAGGAGATGCCGCGACGCGAGGATGGCGAGACCGAGCAGCCCCGCGGTCGCGACGAGGGCGAGCGGCAGACGCCTCGCGGCGGCGAGGAGGTCCGGGGTCTCGCCGGGCTGGATGCTCGCGAGGACCGTCAGTGCCAGGATGACCGTGAGGTCCTCGATGAGCAGGACGCCCACCGAGATTCGACCGTGGAGGCTCGTCAGCTCGCGCCGCTGCTCGAGGAGGCGGATCACCACCACCGTGCTCGAGAGCGTCATCGCGAAGGCGACGAGGATCGCCGCGACCATCGGAATCCCGAGCAGCAGCGAGAGCAGGAACCCGAGCGTGGTGGTGACGATGACGTGCCCGACGCCTCCGAGGAGGGTCACCCGCCCGAGGTCGCGGAGCCGATCGAGGGAGAGCTCGAGCCCCACGAGGAAGAGGAGAAGGACGATCCCGAAGTGCGAGATGCCCTCGATCGCCTGGTCGACCGCCCCCGCGACCTCTCCGTCGGCGTCTCCCCGCTGGCCGGCGTCGAGAAGCCCGGTGATGGGACCGACGAGGAGTCCCGCGACCGTGCAGACCACGATGGTGGGGAGCTTCAGCGGCTTGAGCAGCAGCATCATCACGGCCGCCGAGACAACCATGATGCCGAGGGTCTGGAGGAGGATGGCTGCGTCGTTCATGCGGGAGACCGCGGACGCGCGAGGATACCGCCGCGTGGCGGGCGCCTTCCGTCGTCACGGGACTTCGGATCGGTGGACGTGGACCCGGTGGTGGTGTTCGTCGGTGGACGTGGACCCGGTGGACCCAGTGGACCCAGTAGACAACTGGGTGGGCGAAGCACTGCAGTGACGGGCGGAAGCCTGACGAAGAACGGG
>Ga0194119_10005464_pt1 | contig 18956 bp, 19 predicted proteins | sample TA2MahC100mmetaG_FD_148620 | JGI IMG/M metagenome (GOLD analysis project Ga0194119, IMG submission 148620) | Freshwater microbial communities from Lake Tanganyika, Tanzania - TA2015018 Mahale Deep Cast 100m | ecosystem: Environmental > Aquatic > Freshwater > Lake | place: Tanzania: Lake...
AACCGGCTTACGTGCTGCTCCGCGAAAAGAGGTTGAAAAAGCCGCTGAGCCCCGTGGCTGTCTTCTTTTTCTCAGCTGGCTTGGGTTTGTCGTCGGTTCCCGCCAGACGGGCGGCCAGTTGTCCTAGTTGCTTGCCGAGGACCGTTGCCTGGGCGATCGGTTTACCGTCGAGAAGCGCTCGCTGAACGGCTTCGTAGTCCGACATCAGAACCTGGTACACCTCTGTCTGGAGAGCCGTTTCGACCATCTCCTTGGACAGTCCTACTTCTTTACGGAAGCGGTTCAGAACTAACCGGATTCTCTGGCGTGGAATACCTTGGGATTCGTAATAGTTCAGGACCCGCTGTGCCGCCTGCAGGGCTGGGAGTTCGTTGGTCGAAACCAGTAGGACTTCGTCGGCCGCCCGGACCGCGCTCAGAGCCCACTCCCCATACGGCATGCCCATATCAACCACGATGTTGTTGTACAGGCGTGTGGCGAACTCCAGCAACGCGCGGGAATCCGTGACGTCCTGACCGCCGTCGGCGATGTTCTCTGGTGGCAGCAACACGTCCATTCCCTGCGCCTGCTGGACGATTCCCTTCCAAAGGTCGATGTCCAAGCCGCTGGCGTGGCCCACTGCGTCGACAAAGCTGAACGATGGCTTCAGCTTCATTTGAAACGCCTGGGTACCCGTGTGTGGGTCGAGGTCGGCCAGAAGAGTCCTCTGGGACCCGGAACGCCGGATCCCGGCTGATACGTTGAACGCGACCGTGCTGGCCCCGCAACCACCCTTCGCCGGAACCACGGTGACCACCCGGCCCCGTTCGGCGATTAACTCAGGGATGATCTGCGCAACCTTGTCGAGAACGGACTTGAGTTGGCCCTCCTCAAGTGGCGAGGTCAAGAAGTCGCGCGCCCCGGTTCGGAGGGCCTGCAGAATCTGCTGAGGGTCTGAATTCGGCACCAGGGCGATTATCGTTAGCCTCGGAGCGGCCTGGGCGATTGTCGAGAGCGCGAGCAGCCCAGCCTCGCGGTCGGAACTTAGGTCGAGGAAACACAGAGAACCAAGCGGGAACTCGGCTAGGTCTCCCGTATTCCTGGACGATGGATATTCATCAATTTCAACAACTTGCGCGGTTGGAAGCAGTCGCGAGAGCAGGGCGGACAACTCGAGCACGGTATTTCGGTTGGGCGAAACAACGAAGATACGCCACGCGCCTGAAGCCAAGTTCGAGTTGCCTCCTTTCCGAAGGAAATATCTGACGGCGGAGTCCACTTGGCTCCGTACATTGTTCATCGGCTGTTTCCGCCGAAAACATAAGGTCTCGAAGCCGCCAGTTTCCGTTCGGCGAAACCTTTTTTCTCACACCCTTCCACCCCTGGTCGATACGCATCTCAGAGGGCAGGCATACAACCCCATCCCGCCGCACCTCGAATACCGTCGCAGGATCAGAAAAATGGACCTTAACAGCAAGAAAACCGTCGCGATTTGCGAGTCGCAACCCGTCACCGCCGAAGGGTTACGTTCCATCGTGGATCGGTCCGCAGACCTCACTTTTCTCGGTCACACCGATTCGTTGCAATCGGCCAGTGAACTGATTCGCCAATCGCGCCCGGCCGTATGCCTGGTGGATAAGTCCCTTGGAATTCAGGCGGTTATGGACTGGCTGCCGAGCGCCAAAGCCGCCTCTCAACAAATGACCGAGTTTGCCGTATGGGGTGTCTCCATCACCGAAGCCGAAGCGCTCCGGTTCCTGCAGTCAGGTGCGAAGGGGATTCTCCGAAAGACCTCGGATACAAAGACCGTGGAAGCCTGCCTGGAGGCCGTCGCCAGCGGGTCCAGTTGGATGGCGGACTCCGTATTTAAGGACGGGCAGGGTCCCGACCGCCATGGCCGCAGCGAACTGACCCCCCGCGAGCAGCAGGTGCTGGAATTGGTGGAGCAGGGGCTCAAGAACAAGGACATCGCGCGCGAACTGGGCATTCGCCCCGGTACGGTCAAAATACACCTCAAGCACATCTTCGAGAAGACGGGCGTCCGGGGCCGGTACGGGTTGGCGTTGAACGTCATGCGGCAAAAAGGCCTGATCGAAATGGCGCCCGCCGTTTAACGCGTTTCGCCCAATATTCCCAGTGTTTGCACGAGTGCCCATGTTAAGCTGGGCATCGTGCAGCACTCTTTTCTCGTGGCGTTGGCGGCGCTCGGGACCGCCACGGTCCACGCCGCCGATCCACCCAAGATCGCCGAGATTCTCGCCGCGGAGCTTTCTCGGAATTTTGACGTCTTGAAGGCCAAGGCGGACCCGCCCGCTTACTACCTCGCGTACGCTATAAACGACGATGAGATGTTCTCCATGGAGGCCAACGGTGGGCTGATCGCCTCAAAAGATCGCCGCCGAAGCCGGTCGCTCGACGTAACTCTGCGCCTCGGCACGCCCCAACTGGATAATTACCACCGAATGCCGCGCGACTTCGCCCAATTCACCATGGGCTCGGCCGTCTCGCTCGACGACAACGCCAACGCTCTGCGCCGCCGCATCTGGCTGGACACCGACGCCGTTTATCGCGCCGCCTCTCAGCGGCTGACGAATATCAAGACGAACAAGGAAGTCAAGGTCGCGGCGGCCGATCAGTCCGACGATTTTTCCGCCGCCGAGGCGGTCACCGAATTTCAAGCGGTTCCCGAACTCAAGTACAACGAGAAGCTATGGGCGGACCGGATCCGCGCCTGGTCCAAGCAGATGGCTAAGTTCCCTGAGATTCTGAGCTCGCAGGTCAGTTTTTCGGCGCAACGCCAGGTGAAGACCTTCGTGAATTCGGAAGGTACTCGCCTGCAGCATGGCCGGCAGTTCGCACGCGTCACCGTTTCGGCGCGCGCGAAATCGTTCGACGGCATGGATCTGGTCACAGCCGAGACGATCGAGGCCGACGAGCCCGGCCGCCTGCCCAGCGAAAAGAAGATTGACGCCGTGGTCGACAAGGTGATTGCCGACCTTCGCGGCCTTTTGAAGGCACCGGAGGTTGACCCGTTTGTCGGTCCCGCGGTACTGTCGGGCCGTGCCGCCGGCGTGTTCTTCCACGAGATTTTCGGCCATCGAATCGAAGGTCACCGTCAAAAAGACGAGGCCGAAGGCCAGACTTTCACGAAGCGTGTCAATCAGGGCGTTCTGCCCGAGTTCCTCAGCGTCCATTTCGACCCAACTTTAAAGCGCTATGCAGACGAGGATCTCTACGGCTGGTACTCCTTCGACGACGAGGGAGTTAAGGCGCGTCCGGTCGCGGTCGTCGACAAAGGTATCCTCAAGACGTTTCTCCTCACACGGTCTCCGATTGCCGGGTTTCCGCAGTCGAATGGTCACGGCCGTCGGCAGGCCGGTCACGAGATTGTGGCCCGCCAATCGAACCTTATCGTCAAGAGCGACAAGCAGGTTCCCCGGCCTCGTCTTCGCGAGCTGCTGATCGAAGAGATCAAGCGCCAGAACAAGCCGTATGGGTTGTACTTTGAATCCGTCACCGGCGGCTTCACCACCACCGGCCGCGCCGGCTTGCAGGCGTTTACTGTTATACCGCTGGTGGTCTATCGCGTCTTCGCAGATGGGCGGCCCGACGAGTTGATCCGGGGCGCCGACATTGTCGGAACGCCACTCGCCAGTTTCGCCAAGATTGTCGCCACGTCGGACACCGCGGAGGTTTTCAATGGTTTCTGCGGAGCCGAATCGGGCAGTGTTCCGGTTTCAGCCGCGTCACCCGCGTTACTAGTCAGCGAAATTGAGATTCAGCGGAAAAATCGCTCGCAGGACCGCCCCCCGCTTCTGCCGCGACCCTCGCAATCCGGAGGCGCGCTGTGAAACGACGCTTGTTTGTCACCTTACCCTTTGCGGCCGTTGCGGCAGACGCGCAGCAGAAGATCGACGACCCCATTTTGGAAGTGATGGCCGCCGAACTTGCGCGCTCGATGCAACTGCGATTAGCCGGCGAAATGCCGTATTTCATCGAGTATTCCCTGGAAGACGGCGTGAACTTCTCCTGCATGGCGACACTCGGCGGACTGATCTCGACCAACGTTTCACCATACAAGATTCCCAGGACGGTTGTCCGTGTCGGCAGCTACGAGTTCGACAATTCCAACGCCGTCTTTACCGGTCAGGTGCGGGGCCCGCGCTTCGATCAGGGCCGCTGGCCCCTCGAGTTCAACCGCTCTCAAATTCAGGGCGAACTGTGGCTTGCCACCGATCGAGCCTACAAAGCGGCCGTGCAGGAGTTGTCTCTCAAGAAATCGGCTCTCCAAAATGTCACGCAGTCCGAGAAGCTCAACGACTTCGCCAAGCAGGAGAAGGTCGTTAAGCTGATGTCCCCGGCCAAGCCCGCGCCGGACGAAAAAAAGTGGAACGATGTGGCCCGCCGCCTCTCGGCGGTTTTTTCCGCATATCCCAAGATTCTGGACACCCGCGTCGAGATCGACGATTCCAGCTCCACCGCGTACCTTGCCAACTCCGAGGGCACACTGATCCGGATGCCGGAGACAGTTGTAGCCGTCCGCGCGCGCGCGGAAGCCCTGGCGGCCGATGGCGCGGTTATCCGCAACCACCGGTTCTTCCATGCCTTCCGGTTCGCCGATTTGCCGCCGGAGGAGACAATGCGCGCCGAACTGGAGGGGATGGCGAAACAACTCACGGCGCTGGCCGAAGCGCCGCTGGCCGAAGCCTACACCGGACCTGTTCTGTTTGAGTCCTTTGCCGCCGCGCAGTTGATAGCTCAAATAATCGGAACGCAATTGCACGTCATGCGTGACCCGGTCTCCGTACCCGGCCGTCCCGTCAACCTGCCTGCCGGCGAGTTGGAGGGCCGTCTCGGAGCGCGCGTGATGCCTGACTCATTCGACGTGGTCGACGACCCCAATGCGCAATGGAAGGGGCGTCCGCTTTTCGGAAACACGGAAGCCGATTTTCAGGGCGTTGTTCCCAAACGCACCGCGATCATTGAAAAAGGCACGTTGAAGTCGCTGCTCCATTCGCGCCAGCCTGTGCGTGGCCACGAGGGCTCCACGGGTCATGGCCGTCTACCCGGACCGTTCGGTCATGCGGCGGCGAACCCGACGAACTTGATCGTCACGTCGAGCGAAACCACAAGCCGCGACGCTTTGAAGAAGAAACTGTTGGACACCGTCGCGCAGCGGCGGAAGCCGTTCGGCGTCATTGTCCGGCGGCTTGACTATCCGTCGAGTGCCAGCGTGGTTGAACTCCGGCGCATGGCCAACGCCATGCAAGGGTCAGGCGCGGCGCGGCCGTTCAGCCTTCCGCTCGAAATCGTACGTGTCTATCCCGATGGCCGCGAAGAACCGATGCGCGGTGTCCGTTTCCGTGGAATGAATGTTCGCCTGCTGCGGGATATTGTCGGAGCGGGCGACGACGCCGCTCCAATGGAGTTCCTGCTCAACACATCTCCTTTGGCGCTGATGGGCGCGGGCGGTTATATTGTCGGCGCATCCGTCGTTTGCCCCTCGCTGCTTTTCGACGAAGTGGAGATTGAGCGCCCCAGCGAAGAACGTCCGCGACCTCCGGTTGTACCGCCCCCGCCGCTGTCCTCGGGCGTCTAACGGCGACGATGGGACTAATCGGCCGTTCCGTATTTCGCGAATTGCTGGGTGCCGCGAGCGTCGGAACCTTTCTGTTCACCTTTGTTCTGTTCCTCCGCAGCGCCAGCAAGCTGTTCGAGCCGTTGGCGCGCGGGTCCGCTCCGCCGTCGACCATCGGCTACCTGTTTTTGCTCGTTCTGCCCTACGTCCTCATCTTCACGATTCCGGTTGGCGTTCTGGTCGGGGTCCTTGTCGGGCTTAGCCGCATGTCGAGCGACGGGGAGGTTATCGCCCTGCGCGCGGCCGGTGTTCCGGGACGCCGGCTGCTTACCCCCGTTCTGCTGTTCGGATTCATCGGGAGCCTCGTGGCCGGTGCGTGTTCCATCTGGATCAATCCGTGGGCCGTGCGCGAGTCCATACGAGTGCTCAACCAGATCGCGGCCGACCAAATGACCGCCGACATCCAACCACGCGTTTTTGCCGAACAGTTTCCGAACAAAACCATTTACGTCGCCGACGCGCCGGCGGGCCCGACCATTCTTTGGCGAGGCGTCTTTATCGCCGACATGACTCCGCCGGGACAGCGCCAGCGAGGCACGCAGGAGGCAGCGGCGGACGCGCCGCGCATAACCGTCTCCCGCGAGGCGATTGCGGTTCCGCAGCCCCAATCCAACTCCATACAGATGCGTCTGCTGGACGGTGGTACCCATGAGGTTGGCCGGGAGACCGGCCAGTATTTCGACATTCACTTCCCAGTTCTGGATCAGCGTTTGGAGGCAAAACCGGCGGAGGGTCCCAGCACAGCCGGGTTCGCCGGGATGAACACCCCGGAGCTTCGCGCCGAGGCACGCGCCAATCGCGATGCCGATATCGAGCTGCAACGGCGCTTTTCGCTGCCCCCGGCCTGTCTGCTGCTGGCGCTGGTCGGCCTGCCGCTGGGCGTCTCTTCGCGCAAAGGAGGTAAATCGTCGGCTTTCGTCATGACGGTGTTTCTGTCGTTCCTCTACTTTATGGCGCAGGTCAGTCTCATTGGCTTGGCTAAACAGGGACGCCTGGCGCCCGTCGTCGCGGCCTGGGCTCCAAACGCCGCCTTCGCCGCGCTTGGGTTGATACTCACGGTCCGCCTGGAACTACCGGGTGATGCCGACTGGTTCGATTCGATCCGCGGTTTTGTTACCCGTGCCTGGGCGTCCGTGTTCTCGAGGCGAGAAAGGGTCCAGGCCGCGCCCGCCGCGCGGGAAAAACGCCAGGTCTTCAAGCTCCTGCCCCAGATCCTGGACGCCTACCTGCTGAAGACGTTTCTGTTTTACTTCGCTGTCTGGCTGGTGAGTTTCGTCATTCTCACGCAAGTGTTCACGTTCTTCGAATTGTTGAGCGACATTCTGCGCAATAACATTTCGATGGCCGAGGTGGCGACCTATCACCTCTTCCTAAGTCCCAAATTTATCTTCGACTTCGCGGGCATGAGCGTGATGGTGGCCGTGCTGATCACCTTCGCGGTGCTTTCCAAGCAGAACGAAGTGACCGCATTCAAAGCCTGTGGAATTAGCGTCTACCGCCTTGCGCTTCCATTAATATTCGCCAGCATGCTGATTAGCGCTGGATTGTTCGCGTTCGACTACTACATTGTCCCGGAGGCCAACCTGATTCAAGATGGGATCCGGAACAAAATCAAGGGCCGGCCCGTCCGTACCTATCTTCGTCCGGGCAGGCAGTGGATTTATGGCAGAGGGTCCCGAATTTTCTACTACAAGTACTTCGATCCTGCGGAGAAGGTCATGCTCGGCGTCCACGTCTATGACGTCGAACCTTCCACGTTCCGCTTGATACGGCATATTCAAGCCGAACGCGCCCAGTGGCAGCCCGGTATCGGCACCTGGATTTTTCAGAACGGCTGGTCCCGCGACATTCAGAACACCAAGGAGTATCGCACCTGGCAGGCGACCGCATTTCCGGAGTTGACGGAGACTCCGGAGCACTTTCTGCCCGAGGAAAAGCAGGACAAACAGCTCAACTATCAACAACTGGCCGCCTACGTCCGGGAATTGCAGCAGAGCGGTTTCGATACGGTACGCCTCCGTGTGCAGTACCACAGGAAGTTCTCTGTGCCCTTATCGGCGTTCATACTTGCAATGATTGCCGTGCCATTCTCGTTCTGGGCCGGTAACCGCGGCGCCATGAGTGCCGTGGGATTCAGCTTCATCCTGGCGGTCGCCTACCTGGCGATCGACAAGCTTTTTGAGCAGATCGGCAATTTGAATCAGCTCACGCCGGAGGTTGCCGCCTGGAGTCCGAATGCCGTTTTTCTCCTTGCCGGCCTGTATTTTCAAACCCGTATTCGAAGTTGATGAGCATTTTTCCCGGCCGTTCTCGCTCTTCTAGATGATGCGAAACCGGGGATTCTTGGGATTGGCCCTTTTGGTCCTCGCCGGCTGCGGTACGATGCGACTTCTTGGCCAAAAAGAGAAAACACACGAGATAAAAGGGCTTGGTACGCTCCGTTTGCCCGCCGCCCTGGAGGTGCATGGACCTCGGGAGACGCCGCAGTCCATCGTCGTGGAGTTTGGTGGCGTTGTTGACTCGTTTTTCTGGATGGGCTCCCATACCCCGTATCGAGCGACCTTTGTTGTCGCTTCCAATGCCGACGCAAATTCCGAGGCGTTTCGAAACTGCACTGGCATCAAGTGGCTTTCGAGTGAGCCGAGCCTGGGGTTCGGAGAATGCGTTTATGAGGTGAACGCCAACAAAGAGCCCAGTTGGATCGTCAGCGCGCGGGATCCCAAACGCAACCTCCAGATGGCGTACCGGATATTCAAGAACGCGTCTTCCAGAGAGAAGGCTGTCGCCGTCGTAACAGGCGCGCTTGCGAACTTCCAGGTCTCGCCGGAACGCGAAGCGTACATGGCCGAACTCGCCGATCGGCCCCGGCGCGAGGCCGAAGCGGAGTCTCGAGCGGAGGCGGCCGCGCTGGAGTGGTTCGCGTCCAAGAAGTTGCCCTTTCCGGAGCTGCAAAAGACCCAGATCATCGGGGACGTCGCCTACGTGCGCTGGCATCGCCAGACGCCCATGATCGATTTCCTCTGCTACGCCGGCACAGCGAAGCCCAAGAGCCGGTATCAGGTCGCCGAAATGCGTCAATTCCGCGACGAATGGCGAATCGATAACATCGAAAACACGTTTGAGTACACGCCCTACGACGCCTTTGAGAGCCGGACCTGGCAGCCAGGTCTCACCTACTACTTTCTCCGCGCGTCCTTTTACTTCTCCGCCGAGGGTCCGGACACCGGCGCCTCCATGGAGGAATTTCTAACGGCGTGTTCCGGCCATTTCTAGACTGACGTCGCGCAGGTTGCGCCAACAGTCGAAAGAGATGTTCTTGACGAAGGTCAACGTCTCCACGGCGAACGATCTTGGGCCTTGATACGCCGCCCAGGCCTCCTCGCAGCGTTCCAGGATGGCCGCGTGCGACTCCGGAGCGATTCGCTGGGCCAGCGTGACGTGAGGATGAAACCGATACTCTTCTTCGAACTGAAACGGGCCTAGGTTCAAGAGTTCATGCATCGCCCCCATCTCCGTACCGCCGGCATCGAGAGCTACGTAGATCACACGGGAACCTGGGAAGACCTCGATTTTCCCCAGCCTCACCTGAAAAGCCGATAGCTTGGAGGCTTGCTGCGTGAGCCACTCCGCCGCTTCGTCCTCAGAGCCTCGAATCGGCCGTGGAGGCAGGATGGATACGTGAGACCGAAGGGCACATCCGGGAACCACTTCGCCACGAAGCCGAAGGAGAAACTCGCCCAATTCCCCTTCGATATACGCCACACCGCCGTAAGGCTTCAGTTCGTACGGATTGACGATCGGCGAACACTGTCCGGCGGACGGCCCGGAACTCGATTCCATACCTACAGTGTACTCGGCCCGGCCGTGGGCTGGGGAACGGGCGTCTCCGGCACGATCCACTTGGCGTCCTCAAACCCCACGTATTTGTAGATCTTCAGCGCGCCCAATTCCGTCTCCAACAGGTCTCCAACCTGAAGCGCGTCCTCCGAACCCCGGAGTGACTCCCAGGCCTCGTAGGCGTTGGCGGCTTCCACTTTCCCGCTTTCCACGTAGTCGATCAACTTGGCGGGCGACTCTCCGCTCGTATGGGGCGCGTTCCGGAACCGCGCACGCACGTGATCCTTCATCCGAAAAATGCGAAATTCAGGCATTCCAGGCTATTGTCGCGCAAAATGCGCTTCGGCGGCCTGCCTGCCCATCGCGATCCAGCGTGCGATATTGCCGTCTTCCCAAATCGCGCTCGTTCGCAGCGGACCCAGCCGTTCCGGCGGCTCAATGCACGGTGCAAGAACTCCGTCCGCCGAGCCACGGCCCCATCCCACCCACCACCAGGGCAGATGCGTCCAGACGTTCACGGCCAGGACCTCTGTAGCGCCCATCTGATAGGCCGCGAACATGGGACAAGCCGCTCGTAATCCGCCGTCCACCGAAAGAACTCCGCCAATTCGTTTGGCCGGCAACGCGAACGGAATTGCGCAGGACGCCATAACTGCGTCCACCGAAACGTCGCGCACCAGCACCTGCCGCAGGGTCCATCCCTGGCTGACGACCACGCCGATCTCCATCCGTGGTGCGAAGCCGCGCAACAATTCCACGGTGCGGTGTTCGAGCGCCCGCGTATCCACAACACCATCCAGCCAATATCTTGGCCAGCGCCAGCGCAAGCGCGCCGCATCCGCGCTCTCCAGCCACAACCGTTCCAGGCCTGCCCCGGACATGCCGCCCGCAATTGCACATGCGTTCAACGCTCCGGCCGACGCGCCCACGACGCCGTCGAAGCGCGCGTGCTGCTCGATCACGGACCACGCGCCGGCCTGGAACGCGCCCCACAGCCCGCCACCGCTCAGAACTAAAATCCGTTTTGCCACCGGCTCTACAATAGAGTTTTGCATGGACTTCGATCCGTCCCTTTACGGCGAACGCGTTGCGGCCCTGCTGGCGCTGGCCGGTAACGGCGCGCGCCCGATGCCGCTGATCTCGCCCCGGACGCGGAACGCGGGCGTCGCCGCCTCTCTCAACGTTCCCGCCTCCGAGCTGTTTCCCGGTTCCACTCGCGCCGAAGCGGCGATTGCCGGACTCTGGACGTACTTCGGATTTTTCGACCGGGCGCACGAGACCGCGCAGGCGATCCACACGCCCGACGGCTGCTACTGGCACGCCATCCTCCATCGGATGGAGCCTGACGCCTGGAATTCCGGATACTGGTTCCGCCAGGCCGGCGCCCATGCCGTCTATCCGGCGGTGCGCGAAGCGGCGCGCGAGATGGGCTACGACTGGGAGCCGCTCCGCTTCGTCGATGCATGCGACAAGGCGGCGCCGGACGACGAACTTCTCTGCCGGGTCCAACTCGCAGAATGGCAAATTCTCTTTCACTACTGTGCAACCACATGACCTCCGTTAAAGCGGCCGTGCTCACGGCTTACGAACAACCCCTTGAAATCCGCGAATACCGGGCATTGACCGAGGCCGGGCCGGGCGAAGCCTTGGTGCGGATCGAACTGGCCGGTATCTGCGGCACCGACGTGCATTTATGGCTGGGCCAATTGCCCGTGCCACTTCCGGTAATCCTGGGACACGAAACCGTGGGCCGGATCGAAGTGTTGGGCGCCGGCCTGGAGAAGGATTGGCGAGGCGCCGAACTTCGCGTGGGCGATCGTGTCGCCTGGGCCAGTTCGATCGTCTGCGGCGAATGTTACTACTGTCGCGTGAAGCGCCAGCCCACGCGTTGCGTCGCCCGAAAGGCGTACGGTATCTCCTACTGCGCCAACGATCATCCGCACCTTCGGGGAGGATACGCCGAACAAATTCACCTGCGCGCAGGAACCGCCATATTCCGGATCCCTGATACCACGCCATCCGAAGCGGTTATCGGCGCGGGGTGCGCCTTAACGACGGCGATCCACGGCGTTGAGCGGTGCCCGGTGGAATGGGGAGACTCCGTCATCGTCCAAGGCACAGGCCCTGTCGGACTTGCCGCCATCGCCGTCGCCAAGCAGGCGGGAGCGGCGAATATCATCGCAATCGGCGGACCGCCGCACCGTCTTGAACTTGCAAGAAAAATGGGAGCGGGCCACGTCATCGATATTGCCGCCATGCCATCGATCGAGCAACGCCGCAAAGAGGCGATCACGCTGACCGGCGGCTATGGCGCGGACATTGTCATCGAGTGCGTGGGTTACCCGGACGCCGTTAACGAAGGCATTGAGCTACCGCGCGATGGAGGGCGATTCCTGGTGCTTGGCCAGTATGCCAACGCCGGCAACATAAGCTTTAACCCGCACACTATCACACGAAAGCAACTCACGGTTCAAGGCAGTTGGGGGTTCGAACCGCGCCACGTGGACCGGGCACTCCGGATGCTGGAAATTCCGCATTGGCAGCACCTGTTCGCGAATGAGATCACCGCCCGCTATCCGCTGGCGGAGGCAAACGCCGCGCTCGACACCGTCAAAAACTGGCGGGCCGGCAAGACAGTTCTGATTCCATGAAGCATATCTTCTGGATCGTGCCGTTGGCACTGCTTGGCGTAGCGGGCGGATGGCTCATACGGGAGCGTAACGCGCCCCCGGAGGTTCGCTTCACCGTCGCCGCCTTGGCCTCTATCGTCGACACGCTGGCGACCAATGGCAAAGTCGAGCCTGCCGAATACGCCAGCCTGCGGGCCGTCCGCGCTGGAACGCTCACCCGTCTTACCGCGTTCAACGGGAAGACTGTCGCGGCCGGTCAGGTTGTCGCCGAGCTCGACAACACCGCCATCTATCGATCCCGAGAAGCGGCGGAGGCCCGTGTTGCGCAGTTGGAGGCGGAACTTCGCGCGGTCTCCGGCGGCGGCCGCGCCAGCGAACGAGCCGATATTGACGGACAACTCCGGCGCCTGGACGTGGAACACCAGCAGGCGCAGTCGGAACTCGAACGAGTGACGCGCCTGATTGAAAAGCATGCAGCCACTCGCGCCGAGGCGCAAACTCTGAGGGATCGCGTCCATCAACTCGATAGCCAGCGGACCGCGCTTCAACAGCGCCGCAGCGTCCTGTTCACGTCCGCCGATCGCGCCGTAATCGAGGCACGGCTTGCCGAGACGCGCGCCGCGGCGAAGGCCACCATGGACGAGCAGGACCGCGGGACTCTGCGCGCACCGATCTCCGGAACGGTGTATCAACTGGATTTGAAGCCGGGTGCGTTTCTGAATCCCGGTGACTTTGTAGCCAACATCGGCGACGTGTCGAAGCTGGTGGTCAAGGTCTTTGTCGACGAGCCAGAGTTGAGCCGCGTCGCGCCCGGCATGCCTGTTACGATTACGTGGGACGGCCGGCCGGGCCGCGAATGGAAAGGCGAAGTGCGGCGCATGCCAGTTCAGATTCTGCCGCTGCAATCCCGTCAGGTCGGCGAGGTTGTGGTGCGCATCGAGAACGAGGACGGCTCGCTGCCCGCGGGCGCCAATGTCAACGCGGCTATCCGTTCACGCGAAGCCGCGAACGCTGTGGTTGTGCCGAAAGAATGCCTCCGCCGCGACGAAAAGGGTCAAGGGGTGTTCGTGGCCGAGGGTGCAACTCTGCACTGGCGGTCCGTGCAATTGGGAGTCACTAACGTCACCCACGCGCAGATCACCTCTGGCGTGAAGGCGGGCGACAGAGTGCTGCTGGCGACCGAGACGCTCCTCAGAGACAAACAAGCGGTGCGCCCCGCGCCGGGGCAGTGAAGTTAGTGCGTGCGAATGGTCTTGGGGTCTGCTTCGAACCTGTATGCGAAGTGGCAAGCCTGGCACGCTTCGAACAATACGCCGCCCTGCGTGAATAAGGCATCCACGTCGCGGGCCTTCGCCGCCTTCCGAACCGATACCGCGGCTTCGATGAGCGCGCGGCAGCGTTCATACCACCCGGTCTTGTCCTTGGCTCTGCCCTCCATCATCAAGGCGTTTCCGGCTTCCGCTAAAGTTGTTGCGGCTGCCTCCACTTTGATCCAGCCGTCCTCGGAGCGGGGCTGAATCTCCTCCGTCTTTCCCACCGTGAAAATCGTACCGGTAGAATCCCAAACCACCTCGGCGTTTGGGATCACCATTCCGTGCATGATCTCCTCGAGCGTCGACGCCGGCTGAAACGGAGGCGGCGCGTTGCACGCGGTCAACAGCAGCAGGAGAACGAGTATGGCTCGCATGGAGTCTTCCAGCTTATACTCATTGAGACATGTTTGCGTTTTTTCAGTGGTTGGAGGCGACCGGCGGCAGCTTAGCTCTCCGCGAGTCGATTCTCGCCTATCCGATCGTTGAGTCCACCCACGTGTTGTCGTTGTGCCTCTTCTTCGGGCTTATCGGGCTTATGGACCTCCGGCTGCTCGGCTGGGCGCTGCCGAACGTACCGGTGACGCAGTTTACTTCCAGGATCCAGCCGATTGGCGTTGTTGGGTTCGCTGTGATGGTTATAAGCGGCCTCCTGCTGTTCTATTCCGGCCCCATCCGCGCATACACGAACATATTTTTTCGCGTAAAGATGATCCTGATCGCGCTCGCGGGATTGAATGCCCTTTTGTTCCACGCAACGATTTTCAAGAGTGTTGGCGATTGGGAGTCCGCCACACTGCCACCGCCGCGAGCCCGGCTCGCCGGCGCGCTCTCGCTACTCTTCTGGAGCGGCGTAGTTGTTTGCGGGCGGATGCAGGCCTACAAGTGGTTCGACTGAGGGGCAATCCATGGACCTTCTTCCCTATTTCGAAGCGCTTGAGGCCAGCGGCCCCGGTGTCGTAATCAAGGAATCGCTCTGGCTCTTTCCGGTCATCGAGTGCGTTCACTTGCTCGCGCTTGCGTTGCTTGGCGGAGCCGTGTTGATTACCGACCTTCGTCTTCTCAATTTGGGACTGAAAGACCAGCCACCAGTTGACCTGGAGCGCCGGCTTCATCCCTGGCTCCTGCTTGCGCTGGCGTCCCTCGTTCTTACTGGCGTGCCGATGTTTCTTTCCGAGGCCGTTAAGTGCTTTTACAGTCCACCGTTCTGGTACAAGATGGGCCTTCTGGCCGTTGCCATTCTCTTTACACTTACTCTCCGGCGGCGTCTGGTAGCGGCCGGTTCGCGTCCCGGCGCTCTCCTTTCGATCGGCCTTTGGTTCGGGGTGGCTTTCGCCGGGCGCTGGATTGCGTTCTACTAGATCTAATGAAAGCGTTCGCCCTGATCCTTCTCGCCGTCTCGCTTCCCGCTCAACAGGCCGTGAAGCGTCTGCCTGGCGGTAAGCCCGATTTCAACGGAATCTGGCAAGCTTTAGGTCCGCACAACTTCGACATCGAGCGCCACATGGCGCGCTCATCGATGATGCTCCGTGACGGCCCGCACGGCCCGCTGCCCGCTGTTCCGCTGCTGCGATTAGGCGCGGTTGGATCCGTGCCCGGCGGCATGGGGATTGTTGAGGGCGGAAAGATCCCCTACAAGCCCGAAGCGCTCAAGAAGCGAGACGAGAACAGAAAGAACTGGGTGGACCTGGATCCGGAAGTGAAGTGCTACATGCCGGGCGTTCCACGCGCCATGTATCTCCCCTTCCCATTCCAGATCGTCCAAAACGCGAGTTCCTTTTTCATGGTCTTCGAATTTGCCGGCGCCACCCGCGACATTTTGCTCAAGGACTCCGGACCCGCTGAGACCGATTCATGGATGGGACAATCGTGGGGCCGCTGGGAGGGCGACACTTTCGTGATCGTCTCAAGCGGTTTCAACGATCAGACCTGGTTCGACCGGGCCGGCAACCATCACAGCAACCAGATGAAAGTCACCGAGCGGCTCACGCCGAAGGGTCCGAACTACATTCAATACGAGGCGCTGATCGAGGATCCCGAGGTCTTCACCGCGACCTGGAAAATTTCGTTTCCGCTCTATCGCCGCATTGAGCCCGGCGCACGCATCATGGATTTCAAATGCACCGAGTTTGTCGAAGAGCTCATGTTTGGCGAATACCGCCGCAACCCGCTTCCGCGATAACCAAACCAGGAGAAGACGATGAACCGCTATCTGCTCGCCATGCTCGCCGCCGGAGCGCTCTTCGCTCAAGTGGATCTGTCCGGCACCTATGACATCGCCACGCTGACGCCGCTCACGCGCCCGGCACGCTTCGGCGACCGGCTGGCGTTGACGCCCGCGGAGGCCGCGGCCATCGAGAAACAAGAGCGCGCCGTGATGGAGGCCACTAACAAAGCCAGCGATCCAAATCGAGCCGCACCGCCCGTTGGCGGGGATGGCTCGGAAGGCGCCGCGGGCAACGTAGGCGGCTACAACACGGTGTGGGTCGATCGAGGCCAAGGCGCCATGCTCATCGACGGGAAGTTTCGCACGTCCATCATTACCAGCCCGGCGAACGGCCTGCTGCCTCCTATGATTCCCGCCGCGCAGAAGGCGGCCAAGGAGCGCGGCCGCATGAACCGCCCGAACAACGGCAAGGCGTGGTGGATCACAGAGAACGTGTCGCCCGGACCGTACGACGATCCCGAGATGCGCCCCACGGCAGAGCGCTGCCTCCTGGCGTTCGGGTCCTCTGCCGGCCCGCCCATGCTGCCGGTCATGTACAACAACCTCAAGAAAATTGTGCAGACGAAAGACTCCATCATGATCCTGAATGAGATGGTGCACGATGCCCGCATCATTCGAATGAATGCCGAGCATGAGCCGCCCGAGATTCGGCGCTGGCTCGGCGATTCCATCGGCCGTTGGGAAGGGAACACCCTGGTCGTCGACACCACGAACTTCAACGATAAGCCCGCCCTGTTCGGCGCCACGCGGAATCTGCATGTGGTGGAGCGCTTCTCCCGTATTGACGCCAAGACGTTGCGTTATCAATTTACGGTGGAAGATCCAAGCGTTTGGTCCGCGCCGTGGAGCGGCGAGATCGTTTGGCCCGCCACCGATCAGCGAATCTACGAGTATGCCTGTCACGAGGGCAACTATTCGTTTACTGGAATCATGAAGGGCGCCCGGATATTGGAAATGGATGCCCGCAACGAAGGAAAGGGAAAATAAATGCGGACTCGTTTACTCCTTCTCACTGCGCTCGCGCTGGCCGGCGCGGGCCTCTGGAAGCTGGTCCCCGTCCACGCCCATCATGCGTTCGGCGCCGAGTTCGACCCGAATCGCCCGGTGCTGTTGAAGGGGCCGGTCACGCGCGTCGAGTGGATCAATCCCCACACCTGGATTCACCTGGAAGTTTCGAAGGACGGGAAGAAAGAAGTCTGGATGGTCGAAGGCGGCACACCCAATAGCCTGCTTCGCCGGGGCCTAAAACGAGATACGATCAAGCCCGGCGAGGTCATCGTCGTCGACGGCTACCAATCCAAGGATCGAACCAATCGGGCCAACGGCCGCGACGTTACGCTTGCAGATGGCCGCAAGTTCTTCATGGGCTCCTCCGGTACCGGCGCGCCCTACGACAAAGCGGGTCCCGACCAGCGTAAGTAACGCGTCAACGAGCCCAGAACCGCGCGTACGGCGGAGCGCCCGGCTGCGTGGCCGCAATGCGGTCGGCCTCGTCGTTTTGCGCCGTCTCCGGGCCGTCCGGATACCGGTACTTGGCCACAAAGCCGTCGTGCATTTCAAGCCCCCAGCCCGGCGCCGACGGCAGCACGTAGCCCCCGTTCCGCACTTCCAGCGGATGGAGGAATACGTCCTGTTGCAGGAATTCCAAATATTCAAGCCAGCGGCCGTCGCTGCCGAACCACACCTGGTCGAATATTGACATGGCGCCGACAAGCTGGCCCAGTCCGATACCGCCGCTATGCGGACATACCGGCACGTTGAACTTCGCCGCGATGGCCACGATGGCAAACAACTCGTTCACGCCGCCCACTCGCGCGCCATCGATTTGGCAGTGTGTCAAACCGCCGTGCGCAAGGAGTTGTTTGAACGTCACTACGTCCGGCGCCTGTTCGCCGCCGGCCACACCGATGCCATAAGGCGCCAGCGCTTCCCGCAAGCGGGCGTAGCCCATCACATCGTTGTAGGCGATGGCCTCCTCGATAAAGAGCAACTTGTATTCGGCCAATTCCTTCATGTAGCTGGCCGCATTCTTCCAGTCCCCCAGATTCTGGTTTGCGTCCGTCAGCAGCAGCGCATCGGTCCCCGTCGATTCCCGGATCGCGTTCAGCATTTTGCGATCCTCATCCAGTGCGCGGGCGCGATCATACTGTTGGCCGCGGCCCACTTTGGCCTTGAACGCCCTCGTTCCGTGGGCGTACAAGCCGCCGCAGATCGATCGAACCTCGTCCAGCGGCCGGCCGGACCAGCCGGCCGTCGAATACACGCGCACCCCCTTTTCCAGCAGGCGCCCGGTATTCGCGGCCCGTCCCGGCGCCCGCTCGCGCAGCGTGTCCAAAAGCTCGTCCCCGGTCAACACGTCGCGCAGATGGTGAAAGTCAATGCAGCTCACAATCTGCTCGGGAGTCAGGCTCGTCAGCAGCCGCCACATAGGAAGCTGTTCCGACTTCGCCCATAGATCCCACAGTGCGTTCACTATGCCGCCCACGGCCATCCTGTAGGTTCCCAGGGCCAGCCATCGCAGCTGATGGTGCTCCGCCAGCGCCTGCGCGAATAACCCCGGCTCATTCTGAAACTCGGCCAGATCGCGGCCGATAACGAACCGTTCCAGCGCTTCCACGGCCGCCTTTTGAATCTGGGTACCGTCGCCGATCGTGAAAATAAGCGAGCGTCCCTCCAACCCGGAGTCCGTGCGCAGAATTGGAATCACGCAAGAGTAGTTGGGCGCCAGATGGCGTGGATCGGAACCGGCCATGCCCAAGCGGACGGTCGGGTAGCGAATGTCGAGAACTTCCAGGGAGACGATTTTGTGGTTCATTGTGTCTGCAAATATTCGATAACGCCCCGGCACGCTTCGTTGCCGGTGATCGCCAGAGAGGTCTCCGCCCAATCGAGCGGCGTGGCGTCGTGTTGGCCGTCGCGCAGTCGGACGCTTGCGCCTAACGCGATTAGGAGCCGCGCCATGGCGGCGTCTCCGCGCCAAGCAGCCTTGTGCAAGGCTTCGGAAGCGTCGGGGCTTGCACCACGTTCGACGAGAGTCCGGACCAAATCTTCCCGTCCGCTTTCGACGGCCGCGGCCAGCAAATTCGGATCGGAGACATCCTCCGGCACTTGGCCAAGCCTAACCTGGGAGACGGCATCCACCTTCACTCCGTGCCGCAAGGCCAGATGTTCCGCCAACGCCGCGCCCGCTTTCGCCAACGACTGCATCGGCGTGCTGCCCCACCTGTCTGGCTGTGTAGTGGAAGCTCCCAGCGTGACCAGGCGATCGATCGCGCGCGTCGTCCGCGCGAAGGACACCCACGATCCCTGATTCGGAACTTCCGCCGGCAGTTGAT
>Ga0194119_10005465_pt1 | contig 18954 bp, 5 predicted proteins | sample TA2MahC100mmetaG_FD_148620 | JGI IMG/M metagenome (GOLD analysis project Ga0194119, IMG submission 148620) | Freshwater microbial communities from Lake Tanganyika, Tanzania - TA2015018 Mahale Deep Cast 100m | ecosystem: Environmental > Aquatic > Freshwater > Lake | place: Tanzania: Lake...
TTCTGGAATTGTATGGACTATGGAGTTGTTGCAGTTCAAAAACAATTTATTGGATCTATGGATTATGAGTGTTATACACGTGACTTTGGACCTCAAAAAGGCACCTATGTATGCACTTTAGACAACTATCATCAAGATCCAGATGTAATTGACTATGCAACAAGTGAGAATCCTACCGAACATAAGTCACATAATCTGATTGAATTGCAAAATGGACAGTTTGCACTTTATCCTAACAACAGAATTCGTATCTATGACAATAGTTTAACACCTAAAGAGCCAAAAACACCTGATTTTAAGGTCTCTACTCGATATTATCAAGTAGAAAATGGTCATGAACGTCTTGGAATGGGGCATGAAGATGAATATTTTTGGAAAACAGCAAAAGAAAGGGATAGCAACCCCTTAAAAAGTTCTGTTTTTACCTCAGAAAAGGAGAAAACAGATGGCAGTGAACCCAAATCCTGATCGAAACACACAATTTATGAAAGAAAATTGGGGAACTATACGATTAATCACTGATTATTGTCCGTTCAAACGTAAAAATGATCCACCACGAGACAGATATTCTCGTCCTTGTGGTGGAAAAGATGGATTTGATGATTATGTTGAAAGATGGCATGAATAAAAATGCGAAAAGGGGTCCCAAAGGTCCCTTTTTTAGTATAAATAAGTCAGTATTAGTGTAAAATTGTGCCCTTAGAAAACGTTAATCGTAGTTTTAAGGACATTAGCCTTTCCTTTAAGGCTCATCCTATCACATACGACATACTTCCCCTAAATGATGTTAGTGCAATTAACAGATCATTGAGAAATTTGGTGCTAACACTCAATGGGGAAAGACCATTTAACTCACTTTTGGGCACTAATGTAAATAGAACTTTATTTGAGATTCTAGATGTTCGTGTTACAACAGATATTGAAAACGAAATACGTAACGTAATTAAAAATTTTGAACCAAGAGTATCTTTGAGGTCTGTAAATGTGACTCCAGATTTTGATCAAAATGGTTATCATGTTCTCATTGATTATGAAGTTGTTGGAAATCCAGTGCCACCTCAACAAGTTAACTTTATACTTCAAACAATTCGATAGATGCCACAAATAAACTTTTCAAATTTAGATTTTGATCAAATTAAGTCCAATATCAAAGATTATTTGAGAGCGGATTCAAATTTTACTGATTTTGATTATGAAGGTTCTAACTTGTCAACTTTAATTGACATTTTAGCATACAATACGTATTTGAGTTCTTTTAATGCGAATATGGTGGCCAATGAAGTTTTCATTGATAGTGCTACTTTGAGAGAAAATGTGGTATCTCTTGCAAGAAATATAGGATATCTACCAAGATCAGTTGCATCTTCAAAATCTAAAATATCTTTCATTGTTGATACGTCTCCATATTCTATTCCACCACTTACCTTAACTTTAAAAAAAGGTATCTGTGCTGTTTCCAATTCTTTTGGGGCAGAAAGTTATTCTTTTTGTATCTTAGATGATATAACTGTTCCAGTTGTTAATAATATTGCAACTTTTAATGATGTTGAAATATTTGAAGGTTCTTTAATTAGTCAAACATTTATTGTTGATACTTCTCTCTATAACCAAAGATTTGTTTTAAACAACAGTAATATTGACACTTCCACACTTAGAGTTTCTGTACAGAACAGTGCTGGTGACACGGTTAGAAATGTCTTCAACTTGGTTGAAAATATTTCGTTAACAAATAAGCAAAGTAGAGTTTTTCTACTTCAGGAAATAGAAGACGAGAGATATGAATTATTATTTGGTGATGGTAATTTTGGAAAAAAATTAACAAATGCAAATATAATTTCAGCATCTTACGTTGTCACTAAAGGTAAGTTGGCAAATGGAATTGGAGTTTTTACTTTCTCGGGAAGAATAGTTGATAATAATGGAACTGCAATTTCATATGGAATATCAAATCTCACAACCAACTCTGTTTCTACTGGTGGAGATGATATAGAAAGTATTTCCTCTATCAGAAATTATGCGCCAAAAACCTACGCATCTCAAAATAGAGCAGTAACATCTTCAGATTATGAAACTATTGTTTATAAAGTTTTTCCAGAAGCAGAAGCAGTGAGTGTTTTTGGTGGTGAAGAACTAAATCCTCCACAATATGGCAAAGTTTTAATTTCAATTAAACCAAGAAACTATAATTATATTTCAGACATTGCAAAAAGAAAAATTGTTAAGGATTTGAAAAGATATTCAGTTGCTGGAATATCACCTCAGATCTTAGATTTAAAATATCTTTTTGCCGAAGTAACCTCATCAGTATATTATGATTCTAATTTAGTAAAATCTGTTGATGATTTAAGAACAAGTATAATTTCATCCCTAACTTCTTTAGCAAGATCATCAGAATTAAATTTGTTTGGTAGTAGATTAAAATATAGCAAACTTTTAAAAGTGATTGATGATGTTGATCCCGCAATTACATCAAACATAACCACACTTAAAATGAGAAGAGATTTGAGAGCAGAACTCAATGTATTTGCCGACTATGAAATTTGTTTTGGTAATTCATTCCACTTGAAGTACGATAAATCTGGAAAAAGAACCGCTTTTAACATTAAATCAACCGCATTTAAAGTAAGTGGAGTTAGTGGTGATGTATATATATCAGATTATCCAAATCAAGATGGATTAAAAGGAACTATATTTTTATTCAAAAAAACTTCCGATAATGATTATCAGATTGTAAAAAATAATGCGGGAACATTAAATTATTCAAAAGGAGAGATAATTTTAAATACATTAAATATAGTAGGAACTGAAATTTCAACTCCAGAAAATCTAATAGAAATAGAAGCAATTCCAGAGTCAAATGACATTATTGGACTTCAAGATCTGTTTCTACAAATAGATATAAATTCGTTAAATATTCAAATGATACCAGATACTATTTCATCTGGTGCTGATATTTCTGGATCTTCATATACAAGAACTTCAAGTTTTTCAAACGGACCAATAAACAGATAATATGATAGAAACAAGAGTTGCGGTAAAAAACGTTGTTGAAGGACAAATTCCTCTTCATATGCAAGAGGAGTATCCATTATTTGGTTCGTTCTTAAAACAATACTACGAATCTCAAGAACATTTTTCTTCCCCAGTAAGTATAGTTAAAAATATTGATCAACTTCTAAAAGTAGGAACTTATACTTCTGATATTATTAATTCGGGAATTACAACAACAACTCAATTTGTTGATTTTACAGATTCAACAATTTATGTAAAAAGCACAGCAGGTTGGCCAGATAGATATGGTCTTTTAAAAATTAATGATGAAATTGTAACTTATACTTCTTTAGGGAGCACTTCTTTCCAAGGATGTATTCGTGGATTTAGTGGAATAACAACTTATAATTTTTATGGAAAAAAAGTTAGTTATGAAACTTCAGAAAATGATAGTCACAAATTAGGATCCGAAGTAAAAAATCTTAGCATAATTTTCCTACAAGAATTTTTCAAAAAAATTAAAACTCAGTTTTTACCTGGATTTGAAAATCTTGAATTTAATTCGCAGATAAAACAATCTAATTTTCTGATACAATCAAAAGATTTTTATACAACTAAGGGAACTCCACAAGCAAATAATATTTTATTCAAAGCACTATTTGGAGAAGAATCTGAAACAATAAAACCACAAGATTATTTGATAAAAGCATCAGCAAATGATTACCGACCAGTTAGGCAAGTTGTAGTTTCCCCGATCAGTGGAAACCCTTTAGATTTAATTGGAGGATCTTTAAATCAAGAAGTGACAACTGATACTGGTATTTTTACATCTTATGGATCTATCTCTAATGTTGAAACAAATACTTTTGATGGTGATATCTACTATACATTAGATGTTGATTTTGGATATGATAGAGATACCCGTGTTTTTGGCAGCATTTACGGTAATTTTGAAATTCACCCCAAAACCAAAGTAGTTGGATTTACTACATCAACATTAATTGTTGATTCTACAATTGGATTTAGAGAAAGTGGGTCTATTTTTATTAATGATTCAACAATTTCTTACACTGGAAAAACAAATAAAGAATTTTTGAATTGTTCCGCACTACCAAGTGGATTGAAAATTGGAGACGATGTTACAACAAATACTCACAACTCATTTGGTTTTGATAAGGACGAAAATAGAATTGATATTAGAATTGTTGGTGTAGTTGAAAAATTAATTTCAAATTCTGTTGAAAATAATTATTATGTTTCTGGAGACACGTTTTTAATTGAAAGTTTAGGAATTATTAAAGATAAAAAAAATTCTAAATTTAATAGTTGGAAGTACAATGTTTCTACAAAATTTAATCCCAAATTAATTACTTACAATGGGGTTTATTTTTCTGTTGAGACTTTTGATGATCATCTATTGTCTTTAGGAGATAAAGTACAATTTATTGACAAAATTAACGGAACTGCTGTAGATGGAGAAGTACAAAAAATATCTTCTGATAGAAAGTTTTTAGTATCTGCTGATTTAGATGTAACAAGCACTACTTTACAGGAAAGATATTTTCTAAGAAGAATTATAAAACTTTCTAACACATCTACTCCATATGTTTCTGATGTTCAAGATGTTTATGACTTAAATGGTAATGTTATAGTTACTTCTCCATCATTACCATCATACCCAATAGAAGTAAACAACAGATCTAAATCTATTTCTATTTCCGGTTTTACAACAGTAACAAACTTTACAATTCCAAATCATAATTTTTATAGTGGAGATATAATTTCTTTAACTTCTTCATCCGATGTTTTTTCAAACAAGATAAAAAATTATTTTGTTAAAAAAATAGACGGTGATGTCATAAGATTATCTATTAGTAACTCTAATATTGCAAAAAATGTTTTTGAAACTTTTTCAAACTATCTGGAAGAAAGCGTAACAGTAACTTTAACTCCACTTGATAATAAAAATAAAATTTTAGAAACACAAAAACTAGTAAGAAAAATTTCAACTCCTGTAGAATCAAAGATTAAAAAAGCAGAAACTTTACCAGAAACAAAAGTTGGAATTTTAATAAATGGAGTTGAACTATTAAATTATAAAGCAAAGGAAGTTGTTTATTATGGACCAATAGAATCAATAGATGTATTAAGTGGTGGAGAAAATTATGATGTAATAAATCCTCCTATTGTAGAAATTACAGATTCCACTGGCATTGGTGCAACAGGAACTTGCGCTGTTAAAGGATCATTGCAAGATATTGAAATAATAGAAAGTGGATTTGATTATCTAGAAGTTCCTAATATCATAATCACTGGAAGAAATGGAACCGGTGCTAAAGCTGAGGCAAAATTATCTTCAATTTATCATGATGTTTATTTCAATTCTTTAGGAGTATCAACTTCTTCTGGTGGATTTATTAGCACCACAGCAAATATTATAGGATTTAATACTGAGCACAAATTTAATAATGGAGAATCTGTAATATACAATTCTTTTGATGGAATAAAAATAGGGATTGGATCTACATCTGGAGATCTATCAACAAAAAGTTATCTTCAAGATAATTCAATTTACTTTGTGTCTATTTTAAATGATAGTCAAATTAAATTACATAATAATGCAGATGATGCTATAAAAAATATTAATGAAATTAATATAACTGGATTTGGTGAAGGAAACCAGAGATTTAGATCAACACAAAGAAAAAATATTCTTTCATCTGTAAAAATTATTTCTGCGGGTGAGAATTATGAGAATAAAAAAAGAGTAGTCAGTTCTTTAGGAATTAGCACTGCAAATAGTGCAATCATAATAAAAAATCATGATTATAAAAATGGAGAACTTGTAACTTATTCTACAACTGGGACTGCAATATCTGGACTTGATACCTCCCAAAATTATTATGTGACAGTTATTGATGAAGATACTTTTAGATTATCTTTAGCTGGAGTTGGAACAACACTGTCAAAAGAAAATTATTTAACTAATCAATATGCGCAGTTAAAATCAAAAGGATCAGGAAATCATATTTTCAATTATCCACCAATCAATGTTTCATTGAGTGGAAGAATTGGCATATCTAGAACTGACTCTACAAAGTTTAATGCAGTAATTAATCCAAAATTTAGAGGAAGTTTGACATCAATTCAAATTACTTCAAATGGAACTGGATATGGAAGTACAGACATTATAAATTTTGATCAGCAACCATCAATTAATCTAAACACCGGAAAAAATGCAGTTGTAAAACCAGTTATAGTTGGGGATAAAATTGATAGTGTAGTCATTTTAAATCAGGGTCAAGATTATAATTCAACACCTACACTTACTTTTAGAGGAAGTGGATCTTATGCAAAGCTAACACCAATTATTCAAAATGGGAAATTAGTATCAGTAAAAGTTGTAAATGGTGGAATTGGGTTTAGTACAAATCGTAGTGAAATCATTGTGGAGTCCAGTGGAAAGGGATCAAAACTAAGAGCTAATATTAAAAAATGGACAGTCAATAATGTTGAAAAATATAAAAAAGTTTTTGCTGAAAATAATGATGATGGATTATTAATTTCTGGATATAATAATGATTTACAATATGTAAATTTATTTGCACCTAGAAATTTAAGAAAAATTGTTCCATCTAAGAATATAAATGGTTCAAATAATTATTTGCAAAATGATTTAGTATTTACTTCTAATGAAATTCTTTCAACAAACCATTCACCAATTCTTGGATGGTCTTATGACGGACATCCAATATATGGTCCATATGGATATTCAAATATAACCGGTGGAGCAATAAAAGCTCTTAAACCTGGATATGAATTACTTCCATCTTTAGATAGACCACCTGGATTTAACCCTGGATTTTTTATTGAAGATTATATCTTTACTAATAGTGGAGATTTGGATGAAAGTAATGGAAGATTTTGTAAAACACCAGATTTTCCCAATGGTGTTTATGCATACTTCTGTACAATCAATGACGAATTAAATGGATATGACACTGCATATGGAAACTACAGAAGACCCAAGTTTCCATATGCAATAGGAAGTGTTTATCATTCAGTTCCAGAACAATTTAATTACTTAAGATCATCAAATCAAAATGATGTTAATTTGAATGATGATAATTATATTAGAAATACCTATCCATATAAATTAAACTTCCCAGAAAGTGATTATGAAGGTTTTATTGAACCTTATAAAAAGGTAAATCAAATTGGAGTAATTAATAGTGCTTCTTCTGGATTCATATCTAAGGTAGGAATTGTAAGTGCTGGATATGATTACAAAGTTGGAGACAAAATTATTTTCAATAATGAAGGAACTCAAGGAAGAGGATGTTCCGCAAAAATCAGTGAAATTTTTGAAACTAGAAATGTATCATTACAATCTGCAGTAACAACAGTTAATAATATTACATTAAACATACTTACACCAATTGGTTTAGTAGAAGGAATTTCCACTATCCCTCATGGATTAAAAAATCTTGATGTAGTTAACATTTCTGGAGTTTCCAGTGATAGTTTTTCAAATTTAAGTGGTTTTTATACAATTGATGTTCCAGATAATAAATTTGTTTTATCTGCTGGAATTGGAACAACTGGATCAACTGGAATTACCACTCATCTAACATTTTCAAATTCTGTTAATGAAGATTTGATAAAACAAAATGATGTTTTAAAAATTACATCCAGTGGTGTCGGAACAGAAAAATTATTGGTTATTGGAGTTGATCCAGTATTCAATAGAGTTAGGGTGAAAAGAGAACACGATGGTACATCAGGATATGCTTATACTGCGTTCACTCTTGTTGAAGAAGATCCAAGAAGATTTAGATATAATAGTGGATTTTCAACAAGCGCAGTAACACAACTCCGCAGAAAAATCTTTTTTGATCCATCCGCTTCTGTTTCTATTGGAACTGTTGGTTCTGGATCTACTATTTTTTACTTTGTAGGATCTTCTTTACAATCTAAGTTTATAGATCTTCAATCAATTTATTTGCCAAAACATAATCTAAATAACGGTCAAAAATTAATTTATTCTAATGAAGGTAGAACATCATTATCTGTTTCAACGGATAGAACAATCACATATGCTCTACCAAATAGAAGTGAAGTTTATGTTGCTAAAATAAATGAAGATTTGATAGGAATATCCACTAGTTTGATTGGAATAGGATCAACTGGTGGATTTACTGGAATTGGAACAAATGCATTTTTACTTTATTTTACTTCTTTAGGTACTGGAACTTTCCATAGTTTTGAAACCCAAGAAAACCAATTGACTGCAAAAGTTGAAAAAAACATTGCAACTATTACTACAAAACAAAATCATAATTTAAATAAGGGGGATATAATTCGTGTCGAGGTTAATCCAGGAATAAGCACGACAATTGCAGTTAAATATAATTCTACAAATAGAAGAGTTGTTCTTAATCCTCGTACTTTTACATCTAGTGGAATTAATACATCTTTAAGTGTAATTAGCATTAATGACCATAATTACATTACAGGTGATAAAGTAATTTACGTATCTTCTAATCCAGCAACAGGTTTAATATCAAACAATATTTACTATATTGTTAAGGTTGATAAAGATACATTTAAATTAACAGAATCTTTTTACCAATCTAATTCTTCAAGTCCTAAATTTGTAAGCATTATGAGCACAGGTGGGGCATCCCATGAGTTATCCCAAGTTAACCCACCACTTACTATTACAAAAGGATATACATTGAATTTTGATCTATCGGATCCTAGTTTAGCAGATTTAGATGGTGGAAGTTTATCACAATCTTTTGAATTTGATTTATATCATAGTTTATCTTTCGCAGATAAATTCGTAACCTCATTACAATCGGATATTTTTGAAGTTACAAAAACAGGTGTTGTTGGGGTAACTAATGATGCAAAACTTTCATTGAAAATTTTAGATACAATTCCAAATAAACTTTACTATAAACTCACTCCATTAATTGGTAAGTCATATCTATCAAAAGAAAAGTCCGAAATAATAATCGATAAAGATGTATTAGATTTTAATTCTATAACTTTTATAGAAAGTAAGTATAATCAAACTTATACAATTTCGGGTATAGGTAGTACGACAATTAATTTTAACACGAATTCTTTCCCAGAATTTAGTAATTATAATCAATTTAATTCTAAAATAAAATACATTACGAAAGAACCACATGCTACTGGTTCAATAAACAAAATAGACGTTATTTTTGGAGGAAAAGGATACGCATCACTTCCTGGAGTAAGTTCAGTTTCATCTCTAAATGGATCTGGTGCTATTTTATTACCTCAAAGTGATAGTATTGGATACATTCAAAAATCTACAATACAATCTCCTGGATTTGAATATCTATCAGATAAAACTCTGAAACCAATAGCTCAACTTCCACAAAGATTATATGTTGAACAATTGTATAGTATAGATTCTGTTGGATTGACCTCAGGTGGAAAATTTTACTCCTCTCCACCAAACTTTGTTGTTATTGATTCAATTAATGGAGATATAAAGTCAGAGGTATTACTTGAAGGAGAATTATCTGGAAATGTGATATCAAATGTAAAGATTTTAAAGAACACAAAAACACTTTATGGAAATGCAAAAATAATTGCAATCAATAATACTAATGGAATTGGATTAACTAACATTAGTTACAATCCATCTACAAAAAATGTGACAATTAATTTGGCATCAGGATTTAGTACATCTAGATCTTTTCCTTTTAAAATTGGGAGTAAAATTTTTATTGAGGGAATAGGAATCACTTCAACTGGAAATGGATACAATTCATCTGATTATGATTATAATCTTTTTACCTTAACAGGAGTAACAAGTGCTATTGGTGGATCAACAGGAACTCTAACTTTTAAATTTGATGAAAATCCAGGAGAGTTTTCTAGATTATTATCTTTACAAAATGGAACAAATTCTTATGGTAGAGTTGTCCCAGAGAGTTATTTACCATCCTTTAATCCCAAAATTTCTGTGGGTGAATTTAAATATAATAAGGGTGAAAATGTATTTGTTAATAATGAAAAAGTTGGAGTTATAGAAAAATGGGATTCTATATTTAAACTCCTTAAAATTAGAAATTATTCAAGAAAAATTAATCCTGGAGAAATATTAAGAGGTGGAGCAACTGATAATAGATCTATTGTAATTCAACCATATGATTCTTATGCAGATTTGCAAGTTAATGCATTTAATGAAACAGTAAAAGATTACACTGGAGACATTGGAAAACTAAACACATTTTTACAAGTGCTACAAGATGGTGATTACTATCAAAATTTTTCATATTCTATTAAATCTAGAGTTCCAATTGAAAAATGGAACGAAAAAGTAAACTCTTTGACACATACTGCTGGATTTAAGAAATTTTCAGATTTACAAGTAGAGTCAGAAAATACAACTTCAACAATTACTGTTTTATCATCTGATGCTGAAGTTTTAGTTGATATTATAGAAAATAAAGATTTTGATTGTTATGAAGATTATGCAATTTCTAGAGAATTGACAAAAACATTTGGTAATTCTCTAACGTCATCCCAAATTTATTTTGATTCGTTAAGATTATTAGATTACACCGAATTCGTGACAAATAGAGTTTTGGAAATTGATGATATTAGTGTGGATTTTGATGATACTCCGAGCATATTCAATTATGCTGTTGTAGGAACTTTTGATGTTACCAAGTATAACGCAGCACAGTTTTATATTCTCATAAAAGATTCAAGATATTTTGGTGAAAAGGAAATAATCATTGTTAATGTTATTTACGATGGAGCAAATGGATATTTAACTGCTTATGGCAGAAATGAAACTGTTTTAGACTTGGGTTCTTTTGGATTTAGAAGGTCGGGAAATAATGGAGAGGTTCTCTTCTACCCATCCAAATATGAATATAATAGCTATAATATGGCAAATATCAGTATTTCTCTTTCTTCTCCGGGAATTAGTGGAATTGGTTCAACTTCTCTTGGAAATGTAGTGAGTTTTGCCAGCACTGCTGTTGCCATAAGTTCTTCACCATCTCCAACAGAAAATACAATAATATCAATTCCAACCACTAACTTTTCTTCTGCAAAAGTTCTTTTATCAGCATCTTCTAATGATACTGATATACAATTTGTTGAAGTAAATCTTACAAATGTAGGATCAAATGTTCATTATCAAATTTTCGGAGATGTTGATTCTGGAGATTTTACTCCTGCATTTGGTTCTGGAATTGTTGGACAAGTTGGAGTAACAACTTCTGTAGATAAGATGTTAGTTACTTTTACTCCAAATCCCGACTTAACAGTTAATGTTAGGGGAATGAGCATTTCAATCGGCAACACATCTTCTGTTGGAGTTGGAACAACTATTCTGTACAAAGGTGAGTTATCATCTCATTATGTTTCCATTGCATCAACTTCAACACCAATTGAAACAAATGTTGCTGGGTTCTCTACTGCTTTACCAGATCCTCATGATGGTGCATTATATTACGTTCAGGTTCATGATACAACTAACAATCAGATACAATTTTCTGAAATTGTATTAACAGTTGATTCTGAATTTAATCCATCTGTATCTGAATATGTTTCAATTTATTCAAACGGTTCACTAGGACAAATTGGAGCTGCAAAAACAACAAATAATTGCAATTTAACTTTTACCCCAAATCAAAATATTGATACTCAAGTAAGAGTTCTCCAAAAAACATTGCAAGTAACACCAAAACAAAATCCCGTTGAAATTGATTTGGAAAGTTCTTTAATTTCTTCAGATGTAATTCCTTTAGGTTTTGAAGGAACTCAGATTTCATTGAAGAGAGATTTTAATTTAAAACATAGAGAATCTCCAATATTTAAAAAAGTTGTAAATGGATCTTCATCTGAAGTAGTAGATATAGTTAATGATACTATTAGTGTTCCAAATCACTTCTTTGTTACTGGAGAAAAAATAGATTATTCAACAACTGGAACAAAAATTGGAATTGCTACAACCACAATTGCAGGCATAGGAACAACTGATTTATTACCATCTTCTTTATATGCAGTTAAAATTAATGAAAATATTTTAAAATTTGCAGACACACCAGAAAAAGCACTCAAACTTATTCCAGAAACTTTAAATATTCAAAATGTTGGTGTAGGAAATTCTCATACATTTGCTTCTAATCACAAATCCAATAGCAAATCTATTATATGCATTGATAATATCATACAAAATCCTGTTGTATCGACAGCAAAAACTTCTTTTGTTACTCAAGACACGGATGAAGTATCTACAACTTCTATAGTTTACTTTGATAATATAGATGGATTTTATGCCAAAGATTTGATTAAAATTAATAATGAATTTTTATTGATAACAGATGTGGGGATTGGGGGAACTAATCGAGTCGCTTGTAGAAGAGAACAATTAGGAACAACATCACAAATACATTCAACAGGGTCTATTATTACAAAACATGATGGCAATTATAATATTGTTGATGACATAATTTATTTTGTGGAAGCACCTCATGGTGGAGAAGAAAGTGAAAGATATTCCTCTTTCCAAGGAAGGATATTCTTGAGATCTGAACCAGTTGGTTCTTCCAACACAGCATACCATCAAAATGCTATTTTTGATGATATCACAGATCAATTTGATGGAAAAAGAAATAAATTTAGTTTAAAATCAAATGGAATTCCTGTAACTGGAATAGTTTCTTCAAGTTCAGTTTCTGCAGGCATATTATTAATCAATAATATATTCCAAAAACCAAAATATCCAGCAACAGGAATAGCTCAAACTTACACATATGAAGTCATACAAAATTCTGGAATTTCCAGTGTTGTCTTTAGTGGAAATCCAGTTGGATTAACAACCACAGGCATAACTGGTCCAATGAAGTTTGATGTCAATAGTTCGGGTCTTCCTAGAGGTGGGATTATCGTTTCTGTTGGATCAACTCAGGGATATGGATTCCAACCACTAGTTTCTGCTGGGGGATCAGCAATAGTTTCTATTGCAGGAACAATTCAATCTGTTTCAATTGGCAATAGTGGATCTGGATATAGACCTGGTATTCAGACATCAATTGTAGTTTCCGTGGCTACATCTAGTGGAAGATTGCCTATAGGCACGGCATCTGCCGCAAATGGGAATATAGTTTCTATAGCAATAACTCACGTTGGATCTGGATACACAACAACTAATCCACCATCAATTATTATTGATGCACCATTAAACTATGAAAATATTCCTTTAGTTTATAATTCTTCAAATTCTGGAGTAGGAACAGAAGCGACTATTGATATTGTTGTTGGATATGGAAACAGTGTAATCGATTTTAATATATCAAACAGTGGTTATGGATATTCTGTGGGAAATGTTTTAACTTTTGCAGTTGGAGGATCTATTGGTATTCCAACTTTAACCTCACTTTCTTATAGTCCATTCAAATTAACAGTTCAAGAAATATTCGGTGATAAATTTAATGCTTGGTATCCTGGTCAATTTGTTGTTCTTGACAATTTTAATTCACAATTTGATGGAAATAAAAAGATTTTTACATTAAAAGAAAATGGTGTCATTTCAAATTTTGTTTCCAAAAAAGGATCACCAATTGATTTAAAACAAAATCTCATAGTTTTTATCAATGATGTTTTACAAATTCCTGACAATTCTTATGTGTTTAATGGTGGATCCCAAATTCAATTTTTAGAAGCACCTAAATCTGAGGATAGTGTTAAAGTTTTATTCTTCAAAGGATCTGATTCTGATGTTATAAATGTAGATGTAATCCCATCAATTAAAGTTGGTGATAAGGTAAAATTAGTTGATCAATTGCGTGGTTTAAAAAATGTTTATACACAAAAACAAAGAGTTGTTTCAGAAGTAGAAACTGTTGATACTGTCTATACAAATATTTACCATGGTCCAGGAATTTCTTCAGATTCATCTTTAACAAGGACAATAGAATGGTGTAAACAAAAAGAAGATTTTTATCTTGATGAACGATTAATATCTAAAAGTAGGGAGGAACTAAACTCTAACATATTCCCCGCGACTAATGTAATTAGACCAATAGGTGTTGGAAGTACATCAATTTTTGTTCAAAATTCAATAATTTTATTTGACTATAATCCAGAAATTCTTCCCGAAGCAAAAAAATCTTTAAATATCATTTCACAAGAACAAAACGTAGTGGCAATTGCAACAGCAATTGTATCAATAGCAGGCACGATTGCAAGTGTTGTAGTAACTAATGGAGGGACTGGATACTCTACAGCACCCTCTATTGTAATATCCAAATCACAAACTAATGCTTCTGCAATTGCAACATGCACTGTAAGTGGAATAGGAACCATATCTTCAATTGAAATAACAAGTTCTGGATTTGGATATACTTCTTCAAATCCCCCGCAAATTTTAATCAGTCAAGATCCAGTTAAAATTGAAACTATAACTAATGTAAATTTTGAAGGAGATTTTGGAATAATTACTGGAATTGGAACAACTAATATTTCCGGTGTCTCTACTGGATTAGTTTTTGATTTTTATATTCCAAAAGATTCTGCTTTGAGAAATTCTAGTGAAGTTGGAGTTGCTTTGACTATTTCTGGTATTCAAACTGGATATTATTTTACAATTTATAATTCAGTCATTGGAAATGGAGTAACTTCAATTAATGATGATAATAGTGTTCTTGGAATTGGAACTTCATATCTAGATAATGTCTATCAAGCTTTTAATGTTAAAATTGTGTCAGCAGATGCTTTTGGTATTGGGAACACGACAGATGTTGTAAGAGTTATCTCTAGTGTATCATCTTACAATAATTTGACAGGAATTGGTAGCAGTCAATTCTTTGGAATGTTTAGTTGGGGAAGATTATATGACTTTGATAGATCATCATCTCCAAAAGTTTTCCCTCTTACTATAGAGAATGGTATAACAGGATTATCGACCTCTCCACTAATTGTCAGAGTAAATCCAATGAGGTCTCTATATACATCATAAATAAATAAAAAACCCTAAATGGCTGCTATAATTACAAATCAATTTAGAATTCTTAATGCAGATAACTTATTAACTGGTATTGCTTCTACCGGTTCAAATAGTTATTATATGTTTGTTGGTCTGCCTAATGCTAACGAAGTTAGTTCAAATTGGGATACCAATACACCAAGTCCAGTAGACAATTTTGACGAGTATAATAATTTCTGGGAAAGTATTATTGCATTAAAAAAATTAAATCAATCTGATATTTCTAAGGTAATTAGAAAAATTACATGGTCATCTGGAACCACCTATGACATGTATAAACATAATTATTCAGCAAATAATCCAGCCCCAAATAGTGGGGCAACAAATCTTTACGACTCTAATTTTTATGTAATCAATAGTGATTATAGAGTTTATATATGCATTAATAACGGTACTGACCCAGAAAATATTCAAGGGAAACCATCATTAGATGAACCAACTTTTATTGACCTAGAGCCAAGAGCAGCTGGAATAAGTGGAGATGAATACGTTTGGAAATACTTATACACGATTAAACCATCTGATATTATAAAATTTGATTCAACAAATTATATCTCAGTTCCAAATAATTGGGCAACAAGTACTGATGTAGCATCAGTAAGAGATAATGCATCTAATAGCAAACAAATAAAAACAGTCAATATTATTGATAGGGGTGAAGGTTATACACCAAATACTTACAACAATATTCCCATTAAAGGAAATGGAAGAGAAGCTCTTTGCTCCGTTGTTGTTTCTGCTGATCAAAAAGTATCTTCAATTACTGTAACAAATGGTGGATCTGGATATACTTATGCAACAGTTGATTTAAATTCCGCAGGAATTACAAATACAAGCACAGATAAAGATGCTGAATTTGAAGTTATTATTCCACCATCAGGAGGTCACGGATTTGATATCTATCGTGAGTTAGGTGCAAATAAAACAATGGTCTATTCAAGATTTGAAAATGATAGTTTGGATCCAGATTTTGTAGTTGGTAATCAATTTGCAAGAATTGGAATTATAAAAAATCCTACTTTTTATAATTCAACTACAGTACTAACTAAACAAAAAGCAAGTGCTTTGTACGCACTAAAGTTAACTGGTTTGACAACTTCAACTATTTTTACTTTAGATTCCGAAATAAGTCAGACAATTGGTATTGGATCTACTGCTGTTGGAAAAATAGCATCTTGGGACAATGTTACTGGAGTTGTTAAATATTGGCAAGAAAGAAAATTATCAATATCTACACAAAGAGATGCGTATAATAACCCAATTTCACCAAAGTATGGTTATGAACTGCATGATTTTAGACCATTACCAGACACTGGTGGATCTATAACTATTTTTGGAGGGACTAATAATTTAGCAATCCAAACAAACTTTGGAACAACAAACAATCCAGGTATATCTACTGAGATAAATAACTTTACCTACTTTCTTGGTCAAACATTTATAAATGGTGCGTCGTCTCCTGAAGTACAAAAGTATTCGGGAGACATCATATATGTAGACAACAGGCCGTCAGTCATCAGAACTTCCAATCAAAAGGAAGACATTAAAATTATACTGCAGTTTTAACTATCATGCCACAGGAAACTAATTTAAACAGAACTCCTTATTTTGATGATTACAACCCAAACAAGGATTTTTATAAAGTTCTTTTTAAGCCAGGATATCCTGTACAGGCTAGAGAGTTAACAACTTTACAGTCAATTTTACAAAATCAAATTGAAAAGTTTGGAACTCACTTCTTCAAAGAAGGTGCAAGAGTTATTCCTGGATCTGTAACTTATAATCTTAGATATAGAAGTGTTCAGATAGAACAAGAATTTTTAGGTCTTCCAGTATCTCTTTATAAAGATCAGTTAATAGGAAAACAAATTAAAGGATCTGTCAGTGGAGTAGTTGCTACTATCACCAATGTCCAAGTTAATCAGGATACTGGAAATACCATTCTTTTTATTAACTATGAAGGTTCCGGAACCAATTTCTCTGATACTACTTTTTCAGATGGTGAAAATTTATTAACTCTTTCTGATATAACATATGGATTAGCAAATATAATACCAACAGGTGAAGAATTTGCTAGAACTTTAAATTCTAATTCAACTAGTATTGGTTCAGCAGTTTTTATTTCCGAAGGTGTCTACTTTATTAGAGGATATTTTGTTAGAGTTGAAGATCAAATCTTAGTTTTAGATCCTTTTTCTTCAACACCATCTTATAGAGTTGGATTGTTTATAAATGAGGAAATTATAACTTCAGATATTGATGAAAGTTTATATGATAATTCTAGAGGATTTTCAAACTATACAGCTCCTGGAGCAGATAGATTAAAAATTTCAACAACTTTATCAAAAAAAGAAATTGATAATTTTGATGATGAAAATTTTATTGAACTTTTAAGATTAAATGAAGGAGTTTTAGAAAAAATAGTTGACAAAACTCAATATAATATCATTGCAGAAGAATTAGCCAGAAGAACTTTTGATGAATCTGGGGATTACTATGTTTCTCCTTTTACAGTTATTGTTAAAAATACATTAAATGATAAGCAAGGAAATGACGGAATATATTTTGAAAATCAATTGACATCTGATGGAAATATTCCTTCGGATGACTTATTAACTTATAAAATTTCACCAGGTAAAGCATATATTAGAGGATTTGAAGTATATAAAGATTCACAATCTTTTATTGACATAGAAAAACCAAAAACAACATCATCCATTCAATCTGAAGGTGTTGCTTTTAATTGTGGTCCATTAATTTTTGTCAATAATGTTCTTGGTCAACCATCAGTAGGAATAGCAACAACAGCATTTTTAAGTTTAAGAAGTGAAAGAAAAGGAACTGGTATCGGAACAACTGGTGGTGAGATTGGTGTTGCTAGGGTATATGATTTTAATTACGTGAATTCAACTGGTGTAACAACAACATATCAAATGAGGCTTTTTGATATTCAAACTTACACCAATGTAGGATTTAATACTTTTATAACGTTACCAGCTTCTACCTTAATTGAAGGAAAATCTAGTGGTGCTAAAGGATACGTAACGTCTTCAATCTCTAACGCTCAAGAAGCAGTTTTATATAACGTTACTGGAAAATTTGTTAAAAATGAAGCAATTAATGTTAGTGGAATTTCTACATATGGTCATATAGTAAAATCAATAAGAGATTATAAATTATCAGATGTAAATTCTGTTTTTTCATATAGAAATGGAGCAACAGCAGATACTGGATTTACAGCTGATATTTTATTAAATGCAGAAACACCACCCACATTAAACATTGTAAATACTGCAGCAAAAATTACTGTTCCATCTTTCACAATAAGTGCTGCTGATCCAGATACAGGAATTAGTACTGTAACTTCAACCACAACTAATTTTATTGGAATTGCTACAATTGGAAATATCGTAAGTTATAATCAACCTGGATTTTCTACTGTTACTTTTAATAAAATTGTAGAAATTTCAGAAAGTGGTAGAATTTTAGGAATTTCGTCTGTTAGAACAGTAAAAGACATTTGTCATGGAAACACTCCTTTATCAATAGTTAATACGAGTGAATTTTCTATTAGGTCTTCAAGAATTGAAAATGTTTCTGCCCCATCTTTTATAGCCGCACTTTCAAAAACCAACGTATCAACAATTGATACAGAGTCAACCGATATTATTGTCAAGAGACAATATAATATTGCTTCTTTTAGTGGAAATTCTATTTCGGCTCCAACACTTGATACTGATTACATTTATCAACCATTTGATGATGAAAGATATTGTTTAACATATTCTAATGGTAAAGTTGAACCACTAACATCAGATAAATTTAAGTTTTCTAGTGGATTTAAAACTTTAGAAATTAAAAATTTAAGTGTTGCAAGTGGATCAAATGCTACCTTATTAGTTTCTTTAAAGAAAGGT
>Ga0194119_10005477_pt1 | contig 18915 bp, 15 predicted proteins | sample TA2MahC100mmetaG_FD_148620 | JGI IMG/M metagenome (GOLD analysis project Ga0194119, IMG submission 148620) | Freshwater microbial communities from Lake Tanganyika, Tanzania - TA2015018 Mahale Deep Cast 100m | ecosystem: Environmental > Aquatic > Freshwater > Lake | place: Tanzania: Lake...
GGCGTTCCCCGCAGCTCGACCCGATCCTGCTGCGCCCGGTGGATGATCTGGAACTCACGGTGCGCTCGGCAAACTGCCTTAAGGCCGAAAACATCTACTGCATCGGTGACCTTATCCAGCGCAGTGAAAACGACCTGCTCAAGACGCCCAACCTGGGCCGCAAATCACTCAACGAGATCAAGGAGGTGCTCGCCTCGCGCGGACTCACGCTTGGCATGAAGCTCGAGAACTGGCCGCCCGCCACCCTCGATCGGCTCTGAATCTTCGAAAAGGAATTCGTCATGCGCCATCGCAATGGTCTTCGCAAGCTGAACCGTACCAGCAGCCACCGCACCGCGCTCTTTCGCAACCTGTGCAACGCCCTCCTCAAGCATGAGGCGATCCGGACCACGCTGCCCAAAGCCAAGGAGCTGCGCCGTGTGGTTGAACCTCTGATCAATCTGGGCAAGTCCCCGAGTCTGGCCAACCGGCGACTCGCCTTCGACCGCCTGCGCGATCGCGAGATGGTGGTGAAGATCTTCGACGAGCTCGGTCCCCGCTTTGCCAAGCGTCCGGGCGGCTACGTGCGGATCCTGCGCTTCGGCTTTCGTGCCGGCGACAACGCGCCCATGGCCTATGTGGAACTGATGGACCGACCCGAGTTCGAAGCCAGCGACGCACGCTGAGCGCCACTTGCCTGCGGCAGAGGCCAGCGCCTTTGCGCTCGATCACCACGCCCCACTCCGAATCGCCGCAGGCGGCGGCCGCAGGGGGAGGTCCGGCCTCACCGGACCTGGCCTGGAGGGGCGCCTTTGCGCTGCTCCACAAGGAAGTCAGACGTTTCCGCAAGGTGTCGGTGCAAACGGTTCTTGCGCCGGTGATTTCTGCAGTGCTCTTCCTTGTGGTCTTTCAGCAGGTGCTGAGCGGCCGCCTCGATCTTCCCGGGGGCATCAGCTACGCAGCCTTCCTGGTGCCCGGCCTTGCCATGATGTCGCTGCAGCAAAACGCCTTTGCCAATGCATCCTCCTCGCTCACCCAGAGCAAGGTCACCGGGAATCTGGTGTTTCTGCTGCTGTCGCCATTGCCAGCCTGGGGATGGTTCCTCGGCTACGTGGGTGGAGGTTTTGTGCGTGGACTCGTGGTGGGCGTGTGCGTCTGGCTGTCCACCCTGCCCTTCGTGATCACCGTGCCGGTGCATCCCGCCTTCACCCTGCTGATCCTTGCGGTGTCGGCCTGGCTCATGTCGTCGCTGGGCGTGATCGCGGGTCTATGGGCTGAAAAGTGGGACCAGCTCTCGGTCTTTCAGTCGTTCATCATCAACCCCTTCACCTTCCTTGCCGGGGTGTTCTTCTCGGTGGATTCGCTGCCGGATCCCTGGCGGTCACTAGCACATCTGAATCCCTTCTTCTACATGATCGACGGACTGCGCTACGGCTTCTTCGGTGCCTCGGATGCCCCTGCGGCGGTCGACCTTGGCGTGTCGCTGGGCTTTGCACTCCTCGTGAGCGCGCTGGCGCTTGTCCTGCTTGGCCGTGGGTGGCGTATCCGCCACTAAGGCTGCTGCCTCGCGGCGCCTCATGGGTCACGCAGCGCACACCTGCAACGCATCGTTGAACTCGACAAGCCTGCCCGAACCGCCTCCGGCTAGCGCAACGCTGCGAGCCAGCGGGCGGCGTCGCGCGCAAAGTAGCTGAGAACGCCGTCGGCACCCGCCCGGCGGAATGCGAGCAGCGCTTCGAGCACCACGGTCTTCTCGTCGAGCCAGCCATGCCCTGCGGCCGCCTTGATCATTGCGTACTCCCCGCTCACCTGGTAGGCGAAGGTGGGAACGCCAAAGTGCTCCTTCACCCGCCGCACAATGTCGAGGTAGGGCATTCCCGGCTTCACCATCACCATATCGGCACCCTCGGCGAGGTCGAGCGCCACTTCACGCAACGCCTCATCGCTGTTGGCCGGATCCATCTGGTAGGTTTTCTTGTCGCTCCTGCCCAGGTTTGCGGCGGAGCCGACCGCGTCGCGGAACGGTCCGTAGAAGCCTGAAGCGTACTTGGCCGAGTAGGCCATGATCTGGGTATGGATCAGGCGCTCGGACTCGAGCATCCGGCGGATCGCGCCCACCCGCCCATCCATCATGTCCGAGGGGGCGAGGATGTCCACTCCGGCTTCGCCCTGCACCTGCGCCTGCCGGACCAGGATTTCGGTGGTCTCGTCGTTGAGCACATAGCCGGTGTCGTCGAGCACGCCGTCCTGCCCGTGGCTTGTGTAGGGGTCGAGCGCCACGTCGCTGAGCACGCCGAGTTCGGGGAAATGGCTCTTGAGCATGCGCACCGCGCGCGGAACCAGGCCTTCGGGGTCGGTGGCCGCTGCGCCGTCGGGCGTCTTGAGCGCGGGCTCGATCACCGGAAAGAGCGCGAGCACCGGGATACCGAGTTGCACGCAGTCCTCGGCCACCGCGAGCAGGCGGTCGGGACTGTGGCGACTCACCCCGGGCATCGATGCCACCGGAACCTCCAGGTTGACCGCATCCACGATGAACACCGGGTAGATCAGCTGATCGACGCTGAGTCGATGCTCGCGCACCAGGCGCCGCGAGAACTCCATGCGCCGGGTACGGCGGGCGCGAAAGGCGGGAAACCGGGCCATGGGGTCAGCCTTTAGTGTGGGGGCGCTCATGCGGTGATCTCCTTGAACGTGGGGTTTGCGCGCGCATGGGGCACATCCGAATCCGGCCTGAGGATCGAGCGCAGGTGATCAGGATACCGGCCTTGCGGTCAGTCGCGACTCGATCCAGGTGCGCGCCTCGTCTACGCCCCAGTGCTTCGTGGCCGAAAAGAGCGGCATGGCGCAGGTGCCTTCCTCGCCGCTCTCGGCGGGAAGCAACTGTGCGCGGACCAGGGCCTGCGCGCGCAGTCGCTCCTGGTAGGCGAGTTTGTCGGCTTTGGTCAGGAGGATCATCCGCGGCACCTGTGCAGGAATCCAGGCGAGCAGGGCATGATCGAGCGCAGTCAGTCCCCGGCGGATATCGCTCACCAGAACCACCGCGCAAAGCGAAGTGCGCTGGCGCAGATAGCGCCCCGCCAGTCCGTCCCACTGCCGCTTGAGCGCAAGCGGCGCTTGCGCATAGCCGTAGCCGGGGGTATCCACCAGTCGCGCCAGGGTTTGTGCATTGGCGCTCGAGCCTTCGCGCAAGGCAAAGAGGTTGAGCGCCTGGGTCCGCCCCGGTGTCCGGGAAGCAAAGGCAAGCCGCTTGCGCCTGCAGATGGCGTTGATGGCGCTCGACTTGCCCGCGTTGGATCGCCCCACAAAGGCCAACTCGGCCAGCGTGTCGTTGGGCAACTGCTCGAGCGAGGCGGCAGTGGCGGCGAACTCGGCGCTCAACAGCAGACTCATCGCGATGACAACACACTCCCGGCAATTTCGAGCCCTATTGTAGAATCCGCCGCTTCATCAGTACTTCACAAGCGGAAGGCCGTCATGACCTTAGTTGATTCCCGCAAGCGGTGTGCAGGGGCAGCCTCGGTTGCGCGCCGGTTCCTGATGGGTGCGACCGTCGCACTGCTTCCTGTCGTTGCACCGGTGCCGCAGGGCAGCGGCGCATTTTCCGGGTCTGGACTCGGACTTGCCTTGGCGCAGGACAAGGCTGCCAGGGCCCCCAGGCCCGACCCCGCGGCGGGTCAGCAAGTGGCCGCAGGGGTCTGCGCCGGCTGCCATGCTGCCGACGGCAACAGTCCGAGTCCAGCCAACCCCAAGCTTGCAGCGCAACATGCCGCATACCTCGCCAAGCAGTTGCACAACTTCAAGCCGCAGGCCGATGGCAAGCCCCCTGAACGCAACAATGCGATCATGCAGGGGTTTGCTGCGGCGCTCAGCGACCAGCAGATCCGCGATGTCTCGGCCTACTTTGCCACGCAGAAACTCAAGCCTGCGGCCGCAAAGAACAAGGATCTGGTGGAACTCGGACAGAAGATCTACCGCGGGGGCATCACCGACAAGGGCGTGCCAGCCTGCGCCGGTTGCCACAGCCCCAACGGTGCAGGGATCCCCGACCAGTACCCGCGCCTGCAGGGGCAGTATGCCGACTACACCGAGTCGCAGCTGGTGGCGTTTCGCTCGGGTGTCCGCGCCAACAGTGCGCAGATGATGACGATCTCGGCACGTTTGTCCGACAAGGAAATCAAGGCGGTCTCCGACTACATCGCCGGTTTGCGCTGAGCACCGGTTCGCGCATGAAGTCCACAACGCTCTCCTGCCTCGCACGTGAGCGGGTGCTCGGGCGCGAGCCTCGCGCCAGCGAAGTCACCGCGCAAGAGGTGTGGGCAGCGCGCAGGCGCTCGCTTGAAGCGCTTGGCGCCCTGGCTACGCTTGGTACCGCCCCGCTCAGGACTGTAGCCGCCCTGCGTGCAGCACCATCCGGGGCTCCCGGCGCGCTGGGTACTGCACCACCCGGAGTGGCGGGCGTGGCGGCCGGCCTCACCGCGGGCCTCACCGCAGGCCTTGGCGCAAACGGGGTGAGCGCGGCCAGCCTCCGGGCGCCGCCCGGCACCGGTCTTGCGCGTCTAGAGGCTGCGCCCTCGGCGTCGTCCACGATCGAGAAGCCAACGGCCCATCAGGACGTGACCACCTACAACAATTTCTACGAGTTCGGTACCGACAAGGAAGATCCGGCGCTCTATGCGAAGTCGCTCAGGACCCGCCCCTGGAGCGTGCGGGTGGAGGGCGAGGTTGCGCGTCCGCAGACCTTCGACATCGAGCAACTCCTCAAGCTTGCTCCGCTCGAGGAGCGCATCTACCGCATGCGCTGCGTTGAGGGCTGGTCGATGGTGATTCCCTGGATCGGCTACCCCTTGAGCGAAGTGCTGCGCCGGGTTGAGCCGCGCAGCCAGGCGAAGTTCGTGGAATTCGTCACGCTCGCCGACCGCCAGCAAATGCCGGGTTTGCGCAGTTCAGTGATCCAGTGGCCCTACACCGAGGGGCTGCGGATCGACGAGGCGATGCATCCGCTCACCCTGATGTGCGTGGGTCTCTACGGCGAGGTGCTGGCCAACCAGAACGGCGCGCCTGTGCGGCTGGTGGTGCCGTGGAAGTATGGCTTCAAGAGCGCCAAGTCGCTGGTGAGCATCCGTCTGGTGGAAAAGCAGCCGCTCACCAGCTGGATGCGCTCAGCCCCGCAGGAATACGGTTTCTTTTCCAACGTCAACCCCGAGGTGGCGCACCCCCGCTGGTCGCAGGCCACCGAGCGTCGCATCGGCGAAGATGGCCTTCTGAGCCGCAAACGCAAGACCCTGATGTTCAACGGCTATGCGGAGCAGGTCGCAACGCTGTATGCCGGGATGGATTTGCGCAAGTTCTACTGAAGCGCATGCCTGTGACGGCGGGCACCGTGATTGTTGCGCTCGCACTCCTTCCGCTGGCGCGCTGGGTGGTGCTCGGTTACACCGGCGCCTGGGGACCCAACCCTGCCGAGTTTCTGGCGCGATCGAGCGGCACCTGGACGCTCGCGTTCCTTGCGCTCACGCTCACGATGTCGCCGCTGCATCGGCTCTCCGGATGGACCCAGCCGATCGCATGGCGCCGGACGCTGGGCCTGGCCTGCTTCTTCTACGCCTGTCTCCACGCCTTGTGCTGGGCCTGGTTCGACCAGGGGTTCGAGGCCGCCACAATGCTGGCCGACCTCGCCACCCGTCCCTTCATCGCGCTTGGCATGCTCGCCTTCGCGATCCTGTGCGCGATGGCGCTCACCTCAAGCCGCAACGCCAAGCGCAAGCTCGGAAAGCGCTGGAAGACCCTGCACCGCGGCATCTACGGTGTGGCCCTTCTGGTTGTGTTGCACTACCTCTGGCACAAGGCAGGGAAGAACGATTTCTCCGAGGCCGGGCCCTGGTCGGTGCTCCTGCTCGTGCTGCTCGGGTTCAGACTTCTGCCTGCAGCATGGATGCGACGGATTCGCGGGGCCGGATGACGCGCACTTCCCCGCTGTCAACGAGCAATTCAACCGCCCGCGGCCGCGAGTTGTAGTTGGAGCTCATCGCCATGCCGTAGGCCCCGGCCGAGAGAATTGCGAGCAGATCGTCGTTGCCGCGCAAACGCAGCGCGCGGTTCTTTCCCAGCCAGTCGCCTGACTCGCATACCGGTCCCACCACGTCGTAGAGCGAGGCTGGGCGATCGGGGGGCGGCGCAACTTCCACGATCTGGTGGTAGCCCTGGTAGAGCGCAGGTCGGATCAGATCGTTCATGGCCGCGTCAACCACCGCGAAGGCCCGCTCGCCGTTGTGCTTGACGTACTCGAGGCGGGTGAGCAAAAGCCCGGCGTTGCCAACGAGGGAGCGCCCGAACTCGAAGACCGCTTCGAGCTTGCGCGCGATCGGGTGCGTGTCGAGGCGCTCGCGTATCGCGCCGATGAATGCGGCAGGCGATGGGGGCGTTTCGTCGTTGTAGGTGATGCCGAGCCCCCCGCCCAGGTCGAGGTGCTCGAGCACGATCCCCTGCGAAGCGAGGGTTTCGACGAGTTCGAGCAGCTTGTTGAGCGCAGCCATGAAGGGTTCCATCGCGGTGATCTGCGAGCCGATATGGCAGTCGATGCCGGTGACCCTCAGACCGGGCAGGTCGCTTGCCTCGCGGTAGAGCGCAAGCGCATCCCCATGGGGGATGCCGAACTTGTTCTCCCTGAGTCCGGTGGAAATGTAGGGATGGCTCTGCGCATCCACATCGGGGTTGACGCGCAGCGAAACCGGGGCGCGCAAGCCAAGGCCGCACGCCAGCGTGTTGATCCGGTGCAACTCGGCCGCGCTCTCGACGTTGAAGCACTTCACACCCGCTTCAAGGGCCGCAACGATCTCGGCCCGCGATTTCCCAACTCCCGAAAACACCACCTTTCGCGCAGGCACCCCGGTTGCAAGCACCCGTGCGAGTTCGCCCCCGGAGACGATATCGAAGCCGGCGCCCGCCTCGGCAAAGATCCGCAGGATCGACAAGTTGGCATTGGCCTTGACTGCGTAGCACACGAGCGCCGGGCGACCGACAAGCGCCGCGGAAAAGGCGCGCCAGTTCGCACGCAGGGCCTGCGTGGAATACACCCACGCTGGGGTGCCGAATTGCGCAGCGAGCGCCGGCAGCGACACTTCTTCGGCATGCATCACGCCCGCACTGCAGTCAATCCATGGCATCTGCGTGAAGGTCATTGCGGGCAGGCTGCCTGAAGCGCAGCAGACGCGGTTGCACCGATCACGGGCGCTGCCTGTGCCTTCTTTGGGGGCAACACCAGTGGCCCGCGCTGCCCGCAAGCGGTCATGCAGGAGGAAAGAGCAAGGCATGCAACGAGGCCCGCAAGAAGCCGCAGGCAGCGGTCCAGGCGGGATCTGGGGAGAGAGAAAGGGTAGGATGTCAAGGCGGGCGCCGGATCGGGCGTTCGGTGGGGCGCAGGGCCGCAAGGCATGGTGGTTTCGCCCACAGAACCATCCCTCCGAGGTTAGCATGGCAGATTCGATCTTCGCGCAGCGCGGCGCTGCGACCCTGAGGCGTATCCAGGAGGCACTGGATCGGGCGGTCGAGCGCGACGACCTCGATTGCGACTGCGAACTCGAAGGTGCAGTGTTGCGCCTGAGTTTCGCCGATGGCTCGCGCATCGTGATCAACCTTCAGCCTGCGGTCGAGGAAGTGTGGGTGGCTTCGCGTCGTGGCGGCTACCATTTCCGCACCAGCGCCGAGGGCCGATGGGCCGACACCCGCGACGGGTGTGAACTCGGGGTGCGGCTCTCCGAGGAGATCGCCCACCATGCCGGAGTTGCGCTGCGCCTCGACGCCCTCTCCTGACAACCTGGCTGCGGCCTGAGCGCTACGGATGCGACCACGCAGCCGCGGCTGATCTGCGGCTTCTCCGACGCGCGGCTGTGGCCGCAGCGCTATTGCTGAACCGCAGGTGTGCCGGGCCCTTCGGCATACACCCAGTCGCCGTTGACCAGATTCACCCCGTCGGGGGCGGAGGGCCTGCGTTCCGGGCTGTTGCGCAGCGAACTCTCGATCGCGCTGATCCAGATCGGAAGCGCGAGTCCGCCACCGGTTTCGCGTTCGCCGAGCTTGCGCGGCGTGTCGAAACCCACCCACGCCACTGCGACCACGTCGGCGCCGTAGCCGGCAAACCAGGCGTCGACCGCATCGTTGGTGGTGCCGGTCTTGCCGGCGAGGTCGTTGCGCTTGAGCGTGGCGGTTGCCTTGGCAGCCGTACCCGACACCGCCACCTCGTGCAGGAGGCTGTCCATGATGAAGGCGTTGCGACGGCTGATCGCGCGGATTTCCTCATCGCCCGCGCGAAAGGGCCTGGCTGCGGCGAGCAGCCGGCCCTCGCGGTCGGTGATGGTGCGAATCAGGTAGGGATCGATGCGATAGCCGCCGTTGGCAAAGACCGCGTAGCCGTTGAGCAGCTGCAAGGGCGTGACGCTGCCTGCGCCAAGCGCCATGGTGAGGTAGGGGGGGTGCTTGTCGGGCTCAAAGCCGAAGCGCTGTATCCACCCCTGGGTGTAGCGGGTGCCAACGGCCTGCAGCAGCCGGATCGAGACCATGTTCTTCGACCTCGCCAGCGCGGTGCGCAGCGGCATCGGTCCGTCGTACTTTCCGTCGTAGTTCTTGGGGTCCCACACTTGTCCGCCGGTGAGCGCCGGATCGATCGACACCGGTGCGTCGTTGACGATGCTTCCCCCGTGAAACCCTTTTTCGAGCGCTGCCGAGTAGATGAAGGGCTTGAAACTCGAGCCGGGCTGGCGTTGTGCCTGGGTCACGCGGTTGAACTTGTTGCGTCCGAAATCAAAGCCGCCCACCAGCGCCCGGATCGCCCCGTCATCGCGCTGCGCCGACACATACGCAGCCTGCACATCGGGAAGCTGCACGATCTCCCAGGTCTTGCCCTCGTCCATCGGCATGATCCGGACGACAGCGCCACGGCGGATGCGGCGGGCCGCCGGTGCACGTTCGCCAAGCGAAGCGGCAGCAAACTTCAGGCCCTCGGGCCCGACCACAAAGTTGCCCTGCTTTCCGCGGCTCACCGTGACCTGCCGCGAATCGGCCCGGAGAACCACCGCAGCGAGCATGTCGTCAACATCCTCGCGGTCGTCGAGCGCGTTGTCCACCGCTTCCTCGAGGCCTTCGTCGTTGGCCGGGAGCTCGATGTAGCTTTCAGGACCGCGGTAGCCGTATTTCCTGTCGTAGTCCATGATGCCCTTGCGCACTGCGGCCTCGGCCGCGCGTTGCTGCGCAGAGTCGATGGTGGTGTAGACCCTGAGTCCGAGAGCGTAGGTGTCGTCGCGGAACAGATCCACCGCCATCCTGCGCGCCATCTCCGCAACGTAGGGCGCGCGCACCGGGTATTCCGCCGAGGCCTGCACCACGCGGATACCTTCGTTGAGCGAGGCCCGGTACTGCGCTTCGGTGAGAAAGCCCTCGGCGCGCATGCGTCCGAGCACATAGTGCGCACGCGCGGCCGCGCGTTTCGGGTTGACCACCGGATTGAAGCGCGAGGGAGCCTTGGGCAGACCGGCGAGAAGCGCCGCCTCGATGGGCGTGAGTTGCTGCAGCGACTTGCCGAAATACACCCGTGCGGCCGAGGCAAAGCCGTAGGCGCGCTGGCCGAGGTAGATCTGGTTCATGTAGAGCTCGAGGATCTGTGTTTTCGACAAGGTTTCCTCGATGCGCATCGCAAGCAGCACCTCGTAGATCTTGCGGATGTAGCTCTTTTCGGTGGAGAGAAAGAAGTTGCGTGCCAGTTGCATCGTGATCGTGCTGGCGCCCTGTTCCTTGCCGCCCGAAGTCACATTGACGAGCGCGGCCCGAACGATTCCGAGCAGGTCCACGCCGTGGTGCTCGAAAAAGCGCGCGTCCTCGGCCGCGAGCACCGCATCGCGCATCAGCTTCGGAATCTCGCTGGCGCGCAGCGGTGTGCGCCGTTCCTCGCCGAATTCGCCGATCAGCTGGCCATCGGCGGTGTAGATGCGCAAGGGAATCTTGGGCTGATAGTCGAGGAGGGCATTCACCGTGGGCAGCCGGTCCATCGCAAGGATGAAGGCGAGCATGAGGCAGCAGGCCGCGCACAATCCCCCCACCACGAGGAGCGCGCCGAGGCGCCCCAACCAGCGCATCAGGTGGCTGAGCACCGTGTCTGGAGGCGGGCGCCTGGGGGGAGGAGCGGGCGGCCTTGCCCGCACGCTCGCCTCGCGAGGTACCGGAACCGGCTCATCCGATGGAGGGACTCGGGGGGAGGGCATGCCTTTGGCTCGAGGAATGCTTCGATTATCGCCGCTTTGAGGGCAAATGCGGCATCATCCCGGGATGGGCAGCGAACACACAGGCGAAAGCGCCGACCCTGCCGGGACGGTGGAGGACGAGGCTGCGCCCGGGCAAGTGCGCTCGCTCGCCCTCGTGGGCATGATGGGATCGGGCAAGTCCACCGTGGGCAAACGCCTGGCAAGAGCCCTCGGGCGCCCCTTCGTGGACATGGACGCCGAGCTCGAACGACGCTGCGGTGTGCCGATCCAGACGATCTTCGAGCTCGAAGGCGAGGAAGGGTTCCGCCGCCGTGAGAGCGACTTGCTGCAAACGCTGTGCCCAGCCACCGGCCTTGTGCTTGCGACCGGGGGCGGCGTGGTCTTGCGCGAGGCCAATCGCGTGCTCCTGCGTGCGCATACCCGGGTGATCTACCTTCAGGCGGCGCTGCAGGACTTGTGGCTGAGGCTGCGCCATGACCGGTCGCGGCCGCTCCTGCGCTCGGCAGATCCGCGGGCCCGGGTTGCCGAGTTGCTCGCGGCGCGCGAACCGATCTACCGCGAGGTGGCGGATCTTTGCGTGACCACCGGGCGGCAGGCGCCGGAGCGCGTGGTCAACGAAATCCTCGGTTGCCTCGGCTTGCACCGGGCGCTGGAGTCTTCCGAGCGTAGGCCATGAGCCTGAGGCCCGGCCCGCAGCTGCGGGCGATCGCAACGGTGCAGGTGGCGCTCGCCGAACGCAGCTACGACATCCTCGTCGGGGGCGAGGTCCTCGCGCGCGACGATCGCTGGATCCCGCTGGTGCAGGCCAGGCAGGTCGCGCTGGTGAGCAACCTCACGGTCGCGCCGCTGCACGCTGCGCCGGTGCTCAAGGCGCTCAGGGAGCACGCGGCGCAGGTGATCGAAGTGTTGCTTCCGGATGGCGAAGCCTGCAAGGACTGGCAACATCTACAGAGGATCTTCGACGCACTGCTCGGCCACCGCTTCGACCGGCGTTGCGTACTGGTGGCGCTCGGTGGGGGCGTGGTGGGCGACATGACCGGCTTTGCTGCAGCGTGCTACCAGCGCGGGGTGGACTTCATCCAGATGCCAACGACCTTGCTCGCCCAGGTCGACTCGTCGGTGGGGGGCAAGACCGGGATCAACCACCCGGCGGGCAAGAACATGATCGGCGCCTTTCACCAGCCGCGCCTCGTGGTGGCCGACACAGGCTGGCTCGCAACGCTGCCTGCACGCGAAAGGAGCGCAGGGCTCGCCGAGGTGATCAAACATGGTGCGATCGCCGACGTGACTTATCTCCAGGCAGTCGTCGACGACCTGGCCGCGCTGCGCAGGGCCGATCCGCTTGCGCTGCAGCGGGCCGTGGTGCGGTCGTGCGAAATCAAGGCCGCAGTGGTTGGCGAGGACGAGCGCGAAAACGACCGGCGCGCAATCCTCAACTTTGGCCACACCTTCGGACATGCGATCGAAGCCGGACTCGGATACGGTACCTGGCTCCACGGAGAGGCGGTGGGAGCCGGCATGGTGCTGGCGGCCGACCTGTCGGAGCGCCTCGGTCTGCTGTCGGCCAGCGAGCGTGGGCTGCTCGTGGCAGCGATCGCCGAGGCGGGGCTGCCTGTGCGCGCGCCCGATTGGGGGTTTGAGGCGTATCTTCACTGGATGTCGGCCGACAAGAAGGCCCGCGCGGGAATTCCGCGCTTCGTGCTGCTCGAGGGGCTCGGCAAGGCCGTGGTGTGTACGGTCGATGCGCATCGGCTGCGCCAGACACTTGCCTCGTGCACCGGGCCGCCCGCGGTGTGAACCGTTCCCAGGCCTGATTCTTGCTTCACCCCGTTCATGTTTTTTCGGTCGATCCCATGCTGTGCGACCCTTGCGCCCTCGATGCCGCGATGCCCCACGTATACTGGGTCGATACCGGCTGTGGAACCCCGGATCTGGCGCGCACCTGACTGCGGTTGTGGCGCGCGCAGCGTTCCGTTTCCGGCGCGCGTCCCGGTCTTTCTGGCGTGCGCCTCTCCAAACACCTCTCGAATCATGCTGAAGAACGTTCCTGACCCCTCTCCGCAGGCCGCCCTTCCCACCCTTGGCAGCAGCGCCCAAGGGCTCTACGATCCCGCAAACGAGCACGATGCCTGCGGCGTGGGGTTCGTTGCGCACATCAAGGGGGAAAAGAGCCACCGGATCGTCGAGCAGGGCTTGCAGATCCTCAACAACCTCGACCACCGCGGGGCGGTCGGTGCGGATCCGCTCATGGGCGACGGCGCCGGGATCCTGATTCAGATGCCCGATCGCTTCTTGCGTGAGGAAATGGCACTGCATGGGGTACGCCTGCCTGCGGCCGGCGAGTACGGCGTGGGCATGATCTTCCTGCCCAAGGAACACGCGTCGCGACTTGCGTGCGAGCAGGAGCTCGAACGCGCCATCCGTGCAGAGGGTCAGCTGCTGCTTGGATGGCGCGATGTGCCGGTAGACCGCAACATGCCGATGTCGCCAACGGTGCGGGCCAAGGAACCGGTGATCCGTCAGGTCTTCATCGGGCGCGGTCCGGATGTCCGGGTGGTCGATGCTTTCGAGCGCAAGCTCTACGTGATCCGCAAGATGGCCAGCCATGCGATCCAGGCGCTGCGCCTCAGCCATGGGCGCGAGTACTTTGTTCCCTCGATGTCGGCCCGCACCATCGTGTACAAGGGCCTGCTGCTTTGCCAGCAGGTGGGCCAGTACTACCGCGACCTCGCCGATCCCCGGGTGATCTCGGCGCTCGCCCTCGTGCATCAGCGCTTTTCCACCAACACCTTTCCCGAGTGGCCCCTCGCGCACCCCTACCGGCTGATCGCCCACAACGGCGAGATCAACACCGTGAAGGGCAACTACAACTGGTTGCGTGCGCGCGAAGGCGTGATGCGCTCGCCGGTGCTGGGCGATGACCTCGCCAAGCTCTACCCGATCGTCTACCCGGGCCAATCCGACACGGCCACTTTCGACAACTGCCTCGAGTTGCTGGTGATGGCGGGGTATCCGATCGCGCAGGCGGTGATGATGATGATTCCCGAAGCCTGGGAACAGCACACGCTGATGGACGCCAAGCGCAGGGCCTTCTACGAATACCACGCCGCCATGATGGAACCCTGGGACGGCCCTGCAGCGATTGCCTTCACCGACGGCCGGCAGATCGGCGCCACGCTTGATCGCAACGGCCTGCGCCCGGCCCGCTACTGCATTACCGACGACGATCTGGTGATCATGGCCTCTGAAGCGGGCGTGTTGCCGATCCCCGAAGACCGGATCGTCAAGAAGTGGCGGCTTCAGCCCGGCAAGATGTTTCTGATCGACCTCGAGCAGGGTCGGATCATCGACGACCAGGAACTCAAGGATCAGCTGGCCAACAGCCGACCGTGGCGCGAGTGGATCGAGGCGGTACGGGTGAAGCTCGACGATGTGAAGGCCATTGGCGACGATGCGGTGGCGCACGGGAAAGCCGCAACCCTGGAGGTGGCGCGTGCGAGCGAAGGCACGCTGCTCGATCGCCAGCAAGCCTTTGGCTACACCCAGGAAGATCTCAAGTTCCTCATGTCGCCGATGGCCGTGGCAGCCGAGGAGGCGGTGGGGTCGATGGGCAACGACTCTCCGCTCGCGGTGCTCTCGGCCAGGGACAAGCCGCTCTACAGCTATTTCAAGCAGCTCTTCGCGCAGGTCACCAACCCGCCGATCGACCCCATCCGCGAACATCTGGTGATGTCGCTTGTGTCGTTTATCGGGCCCAAACCCAACCTGCTCGACCTCAACGCGGTCAATCCACCGCTGCGCCTGGAGGTGAGCCAACCGGTGCTCGACATCGTGGATATGGCGAAACTGCGCCACATCGACCGCTACACCGCAGGCAAGTTCCGGTCCTTCGAACTCGAGATCGTCTACCCGGTGCTGTGGGGCAAGGAGGGGATCGAGGCGCGCCTGGCATCGCTTTGCGCGCAGGCCGAGGAGGCGGTGCGGCGGGGCTTCACCGTGCTGATCCTGAGCGATCGCTGCGCAGACCGGGAGCGGGTGGCGATCCCGGCGCTGCTCGCCACCAGTGCGGTGCACCTGCATCTGGTGAACAAGGGTTTGCGCACCCGCACCGGACTGGTGGTTGACACCGGGTCGGCGCGCGAGGTGCATCACTTCGCACTCCTCGCAGGCTACGGTGCCGAAGCGGTGCATCCCTACCTGGCCATGGAGACGCTTGCCGACATGGCGCGCGGCCTGCCGGTCGACCTTGGTCCGGCCAAGGCGGTCAGCAACTATGTCAAGGCGATCGGCAAGGGGCTGATGAAGGTGATGTCCAAGATGGGGATCTCCACCTACATGAGCTACTGCGGTGCGCAGATCTTCGAGGCGATCGGTCTGTCGCACGCGCTGGTTGACCAGTACTTCAGCGGTACAGCCTCCAACGTGGGCGGCATTGGCGTTTTCGAGGTGGCCGAGGAGGCGCTGCGCCTCCATCGGCAGGCCTATGGAAGCAACCCGGTGCTGGCCAACGCCCTGGACGCCGGCGGCGAGTATGCCTACCGTATCCGCGGCGAGGACCACATGTGGACCCCGGATGCGATCGCCAAGCTCCAGCACGCGGTGCGTGCCGAAAGTGCCAGCACCTTCAGGGAGTATGCGGCGCTGATCAACGACCAGAGCCGACGGCACATGACGCTGCGGGGGCTCTTCGGATTCAGACTCGAGCAGTGCACACCTGTGCCTATCGATGAGGTTGAGCCCGCCTTGGCAATCGTGAAGCGTTTTGCCACCGGGGCGATGTCGCTCGGTTCGATCTCGACCGAGGCGCACACCACGCTTGCGGTTGCCATGAACCGCATTGGCGGCAAGAGCAACACTGGCGAAGGTGGAGAGGACGAGATGCGCTACCGGGCGGAGATGCGTGCGGGCCGATCCATGGTGGCCGAAGGCGATCGTATCTCGAGCGTGATCGGCATGGGTCGGGTGGAAGTGGACACCGTTTTGCGTGCCGGCGACTCCTTGCGCAGCCGGATCAAGCAGGTTGCCTCGGGGCGCTTCGGAGTCACTGCGGAGTATCTGGCGAGTGCCGACCAGATCCAGATCAAGATGGCGCAGGGTGCCAAGCCGGGGGAAGGAGGCCAGCTGCCGGGCCACAAGGTGTCGGAGTACATCGGCAAGCTGCGCTATTCGGTGCCGGGCGTAGGACTCATCTCGCCGCCCCCGCACCACGACATCTACTCGATCGAAGACCTGGCGCAACTGATCCACGATCTGAAGAATGCCAACCCGCGCGCCGGCATCAGCGTGAAGCTCGTGTCGGAGGTTGGCGTGGGTACGGTGGCGGCAGGCGTGGCCAAAGCCAAGGCCGACCATGTGGTGATCGCGGGTCACGACGGCGGGACCGGCGCGTCGCCGCTCTCCTCGATCAAGCATGCGGGCACACCCTGGGAGATCGGGCTTGCCGAAACCCAGCAGACGCTGGTGCTCAACGGACTGCGCGGAAGGATCACCGTGCAGGCCGACGGCCAGATGAAGACCGGCCGCGATGTGGTGATCGCGGCGCTGCTTGGCGCCGACGAATTCGGCTTCGCAACCGCGCCGCTTGTGGCCGAGGGCTGCATCATGATGCGCAAGTGCCACCTCAACACCTGCCCGGTGGGCGTGGCCACCCAGGATCCGGTACTGCGTCGCAAGTTCCAGGGCAAGCCCGAACACGTGGTGAACTTCTTCTTCTTCGTTGCCGAGGAAGTGCGCACATTGATGGCCAGCCTGGGCATGCGCCGCTTCGAGGACCTGATCGGCCGCTCGGATCTGCTCGACATGCGCGCTGGCATCGCACACTGGAAGGCGCGCGGACTCGATTTCACCCGCATCTTCCACCGTCCGCAGGTGGGCCACGATGTGCCGCGCAGGGTGGTTGGCAAGCAAGACCACGGGCTCGAGGGTGCGCTCGACCGGCGGCTCATCGAGGTGGCGCGCCCGGCACTCGAAAGTGGGGAGAAAGTCTCGCTCATCCTGCCGATCCGCAATGTGAACCGCAGCGTCGGGGCGATGCTCTCCGGGGAGGTTGCCCGTCGTCACGGTCATGAGGGACTGCCGGAGGACAGCATTCACGTCCAGTTCAATGGAACCGCCGGGCAGAGCTTTGGCGCCTTCCTCGCGCACGGAATCACGCTCGACCTGGTTGGGCAGGCCAACGACTACGTGGGCAAGGGGCTCTCGGGAGGTCGGGTGATCGTGCGTCCGGCGCACGCGTTTCAGGGCCCCAGCGACGCCAACATCATCGTGGGCAACACGGTGCTCTACGGCGCCATCGAGGGCGAGGCTTTTCTCGGCGGCGTGAGCGGCGAGCGCTTTGCGGTCCGCAACTCCGGCGTCACCGCCGTGGTGGAAGGTACCGGCGACCACGGTTGCGAGTACATGACCGGTGGGACGGTGGTGGTGCTCGGTGCCACAGGGCGCAACTTTGCGGCGGGCATGAGTGGCGGGGTTGCCTACGTGTGGGATCCCGGGTTGCGTTTTGCTGCGCACTGCAACGCCGCGATGGTGGCGCTCGAGCCTTTGCGCACCACCGCCGAGCAGATCGCCGAGGTTGAACCTGCGCTTTGGCACCGCAGCGAGTGCGACGAGATCATTCTCAGGCAACTCATCGAGCGCCACTTGCGCTTCACCGGCTCGCAGGTGGCCGCACGCCTCCTGTCGCAGTGGGAGAAGGTGCGTGGCGAGTTTGTGAAGGTTTTCCCGCACGAGTACCGTCGCGCGCTTGCTGAACAGGCCTCCGTCCGTCGAGCCCTGGGCGAGCCCGCAAAGGCGCTCGCCTGAGGTCTGCCTCCGGCATGAGCGCGGCACCGATGCACGGGGCGCAGCATTCGGGCATGAGCGCGGCACCGATGCGCGGGGAGCCGCGATTTGCCCGGCGCGCCACCCCCCGTTTTCTCCTGGAGTACACCAACACGCATGGGAAAGATCACCGGCTTTCTTGAACTCGAGCGCCTCCAGGAGGCGAGCGAACCGGTCGCCGACCGGTTGCAGCACTACCGCGAGTTCGTGCTTCACCTCGACGATGCTCAAGCCTCGGCGCAGGCTGCGCGGTGCATGGACTGCGGCATTCCCTTTTGCCAGAGCGGCTGTCCGATCAACAACATCATTCCCGACTGGAACGACCTCGTTTACCGGGGCGATTGGCGACAGGCGATCGACACGCTGCATTCCACCAACAATTTTCCGGAGTTCACCGGAAGGGTCTGCCCCGCGCCTTGCGAGGCCGCGTGCACCCTCAACATCAACGATGAACCGGTGGGCATCAAGTCGATCGAACACGCCATCATCGACAAGGCATGGCAGGAGGGTTGGGTGCGGCCTGAGGTGCCGTTGCGCTCCACCGGCAAGAGCATTGCGGTGGTGGGTGCGGGACCTGCAGGACTCGCCTGCGCGCAGCAACTCGCCCGGGCTGGTCATGCGGTAACGGTGTTCGAGAAGAATGACCGCATCGGGGGCCTGCTGCGCTACGGCATTCCCGACTTCAAGATGGAAAAGCAGCACATCGACCGCCGTGTGGCGCAAATGGAGCATGAGGGGGTGCGCTTTCGCACCGGCGTGCTGGTGGCGGGCACGGGCAATCCTGGCGTGGTCAACAACCTCAGGCGTGAACGCGTCGACCCGGCGCAGCTGTGCCTCGACTTCGACGCCGTGGTGCTTGCCGGAGGCGCCGAGGCGGCGCGCGACCTCCCGGTTCCCGGGCGGCACCTGCACGGCATCCACTTTGCGATGGAGTTCCTGCCGCAGCAGAACCGGGTGGTTGCAGGTGACGAGGTGCCTGGTCAGCTCCTTGCCACAGCCAAGCATGTGGTGGTGATCGGAGGCGGCGACACCGGCTCGGATTGCGTGGGCACGAGCAACCGGCAGGGGGCAGCGGCGGTGGTGCAGTTCGAGTTGATGCCGATGCCGCCCGAACATGAGAACAAGGCACTCACCTGGCCCTACTGGCCGCAGAAACTGCGTACCTCGTCTTCGCACGAGGAGGGCGTGGAGCGCGACTGGTCGGTCACCACCCGGCGTTTCCTCGACGACGGTGCAGGCCGGGTCAGGGCCATCGAGGCTGCCCGGGTACGCTGGGAGAGGGATCCGGCGAGCGGACAGTTGCGCATGGCCGAGGTCCCTGGCTCGAGCTTCGAGGTGAGGGCGGATCTGGTCTTGCTTGCGATGGGATTCGTGTCGCCGCTTGCGCCGGTGCTCGATGCGTTCGGGGTGCAACGCGATGCGCGCGGCAACGCAGCCGCAGCCACCGAGGGCGAGGCGGCCTACCACACCAACGTGGCCAAGGTCTTTGCGGCCGGCGACATGCGACGCGGACAGTCGCTCGTGGTCTGGGCCATCCGCGAAGGGCGTCAGTGCGCACACGCGGTCGACGCCTTCCTGATGGGACGAAGCGACCTGCCGCGCTGAGGTCAGGGCATCGACAGACAGATCTTGCCGGCCACCTTTCGCCCGGCCATCGCTCGCAAGGCGTAAACGCCGTCGTGCAAGGGGAAGCAGGCGCCGATCGGAGGCACCAGGATCCCCCGGTCGAGAAGCGCACGGATCTGCTGCGCGTCGTCGAGCGCTGCGGCCGGATTGCGACGGCCCCACTCCCCGGCGCGCACGCCGAGCACGCTCAGTTCCCTGAGGAGAATCTGATCGAGGGCGATCCGGGGGATCCGACCGCCGG
>Ga0194119_10005480_pt1 | contig 18911 bp, 15 predicted proteins | sample TA2MahC100mmetaG_FD_148620 | JGI IMG/M metagenome (GOLD analysis project Ga0194119, IMG submission 148620) | Freshwater microbial communities from Lake Tanganyika, Tanzania - TA2015018 Mahale Deep Cast 100m | ecosystem: Environmental > Aquatic > Freshwater > Lake | place: Tanzania: Lake...
GCTGCTCCAGGAATTGCTCGTGTAACAAGAACTAATGCTCCTCTAACAACTGATAAAATTTTACTAAAGCTTGTAAAGCCAGAAATTAATTTAGTAATAAGTCCTAAACTACCTGGAGCAATCATTGGTAACCATGATGCCATTTGAAGGGCTGTTCCTAATCCGCTCTGGCCCATCATCGTTGCACCCATTCCTGCAAACTGCATTCCCATACCTACGCCGACTCCAGTCATGCGGGATTTTGCTCCGCCAGCGCCTCCAAATCCAAAAAACCCTTTTTGTTTTGCCTCAGCAAGTATTCCTTTTTGTGCATATGTAACTCCAGGAATTTTGCCTCCGTTCATGTATCCAGGGATGAGTCCGCCCCTGTTGTATCCTCTTATAATTCCACCAGATCTTGCTGCCCTTGCAGGTTTTGCTGCCTTTGGTCTAAATTTGTGAATAAATTCAGGATAATTTTCTCTAGTATGTTTGGCTCTTGCTATCACATACTGACGATCAGTCATGCCTTTTTGACTTCCTAAAGTAGCTTCATAAATTGCAGTTGCTTGTTTAATTGCAGCCTCTGGAGAACCTCCTTTGAGCTCAAGTAATGCACTAGCATCATTTGCAATAATACCAAGTCTATTAATAGACTGGACTTCACCAGACAGTAAATAATTAACATATGCTGCAAGATCATCTTTACCAAATTTATCGTTTCGTATTGCATCAACTAAGTTTGTGGGAATTTTTCCATATTTTGCGAAGGGCTTGCCCACGGGCTGCCATTCGGCTTTACGGTCAATATATTTGCTTAGATGAACTAAATATTCGTCTACCTCATTACGATTTATTTGTCCACCTGGAGCTCCAAACCTTTTCCACCAATTACCAGCGCCTAGCTTTTCAAATAATTGTGGAAGAGTTTCTTCTATAGCAGTTCTATCTGTTACCACATTAACGTCTTTTGTTCCTAGATGTCTCGAAAGCGCATTTTGAGTTCTATTAAATGGATTTACGGATGCTACGCTAAAATATTTTTTATATATATCTGGGGTTTGTGCATAAGCCATTTCGGAAACGGATCTTCCAATGTGGGCTCTGTCTTGATGACTTGTGCCACGGTATAAAATTTGTGCTGCAGCAGATCTTTCAGCTTTGCTGTTAAGCGAGTTTATTAAAAATCTTGAGATACTTGTCCTAGTTCCTGTCTGGACAGCCCCTTGGCTTCTTTGTTGTTTGCTATGGGCGTCAGCAGCCGCTCTTCTAGCCTGAATAGCTTTTATTGTTGCTATTGTTGCCGCTATTTGCCTATATCCTTTTATTCCTCTTCTTACTTTTCCGCCCATGTTATATCCTTCATTTATGGTCATTAGAAGAGGGAGATTTTGAGCAGTTGCTTCTTTATTTACAACAAATTCTCCTGGAGTAAGCATGGCTGGAACAACATCTGCATTAACATCTGGGCCAGGGACTATGTCGCCGCCTTGCATGCCATAGATATATCCACCAGTATTAAATTTTTTGGGTACAGTAGTCTCAATATTATATCCAGCGCCCCAGGTCCTTACCCCCAGTGCCCTAGCAATATTATTAATAAAGTCTCTAGTTTTTCCCTTTTTGAACAACTCTCTCATGTTTGACTTACCTGTTGGGCCAACAACTGGCTGATTTAATGTAGGAACCACTGTTGGATTGAATGTTCTTCCAATACTGGCCGCATGGGCAGACATTGATGAGGAGATCATTCTTTCGGTCTCTAGGTTGAGAGCAATAATTTTTGCTTTTGCCGATTCGACTGTAATTTTACCTGCACGTAATTCTGACACTATTAGGGCAGACTCTCTTGCGGCATTATCTGTTAATCTCATAACTATTGGAAGGATGTCGTCAAATTGATTTATAAAATCTTTGCCTATTACCCCAGTGGTTGAAATTACTTTTTTCAATTCAGCTATTTCAAGCTTTGATTGCATTGCAAGTGTAGCTAACATTGCATGATGCCTTGCTGCTTCTTGAGATACAATTCCAGTTGAGATGCCCCCAATAGTTGTGAGTCCTGGAACGTCAGGCAATCTGCCAGTCATATAAATCTGTGGAGCTTGTCCAATTTTTTGATTTACTTTAGTTGATCCTGGAACCATTCCAAACATCGTTTGTTGCAATCTTTGCTCATCTGTCATCGACCCTCTTGAAACCATATGAGTTGAGGCACGAGTGCCCTTTTCTCCAGCCAACGGGTGGGCTGGATCTACCACTCTTACGCCAGCGCCCATGACCAAGTTGCCAGCCATTGTTGATACTGCTGGATTTACCGAGAACGCTCCTGCCTTTGCCTTTGATTCTAACAGAGCAAATTCATCTAACAAATTCCTAAGAGCTTGTTGTAGTACCGCAGCAGCTTTAGCATCACTATAGAATGATTGTTCTACCAACCTGCCAGCTTTTTCTGCTGCCAGCATTTCTGGCGTTAAGTATTTCCATCCTTCTCCGCCTTTAAACAAGGCCTTCATGTGGAATATACCCTTTACGATATATCCAAAGAAGTTCGCAAGGACACCAGTTAACATAATTACTGGTCCGATAATCGCTGTAAATCCGCCTGCCAATGCCAAGACCTGTTTTACTGGTCCTGGTAAATTGTTGGCAAATTTAACAACTTTATCTATAACCTGAATTAAGACTGTGTTTATTTGAAGAAATTGTTCTCCAACCTCTGCCAAAGATGCTCTTAAGCTTTCAATTGCTCTACGGTATTTGCCTGATGCCGATTCTGTTACAATCCCCAACTCTCGATCAGCCACAGATGCTAGTTCTCCCGTGCTTGCTTTCATTAAATCTAATACCTGTAGAGTTTGGCTTCCTTGTCTACCCAAATTTTCAAACAAGGCATTTAATCTAGAGAATTGGAATTTGCCAAACAACTGTTCAATAGCTTGTTGTTTCTGTAAAGGATTTAATCTGTCTAGTGCTGCTTGTAGAGCAAATAGTGTAGCTGTTACGTTTCCAGCGTTTTTATTTACTATTCCAAGAAGGTCTATTCCAAAGCTCTGAAACTTTGCAACCGCTACATCTGTTGGGTTAATTAAAGAAGCTAAGGCGGATTTTAATGCGTTTGCGCCTTCAGTTGCGTTAATTCCGCCTTCACGCATAGCAGTTAAGAAAAGTGCAAGGTCTTTTATGCTTCCGCCTAAGCCCTTAATTACAGGGCCAGCCTTGGGGATTGCTTCTACTAAATCGTTTAGAGTTGTAGACGTTTGGTTTTCAACTGCGTTTAAGAAGTTAATAGTATCTGAAAGCTCTTCTGTATTTTGCTTAAAAGCGCTTTGAATTGCAAGCGTTGCTTTCATGGCTTCTTGGCGATCTACTTCACCAAGCACTGCAAGTCTTGTAGTTTCAGTAAGAGAACCGAGAAGTTCATTACCAGTTTTTCCTGTAGCAGCAATATCAGCTGCTAATCCAATTGTTTCTTTAAAACTAACCCCCATGGCTGAGGCAAGCTCTTTTGCAGTATCAGATACGTCTTTTCTAACTCTACCTAGTTCTACTGCAGATGTTCCAGCAAGGTCTCCATAAACCTTGGTTAAACGAACAAGTTCTTGATCTGCCTCTTTAAATGCTTTTGCAGCAGCAGCTCCAAATGCCACTAGGGGTACTGTTAATCCTACCGTTAACTGACGACCTGCCCACTGAGTATTTTTACCCCAGTTAATTAATCCTTGTGCTCCGTCCTGCATAACCCTGTTCATGATTTGCAGTTCTTGTCTTAGTATGGCTGTTTTATTTTTTACTACATCTAATCCTCTTGGAACGTGTACATTAAATTGCATTAATCCTTGTGCATTCTTGCCTAGCGGTTGTAGTACTGCGTTCTGTAAGGCTACCTGTTGTTTTGCCAGCTCTCTTATAAGTCCGCCAGAGGTTCTAGCGTGATCTCTAAATGCGTTAAAATACTGTCCTAGTTTTAACTTTCCGCTGTCTAAATTTCTACCAAATTTTTCGACATCGGACTGTAGGCTTACAAAGTGTGTTGAAAATTGCCCCGTACTTCTAAGGGTTTCTGAAAAAGATCTATTCATGACGGCAATTTGATTTGCCATCATCTTGTTAGAGTTAGCTAATGTTTCTTGTAATTTAGATAGGCTTGCAGTGACCTTATGCACATCTGCAATAAGGGCTGAGAAGTCGGCATTGGCGACTATTCGTGTACTGATTGTTTCTTCAGCCATTTTTGTTTAAGTTACTCCTTGCTATATCCTAGCCCTTCTCCAATTCCAAATCCAGCCTCGGCTGCGAATTTTCCTTGAAGTGAGACGATGTCGTTGGGATCGGCGTTAATTCCTGCCGCTCTCAACTGAATCTCCTCAAAACTAGAACCTTTCTCATCATTGTCATTGTATTCACCGATATCCACTCCCTTTAAGGATGCGAAGAATTTTTTATCTTCGTGATCCTTTTTCTTCAAAGCCTTGAGTGTCCTGATGAGCTCTGGCATTGATAAATTTTCTTCAAGTTCATCGTAATTCTTCCAATGTCCTAAAAGAAAAACTTCTCCTTCTAAAGCGGCTAAGTCTAGTTCTGCCCAGCCAGAACCGCTGCCGCTAGTAGGTTTGGGTCGTCAAGTTTGATTCCCCCGCATATTTCAAGAATGCGGTTCATTGTTGGAACATCGATTGCATCCTCAAATGCTTCTCTGTTTGCCACCAACTCTGGCAATTGTTTTTCTAGTGCAATTGCACAGGCATCGATTAGAATGTTTAGGGTATCCTCTTCGTTTTGAGACTCCCCAGTCTTCTTGATTGTAACCATGAACTTACGAAGCTCTTTAATTGAAAGGGGCTTCAGCTTTACGGTCTGTCCGTTTTGTAGCTGCACCTCTTCTGTGTTATATACTGTTGTTGCCAATTTAGGTCCTCCTAGGATCTATTCCCAATCATTATACTAAAAGGAATATACTAACACAAATGTAAAACCCCCAATTTTATTGGGGGTTTTACTAGATATCTAATAAATTAGATTTATTATGCTGTTAATACACGGTCAATAATCTTGCCGTATTCTGTACCTGCCTTGGTGGCATCTGGTAGAAGACGGAAGGTTACTGGGAATGTGGTTGGAGTCGTACGAGCAAGTGAGAATTGTGACTGTTGTACTGACAATACTCGACGTGCATAATAGATACGCTCTGCTGAAGTTGCAGTATTTGTAGAAGAAGTCTGGAATCCAGGGGCTTGTCCAACTGCAATTAGTTGACGCTCGGTTGGAGCCTGTCCAAGTGCACCTGCCTCAAGACCAAGTTCTCTTTTCTGATTAGGACTCGTTCCAGTTACTTGTCCAATACTTGAAGCGCCTTGTCCAAATACTGCTGCGATGTTCTCAAGAGTACCCTCTGACATTTCTGTTGCGATCATAACCTCCATAGCTGACTTGAACAGCTTAGCTGTATCAAGTAACTGATCTACGGTGACTGCATCAAATGTTGGGTTATATGTAATTTGAAGACCGTTGTTGGTAAAACCAACGTTGCGATATCCAAACTTACCTGCTTCTTGAGCAACGGCATTTAATGTAGTTGTGTATGATTCACCCGATACAAACGCTGGAACTCCTACTGTTGCTGGAACAGATGTTCCAGATGAAGCAGCAAGACCTGCGCCTGGTTCTATGTTAGCAATATAATCTGAATCGTTAATGTCAATGTTTGACAAGAACAACGGGGACGCACCAACAATAATATTTTTAGCATTACCTACGGATTGTGCCATAGTTTTGTTACCTCCTATATTTCAATATATATATATATTTAAATCGTAAACCGAAGCTGGCTAGGCTTCTTTCCTCTGTAGGATAAGTTTATTGCATAACACCTAAAAAGGCAAACTCTAGGCAAACCTGCCTACGCTATCTGTGATTCTAGAATATTTGACCTCTAATATAACTTCAGCCGAAAAGAACCCTTGAAGCTCCTCTGAAGGAGCGGTTGGCGATATGTCGGCTATAAATATGCTGTGGAACTTAAATTTGTTAGATAGGTCTGCCCATTTGTTTATGTCCCTAGCGGAATCATCCATGCGTCTAAATTCGTCTGTCATATAATTTCGGATCTCGATTATATCCGCCACGGATGTGGAATATATGTTAAACAAGATTTGTTCACAGCATATTAGCCAGTTTTCCTCATAGGATAGTCCTATCTTGTCATAGACTATGTGTTTCTTCCCGCTCAAAAATTGATTCATTTCAGCTACTTGCTGAACAGGTATAATTGGCACAATATTTTCATTTAGATTGTCAGACCAATAGTCGTCTTTGTCAAAAATCTTACGGGTATAAAGTTCTTTCCACAGATACTTGCGAAGCTCTAGCATTGCATCTAGCTTATAGTTAGCCGTCACATTGCACCTCCAAAGGCAAGCATAAGTGCAGAATCTGCTTGAGATCTAATCATATTTGGCGAAAATGAATATTGAACTTTTTTAATATTAGACGGAACCCTTAATGCTTTTGTAATTCCTGAATTAAATAGTCTTTGAAATCCAGATCTTTTAATTGATTGGTTTACTAGGTTGCCACTAAAAAATCTTGAGTGTGCAAGGGTAAATTGGTTTCTAGCACCAGATCCACCAGGTCTTTGGACTGTAACAGATTTACCTTTTGGCATAAATACAACCTCTCCATCATACTCAAATACTAGGCGTTCAGCGTTTTTAGGCCTAATGACAAGAGGTTTTCCTGCCTCTATCACTGCAGCTTTGTTTACAAAAACATGTCTACGCTTTCTTGTAGAAGAAGGAACCATTGATCGTGAGGGAAGAAATTCATAATTTATTTTAAAAGATAATCCTTCTTGTGACACTTTATTTAATTTAAAAAGTCTTGCTGTTGGGACACCAGTTCTTTTCCACTCATACACATGGTGTAAAGATTTAGTTCTTGCCCTAGCAAGGGCATCTATATAATTTCCAAAATCTGTGTTTATCTGATCAAATATTACTTTTGTAAATGCTCCTTTAAATTGAGCATTTGATGTTAATTTAGATAATACGGCTGCCTCATAGTATACATATGCTGACACTTGGGCTACTGTGCTATCTTTTAAAGGTCCCTTCTGATTGGCATACATCATTCTCTCTAGCCCGCTCGATGCCTGAACCAGTAATCCGCTATTGTCCAATTTGCTGATTCTCCGATCTCTTCATAGATGAGTTGTATGCAATAACACGACCAAATGGGTCGGTTACTGGTGTAGTTCCCATTACCTCAAATACTGTAGGAGTTTCGTTAGGATAATTAATTTCATTCCAAATTACACTACCGTCAGAATCTCTAATGTTTGTAACCTTTTCTCTAATAGTCAATTTATCTGCAGTTCTAACCTGAATAATTTGATCGTTTAAATATTTATTAGAGAATACCTGCTTATCCCCAGATCTGGTAGTAGCAGAGTTACTAATAATTCCTTTTACGTGGCAGGGAACTGTTTTGTAAAAATTCCAATTTCTGACTATTGCGCCTGTGTCAGAATCCTGGATTTCAAACTGTCTATATACATCTAAATTCATAGACAAGACAGAGTCTACGATACTGCTCATTATATTATCTCTGCTTTAGCTGTCAAGATATAATCTGCTAGCAAGTTATCTGCAAATGAATTTCCTGTGCCAGTATAGGCATTTCCTGTATACTCAAAGTCCCAATCAAATGTAGATATATTCTTTACATACTTGTTTCTCCATACGGTATCCTTTGAGAAATAGTCTTTCATTAGTTCCGCCGCTGCTTGTTCTACATTTTCGGGTACAGAGCTCCAGCCAAATCTTCCTTGCACTTTGTATGGAACCCCAGACTTAAATATTCCAGCATAATCATGAATTGTTGGAGGCACCATTCCGTTTGCAATGTATACAGCATTGTCTAGTGTGCTTGACCTGTCTACTCTTAGACCAAATTTTGTCTCAGTTAAATTTACAGTTAGTCCCCAATTATTTACTGCTGGACTAGCTAAATTATCTATAAGCAAAATGTCTTTTACATATAATTTTTGTAGACTATTAATTTTGGCTGGAAGTGGAAGCGTGTCCGATTCACAGCCATAGATTACATAAGCATCATCATACAAATAAAAATGTTGTCCTGTGTATTCCTCTATTTGTTTTCGGGCATATCTTTCTGCCCTAATTAATTCTGCATATGAACGATATCCTGGGTCTGAAGAATCAGAGCTAAATCCTAGATCGTGAATATGATTAAAATCAACATATGGGGTTGTGACAAAAACATCCTCTGTTTTAACAACAGAAATTCCATCCACCACGTATTCCCATTTAAGCCTTAGTGTTCTATTTCTATCTGTATATGTATATGGAACATTAACCGAATATGTCCCTGGATTATTTTCATCCAATGTAGATGTTAGGGTCTGTAAAACCGTTGTTGTAAGAATTGGAGGAGTTACTGCAGGGTCCTGCGTTACGTCGTAAATTTTTACGGTTGGCGCAGACTGTGCGTTTGCAACATCTCCATTCCAAAAAACCTTATGGGTTATTGGAGACTGTGAACCTACTAATATCTCTGCCATTTAAAAGGCTAGATTAGTTGTAGTACTCCTGTACCTCTCTTGGAGTTGCTAATCTAAAGCCCTCCTCCTTATCAAAAATTTCTTGAGCCTCATCATTGCTCATTGCAACAAATGGATGCTCTTTTGTAAAAGTAAATCCCATAGTATCATACCTAAAATTTTGTCTAGTCATTCTTACTAGAACTGTGTTTTCTGGTTGTTCTGCTCTTGGGTCAAACTTTGGTAGAACTTCTGTTGACATATCTTCTTCTTCCATATTTTCTATGGTCTTGTTATATACAGACCAGGTAACGCCTTCTTCTGCTAAAGCAGCAATAATGTCGGCTTTGTTTTTTAAGCCGTCTACCTCGACTGCAAAGTCCTCTGCAATCTTTTTTAAATCAGCTATCTTTAATGTCTCAAATGACATGTGTTCTCCTATTTCTACTTTAAACAATTATATCATTAGTAAATTAAAATGAAAAGCCCCCCAAAAATTAATTTAGGGGGCTTTTAGCGGGTTTAAATCCTATTTATTAGGAAGCAACCTTAACGTCTTTAACGACTACCCATGCTTCTGCCTGCTCGATTTGGGTTCCAACACGAGTGTACATTGTATACTCGATGGAATCCTTACGTGGCTGGAAGAAACGATAGACAGTTACATCACGCTTGATACCAATAACTATGTTATTTGGGAATGTCAAGTGAATGTCACCATGTGAACCAGATGGGCTTGAATATGTACCTGTCTGATCCTCCTTTAGCATAGGAACTTCAACAATTGGAATTCCAAATGCAAAGGGTGCTACGTACCCTGCTGGGCCACCTAGGGGTATTTGCTGTCCACGGATAACGCTTGATGCGATATCTTCTGGATTTGCTGTGCCAGCGGTGATGCTGTTTTTGAACAAGAAGTCTTGAATCAGGTTTGAGCCTGCCAAGAATCTTAGATCTGCACGGCGTTGCTTGTACTTACGTGGCATAGCCTTAAGTGCTTTGTTAAATAGCTCACGAGATATTTCTGCACCTGCGCCAGCTACTACGTTACCACTTGCCTTTGACTTCTTTACAACACCATCAAATGACTTGTAAAGGTTATCTGTGGTTAGCGTGGTATCTCCATTGAGAACTACGTCCTCAACGTCATTGCCTGCTTGTGTTGCAATAAGTCTTGCAATGTGATCTTCTAGATCTGGACCTTCAATGTTGTCTTCTAGAGACTCGCTTGAAATTTCCCAGTTTAGACGAAGCTTTTTAGTTGTTAGAGAGATCTTGGAGAAAGTCACTGGTGAATTTGCTCCAGTTGCATCTCCTTCTGTTGCGAGAGCCAAAAGCTTCTCACCAACGGACATGCGATCAATTTCAGATGTATCGCTTCTCATTCTGACTGTACGGGCGACTTTTCCAATTACGGTTGCGTCGAACATATAATCAAGAAAGCGGGCTGATTGTTCTGCATTTAAAAGACCACCATTACCTGCTTCAGAGGCACGGTGTACACCAGTTCCACCTGTGGTGGAAGCAAATGTAGCTGTAGCAGTTGTACCTGCTGCAATTGCCTTTTCTAATGTTTCATTACTCATATTATATTTCACCTACCTTATTTAATTAGTTCTGTTACGGAACCGAGGAAAGAACCGTTCCACTTTGATTTTTTGATTGTAACTTCCTGAGACCCGCCAAGGTCTGAGGACTTCTTAATTGCAGTCTCTGATTCTACTGCATCGACACGCTTTTCTACGCCATCAATCGTGTTCTTGATATCTTCTACAGCCTTTGAAAGGGCTGCATGTTGTTCTGCCAATTCTGAAATACGGCTATCAACGCTCTTGCTGAATGTTTCAACTGTTTCTTTAATAGCTGAAACCTGAACAGCATTTGCCTCTGAAGCCTTATTTAACGTTTCTGAGAAAAAGCCTTTTAGATCGCCAAGCATCTTTGCAAAATCAGGTTCATCAACCACAACTTCGGATACGTCGGCTGCTTTTTCTAGAGTCTCGGCAGAAGCGTCTTCTGATTCAACATCAGCTTCAGCGGAAACTTCTTTAACAACTTCTGCTGCGGCTTCTGCTGGAGCGGGTGCTAGACCAGCTGCTGCTTGCGCTGCAATAACGTCTGCTGCTTCATAAGCTTTTTCGACATTATCAACAACTGTTTCTGTGTTATCTGACACTTCTTTACCTCCTTCTATGTCTGCCTGTTTTGCAATTTGTGTTTCAGGCATCGACAATCTTGACTTTTTATATAAATCAAGAATTCTATCTATCTCTTTCGCTTTATTAACATCATTAGACTCTACCCATCCGATTAACGTTGCAGGTTTTCCTGTAACGGGGGAATCATATGACGATTCTGTAGAAATGAATACTGAGTCAGATTCATCACAATAAAAAATATTTTCTGTCACAATTTCTGCTGCCATCCCTTTAAACACTAGCTGTCCATTTCTTTTCGATATTGATACTATATTGCAGAGTTCGTTTGCTGGCGAATCTACAATTGACAACTCCATTAGGGAGTAGTCTTTAATAAATCTTATGGTCTTTCCTGTTGCCTTATTGACCTCGTTGTCGGAGTCAATAATTTTTCCGCCGATAGAAAATCCTTGTAGTGTCCCATCAAGAATCTTTTCCCAAGTATCCTGAGCTCCCTTTGAAATATATGCATCTACATAAACTCCATTGTAAAACTCTTTTGACTTTGGGTCATAGTATGCCTCTGGTTTAAAAGAAACTACTTTACCCACAGCAACTGGTTGATGCATCTCTCGTAGGTTTCCACGGAAACTTTCGAATGCCTTAATGCTTGCCTCAGAGGTGACTACGTCGCCAGTCTGATCAAGATTATCAAGCGTTGCAAAGCCTGCAACCGTCCGTTTTTCACGGTTAACCTTGGTAAATGGCACGGATAACGTGATGTTGTCGCCATTCGAAGACCAAAGAGATTTCTCAATATTCATATGCTTAATTTTATAACGTTATTGTATATAAGGCAAATAATCAGTTGAGTAGGGTTAGTCGACTTGCCTTCCCTCACCCTGGGGATTTCTTGCCTCGCCAGAAATATCGGGGGAATTTGCAGACCTCTCAGAATCTCTATTTCTGGTCTTTCCTGCCTGTGCCCTAATTTCTGCCTGACCCTGTGCCTTTAATTCAATAACCTTGTCGCCACCCTCAAGAGGGACCATGCCCATTCTAATTCTTATTTCATTTGGGGTAACAACCTGCATCCTTAAATATCTCTCATCAATTTTAGACTGTGTGTCCTCATCGGTCAAAGTAAGCTCATTAAATTTAAGAAGTAGGGCATCTGTCATTTCTGCAATTAATTTATTTAATTTCTTTTCTAAATTCATTTGTGCGGGATGGCATACTTGCTCTCTAAATGTTTTATCGGCATCTCGTGCCACCGCCAAATTTACCCCCTCTGGGGTTCCAATTTTATTAATTGGCACACGGTGAGATAATAGAATTTCATCTCTATTAGATTTACGATATACGTTAAATGAGGATTCTTGAGTGCCTGCCTCAATTGGCTCCATCTTAAATTCAACCCTAGACTCTGGTGAATCTGGTGGAAGTGGGATATATAGGGACCTATGGTTCTTTCCTTTTAGCCCCACCTGGAAAAATTCAAGGAGCTTGCGCTCAGACTCTGTTGATAACTTGGCACCCTTTACGGTAATGATGTATCTTGGTACTGCTTTGTTTTCAAAATAATCAAGGTTATATTTTCCAGCGAACTCGTTTCCAGCCATGGCGTTTGAGGACGCTACGATGTCAGCAATGCCATAGTAATTATTTGTAGGGGTGTATTTCTTTAGGTGAATAATCTCATTAGGTCTATCTAGCCCGCCTGCAATTGGATTAGGTGTTTCTTGATCTCCAAAGTTACGGAAAAATACTGCTTTACCGTATAGCAATTGAACAAATCCATCACGCAACCTGCGTACACGCATTGTCTTTGCAGGTATATGGCCTAGGTATCCTATCTTTCCAGAAGTGGTTCTACCGACCTCTATGTAGCCGTTTCCTGTTGCTTCAACGTCAGTATAGGACTTAATTAATGTCTCAGTAAATGTTTCCTCTTCGTTGCAATCTTCTAGCCACTCGTTTAAATCTTGACGTAATCTGTTTAGTTTTCTTCGTGCACGGTCTAATTGCTTCTCGTCTGTGATATTATCAAAAGCTTCTTGTGTTTTGCGTGTCTCAACAAAATCATATCCGAGGCCCACAATGTTCGAGACTTTGGCGTTAATTGCTGAGTAATTGTACGGAGAAATTTCGTAAATGGTAGAAAGATAATCTAGGTTGTATGGGGGCTCAATAAGGTCGAACATGGCATAGCCAGTAATTGCTTGTGCCAATAGGTTCTGTTGTGTCTCAGCACCATCGGTGCCCTGAAATTTCTTTTGTAAATCTCTATTCATCTTTCGACGAAAGGCAGGGCTTAGTCCTGATATTTTAGTAAGGTCATCTCCGCTTACCTTAAATGCATCTGTGCTAGTCTGCTCAGATATAGTATTGAACTTCATCCAATCTGTCAAATTAGATATTACGATATCTCTTGAAGTGTCCTCTTCTAGATCTTTAATCATTATTGCCCCTCTGCCCTCAATCTTTTCATGTCATCCTTATAAGAACCAATGTCTAAAGGATCTGGGATTAGCCCCCATTTAAGTCTTTGCTGTTGCTCTTCGTATTCATCGTCTGTAACCTTTCGTCTGGCCGAAAGAAATCTAGGCCCGCCTTCATGTATGCCGTACGAGCGAACCTCTCTAGCCAAAGCATCGATTTTGGATCTATTTCCCTTTTTGGCCGTGACCGAAAGATAGTTGCCATCATTATCTCCTATCCACCTTCCGTCTGGCATCTCCCAGACATAAACCCCTAGCGGGGATTCTTCTACAAAACTTTTTTGAGTTTTATTGATATTCATACCAGTTTATTTTACCATTATTTATGGTCTAAGTCCAGCTTTTGTCAGGGGAATATACAGAATTATGTACTTTGTAGCACGATCCAGTCATTATTGAAGGCAATAATGTCAGATTCTGTCAGGGACACCTGCGGTTCTGTTAAAGTTGACACCGCTCTTCCAATATATAGCTTGTAATGAGTTTCTACAATATTAGAGGTTAATTCTTTGCCGTAGGTAGCAATGTTCTTATATAGGTTACTTGGACCTCCTGAATTTTCGTAATTTATCTGTAGGGATCCAGTTACGGGGGTTGAAAATACTATTACGATATGGTGTGGCTCACCTGCACTCAAATAGGAAGAAATGTTTGTTTGATTAGTTACATCTGTATTATTTACGTATATCTTAGATATATTGGCCTTAGAAACGGCTCCAGAGCCATCCCAGGCCAGTCTGGTACTAGAGGGGGCGGAAGCATAGAAAAGGGTGTTAGCGGCCAACGTAAGGGGCGTAAAGACCATTTCTACGGACTTGATAGAGGATAAAGTATTAATATTAAATCCCGCACCGTTTTTAGCCCTAATTCCATTTCCGTAATTACGGGAGAGAATGGGGTAATTTAATGATCCAAGGTAATATTCGGTATTAGAAGATATCCTATCCCCATAGTTGTCGGCATAGATATCTTTATTTGAATAAAACGTAATACAGAAAAATGACAATGTCGGTAGATATTTGCTGGCATCCGTAGTAGACATTGTTATCCTAATATACAAATTCTTACTGGCATTAAATGAGTCTTTTGTGTATTGGGGAATTGGATTTCCATTATAGCAAGACTCATAATTTATTCCGTCAATACTAGACTCTACTGTTATTCCTAGGTCGTTCCGCCACTCCACTTTTGATGTGACTAAATTTAATTGTGAGGGAATTACAATAAAATCATTTATAACAAAGGTTCTAGCAGTGACCGTTTTTGTTTCAACAAATCCAATATGTTTATTAACTAAATCATAGGAAGTGTTGTCGTCCAGCCAATAGGTCCATGGCCTGTTTACTGGATAGGAATAGTCAAATGAGGGTTTTAAATTGGCGTCCGACCCGCTAAATAAAACACCTTCGTCTGGAAAAACTATTTGAATTGCAGGAGATGTTATATTTCCACTTACATAATGTTGAGCAATTATTGTATCTGACAGCCCGTATCTATATACAGCTGGAGCGTCTACCGTAAAGCTATCGCCTGCTGAGGTTGGCCCTATTTGTAAATTTAGATTTGTGTTAGTAAACTTAAATTTAGTTAGTGACTTATTCTCTTTGTTAACTCCATCAATATAGAGAATAATAGATTGTCCTGTATATTTACCTACAACATGAGTAACTTTTTTAGAATACGACAATGGGGATATTACCCAATCATTTTGCGACACTTTAAATACTATATGGCCTCTATCCCAAAACAAACCAATATTATTTGTTATATCTGCAAAAAGTGGAACTTGTAATGTAGATTCAATTAGTGGATATATCCATGCCTCTATTGTAAAATCATTATCTGATGTATTCTTGGTTCCTAGGCCCGCCCCCACTGTTGCCCCATAATAATCTTTTGTAACAGGAACAGTTATATACGCAGTATTAGTAATTTTAGTTCCAGATACCCCGCCAGAAACCAAAGGCAGCATGTTTGCCGCAGGAGATCCTACATAGGTTCCATTATTTCCGCATCCTGAAATATCGGCGGCGGTAGTACCAGAAGACTCATCCAACGGCCAGAAGCCTATTGGATAATCCTTAATTACCTTTAATTGATAGCTCATATTATTTTATACCACTATTCTCGTCGTTCCTTGGTGCCCCGCCTAATATAAGTGATCCTGCAATTTGGATAATGTCATTCATAATCCAAGTGCTTTAAGGTCATCTGTAGTAAGTCCAAGTGCTTGAAGTTTGGCTAATGCTGTTGCTTTCTTGGCTTCCGCTTCTGCTATTGCTTGATTTCTTGCGATTGTGGCTTCTTCGTCTGCCAAAACTTGTTCATATTCTTCATCTGTCATTTCTCTCGTTATGACATTGTTGTTGTCGTTTATCGTAATTAAAGGTTTCATATTATTTTACTCCGTATAAGTAGGCTGTGCCACTGTTATATGACTTACCACCAGAATCATTAGACATTACTAGTGATGTTAAAACATCATCATAAAACATTGCACCATCACCCCTGACAGCGCATTTAGGTGCCCCACCCACACCTTCGTTACCAGAAAGTGTCCAACTAAATAGTTTTGTTGATGATTCATAAGGATTTAGCATTTCAAAATGGGCATTTCCTACTGACCCGTTGTTCATATTGTGTGGCCAAGGAAAGTTAAATCCTGTGCTATTAATCTGGGAAGAATCGCCGTCTTGGCCGTGTCCACACGCCGAACGGGCTGTGGCAAAATAAATTGTTGATGAAACACCATTAAATCTAGTTGTGTGATAACCATTTCCACCAGTCATTGTCCAGCCTACAATTAGTAGAATCAGTTTTTTATATCCTGCCGATGATGCTGGTAAAGATATACTAACTGTATTTCCTGACATTGCTGTTGTGCTATGTAAAGTAAGGCTACCACCACCACTTGCAGTAGCCCAACTTGGGATACCAGATGCGACTGTCAATACCTGCCCGCTGGAACCTATGCCGATTCTTGCAGGTGTATTTGCACTTGATGCGTAATAAATGTCACCAGTTGTAGTCAATATGCTTTTATCTGTCTTACCCGATAGATCAACTGTTCCCCAAGAAGTATTTGTTCCATCTGTAGTCAAATACTTTCCTGAATTGCTGGTTTGTGAAGGTAGTAAAGCGTTTGTTGCGGCTGTAGCCGTTGTCTGACCTGTGCCGCCGTTACCTACAGGCAGTGTGCCTGTTACCTGTGATGCCAAATTTATGTTTGATAGCGTGTTACTTGATCCGCTAATTGTTTTATTAGTTAATGTTTCTGTGCCCGCCAATGAAGCCACATCTGCATCACTTACTGCGCTGTTTAGTTGCGCTAATGTTGCATTAACAGTATTTGATGCAAGATTAATAGTCTTATTTGTAAGTGTTTCTGAACCTGCTAATGAAGCCACATCTGCATCACTGACCGCCGTATTTAATTGCGCTAATGTCGCACTGACAGTATTTGATGCAAGGTTAATAGTCTTATTTGTTAAAATTTGTGTTCCGTCAATAGTAAGGGCATTAGGCAAGGCGTTACCAACAGATTGCCATGTTGTTCCATCCCATACTCTGATTAATTTAGCCATTATACTGGATACCTCACAATTACAATTCCTGAGCCACCCGCAGCGCCTGAGCCAGCAGAAGATTGACCACCCCTACCACCACCGCCGCCGCCAGTATTGGCAGTTCCAGCAATTCCATCATTACCAAAATTACCACCAGAACCACCTCCGCCAGTTCCGCCAGTTCCGCCAGTTGATGAGGAAATTGCTACTGCTCCTCCTCCGCCACCGCCAGCATAACGGCTACTTGCACCTGACGAAGTTGCACTTGCCCAAGATGAAAAAGCAATAGTACCTATACCGCCATTAGCACCATTATTTGATGGACTTGGAACATCTAAACCTTGAGCACCTGCTCCACCGCCACCGCTACCGCCTTCGCCTTGATTTTCATTAGCCACACCGCCTGAGTAGCCATAATACGAAGTTGCGCCCGTACCAGTTTGAGTTGAGGTTGCTCTTGTTCCTCCCTTTGTGCCACCGCCACCATTACCGCCATTTGCTCCAGCGTGTTCGGCCTGACCTGAGCCGCCAGTGCCACCAGCGCCACCGCCACCTCCTTTAGCAGCGGTTTTACTAGCAAAAGTAGAGTCGTTACCATTACCGCCACGATATGGGTTTGAACTACTACCTGAGCCACCGCCACCTACTGTAATACTATAAGTAGTTCCATTAGATAAAGATTCATTAGCAAAATAAATAATTCCACCTGCACCACCACCTGCACCGCCCTTTTCATTGGCACCGTTACCGCCACCCGCAGCGCCGCCAGCAACTACCAAACAATCAGCAGTTAGTGCTTGTGTTGGTTTAAATACTCCTGATCCCGTAAATGTGTGATACCAGTATGTGCCATCCGTTGTTACTGTTCCTCCAGCAGCTTTTGCTACATAACTAGTTGTTGTATTAAATACTCCTGATGATGTAAATTTGTGTACCCAATATTGGCCATCTTGATAAACTTCGTTTCCACCAGATGCTTTTTGGGTTACTGAAGCGTAGCGTAAAATTACAATTCCGCTGCCTCCTGCACCACTAATTTTATTCCCTGCGGCTGCTCCGCCACCACCGCCGCCCGAATTTACAGTTCCTGAACCTGCTGGTGATGCACCAAGAGTTGAACCTGCACCACCAATTCCACTTCCGCCAGTTCCGCCAGTTCCAGAAGCAGTATCACCTGCACCACCACCACCGCCAGCATAAGTTACTGACGAACCAGTAATACTTACAGAAAGCCCGTTTCCGCCATTTCCGCCATTGTTGCTATTTGCAGATGGATTACCAGCAGCACCAGCCCCTCCTCCACCACCATTACCATTTACTCCACCACCAGGTGCGTTACCGCCGTTATTTCCCTGCACAGGACTTGCAGTCCGAGTTCCACCGCCAGTGTTATTATTGTCAAACCAACCAGCACCACCACCTGAGCCACCTGAACCGCCAACTTCTTCTGTATAACCTCCTCCACCACCCCCGCCTGTTGCAGTTATGGTGTCAAAAGTAGAATTACTGCCAACATTTCCTCGCCCATTATAATTTGTTCTAGCAGCGCCACCCCCACCAATCGTGACTGTGACATTTGTGCCAGGAGAAACAATCAACGGGCTTTCAGGACTACCGCCACCGCCAGTAGCAGTAACAGTTGAACGAAGGCCACCAGCGCCACCTCCGCCTGCGCCGTCAGTGCCAAATGCTGCATTACCTCCCCCACTGCCACCACCAGCAATAACTAAATAATCAACGGCTAATCCAACTATTGGCGTAACAGGATTACTTGCTGCTGATGCAGTAGATGTTCCATTGGCGTTTGTGGCAGTTGCTGTAAATGTATATTCAGTACCATTTGTTAATCCTGTAAATGTATATGTAGAAGATGGTGCTGTTTGAGTAGTGGTTGCTGGGCTTGAGGTAATAGACCATGATGTTATAGATGATCCACCATTTGCTCCAGTTAATGTAATGATTGCTGATTGTATTCCTGCAACCGCAGATAAGCTAGGTGCCTGTGGCACAGTCGTTACAGGTATTGGGCTACTTGCAGCAGATGCAGCAGATGTGCCATATACGCTAGAGGCGGTGGCAGTAAAGGCATAAGATGTATTTGATTGTAAGCCTTCAACCTCAATGGGTGACACAGAGCCAGTATTATAGTAATTTCCTGGATTAGATC
>Ga0194119_10005481_pt1 | contig 18910 bp, 18 predicted proteins | sample TA2MahC100mmetaG_FD_148620 | JGI IMG/M metagenome (GOLD analysis project Ga0194119, IMG submission 148620) | Freshwater microbial communities from Lake Tanganyika, Tanzania - TA2015018 Mahale Deep Cast 100m | ecosystem: Environmental > Aquatic > Freshwater > Lake | place: Tanzania: Lake...
GCCCGTTCTGCATGACGTTCAGCACCGAACTTGGCAGGTTGGGCAACGTCTTGTCTTCGGTGTAGATCGTCGGGCGCGGCTGCACGATGGCGGCGTACAGCCGGTTGTTGGCCCGCTCCTGATTCAACAGGCTGACGGTTTGCGACAGCTCCATGAACCGGTTGGCCAACGGCGCCAGCGACTGCATGGCGTTCATCATCGACGCGTCGGAGACCACGATCCGGTACTGCCCGCCGGGCAGGCCTGGCGGGACCTTCAGCTTGATTTCGCGTTCCAGGCGGCCGCCACGGTAGGGGCGCAGGAATACTTTCACCGGAATTTCGGCGCCGGGCTCCACTTCGTTCACCGGGACCCAGGCGTTTTCGATCACCGCCGTGCGCCGTTCCGGAATCAGATCGACGGTCAGCTCCACGCGGCCCACTTCCGGCATCTTGATCGCATTGGCGAACAGCTTGTTCAGCTTGTCTCCGAACCACAACGCCGCTTGCAGCGACGGCGGCACAGGCGCCTCGTTCGGCGCCTGCAGCGTGTTGAGATCGAGCTTCTGGCCGGTGGAGAGGTTTACGTTGGCCTTGATGCGATACGTCGTGTCGTCGGCGAACTCATTCATCCCGCTGATGGCGTTGAACAGACCGATCATCATCAACTGCGGCGTGAACTTCTGATTTTCAATCACGTCGTAGTTGAGTTCCTTAGTCTTGAACGCCACGCCTTTCGCGTCGAGCGAACGCATCTTCAGAGTGACGGGAATCATGCGGGGCTTTTCGCCCAGCCGGCCCAACATTCCGAAATGCCGGTCCTGCTTGAAGGTACCCACGACTTCGGTGGCGTTTGAAATTTTGGTCGGCGTAAAAGCGGATGCCAGCGTCCAGAGGATCTCTCCTTTCGCCATCGGCATGTTGACGGGGCCGATATTCAGGAATGCGTGGCCGCAAATCAGCACGCGCTCGCCGTCGTTGTACGTGACGGTGCAGCCGCTGGTGATATCGACGTCGCCGGAAACCAGCACCATGCTCACGGTATCGCCCGGCTGGAGGGACGTCTTCCAATCGGGCGCGAGCGTGGTGGACTTGAGCGCGGCGGACGATCCGCCTTGCACCAGGTTCGCCCCGAACTGCGACTTAAAGATCCCTCCGAAATAGCGAAGCGTGTCCGGATGCGCCGAGGCGATGGTCAGCGGCGTATCGATCGGGTGCATCAGGAGCGGTTCGCCGTTCCCCACCTGGACAAGATCGGAAGGAACCTCAACCGCCGCGCGCATCGCGGGTTTCGATTGGTCGAGCTCATTGATCTCGAGCATCTCTTCGATCGGCGTGATGCCGCAGATGGCGTCTGGGGAGAAGGTGCTGAGCCGCAACGCCACGGCGCCGATCAGCTTGCCGTCGATATAGACCGGGCTGCCGGACATACCGCCGGCCACGTTGGTGCGCTCGGCACGGCCGGTCATCCGGCCGAGGATTACGTTCGACTTCGGGCCGTTCGCATTTTTCCACACACCGATGATCTCCACGGGAACGGCGGTTGGCTCGGTCCCTTCAAAGACCGTCCAGGCAGTGGCTTGCATACCTCGCTTTACCTGCGAGACGGGCATGAGGACCGGCTTTCCGCCCTTCGGACGTTGCGGCGTTTGCGCGGGCGCCAGCAGTCCCACGGCCAGGAAACACAGGATGATTCTCATTGACTCTCGAACTCTGGAAAGTAACCTGCCTCCATTATGCGCACGTTTCAGCCGGTAGTCCGCCCCGGCGATCCGGCGCGCCGCTCGCGGTCCAGATAGCTGTCCGGGCGCGCCGGCAGGCGGGGGGCGGCCGAGGCCCGGCGCCAGTCGATCACCTTGCCGTCCTGCTTGCGAGGCACCGGCGCGCCCGAGCTGAGTTTCATCGAGAACAGGTCGAAGTACCGGCGAGGCCCGACCCCCAGGAACGCATTGAACGGCACTTTGCCGGCTTCCGGCTCGTCGATTGAGATTGCGTCGCCGTGCAGGTGCGGCGCGCGGCTTTTCGGGTAGGGCTCAATGTAGACAACCTTCGCAATGCCCGCGGCGATCAGGTGGCGGCAGCAGTTATGGCAGGGAAAAGTAGTCGAGTAGAGCGTCCCGCCGCGCGGCGGCCGGCCCGTGCGCGCGCACGCCAACAGCGCTTCCATCTCGGCGTGGACGGCGCGGCCGAATTCCGTGATGTCGGTCAGGCCCGCCGGTTGCAGCAGGCGGCGGGCCTCCTCGGCCGATAGATCGGTTCTCCCTAGCGCGTCCAGGATCCCGCGTATCATCTCCGCCTTGGCCAGTTCGTTCGAATCGTGCCCGCGTTCGATGTCGCGATGGCTGGCGGCCTCCGGCCCATAGAGCCCGCCTCCGGCGCGCGGCGCTTCGTTGCAACCCACGGCCAGCAGATCCCCGTAGGAGTCGACAATCGCCGCGCCCACCTGCCGGGACAGGTCGCCGGACCGCAGACTGGCCGCGTAGGCGGTGAACATGGCCTGCTCCTCCGGCGTCGGCGTAATCGTGGGACAGCCGAAGATCAAGTCCAGGAAGCGTCGAAGCTGCTCCGCGTAATTGTCCATCGACACGAACACGTCGGCCAGGTGAAAGGTCTCGCGTGTTTGCTGGCCCCAGGGGCCGCTCTCGGCGGTGTCCATGGCGATCAGGGCGTCGGCGGCCTCGCGCATTCCGCGATCCTGAAAATACCGCTCCCGGTGCTGCCGGGAGGCCGAAAGCGCGATCAGGAAAAACCCGGCACCATAAATCTCGCGCAGCGCGGTCACCTCCTCCGGCCGCTTCAAGCTGGTGACGATATGCACGGTGCGCGGCAGGGGGGCGTTACCGGCGCGCAACCCGGAGATTTGCCGGGCCACTGCCAGCGCCAGCGCGTCGTTGCGCCCGGACCATTCGCGAATCCGGTTCCCGGCCTCGATTTTGTATAACGCCTGACCGGAGAGCGAACCGGGCGGCTCCCAGGCCTTCCCCAACTCTTCGAAGAGCTTCGGGAACAGCTCACTCAGACGAATGGAGTTCGTGGTGTACTGAAACTCCCGCATGGCGAACGTCAGCGTCTCGACGATCGCCCGATGATCGATCCCGACAGGGCACACCAGACCCAACACGATTTCCGATGCCGCGAGTGACAAACCGCCAATGTAGCAAAAAGGCTACTCTAGTCCCTAATGATGGTTCTGGAAGGGCTGCGCTGGCCCATGATCCTTGTCCCGTTGCTGGCGGGACTGTGGCTGCTCTATACCGAACTGCCGCCCATTTGGGAGGGTTGGAAGTCCGGGACCTGGCCTTCGGTGGAGGGCCGCGTCGTGGACACCAGCGTGCGTCCGGTGCGCCGGCCGAAAACGCGATACGACGTCTATGTGCTGACGCCGCGATACAGTTACGAGGTAAATGGGAAGCGCGAGGGCTCCCGGATCCGGATGTTCGATCCCTGGTTTTCGACCAGGGAAGAGGCGGAAAACGCGGCGAAGGAGTTGCGGGCGCGCAGGCCGCTCCGGGTCTTCTACAACGCCGGCAATCCGGACCGTTCGTTGCTGGAGCCGGGAATTCCCTACGGGAGCGTGCTTTTCGCCGTTGTGGGCGTGGCGTTGTGCGGCGTAGGTATCTGGGCGAAGTTCTGGGTCGACGGCCGGCTAAATCCGGCGCCGTAACGTCAGGCTCTTCGTTTGGGCTCCGTGGACATGCCTGGCGTTTCGGGCGCGAGCACTTCTCCGTTCACCATGCGCTCTTGCGGTCCACCCGTCTCCATGTAGATCGCGTTCGGAATCGCGCACAACATATTCATGTTGACGTCTCCACCACCGTGGCTGGCCAGGTGCAGGCCGGCCGCGTCGGCGATGGCGGCGATCTCCATCCACTCCGTTACGCCGCCCGCCCGGCGGTTGTCCGGTTGCACGATGTCGGCACCCCGGCGCTGGATCAGGTCGTTGAACTGGTGTTTCGTGTAGAGATTCTCTCCGGTGGCGATGCGGATGTCGAGCTCGCGCGCCAACTCGGCGAACCCGTCCATGTCATGGGGAGGCAACGCCTCCTCGTACCACCAGGCGCCCATTTGCTGATAGAGCTTGCCTCTCCGCAGCGCCTCGTTGCGGGAAAACACCTGGTTGGCGTCCAGCATGACGCGCCGGTCCCTCCCGGCCATATCCAGCGCCACGCGCAGGCGGCGCTCGTCGTCGGCCAGATCGTACCGGCCGGTCTTCACCTTGATCGCGCGGTATCCTTGACCCAGCGCGGTTTCAATCTGCTTCTTGTACTTCGATAGATCCGCATCGCCGTCGTAGTACCAGCCGCACATCGAATAGACGGGCATGCGGTCCCGTGCAGCGCCGAGCATTCGCCACACGGGCAGGCCCGCGTGCTTGCCTACGATGTCCCAGACTGCGATGTCGGCGGCGGCAATCGCGAACTGTGTGATGCCGGTCACGCCCTGATATTGCAACCCCTTGAACAGATCGGCGCGAATCTTTTTGGGAAACGCAGGGTCCTGCCCAACGATCAGCGGTTTTACTTCGTTCTCAAGAATCGCCTGCAGCGTCTTCGGTCCGCCGTCGATCGCGCCAAAGTTCGAACTGGCGTATCCGGTGATCCCGCCGTCGGTCCGCAGCCGCAGATGCACGGTCCCCGAATGTATGCCCAGCGCCTGCAGGGCGTCGTAGTTCGGTGTGCGCGGCGGGTTGATCACCAGCTCGGTCTCGAGCGCGGTAATCTTCAGCGCCTTTCGCTGTTGGGCGGCAGCGGCCAGTCCCGTTGTCAGAAATGTGCGGCGAAGCATGCTTGGCCGCATTCTATCGTAGTTAGCTGAACAAACCTGGAATAATCCGTCCGCCGTTGGCCACCTTCACCGGCCTGCCGATGCTGGATTGAAACTCGTGCTCCGGATTGATGCCGAACTGGTGGTAGAGCGTGTGCAGCAGGTCCTCCGGCTCCACCGGGAAATCGGTCACTTCGGACGCCGTTGCATCGGTGGCGCCCATCAGACGGCCGCCCTCCGTGCCGCCGCCGGCGAACACCACGGACCACGCCTTGCAGTGATGGTCGCGGCCCGCGCCATCGTTGATCTTCGGCGTACGGCCGAACTCGCCCATGCCGATGACGAGCGTCGAATCGAGCATGCCCCGGTCGTGAAGGTCGGTGACCAGGGACGCGAAAGCTTTGTCGAACTCCGGCAGCAGCGCCTTCTTGCAGATGTTGAAGTTGTCGCCATGCGTATCGTAGTTCAGCCAGCCTTTGGCCACGGTGACAAACCGCACGCCGTTTTCCACCAGCCGCCGCGCCAGCAGCGCACCCTGGCCAACCGGCGTTCGCCCATAGCGCTCGCGGAGCTTCGCGTCCTCCGCGTTCACGTCGAACGCCTTCTTCGCCGTGGGACTGCTGAGCAGATCGTAGGCCTTCTGCGTGAACTGATCCAAGGCATTGAAATCCGCCGACGCTTCGATCGATTGGAACTTCGCGTCCATCTGCGCGACCAGGTGTTTGCGATTCGAGATGCGCGTCCAATCAACATCGGCGGGCAGGGTCAGGTCGCGCACCTGATAGCCAGTGGCATTCGGATCGCCTGAGATGAACGGATTGTGTTCGCCGCCCAGAAACCCGGCGCCGTAACTCGGAAACGTATTCGGCACCGCCACGTACGGCGGCATTCCGTTCCGAGGCCCCTTCATCTTGGAGACGACCGAACCGATGGAGGCGAATTCCAAAGTCGGCAGCGGCAGGTACCCGGTGAGCAGGTAGTTGATGGCGCGTTCGTGGTTATTCTCCTTCGAGCGCAGCGACCGCAGGACGGTCACCTTGTCCATGATTTTCGCGGTGTTCGGCAAATGCTCGCACACGCGGATGCCGGGCACATTCGAAGCGATCTCGTTGAACTCGCCGCGAATCTCTTTCGGCGCGTCCGGCTTCATGTCGAACGTGTCGATGTGCGGCGATCCGCCGCTTTGCCAGAGCAGAATGCAGGAGATTTCCTTCTTGGGCGCGGCCATCAACCGCGGCAGGTTCAATGCGCCCAGGCCGAGCGAGCCAATGCGGACGAAATCGCGCCGGCCAAAGAGATCGGTGTGGTTGGTGATCCGCATACGCTAGTGATTGTAGAGAAATTCCTTGGTGTTGAGAAGGGCCCAGAAGATATCCTCCATGCCCTGCTTGCGGTTCGCCGCCTTCGAGATCGCCGCTTTCGCGTTCGCCAGCTCGGCGGCATCCGGAAAACGGGACAGCGCTCGGAGGTAGAGTTCCTCGATGAGTCCGGTATCGCCGCCGCCGCGGGCGAGAGCCTTGGCGAGGAAGGCATCCGGATCGGTGGTCTTTCGATGAACCGTATCGCCGCCCACCATGTGCAGCACCTGGTTTAACGTCGGGGTATTCTTGCGTTCGCACACCAGTTGGCGCGATGGCCGGTCGAAGACTTCCAGGAAGTAGCTTTCGATCTCGGGCTCGGGCAGTTGCGCGGCGTGCGTTCCGGGGACCATGGATTGGAACCGCTCGTGGGAACCTGTCGCCTGCGAAAGCGAGTCCAGCAGCGCCTCCGCGCCCAGCCGCTTCGGATAGTAGCGCGAATAGGCCATAGTGTCCTGCTTATTGCTCGCGTTTGGAACGCTGGAAAGCTGATAGGCGCTGGAGGACGTGATGGTTCGAATCAAGTGGTGGATATCGAAGTTGTGATCGGCGAAATCCTTGGCCAACGCATCCAGAAGCGCGCCGTTTGAAGGAGGATTCGTCATCCGGAAGTCGTCCACGGGCTCCACGATGCCGCGGCCCATGAAGTTGCGCCACATTCGGTTGGCCATGGTGCGTGCGAAGTACGGGTTCTTCCTGTCCGTAATCCAATCGGCCAACAACTCGCGCCGGTCGGTGCGTTCGGTGTTCTCGTAGTAGGGGCCATCCAACGGCTTTGGCAGGTGCGTCTTCTTCGTCTCCGGGTGCTGGAACTGGCGCGGATAGTCGACATACAGAGTCCGCTCGTTGTTGCGAGGACCGTTGCCCTTGTAGCGAACCTGCGAGAAGAAGGCCGCCATGCCATTGAAGTCATCCTGCTTCCAGCGTTCCAGCGGATGGTTGTGGCAACGCGCGCAACCGATGGAGACACCCAGAAAGAGCTGGCTGGTCTTTTCGGCCATGTCCAGTTCCTTCTTCATGAGCGGGTAGTAGTTCGACGCCGGCTGATCGTACATATTGCCGCTGGAGACAATCAGCGCGCGGGCGAACTGATCGTAGGGGACGTTTCGAGTAAATTGCTCAGTCAGCCAGCGCGTGAAGGCATAGGGGCCTTTGTTGTAGAGAAGCTGCTTGGTGTTGTCCAGGTGGTCGCCCCAGTAGAGCGCCCAGTGGTCGGCGTACTCGGGCCGGTGCAGAAGCTCATTGACGAGCCCGGCACGCTTGTTCGGATCCTTCGACGCCAGAAACTCCCGCGCCTCGGCAGAGCTCGGGACGATCCCTATGATGTCGAGGTAGACGCGCCGCAGGAAGGTGGCGTCATCGGCAGGAGCCGACGGCGGAAGCGAGAGGCTCACCAACTTCGCGTTCACGTGGGTGTCGATGAAGTTCGATTCCCGCATCGGCGGAACCGGTTTCGGGTCCGGCACGACGGTGATGCGCGCCGATGTTGCCACACCTGGGCCCCGCACCACGATCGCCGTCTCGCCGGAGCGCTTGGCGGTCAGGGCGCCGGCGGGGGAGACCTGCGCGACGGTGTCGTCGTTCGACGTGTATTTCACCAGTTGCGTCACGTCGGCCTCGGTGCCGTCGTCAAACCGCGCGGTGACCAGCAGCCGGCGAGACGGCTCGGCGCCGATCAAACGCAGCGAGTCCGGCACCGCCTTGAGCGAGACGATCCGCCGCTCGTCCGGATCACGTTTGGCGCCGTCGCGGACCCAGGCGAGCAGCGTTTGGTAGTCCGCCGACTTCTCCGTAAAGAGCTTGCCGCCGCCGTGCGAGACTCCGAATGTGGGTTTCAACAGCAGCAGGCTCTTCTCCGGATTGGCCTTGTCGATACGGCGGCCGCCGTGCTTGGCCACAATCATTTCGTAGTCGTTGTCCGGCTCGTAACCGAACAACGAAAGCTTGAAACCTTTTTGTCCGTTCAACGCGCCGTGGCAGCCGCCGCCGTTGCAACCGTACTTCGTTAGGATGGGCAGGATATCGGAGTGGAAGCCGCGCCGGACCGGCTTGTCCGCCTGCTGCACCAGCACGGTGGTTTGCGCGGAGAGCCCCCGGAACACCGCCGTGATCTTCGCCGCGCCGTTCCCGTGCGCCGTTACAAGACCCTTTTCGACCGACGCGGCCGCACCCGACGAAGTAAATACGGCGGCCGTCGAAACGTCTTCACTGCGGCCATCGTGATGCTCCACCGTCGCGGCGATCCGCTGGGTGGCCCCGGCGCCGAACAGCAACGGATTCGGCGGCGAAAGCGTGAGTTTCACCGGCCGGGCGGCGAGCGAAAGGGCGCAAAAATACAGGAGGCGGTATGGCATGGCTAGTCGACGATCACCGAAATGCGGGGCGCTTGTTGTTGTTGGCCGCCGGATACGCCGAGTATCGCGATACGCGGCGCGCGGGCGCGCGGCGCATCGGCGGCGGCTTGTAATGTAAGTTCCATCTTACTGACGCCCGGCCCGGCCTTGGCCGGGATCATGGTCACGCCGTCCGGCAGGTTCTCGATCCGGAACTCGATGGGCTCTATTAGAGCGGGATCGCGGGTGACCATCACCGGAATGGTAGCCGTTCCGCCGGGCGGAATGTTGACGCTGGAAGCTGCGGCCTCCAGGGAGAAGAGCGGCTTCTCCGCGATCGCGATCATGAGATGCGGCACTACGGCATAGGCGGCGCCTTCGCCGCCTCCGCTGGAGACGCGTACGCTGCGCCAGGCCGGTTTGGCACCTGCTTCGACCGTCACCCTCACCGACTCGCCGGGCTTGGCGGCCGCCAGCGCGGTCAGTTCGACCTCCACGTCGTTCTTGCCGGGCTCGATAGCGGCCGGGGCGGCCGTGACCGTCTCCGGCAGTCCCTTCCAGACAACCGGCAACGCCTCCGCGTGGCCGTCCAAACGATTCGCGGCGATCTTCACTTTCTTGATTTGGCCGGGAAAAATCGAAACGCGCTCCGTTTCCAGCACCGGCTCGAACGTGGGCTTCGGAGGGCCCATCACCAATTGAAACGGCATCGCCTCGCTGGGCGTATCCACCAGGTTGCGAAGCTCCAGGGTGTACTCGCCCGAGGACTGAAACCTGTGGCGGATGCGAGGGTCCTTTTGATAAAACGCCGTGCCAGGAAAGACGAAGTCGTCGTTCTGCGCAACAGTCCTGCCCTTCGCGTCGATCAGCTTCAAGGTCAGGTCGCTCGCGGTCCCCAGCCGCTGCGAGCGGGCTTCGAAGACCATCTCCTGGCCGGCCGCGGCCGCCACCGGAAACCGGTGCGGATCCCGGTACCGGGCGTGCGCCTGAACTCCCTGCGCCGGGTCGACGAGGAATCGCGCCGTATTGGAACGGCCGTGATTCGTCACAACAGTCAGTTCGTGGGTACCCTCCGCAGCGGCCGGCGCGACAGTGACGCGGGCCTTCGCGGCCGTTCCGGATAGCGTCAGGATCTGCCCGGAAACCGCCTTCGATGAGAACTCGAGGCGCGGCTCAACGCCTTGAAAGGAGAACCCGCTCAGTGTGATCTCGTTCTCGCCCGGCCGCAGGGCCAGCGGCGACACCGTGTCGATGTGCGGACTCTGCCGGATGTCGAGAGAATAGGCGAAATTGGGATCGTTATTCCGATGGGTCGGCTGAACGGCGATCACATACTCGCCGGCCTGGGCGAATGTGTGAGCCAGAAAAGGGTCCCAGATAAACCGCTCCTCGGAATGGGCCAACTTGCGGCCGCGTTCATCGTATAGGAGCAACGCGGCGTCGAGGCCGTTACCGTTGCGGGCCGCGCGAAGGTCGAAGATCCAGTGGGACCCCTTGGCGGCGCGGAACCGGAAGAAATCGAAGTCCCCATCGGTATTCAGGCGCCCCTGGATCGTAGCGGGCAGCGGAACCGCCTGCGCCGACGCGGGCAGCGAATTCGGTTCCGCCTCCGCGACATGGGGCAGGTCGCCGATTCGGAATAGCACAGGGTTAGAAGCGCCACGGTGGCTGGCGAACTGGATCGTGTGATAACCGAACGGCGTGGCCGCCGTGGACCGGATCCGAATCCGCGCGCGCGTCGGTTCGCTCGCCAGGATTTCGACATGCAACGCTTTCGAGTGCGCGGCAATGAGGCGATCGAGATGCTCGCCCAATAGCTCGGCCTCCACCACCTCTCCAGGGCGGGAGCCCTGCGGGAAGACGGAGGCGGCGACAGGCGGACGATGGGCCACATTGGCCGCGCCAAGGACAGCGCTACACCACACAGCGATCAGGAGTAATTGAAAAATCACGCTGTCTGAAAGCGTATCAAGCGTTAAAGGACGGTGAAAGGGGGACGAAGAGATGGGAGAAGCGTTTTGCGCGAGGGAAGGATAACCAACGATGTCGATGGACGTATTGATTGTGGACGATTCCGCAGCAATTCGAAAAATTTTGATTCGGGTCTTGCAACAGACCGAACTGCCCTTGGGGGAGGTTGTAGAGGCCGCCGACGGCATAGAAGCTTTGGACCGCCTCAAGCAGAAGCGATTTTCGCTGATCTTTTCGGACATCAACATGCCAAACATGGACGGAATTCAAATGCTGAGCCAGATTCGCGACAACGCGGAATGGAGCGGCATCCCGGTGGTGATGATTACCACGGAAGGCAGCCAGGCGAAGGTACTGGAAGCCGTCGATCTCGGGGCGCGCGGGTACGTCCGGAAGCCATTTACCGCGGATCAGATTAAAGAAAAACTTGCCGGGATCTTTTAGGAACGGCGCAAGATGACCACCCAGGAAATGCAGGCGCACATCGTGGATGGCGTGCGGCGGGCGATGTCCGACTTGTGCAGCACGATGTTGGGCTGCGAGGCCGAACCCGGCGAAGTCCGGGTTGTAGCTCAACCGTTAGAGGAAAGCGAAGGCGTCGTCGCGCTGATCGGCATGGCCGGGCCATGGATCGGCACCGGGGCCATCCTGTGCAAGCCGGACATGGCCTGCAAACTGGCCGGTGCGATGCTGATGAGCGAGTACGCCGAGGTCGACGATGAGGTCCTGGACGCGGTCGCCGAAGTGGCCAACATGGTCATCGGCAATTTGAAAACGTCGCTCGAAGAGATGGTGGCGCCATGGGTTTTATCCACGCCAACAGTCATTCACGGCGCCAGCTTCACCACCAAACTCGGCGGAAACCACGGGTGGACGCTGATGCCGTTCGCAATCATGGGTGGTACGGTCCTGGTTCAGGTCTGTCTCCTACCCAACGTGGATGGCCGCACAACCCCACGGCTGGATATCGTCGGCGCGCTGGCCCGCTAACCGCGAATACCGTCAAAAGCGGTTTCGATCTCCACCCGCACCGCCGGGCTCACCGGCAGCAGCGGCAGCCGCGGCGCCCCGCCGTAGTAGCCGTTCAGGTCCATCGCGTATTTCAGACCCGGAATGCCGTACTTCGCCGTGACCAGGGTCGCGGGCCCGGAGATTCGCGACTGCCAATCCAGCCCCGCCTCCTCTTCCCGCATCCGGAACGCTTCCCAAATGGTGACGCACGCGTAGGGTGCCGCATTGGCAAACGCCAGCACGCCGCCGGCCGCGCCGCCGCGCAGCGCCGTAAACAGAGTCGGAGCGTGGCCCCACAGAACTTGAAAACCGCTTCGAACGGAGGCCGTCAGAGCCGACAGCTTTTCCAGGCTGCCGGAGCTCTCCTTGATCGCGATGACATTCGGATGCTCGCTGAGCCTCGCCACGGCTTCCACTTCGATATCGACGCCGGTCGCCTGGGGCCAGTTGTAGATCATGATCGGAATCCGGCTTCGATCCGCCACGGCGCGAAAATAGCCCGTCTGCGCCGGTGTGTTGTTCAACAGACTCTTGTAATAGTGCGGCGTCCGGACCATCGCCGCCACATAGCCAAGCGCGGCAGCCCGATTCGTCAGGTCCACCGTCTCTCGAACGCTTTCCACGCCCGTCCCGCACACCAACTGCTTGCCCGCTTTCGCATACTTGGCAACGCAGGCGAACATCCGGAGCTTTTCGTCCGCGGTCAACATGACGCTCTCTCCGGTCGAACCGCAAACAACGTAGCCCGAGAGGTTCACGCCGTTCCACTTCTCGACGTTGTGCCGCAGCTTGAGCTCGTTCATTTCGCCGTCGTGCGTGAACGGGGTGGCGACCGGAGGATAGATACCGCTGAATTTCAACATGGGGATATGCGAAGGGCGCGGCAGCCCGGAGGCATGCCGCGCCCAATGGCGTGCCGCGAGGAGCTTAGCCCTTCACGAAGATGATGACGAGGGTATAGAGCGCGAGTGATTCGATAAAGATCAGCCCGAGCAGACCAATACCGCGAATCACGGCGCCGGCGCCGGGATTGCGGGCGATGCCTTCGGCCACGCCGGCCACGGCCTTACCTTGGCCGAGCGCGCACAGGCCCGAAGCGATGGCCATCGAGAACGCGTTTGTCAGTACGATACCGCCGCCCTGGCCGGCGTGATCCTGCGCCATCATCGGCGAAGAGATCGCGAGCAGCAGAAAGGCGAGCATGAAAAGCTTGCTTTGCATTGAGAACAACTCCTTGTTTTTGAGGGTTATGAATTTGCGAGCAGGAGGTGGTTCCAGACAGCCCTTGGGAGGGAGTAAGGCTCACACTGAACGCGGGGAAAGTTTAGTGTTCGTGCGAAACCGCCGCGCCGACATAGATCATCGTCAGCAGTGCGAATACGTAAGCTTGCACGAAGGAAACGAACACGTGCAGCCCCATGAAAATGACCGGGGCCACGATGTAGGTCATGCTGAGGAAGACCAGCGTCACCTGCTCGCCGGCAAACATGTTCGCAAAAAGGCGGATCGTCAACGAAATCGGCCGGGCGCAGTGGCTGACGATTTCGATCGGAATCATCAGGCATGCCATCAGAAAATCGCCGATGAACCCGAAACCCATAGGGGGGCCTGCAAACTGCTTCAGGTAACCGATGCCGCCCTCCACGAAACCCTGCATGTTGTAGTAGAGGAACGCCGCCAGCGCGAGGCCGGCGGGCACGTACGGGAACATCGTCGGCGATTCGAAGGTTGGGATAATGCCGATCAGGTTCGCAAACAGCACGAACACGAAAATGGCGCCGAAAAACGGCACGTGGCGGCGGTGGTGATGATGGATGTTGTCGTGCGCCTGCTCGTCGAGAAAGCCGGTCATCGCTTCGAAAATGTGCTGCCCCGCGCCCGGCGATTCCACCGAGAGCTTTGGTCGAAGAAGGGCGAATACGACGACGATAATCGCGGCGACCAACAGTTGCATGGTCATGAAATTCGCCCAGGGGCGCTCTTGCGCGGCCAAGCCGGCGGCCGTGAGGACAGCGTTGCCCGCACCCGCGAGGTGATCGTTAAACAGGGCAGTCAGCCACAGTTCATGTTCGTGCATAAAAAAGTTGGTAGAGGACTTCGAGGACGACGGCGGCGGAGGCCGTGAGCAGGCCCGATAGCAGGGAAAGCGGGCTGATCCCGAATGTTTTCAGGATAGCATAGGAGGCCCCGGCCAGCACCCCGAAACGCAGGATCAACAGGCCCGCGGCCGGTCCCGAAGGGGCCAATAGACCGTTGGCCAGCCAGCGCATGTTCAGGAACGCACCCAGCGCCCCAATCGCGAATCCAGCCGCGTCGCGGACGCCCCAGCGCACCGCGACCCCCAGGGCGCCCAGCGCCCCGAGGAGCAGGATCCACTTCCCCAGCCGCCCGACCAGCTCCGTGTACGTGTCACTCGCCGCCATCGGAGTTGTCGATGTCCTTCTGAAAATCCACCATGGTTTTCCGGATCAGATCCCGCATTCCGGCCGCGATACCGATCAACAACCAGACGATATACCAGAAGTGGGTGCCGAACAGCTTATCCAGGCCATACCCGATCGCGTATCCCACGACGATCGAGGCGGGCAGGATGGCCGCCAGGCTCGAGTACTCTCCCACCATCCGGGCGAAGCTCTTCTTGCGCGGCGGTGCCATTCCTAACGGTCGACCACGCGGAGTTCGTGGCGGGAATGGCAGCCCATGCAAGGCACCCGGGAGGCCGCCTGCTCGGAGACCGGTTTGCCCTTGCAGGCCGCGGGTGTCGTTACGTGACACCGGTTGCAGGTATTGACCATCGCCTGAAATGGCCTCACCGCGTGGTGGCCGTGGCAGGTATTACAGTTGGCGGTCCTCACCTTCGGCGTGGCGATGTAGGCGGCGAAGTGTTTACTGGCCATATACTGCCGCCGCTCGGTGATATGGCAGTTCCCGCACAGCGCCGGCACCTCTTCCGGCGCGGCGATCTTATCGGGCGGCACGGTGCCGGTCGACGCCCGGTGCTTTTCCGAAGCTCCGTGGCACAGGGCGCATTCGAAGGTCTTGGAGTGCTTGTGCGTCGCGAAGTCGGCGATCTGCTCGTTGTGGCACGGCGCGCACGGCTTCTGCTCCTGCGCCTGCGCGGCCCAGCCGAAAAGTACGAGAAAAACTAGCGCCATACCTGCATTCTTTTCACAATACTCCGATCCATCTCGGCCGGCCGGCGTTTCCCGCTCAACGCTATGGCCAGCCGCGTTTCATCGGTCAGCAATTGCAGAACCCGCTCCACGCCGGCTTGCCCGTAGGCGCCCAACCCCCACAGCGGCGCGCGGCCCACCAGCACGGCCTTGGCCCCCAGCGCCAGCGCCTTGGCCACGTCTCCGCCGCGCCGAATGCCGCCGTCCATCAAAACCGGAATCTTCCCGCCAACGGCGTCCACAACGTCCGGCAGCGCGTCCAGCGAGCCGATGGCGCCATCCAGTTGCCGCCCGCCATGGTTCGACACAATCACGGCGTCGGCGCCGTTTTTCACCGCCAGCGCCGCATCCTCTGGATGTAAAACGCCCTTGATCAGCACCGGGATCGACGAGCCGCTCTTCAGCCACTCGATGTACTCCCAGGTCATCGATGGCGTGTGCGGCTGCCACATGGCCGGCCGCGCAGGATTCACGGGCTTGCGCACCTCGCCGTCCTTGGGAACGCCGAAGCTCATATAGCCGTAGTCGAAGCGGTTCCGGTTATTGCGGTCGCGATTGGACTGATAGGAGTTGTCGATCGTCACGACAATCCCCTTGCCGCCACCGTCCTCGGTGCGCCGGGCGAAGCCGCGGGCCTGGTCCTTGGTCTTGCTTCCGATGGTATTGGACCACCAATTCAGCGGTTTGCCGTCGGCCAGCAGCTTCTGGACGCCTGTCGCGGTGCAGATGAGGATCTCCTTGTTCAACGCCGCCTGCGCCACCAGTTCGTCGGCGTTGTTGATCACCAGGTTCTTCCCGCCGGTGGGGGCGATGATGACCGGCGACTTCAGTTTCAGACCCAGCAGGTCCACGCCGGTGCTCACGTCCGAAACGTCGGTCATGAACTTCGGCACAAGAAACACGCGGCTGAACGCCTCCCGGTTGGCCCGCAGCGTGTGTTCGTCCTCGGTGCCGCCGGCGATGAAATCGTAGGCGAACTTGTGCAGTTTTCGCTTGGCGGCCTCTTCGAATTCGTGAACATTGATGGGCAGATTCACGTCGTCCGGCGCCTGCTGCGCGAACAACGGGGACCCGGCGAACAGGCCGAGCAGATTTCGAACACACTCGCGGCGTTGCATCAGTTCTCTCGCTTCCGCGCAATCATATCACCGGCCTCCTTGACCAACACTCCCATCTTCGGCGTGCTTGGCTCCATGTCGACGGTCACGCCGAAGTCCTCGAGCGCCTCTGTGGTAGTGGGGCCGATCGAGCAGATCCGCATTCGCCGCAGGGCGGCGCGCAGGGCGTCGTCGTCGCCGGCCACGCGCGCCAGGTGCAGAATCTGGACGCTGGTCGTCAACAGCAGCGCGTCGGCCTCGCCGTTCAGGATCCGGCGCGCCGCCTCCGCAAGAGGGGCGGTGTCTTCGGGCAGGTCCCATTGGTAAACCCGCACCTGCTTCACCTTGCACCCCCGTTCGCGCAGCGCCTGCAGCAGCGCTTCGTTCGGCCGGCCATACTCCTGCACCGCCACGCGGCGCTCCGGCCGGCCTGCGATGGCCGCCATCAATTCCCGCCACGTATTTGGGGAGGGCACCGTCACCGCCCAAGGTACCTTCCATTCGCGCAGCACGGCCTGCGGTTTGGGCCCGCGCGGTACAACCGTTACGCGACGCAACGCCTCGGCGAAAACGCCCTCCGGGTGGCGCGTCGCCAGCACCTTGTCAACAGCCCGCGTCCCGACTCCGGTGAGCAGGATCACCATCTCGTGAATGCCCGCGCGCAAATCGTCCAGAAACTCGAAAACTTCCGGGTTGTCCTCAATCGGCACCTCCCGCATGGACGGTGCGACGAATGGGTCCCCGCCGTTCTTCCGGATCAACGCCGCCATCTCTTCGGCGCGGCGGGATTCCAGCGCGATCACGCGCGCGTTCTCAAAACCCATACCCTATTCTGGCAGGGCTCAGTTCACGCGGAAGAAGATTTCGACGATGACCTCCACGTCCACTGCCTCGCCGTTGCGTGTTGCCGGCCGGAAATCCCATAGCGTCAGGTCGGCCGCGGCCTTTGTGGCGATTTGCGGCTGCCGGCCCAAGATCGGTTTCACGTCCGTGGGCTTGCCGGTCTTGGTGATCACCGCCGAAATCTGCACGAACCCTTCGGGCGCGCCAGGCAGCGCCGGACTGACGGGTCCAGAGAGGACCTTGCGAATCGGGATCGGCGCCCGCATCTGCGGCGTCGCCACGGGCTCGGACTGTTCGGCGAACCAAATCGTCCAGTCGCCGCTGTAGTCTGGCAAATTCGGCTTAGGCACCACCATGGTGTAGAGAGTCCGGTTCGAAAAGCGGGCTTCGATCATCCGGGGCACCGTTCGGGACCCTGGCCGCAAAGGGGCGGACATGGATGTCGCCGTTGGCGGAATGCGATAGTCGAATCGCGCCGGGGACGCCGCTCCGCTGGACGGTGCCGGCTCCCGGCCCTGCACGGAGATCCCCGGAATGGTCAATCCGCTCCCGGCGCTCGGGGCCGGGGCGCCTTTCCGGGGCCCTGTGGAAAACTCGGCGGCGCGGGACCCTTCGGGCGGTTTTGCGGAGATCGCCGCAGGATTCAGGCCGATCACCGCCGCGGTGACCACGGCGCCGGTACCGGCCGCCGGCAGGTCGGGCGCGGTCTCCAGGTTCGCCGATTTACCGTTCGATGACCCACTGCCAGCGGATTGGGCCGGCGGCGGGACGAACGCCTTGGGCGGCTTCTTGCCTCCGGGCAGGGTGACCAAGTTCTGCCCGGCGGCGGACGCAGCCGCGGCCGAGGCGGCCGCCGCTTGTTCGATCTCAGGCGGCGCATCGGTGATCGAACCCGCTGGAATCGGTAGTTTCGGCCGGGCCTTCGGGGCGACGAACGCCTTGGGCCGGAATTTTGGCAGCGGTGCGATCGCCGTCGCGGTGGTTTGCGGCAGCGGCTGCGCCTTAGGGCTAAGTTCATCTGGCTGAGCGAGTTCGGCGGGGCGAGGCGGCGGCGATTTGGCGGGAGCCGGAGGAACGAACGGCTTGGGCGCGGGCTTGTCACGGACCGCGACCATATCGGGCAGCGGCGTCTCCACCGGCAGCGGCTTCGGAGCGTCGGGCCGCCAAATAGCTTGCTTGGAGCTCACTGGATCCGGCTGTTTGACCACGACGCTTTCCGCGGAACGTTGAATGCGTCCAGCCGGGATCGCCTCCGCCGGAGCCTCGGCTGGGCTGGTCTTCGGAATCGGGCGATTTAAGGGTAACCAGTAGATCTTGCTTTTGGGCAGAATCACCAAGGGCGGCTCTTCCACCCGCGCCCGAGGATTTCCCGTGAAGAGATTCGCCCCCGGAATCCGCATGAGTACTGTTGCCAGAAGGCCGTGAAAACAAAGCGATATCAGTAACGATTTGAGCCGGATCGGCAATCCAACATCCATCGCGGACATGGCTTCGTAAGTGAAATGTTGATCTTCCAGGGTCCTCATGGACGAGAGGTAACACTTGCTAATCGGCCGTAATGACGGGTTTCAGGAGGCGGCTCCGCGTACAGCACCAGAGCCAATTCTGTGTGGAACCAGCGAGACTGCGGAGTAGTGCACTACCAGGATAATGGATAACAGATATTCCCAAGGGCGTTTCGCCCAAATGCAAGCCGATCAACCGGAGCGCCGCCGCTCGATCCGGTTCCCCCTGCAGATGCAGGTCAGTTTTCGCCCGAATGGCCACTCGGCGAAGTGGTTTTCCGGCAAGACATTAAATATCAGCAGTTCCGGTATCCTCGTCCAGCCGGCCGCAGAGCTGCCAAGGGGCCAAAAAATCCAGATGATGGTGGACTGGCCCGAAATGCTGGACGGCAAGATCCCGCTGCGCCTTATGGTGCAGGGGCGGGTCGTCCGGTCGACAAGCGAAGAAGCCGCTATCCACTTTGAACGCTTTGAGTTCCGCACCGCCAAGGAGCCGCTGCGTCCGGCCGTGGGCGCAGCCTGAACCCGCTTGAGGTCCTAGCGCCGAACTCTGGGCAGGGCGGCAACCGGAACGACGGTCTCTCGCTGATCGCGCGGGCGCTGCGAACTTCGCCGGCGAAAACCGGTGTGCTGGATTCCCAGGCTTGGCTGCAACTGAAGCAGGGCAACGTGGAGCCGGCCGTTCGCCTTAGAACGCACCGCCATCCGAACGCTCCTGGAAAAATAAAACGACCGGAGCTAGAGCCCCGGTCGCTTTGTTCTTCCGAATATCGAGTAACGATCCCCCGGCAGAGCCGGGGGCCTTCGTTCGTGAGCCGCTCAAAGCGGCTGGTTGGGGTCGCTGGCGCGGCCCCGTGGTTTAGCACCACCTCAAAGG
>Ga0194119_10005489_pt1 | contig 18898 bp, 6 predicted proteins | sample TA2MahC100mmetaG_FD_148620 | JGI IMG/M metagenome (GOLD analysis project Ga0194119, IMG submission 148620) | Freshwater microbial communities from Lake Tanganyika, Tanzania - TA2015018 Mahale Deep Cast 100m | ecosystem: Environmental > Aquatic > Freshwater > Lake | place: Tanzania: Lake...
CGGTTGGCTGCCGGGGGGCGCCAGCCGTTGGTGGCTGCATCAATCACTGGCTGCGCTTGATGGCGAGCTAAGGCGGCTAGGCTCCCGCCTGATCCTGCGGCGTGGCGAAAGCCAGCGGGAGTTGCTCGCACTCGCCAAGGCAACGCACGCGGACATGGTTGTCTGGAATCGTCGTTACGAGCCAGCCAGCGTGGCGCGCGACGCGCAGCTCAAAGAGCAGTTACGCGCCGCTGGACTAACCGCCGAGAGTTTCAACGGGGCACTGCTGCACGAGCCGTGGACGGTGCAAAACCAAAGTGGCAGACCCTTTCAGGTATTCACTCCTTTTTGGAGGCACTGCCTAACCAAGCCTGATCCTGCCGTCCCTTTACCGCCGCCAAAGTCGCTTCCTGCGCCGGCGAAGTGGCCAGCGTCGCTTAAGTTGGCTGAACTGGAGCTAGAACCACGCATCGACTGGTCGGCGGGCATTCGCTCTGCTTGGACGCCCGGCGAGACTGGTGCGCAGACTGCCTTAGCGGGTTTCTGCCGAGATGCCTTCGCTAGCTACACGACCAACCGCAACCGGCCCGATCTGGCTGGCACCTCGCGGTTGTCCCCGCATCTGCACTTTGGCGAACTTAGCCCGCGCCAGATTTGGCATGCTTTACGTGCTACCGGCGTCGCTGACTGGCGAGGTTCCCAGTTTCTTGCCGAACTCGGCTGGCGCGAGTTCGCACATCATCTGTTGTTTCATTTTCCGCATACCGTCACCGAGCCACTGCGCGCGGAGTTCAAGCGATTCCCGTGGCGCGTGGACAACGGTGCGCTCCGGGCTTGGCAACGTGGCCGCACAGGCTATCCCTTCGTGGATGCCGGGATGCGCGAACTGTGGACCACGGGCTGGATGCACAATCGCGTGCGCATGGTGGTGGGCAGTTTCCTTGTGAAGGACCTGCTACTACCCTGGTTGGAAGGTGCGCGGTGGTTTTGGGACACGTTGGTGGATGCTGACCTCGCGCAGAACACCCTCGGCTGGCAGTGGACCGCCGGCTGTGGCGCGGATGCTGCGCCTTACTTCCGTGTCTTTAACCCCGTTAGCCAGGGCGAAAAATTTGACCCCCAAGGCGACTATGTTCGTCGCTGGTGTCCTGAACTCGCCCGCCTGCCCGCCCAATGGATTCACCAACCATGGGCCGCGCCCGCAGCCGTGCTGGCCCAAGCCGGCGTGCGGCTCGGGGAAAACTATCCCTCGCCCATCATCAGCCACGCCATCGCGCGCGAGGTGGCGTTGGAAGCTTACGCGCAGCTCAAAGCAGCGAAGTGACGCTGGTCGCGGCCCGTTCACCGCGCCCGAAAGCCAACGATAGCACTGCATCTGGCCCGACCCAGCTCACACAATGAAAAGATGGGTGATGAGAAAAGTTTCCGCTGAAGTGTGTCTTGCCCGTGGAGCGGATTTCCCGCAACGCCAACGATTCCCATTTGCACGCGAGTCCGCTGCCGAGTGCCTTGCTCAGTGCTTCGCGTGCGGCCCAGAGCAAGAGCAACGCCGCAGCTTCAGGCAGCGCGGTCTGCTTGAGCCAGGATTCCTCCTCCTTGGAGAGCGGTACGCCCTTGCGCACCGTCTCTGCGCGTTTCGGATCAATCAACTCCATGTCCAAACCAATTCGCGCGCCTGCTGCAAAAGCCACTGCAACTCCGCGCCCGTTCACATGGCTCAAGCTCAGGCTGAATCCACAATCCACCGGAGCCATTACCACCGGCTCTCCGTTTTCGCCGTTCATGACTTCAAATAAACGCAGCTTCTGCCCGAGGTCTTCCCCCTCGGACTCATCGGGGGAGAGGGGACGGCTTCTGCCGAGTGCGCTCGCCTCGTCAAACAGCGCTAGCAAGGCCAACTTCCCTGCGAGCCGGCCCAACGTGAAATTCTCCCGGGGCTGGCCAAACCTGAACGCATCTGCCCGCAGTGATTCAGCTTGGGTCAGGAGCTGTGTTGGGGAAACCGTTGCCAAGTCGCTAGAACCCACCGGCGCGAACCACACCGGCGCGGCCAGCTCCGGGAGAGATAGCCGCATCGCGCGCGCAGCGAGGGGGCGCGGAGCGAACAGCGATTGCCATTGAGGGAGCATCAGTCACCTTGTTTGAAATAGGCTGCGAGCCGCTGCCAGCCCTCCGCCGTCGTCATGCGTGGCACATAGCCGAAGTCCCGCCGCGCAGCTGAGATATCAAACCAGTGCGCCGTGGTCATCTCGCGCACCATGAAGCGCGTCAGGCGCGGCTCGTTCGGGTTTCCTGTGAACTTGTGCATGGCCTCAAAGCAACTCGCCAGGAGCATCGCCAATCCCGCTGGCACCGTGCGCGTTACTGGCGGCAGGCCGGCGGCGGCGAGCATTCGATTCACCATTTCCCACAGCTCAATTGGCTCACCATTTGAAATAAAGTAAGCTTTCCCTGCACAGGCTGAATTTGGGGCAAGCGCGTCTCCCGCGAGCAGGTGCGCATCCGCCGCGTTTTGGATAAACACAGTATCAACCAGCTTGCGCTGCGAGCCGATGCGCCGAAGCTGACCTGCCTTCGCCCGCATGATCAGCCGAGGCAGCAGGTGGTTGTCGCCCGGCCCCCAAATCAGGTGCGGTCGCAACGCGACGGTCGCGAGCGTCGGCGAGTTGGCCTTGAGCACGAGTTGCTCGGCCAGCGCTTTGGTCTTCGGATAATGCGCCTCGAAGTGCGCCGGGTAGGGGACGGATTCATCCACGCCTTCCATGTCGGTGCCGTTGAAGACGACGCTGGGTGAACTGGTGTGGACGAGCCGCCGGATGCCGTGCGCGCGGCACGCAGCGAGGACGTTCTCGGTGCCGACCACGTTGGCGCGATGGTAATCCTCGTAACGCCCGGCCAAGCCCGCCTTCGCCGCGACGTGGAAGACGATGTCGCAGCCGCGCGCCGCTGTGGCAACAACCGCCGCATCCGCCACATCGCCGCGCACGTGCTCTGCGCCGAGTTCGCGCAAGGCTGTATGCTCCTGCCGCGAAAGGCTCCGCACCGCATCGCCACGCGCCCGCAGCGCGCGCACGATGGCTAGTCCGAGGAAACCACCGCCACCTGTCACGAGCGCGTTCATGCCAGTTGCTTTGTTGCCCACACGGCGAGTTTCTCCCGGAAGATTTTCGCGTTGTGCCGGATGTCCACCGGGAAGGCAGGATGGAAGAGGATGGTCTGAATCGCGCGTGTGTGCGAAAAATTCGCGCCCAAGGCCAGCAGTTCTCCACAAAGCTTTCCTTCGTCCTGCCCGCGCGCGTCTGCTTCCAGTTCGATGCACATGACCGGCTCCCGTGCCGGCGATTTACAATCGCCGCTGGGCTGGCCGCTTTGGGCTGTGGGCACTCCTACCAAAGCAGAACGAAACACCGCCGGATGCGTGTTGAAGATGGCTTCGCACGGAATCGTGAACATCGTTCCGCCCTGGGTGACGACACGGTGGGACTTGCGCCCACAGAACCAAATGCGCCCGCGCTCGTCGCGATAGCCGAGATCGCCCATGCGGTGGAAGAAACCGCCGTCGGGTGTGTGGATTTTCGCCAGCGCGGTGGATTGCTCGCGATTGAAGTAAGTGCGCGAGGCTTGTGCGGCGCTGACAGCAATTTCGCCGATTTCACCGGACGGCAATTCAAGGTCGTCGCTCCACGCGGCGATGGCCTCGTCAGTGATGCGGATGATTTTGACCGTGAGTCCAGCGACGGGTTGTCCCACGCAGACGCCTTTGCCGAGGTCGGTTTGCGCCCGGGTGTCGTGCAGAATCTCGTCGCTGCCGATGCTGGCGACGGGCAGGCATTCGGTCGCACCGTAGGGTGTGAAAACCTGCGCGCCGGACGGGAGCAACGCGGCGAAACGGGCGAGAGTTTTCGCTGGCACCGGCGCCCCGGCGGAAATGGCGCGGCGGAGCGTCGGGAGTTTCACACCGTGCGCTTCGCCGTGGCGGCCGAGGCGGTTGATGAGCGCGGGCGAGCCGAACATGTTCGTGATTCGAAAGCGTTCGATAGCGGCGACTAGCTTTACAGGGTCAGCGAGCGCGGGACGCGTGAAGTCCATCTCGGGCAGCACTTCAGTCATGCCGAGCGCGGGGCCAAAAAGCGCGAAGAGCGGGAAGGTGGGCAGATCAATTTCACCTGGCTGAATGCCGTAAAGGCGGCGCACTTGCTCAACTTGCGCGGCGAACATGGCGTGGGTGTAAAGAACGCCTTTCGGCACGCCCGTGCTCCCGCTGGTGAAGAGGATGGCGGCGGTGTCATGGGGTGCGCCAATTTCCACATTGGCAGCACGCGACACGTCGGACGCTGCCTTTCCCCTCACGTCTGACAAAGTCTTTCCTCCCCAAAACCACTTCGCGCCGACTGTCACAGGAATCGAAATAGTCTTCCGCGCCCAACCAAGCAGCACGCGCGCGGCGTGGGCTTTGGGGATGCCGATGAATCCGGCCGGCTCGGCTTCGGCAAGACAGTTACCGAAGTTTTTCAAGCCGATACCCGGGTCAATTAGAACCGGTACCGCACCCACGCGGAAGAGCGCGAAGGTCAGCGCAAAAAAGTCGAGGCTCGGCGGCACCATCAAGGCCGTCCGCACACCGCGTCCGATGCCGATACACGCGAGTCCGTGCGCGATGCGGTCACAATCGGCGTTCAATTCGCGGAAAGTGAGTTGATCGTAATGGAGCTGCCCCGCGCGGTCGCGCCGCGGTGCGAGGACGGCGGGTGTGTCCGGCTGCCGCGCGGCCATCGCGGCGAGGTGTGCGGACATGTCCATTGTTTCCGCCGCTTGCACAGTCACTCCTTTATCGCATGCTCCGCGAAAAACTGCTTCACCAGCGCGAGGATTTCATCCGGCTTATCTTCGAGCACGAGGTGGCTGGCGTCGGGGAAGCGGTGGACCTCGGCTTGCGGGAGGATGCGTTTCCACTCGGCAAGGAAATGGTCGTCAAAAACCCAGTCCTTCGCGCCCCAGCAGATGAGCGTGGGCGTGCGCTGGAACTGCGCGAGCCGGCCCTGCACTTCGGTGACAAGCGCATGCGTGGGGTGGTCGGGAGTGAGCGGGATGTCCTGCACGAAGCGAAGTTGCGCAAGGCGGCTCGCCTTCGCCGTGCTGGGCGCAAGGTAAGCCTCGCGCTCGACGGGCGTGAGCGTGCGCGTGGCGACGCCCCAGCGAGCGACAAGGCGCACGAAAAGGCCGGTCTTACGAATGAGCAGCGCATCCAGCGGAGTGTTGCGGCAGACCCAGAGCGAGGGCGGGAGTTTCTTCGTTTTCGGCAGATGAAAGGCTGCGGTGTTCAGCAGCACAAGGCGGGCGATGCGGTGCGGATTCCGCGCGGCCCAAGTCATGCCAATCATCCCGCCCCAGTCGTGCAGCACGAGGGTGATTTTCTGCGGTAGTTTCGCGTGCGTGATGAGCGCGTCGAGGTCGGCGACACGGCGCTCCAAGGTGAATTGGTAGCGTGTGTCATCGGGCTTGTCCGACAGGCCGCAGCCGATGTGGTCGGGGACGATGGCGCGGCATTGCCCGCGCAGGCCGAGCACGAGCTTACGATAGTAGAAGGACCAAGTCGGGTTGCCGTGAACCATCACAACAGCATCGCCCGCGCCTTCGTCTAAGTAGTGAAGTCCGACGCCATCGCGGTCGAGGAAGTGACCGACAAAGGGGTAGTGTTCGCGACGGAAGTTCACCACTCCACCCCCATCATCATGCAGTTCAACCCGCTGCCAATGCCGAGGAAAGCCACGCGCTGGCCAGGCTTAAGGACGCCGCGTTCGTCGGCGAGGGCGGCAGTCACGGGCAGCGCAGCCGTGCCCATGTTGCCGAGGAAGCGAAATGTCGTGTAGTCCTTCTCACGCGGCACGCCGATGGACTTGAGGATTGCCTCCTGATGACCGCTGCCAACTTGGTGGCAGATCACCTTGTCCACGCTGGCAGCGCTCCAATTCATTATATCAAGGAGGGTTTTCCAAGTCTGCTGGCCCAGCGCGACACCATTCTTCAGCACGGCGACAGAATCCGTGACCATGAACTGCTCGTGCAGGCCGTCGGCGTTCGGCTTGATGCCCCAGCGGCAAAGCCGGTGAAACTCCGGCGCGACTTCGGACACTGCGCCGAGCAAGCGGTGGCCACGCAGATTCGGGAAAGAACCGTCTGTCAACAGCACCGCGACCGCGCCCGAGCCGCCGGTGAACGTGGCAAGGGCCGGGGCGAACTCGTCCATGCCGCCGGTGCCGCTGAGTATCCGACCAAGAGCTATCTCGTTGATCTCTCGTGCGCTCTCACAGGAGACGACGAGACCGGCGCGGAGTTGGCCAAGTTCGATACGGTTTGCTACCTCGATCATGCCGTTGAGCACGCCGAGACAAGCGTTGCTCAGGTCATACACGAACGCGCTGCCACGCATCCCGAGACCATGGGCAACGGAACAGGCGGTAGCTGGCTCAAAATTTTCCCGGCAGACACCGCAATACAGCAGCGCACCGATATCTTCCACAGCAAGCCCGGCTTTGATGAGCGCTTTGCGGGCGGCAGCGGTTGCGCCATGCGAAAGGAGGCTGCCTGGTTGCCACCAACGTCGCTCGCTAATCCCTGTCCATGCTTCAAGCTGGCCAGGTTGGATGCCGAGTCGCGTGAACGCGGGCGCAAGCCGCTCCTCCAGTTCCGTCGTTGTCACTACGACCGGCCCTAACTCATAGCCGAGGGCGGAGAGGAACACGCGTTGGTATTTTGGCATCATCCTCAAGCCTCCTTCACCCTGCGCACGACGAAGTTCTTCATTCCGTAAATCACGCGGCCATCCACGCACAGAAAACCCTCGCCTGTCAGCGTATGCGTGGTGTCGTCCACATTTGTCAACACGGCCTCGATCGTCACTAGCGAGTCACGCGGGATGACTTGGCCGCGATAGGTCCACTCGTGCTTCGTGTTCGTGGCGACGGCTTCCCAACGGGTGCCGGGCATGTGTCCCCAACGCTCGACGGCGGCGAATTTGAGCAGTTGCAAAAAGGATTCGAGGCCAAGCGAGCCCGGCACCACCGGGTCTTGATAGAAGTGTGCTTGGAAAAACCACTCGTCCGCGATAACGCGTTTTGTCCCACGAATGAAGCCGAGCCGTTGCGGCCCGCCATCGGCGATGAACATGGGGATTTCATCAACCATTCGCATCATCGTGTCGGCGAATGGCGCGGCGGACGGATACGGCAACGACTTCGCGCGCGCCAACTCCGCTGCGTTCGGCTCGTAGAGTTTCGCACCCTTGATGCCTTCCTGTTTCTCCAGCGCCGCCTTCGGGAAGAAGCCAAAGTAAGTGTCGCCGCGATAAATCTTCTGCGCGCCCGCGCTCACCTCGAAGTCGAACCACTGGATAATCATCCCCGCTGAGCTGGAGAGGCGCGTGTTCTTGATGCGCGTGGTGAGTGTGCCCACGTCAGGTCGCACGGGCGCAAACTGGGTGCCGGTGCCGCCGAGGTTGCGGTAGGAGAGGTCATCGTTGCTCGTGAGCGCGGAGCCGAGGTAGGCCGAGAGCCAACCGCAGGGTTGCAAGGCGATTTCCAGCAGCACAGCGAACGGCATGTCGCTTTGGCGATTTGCGGCGAAATACCACTCGTCCGGCGGCACGTCGTAAGCCGCCGTCACCTCGCCGCCCGCGACCATCTTGAACGCCTCGCACCCACGAATCTCCGTGACGCGGTCAAGGAACTGATACGGCGCACGCGGCAGCCGCGCGATGCGGCGCGCTGCTCCTTGGTCAAAGATGCGGTAAGGCTTGCCGAACGCGTCGGAAGGATTGCCGCTGGAAAATGCTGTGATGCGCTCGGGGCCAAAGAGCGCTGGCTTTGAGAAGTGCGGCCTTGAAGCCGCTTCGATGTGATTCGAACTGACAACCTTCGGAACGCTGGAAGCCTCACTGGAACTTGCAGGCTGAAGCGGCTCGGAGGCCGCGCTCCACATCGCCTTTAACTCCTCCCGCGTCACACCGGTGTAACGCAGACTCATGTTACTAATTTCCACAATGGCCTTGCCATCCGCATACATCAGTGCATCCGCGATGACAAATGGCTCCGGCCCGTAGCCGATTTCGCGAATTTCAATCTCGTAAGTCACCAGCTTTGTTGTCTCCAGCACCTGCCCACGGCACTTGAGTTGGCCCACAACGCCCGGCACTGGCTCCAGGGCTACGCCTGGCCGCGCCTCGACCACCCAACCCAGCCGCAGCAAATGCACGCGCAACGTGTGCAGGCAGCACTCATACATGAGCGTGCCCGGCATCACGCGGTCGTCCACGAAATGGCAGGTGATGAACCAGTCATCCGGATGAATGTCCGCCTCACCGCGAATGAGACCGAGGCCAAAACGCCCGCCGTTGGGCTCCAGCTTTTCAATGCGATGCACTAAGCGCATCCGCCCGCCGGGCAACGTCACAGGATTTGCCAGCTTCAATCTGGCAAATTGTTCGCCGAAGCACGCGACCAAGTTGCCTGCACGCAACGCGTCAAGCTGTGCTGCCGAATACGACTCCACCGCCATCGGCACGAATTCTTCCCAGTCGGCAGTACGCTTACCCGGCTGCGGCTTGAGTTGCAGCGAAGTGCGGATGATTCCCTTGCCCGCTGCTAAATCCTGTTGCGTGAAAAAGCCCGCACAACCTTCGCTCATCGTGAGCAGCGGCTGGCCATTTACGGTGGACTCAAAGTTGAACTTAAAGAGCCACACGCCGCTTTGTTGGAAGAAGCGCTCGATGCGAATGTCATAACGAATCGTCTCGCCCGGCCCCGGCAGGCTGCGATGGAAACACACCTTTGCATCGAGCAGCCGATACATCGCCAGTCCGCGCGTCTGGAAATCAATGCCGAGGAAGCCGCTGAGAAACAGGTCGGCCTGCCCCGCCTCGACGGCGATGCACGTCGGGATGCGCCCGCAGTCGAGATACCAAGCCCCGGGCAGCACATCGTGCTCGGTCACCACGCGCCCGTGCGTCATCGAACGCGGCTCGCCTTCAATGGCAGTGATGCGATCCACGAGTTGCAGCGGCACGTCCGGCAGCCGCACGCGAGTGGGGAAGGAATCCACTTCGGCGAAGGTGGAGCCAAGCGCGTTGCCAATTTTCCCGATAGCAAACTCAAAACACTGCTCGCGTGTGAGCGAGCGCGGCACCGTGCCGGCGGCACGGGCTGCGGAGTCATGGCTACGAACCAAGGGCACCAACTCATCTCCCTCGCCCCCACCGGGGGAGAGGGCTGGGGTGAAGGGGCCGCGTGCGAACTGTGCCAGCGATGCTCCATTCGCCGCCCGTGCGACCAAGTCCAACTGCGTTTGCACTGCCTCGGACAGTGTCCTGAACACGCCTGCTGAAAACGCCAAGTAAGCTTCGTGCGCCTGCAACGTCTGTGCCTGCGCCTGCGCCATCGCAGTGAGCAACTCGGCTTCAAATGGGTCGGCGACAAGAGGGATGCTCATGGCACCGTCCGTAAGCTGCGGCGAGTCTTGAGGAGCGCATGCGTCCCGCGTGCCGTGTCCGGCGTCGCGCCGGACACCTTCATCACTCTGACCTACTTTCTTCGCTTCGGGCACTAGATGGACGGACGATGTCGACGCCGGGACGGCTCCGACAGAACGCGAGACGCGTGCGCTTCCCCTAGGCAGCGACGGCACCACGATGGGCGCGCCAGTGATGGGGATAACCACCTTCTTTCCGTCTGGCTCCGACGCGACTTCCTCAACTGCCGCGCCATGCAACGGCTCTAAGTTAATCGGCATTCCCTCTGCCCATAAAGCACCGACCACGCGCAGCACATCCAGCAACGGCTCCTTCGCTGACACGCACAGCGAACGCGCAAAATGCGGCTGCCCCTCCAAAATCTGCCCAATCATTCGCGAGCAAGAGGCACCCGGCCCCATTTCAATGAAAAATCGGATGCCATCGTCATAAGCGGCGCGCACCACGCGCGGAAAATCAATGGTGGCGCTGGCTTGCGCGACGATGGCGTCTGCTGCCAGCTCGCGGTCAGGAGTGTAACTGCGGCCCCAGCCGCCGCTGTAAAAAGTCACGCCCGGCGGCGGTGTAGTGGGGAAGCGATGCAACTCGCGATACGGCTCCAGCACCGGCTTGAGCAAATCGCAGTGAACCGTGCTCACGCCCTCGAGCGCAAAAAAGTGGCAGCCAAGCCTAGCCACGAGCGTGCGCACTTGCTCTGCATCGCCGCCGATGACGCACTCACGCGGCGTGTTAACGATGAGGATGTAAGTGCGCGCGAGGCTGGTCAGCGCGGCGCGAACTTCCTCGGCGGGCCGATCCACGAGGCCCGCCAGCCACGCAACGTCTTGTTTGCCGCGAAGTTTCCAAGCGTGACGCAGCGCTTGAGGTTCACCCGTCAAATCCTTGGTGAACAGCGTCGAAGCAGTGACGCGCGCGAGCATTTCGTCGCGCGCTGTCCAAGCACGCAAAGCAAAGAGACTCGTGCTTTCGCCAAGGCTGTAGCCAAGGGCGGCGTCGGGTTGGAGGCCGAGTGAAACCGCGACGTCGCTGACGAAGGCGCCAAGCGCGACTTGCCCACAGATGGACGCACGCTGGTCGATAACGGGCGCGGTCTGATTCCAAAACTGCGCGGCGAAAAGCTGGCTGGCGAGACGCTCGTTTTCGCGGTCTTGCGCGCGGAGGACTTCGGGGAAGAGCAGGCCCAATTCGCGGCCCATGTCGGCGAAGTGGTTGCCCGCGCCGGGAAAGACGAAGGCGATTTTGCCCGTGACGCGTTGCTCGGGCGGCGTGAAAAAGATGCGGTCGCGGTCGCGATGGTCGAGCAGCGTGAGCTTGGAATTACGAATCGCTTCCGCAGCCGCATCGAGCAGGCGAGTGAGCTGCGCGCGGTCTTGGGCGATGAAGGCGATGCGATGAGCCGCGGACGCCCGAGCCTGCGAGTCGATGCGGCGGACGTGGGCGTCCGCGCTCCGATGCCAGCGGCGCGCCAATAAATCGAGCGCCGCGTCTGGCGAATTCTCAGCGAGCTGGCGGAGCGAGTTTAGTTGAGCGAGTAGCCCGGTGGCAGCGGCGGCGGCGAAGGTGAAGAGAGCTTCGTCACGCCGGGTAGCAGCCAATGACAAGAGGCGCTGACTTGAATTTACTGCCTCACTACGGTTTTCGCCCTCGTTAGAGACGAGGGGATTCGCTTCAGGTGATTCGAGCACTACCGAGAGTGCATTGCCGTCCACACTGGTCGCGGTAACAGCGGCGCGACGGGGACCGTCGGCTTGGTTGCGGAGCCAGTGCTGCGAGGCAGCGGTGCTGCTAGACGGAAGCGTCTCGGTGTGCAGAGCGAGCGCGGCTTTGGCCAAGTCCACTAGGCCAGAGGCAGAGCCGGTGTGGCCAACCTCGGGGGTGGCGGAAGAAATTGAAATGGCGTTGGCAAAGCCGGCCTCTTCGAGGGCGCGAGCAGTAGCGAGCTCAGCTGCGGAGCGCGGTCTTGAGGCCGCAGAAGCGTCCGCAGCATCGAAGCGTTCGGAATCATCCGTGACGAGCTTGTGAATCGTGATGTTCTGCGGCGTGAATGCCGCGCTACCAGCGCCGATTCCACGAATCACGGCGTAGATACGGTCGCCGTCGCGCTTTGCGTCATCGAGGCGCTTGAGTATGACCGCCACGGCACCTTCGCCTGGGATTTCAGATTTTCCGAGATCACTTTCTGCAAGGCGGGTGCGGAGGTCGCCAGTGAGTTCCACGCCGCCAGCGAGCGCGAGGTCGAGTTCACCGCGTTGGAGCGCGCGCACGGCGATTTCGAGCGCGCTCAAGGCGCTCGTGTCTTCGCTGCACACGGTGTAGCTCTGGCCGCCGATGCGAAATTCCTTCGCAATGCGGCTGGCATTGGTGCCGGCGAGTGCGCCCATCGTGCGGTCGGCGTTGAGCGGCGGGTTCGCGGCTTCGACAACGCGCGCGGCCCATGCGGCCTGGTCTTGCTCGCTCAAGTCGGATGGAAGCCGGTTCGCCCAGTCGCTGGCGCGGTCGAGCATGGACCAGCGGAAGTGGAAGTCGGTCGTGCGGAGGTCGAGGCCGAGGCCGATGAAGACGCCGGTGCGCGTGGCATCGGGGTCGGTCACACGAGCGTCAGCAAGGGCGTCGCGGGCGACTTCGAGCATTAAGGCCTGCTGCGGAAGAAGGTCGGCAAGTTCACGCGGCGGGATGCGGTAACGGCTTACGGGGATGGCGAGGTCGTCAACGAAGTAGCCAAGTTGTGTTGCGAGGGCTTCGGGGTGCAGGCCGCGCCAGTCGCGGCGGGCGGCGGGTTGCGTGTCGGTGTCGGCACCGAGGACGCGAGCGGCGAAAGAGCGGAGGTTGCGCCACGGGCCGATGTGTGTTGCGAGGCCGACGATGGCGATGGGTGAAAGGGTCTGGGGTCTGGGGTCTGGCGTCAGGGGCCGAAGGTCTTGAGCGCCAGAGGCAGCGTCGTTTCCGTTCGCGCCGAGAGATGCCCGGTGCTCCGAATGGCCGCACCACTCCTCGATGAGGACATGCGCGTTGATGCCGCCGAAACCAAAACCGTTAATGGCGCAGCGGCGGGGGCGGCCGTCGGCGCGCTTGGGCCACGGCTGACTTTGTGTGAGCGCGCGGAAAGGGCTTTGCGCGAGCGGTATTTTATCGCTGGCGCGCTGGAAGTTGGCAACGGGCGGGAGCGTGTTGTGACGGAGCGAAAGAAGAACCTTAAGCAGGCCCGCCGCGCCCGCGCCGGTGAGTAAATGACCGACGTTCGCTTTCACCGCACCGAGCGTGCATTGACCGGGCTGCCACGTGCGGCCAGACCAAAGCTGGCTCAGGCTGGAGAATTCCACCGCGTCGCCGACTGGTGTGCCGGTAGCGTGGCACTCGATGAACTCGACGCTCTCCGGTTCCCAGCCTGCCGCGTCGTAAGCGAGACGGAGTGCGCGAAGCTGGCCTTCACTCGCGGGGGACAGGAGGTTGCCATCGAGGTCGTTCGAGAGTCCGATGCCGCGGATGAGCGCGTGGATTTCGTCGTCGTCGCGGAGGGCGTCGGACAGGCGCTTAAGCACAACGACACCTGCGCCTTCGCCGACGATGAGGCCGCTGGCGGCGGCATCGAAGGGCGTGCAGCGGCCGGTGGTCGCAAGCGCGCGGAGTTGGGCGAAACCCATCTGCGTGTAGAGCGAGTCGGGGCGCGAGACGCCGCCGGCAAGCACGGCGTCAACGCGACCTGCGTGAAGTTCGTCACAGGCGAGTTTAAGGGCGTAGAGCGAGGAGGCGCAGGCGGCGTCAAGCGTGCGCGTGCCGCCGCCGAGGCCGAGGGCTTGCGCGAGGATGCCCGCGGGCAGGCCGGCGACGTAGCGGTTGAGCGGGTGAGTTTGGAGTTGGGGAGAACACGCGTCCCGCGTGTGATGTCCGGCGTCGCGCCGTACATTTTCAGAGCTCTGATTCGAATGGTGGGACGAGGTCGTCGCCGGGACGGCTCCGAAGGCACGCGGGACGCGTGCGCTCCCCGGGGTGCTCGCTGCGAACACTGCGCGCTCCAACAGCGGCGTGAGGATTTCCTCGCAGAGCTTGGAGGAACTTTCCGTGGGCAGCGCGATGTGGCCAAGGGTTACACCGATGCGAGCACGGTCGAGTGAGTTGGTCTTCGCGCCAGCGAAGGCGTCGCGACCGGCGGCGAGCAGGAGGTGGACGACGGGGTCGAGTTGCGCGAGCAGGTCTCGGTCAATGGCGAGTCCCGTGGGGTCTAGGGAGAAGCCCTCGATAAAGCAGGCACGGTCGGTATAAACTCGATCGGGCGTGCCGGGCGTAGGGTGGAGGATGTCGGCGGAGTTCAACCGCCAGCGGCCTGGCGGCGCGGGCCGGCTGGTGTCGCGACCTGTGGCGATGATTTGCCAAAACTCGTCGAGCGTGCGAGCGCCGGGGAAGACGCCGCCCATTCCGACGATGGCGATGGGTTCGCCGAACTTCACGCGGGCAGGCTGTTTTGGCGGAAGGCTTCGCGGAGGTTGGCGTCCACGACGAATTCGTAGCCCTCGCCAAGTGCGAGCAAGCCGCCATTGCGGTCGAAAAATTGTAGGTCAGCCACGGCCACGGGAGCCTCCGCCGAGGTGATGCTTGCGACGACGCGGCTGCCGCCGGATCTCGGAAACGCGGCGAACTGGCGAAAGCTCCGCAGCGCGCAGGGCAGCGACGGTGCTGAGCGTTGCGCGGTGCTCCACAAAATCATGAGCTGGAACGCAGCGTCGAGCGCGAGCGGGTCAGCGAGCCACGCGGGACGCAGCGGCTGGGCAATCATCGTTTTGGGCGCGGGTGAAGAGCGCACAAGCGCAGCGGCGTTGGCCCGATTACAAACTTCAAGAGCCTCAATGCATTGAAAGTCCGGGCCGTGAAAGAGGCGGCCATCGCCATAGACTTTGTCGGAAAGAATACCGTTGCGTTTCACGGCGGGCGTGATGCTCGGCGCGGCGGGTAACGAGTTAGCAAGGAGGATTTCAGCGGTCGCATGCAGCGTAGTTTTGGCGCTGCCGTTGCGGCTGGTAAATTGCACGGGCACAAAAAGCAGGCCGTCGCGCGGGTGCGGCGCGGCGGCGGAGACGGTGACGTGCGCCGTGGCATCGCCCTCAAGGACGAGGCCTTTGAGCACCTTGAAGCCATCGAAGCCGTGGAACGCGAGGCCAGGGTTACCGTGCATCGCGCCATGCGCGAGCCACTCGATAATGAGCGCGGCAGGCAGGACGGCACGGCCGTTCATGACGTGCGAGACCAGGCACGGGAGCGCGCGGACGGAGACGTCACGGTCGAACTGGGGAGCATACGCGTCCCGCGTATGGTTTTCGGCGTCCCGCCGAAAACTACGTTGCACTGACTGAGAGGTTTGAGTGACGAGGGAATTGGGCGCGACGCCCAATTCTGCACGCGAGACGCGTGCGCCCCCCGGCGCTTCGGCCACGGCGAGGACTTCCACGGCCTCGCCGGTTGGAGCGAGGGCGTCGCGGGTGAAAAAGCCAGCTCCGGCTTCCGGTTCGATGAGACCGACGCCTTCGCGCTCGAAGATTTTGCGGAGGCCGTCGTTGACCATGCCGCCGTTCCACGGGCCCCAGTTGAAGGCGACCACGCGGCATTGCGGGCGACGGCGGGCTTCGGCTTGGGCCATTTTGTTCAGCACTTCATTTGCGATGGCGTAATCCACCTGGCCAGTGCGGCCGAAACGTCCGGTATAGCTGGAGAAGAGCGCGATGAGGCGGAGTTCGTCCTGCGCGGTCGCGGCGAGGAGATTTCGAAGGCCGTAAACTTTCGTGCCGTATACCAAGTCGAATTGTTCCTCGGTCTTCTGCTCAATGAGCTTGTCGGCGAGCACGCCGGCGCCGTGGATCAGACCGCAAATCGGACCGTGCGTAGCGCGAACTTCGGCAAGCGTGGCCGTGACGGCAGCAGCATCGCGGACGTCGAGTGTGGTGTAGTGCGCGAGCGCGCCGGTCGCGCGGATCGCGGCGAGGTGTGCGCGGATTTCCCGTTGGGCGGAGATTTCGCGGAACTTCGCTTCCAACTTCTTCGGCGAGCGATCGCCGTCGGCGTGGGCGAGGAGGGCTTTCTTAATTTCCGCTTCGGTCGTGAGGCCGGTGAGCCAGTGCGGTTCGGCATCAGGCAAGGAGCTGCGGCCGAGCAGTAGGAAGCGCGGTTGGTGGCGACGGGCGAGTTCGAGGACGGATGTGGCAGTGACACCGCGCGCGCCGCCAGTAACGACGACGAGGTCGCCGCGCTGGAGGGCGGGCGCGGGATTTTCGCGGAGCGTCGCAGTTTCAATTTCGAGGCTGTAACGCTGGCCGCCAAAGAGGCCGACCTCAATCGGGCCGGCGCGGAAAATTTCCTCCGTGATTTGGTTCGCGAGTTCGGTGCCATTAGCCGCGCCGGGGTCGAGGTCGAGGGCTTTGCAGTGAACTTCGGGCCATTCGTGGCGCGCGGTCTTCACGAGGCCGGCGAGTCCGCCGCTAATGACATCAGCGGTGGAGTTCATGACGCCGAGGCCAAAGAGGCCGTCGAGGCGCGAGAGGGAAATGAGGGCCGCAGCTCCGCTGCGTCCAGCGGCGCGGAGCGCGGGTGCGGCGACTTGGACGAGGCGGAAAGCGGATTTGAGGAAGGCGTCGCCGCCGGGTGCGGCGGGCGCGAGCAGGAGGAGCGCGGCGGGCAACGGGGCGTTGCGGTCGGTAAGCAACTCCGTCGGCGTGCCACGGCGAACAACGAGGCCACGTTGTTCGAGGTTCTTCGCGAGCGCGGCGGTGAGGTTGGTGCCGTCGTCGGTAAGCCAGACGAGGGAGCCGGGCGCGAGCGAGATTTGCGCGCGAATGTCGGCAGGCGGGAAGGGCGCGGGACGGAGGATTTGGCGAGGGAGTTGGCAAGCACGCGCCTCCGGCGTGTGATTATCGGCGTCACGCCGGAAACTTGGTTCCACTGACTTTTCTCTGGTCGGCGAAGAAGAAGTTTGAGTGACGAGGGAGTCGGGCGCGACGCCCGACTCAGCACGCGGGACGCGTGCGCTTCCCGCGCACAGGAAGTCCACGACTTCCTGCAAGGTGCGGAGGGTGCCGAGGTGTTCAGGTTTGATTTCTGGAGCATCGGGGAGATGGCTGCGGAGGGCGGCCATGATTTCAACGCGCTTGATGGAGTCGATTCCGAGGTCGGAATCGAGGCCCATGTCGAGATTGAGCATCTCGGTGGGGTAACCGGTTTTCTCAGCGACGACGGTGAGCAGGGCGCGGGCGGCGGTGTCGGCAGATAAGCTGGTGCCGACTGCGCGCGTGGCGTTTAACACCTCATCTCGGCCCTTTGCCACGGTGGGGGCGAGATAGGAAGAAGCTGCGGGCATGGGCGTCCGCGCGCCCGCCGAAAGGAAGTCCACAACTTGCTGAAGGGTTTGGAGGGAGCCGAGGTGCTCGGGTTTGACCTCGGGGGCGTCGGGCAGGCGCGTGCGGAGAGCGGCCATGATTTCGACACGCTTGATGGAGTCAATGCCGAGGTCGCTATCCAAACCCATGTCGAGGTTAAGCATCTCAGTGGGGTAGCCGGTTTTCTCGGCAACGACCGCGAGGACCGCAGGAGCGACTTCAGAGGAGCTCGGATGTCCACGCTCGGATGAAGTGGATAGCAGCGAGAGTTCGATTGGCACTACGGGCGTGGGCGTCCGCGCGCCTGCCGAAAGGAAGTCCACAACTTGCTGGAGCGTTTGAAGTGAGCCGAGGTGTTCAGGCTTCACCTCGGGCGCATCCGGCAGGCGCGTGCGGAGAGCGGCCATGATTTCGACACGCTTGATGGAGTCAATGCCCAGGTCGCTGTCCAAACCCATGTCGAGGTTAAGCATCTCAGTGGGGTAGCCGGTTTTCTCGGCAACGACCGCGAGGACCGCAGGGGCGACGGTGGTCGATGGGCTTGTGCCGATTGCGTGCGAGGCGTTTGCCCCCTCACCCCGGCTCTCTCCCCCGGTGGGAACGAGGGGGACTGAAGCGGTTGGCTTCGACGGTGGGGTGTTGAAGGTGGGTTGCGCGGCGGGCGTGATGGCGATGCTGCGGCTTGGAAGGCTGCGCTCCACTTGAGCGGGCGCGGCGGTGGGCAGGGACGGTGTTGCGAACGTGGGCGTCCGCGCTCCAAGCGGAGCGGGGGCGAGGCCGAGCAACTCGCGGCGTTGGCCGATCAGTTCTTCCAAAGTGCGGCGCGCGGCCTCTTGGCCCGCGAGGAATTGCTGGTGCAGTTGCGCCGTTTGCTCCTGAAGCTTTTGCAAGGCCATCATGCCTTGCTGCGCGGTTTGCAGGGCAGCGGCAAGGTCGGGGGGCAAGGGTGTGGGTGTCACGGGAGTGGGGAGCGGAGCCACAGCCGGAACTGGGGCCGGAACTGGGGCGGGCTTGGCGGCGATGGCAGGGCGCGGGGCGGGCTTCGAGGTGCGGACGTTGGCGCCGGAAATTGGGACGGTGAAGGCGGGTTTGCCGGTGGGCGCGGCCGGCGGCGCGATTTCCCACTTCGCCAAATTCACCGTGTGCCCAAGCGCGGCAAGGCGGCAAAGCACAGTGGCAAGGTCGAGCGTTCCGTTGCGCGCGCCGCGCGAGGCGTCAAGGGCAAGGGTTTCCGCGCCGCTGTCGGCAAGGATGGCGGCAGCGAGGTCGCTGAGGACGCGGCCGGGGCCGACTTCTAGGAATGTGGTCGCGCCGGCGGCGTGCATCGCGCGAATTTCGGCGATGAAGTCCACGGGCTTGGCAAGATGGCTGGCGAGGAGGTCGCGCGACGCGGAGGCGGCGCTCGGATAAACGGCGGCGCTCGTGTTCGAGAAGACCGGGATGCGCGCCTCGGCAAAGGGAACTTCCGCGAGCGCTGCGGCGAATGGCTCGCGGGCATCGGCGACGAGCGGGCTGTGAAAGGCGGCAGAGACGGGCAGCGCGCGGGCACGGAGGGAACGTTTTTGGGCCTCGGCCTCAGCGCGCTCAATCTGCGGCTTTGGGCCGGCGATGACGAATTGTGAGGGCGAGTTGCGGTTCGCGATCACGAGGTCGGGGCCGCCGGCGAGCAGGAGTTCGGCGACGGTCTGCTCGGGTGCGACGACGGCGAGCATTGCACCGCGGTCGCTCGCACCAGGACGGCTGGCCATGAGGCGGCCGCGGACGTTCGAGAGGCGATGCAGGCTGGCAGCGTCGAGACGGCCGGCGGCGTAAAGCGCAACGAGTTCGCCATAGCTGTGGCCGGCGGTGAGTTGCGGGTTGATGCCGAAAGTCTGCAGCACACGGAGCGCGCCGAGGCTCACGGCCCCGAGAGCGGGCTGGGCGACCTCAGTGGCTTTGAGCGCGGACTCTTGCGCGCGGCGGGCGTCATCGGAGAAGGCCGGGTGCGGGTAGATAAAATCGCTGAGGCGTTGCGCGGCGGCGGGTTGTTCGCTGGCGA
>Ga0194119_10005490_pt1 | contig 18898 bp, 29 predicted proteins | sample TA2MahC100mmetaG_FD_148620 | JGI IMG/M metagenome (GOLD analysis project Ga0194119, IMG submission 148620) | Freshwater microbial communities from Lake Tanganyika, Tanzania - TA2015018 Mahale Deep Cast 100m | ecosystem: Environmental > Aquatic > Freshwater > Lake | place: Tanzania: Lake...
AAAGCTGCAACGTCCCTCCTTCGCCAACTTGTCGATGCGGGAACTCTCTCAAATCTCCCCGGCGGACTCAAATCCCGAGGACTCCGAATTAAGGGAGATGATACGCCGATTGCACCCGGAGAATGGCGAGATGTAGACGTACCGAGTGGGGCCGTGCGGGACAATATCCTGCCCCTGCCCTATAAGGAACCCTCGCAAACCCTGTCTCTTCTCCTTGACAAAATCATTGAAGAAGGACGCCGCTTCGCTGCGGTGTCTGATCTCAAGATCAGTGATATGTCGAACCAAGCGCCAGTCGGTACCACACTAGCCATCCTAGAGAGAGTTCTGAAAGTGATGTCGGCTGTGCAGGCCCGCATCTACTACGCGATGAAGCAGGAGTTCAAACTCCTCGCTGGGATCATCCGAGACAATACGCCAGAAGAATATTCGTACGAGCCGGAAGTTGGTAAGGCGAGTGCGAAGAAATCTGACTATGACAACGTAGATGTCATCCCGGTGTCGGACCCGAACGCGGCCACCATGAGTCAGAAGGTGGTGCAGTACCAAGCCGTGATGCAGTTGGCCCAAGGAGCACCGCAGCTTTATAACCTCCCGCTGCTACACCGACAGATGATTGAAGTGCTTGGGGTTAAGAACGCAGAGAAACTTGTCCCGATGCCTGACGATCAGAAGCCGCGTGATCCGGTGACGGAGAACATGGACGCGATGACGGGAAAACCGCTCAAGGCGTTTATTTATCAAGATCACGAGGCACACATTGCTGTGCACATGGCCTTTGGTAGTGATCCGAAGATGGCTCAGTTGATCGGGCAGAACCCGATGGCACAGCAGATTACTGCATCACTTCAAGCACACATCATGGAGCACTTGGCGTTCCAGTACCGCCGAGAGATTGAGAAACAACTTGGTGTGGCTCTGCCGCCGATACCCGCAGATGACACTGAAGAGTATGAGTTGTCTCCAGAGATGGAGGTTCAGATCTCGCAGGTCTCTGCGGTGGCTGCACAACGGCTCTTCCAGAAGGATGCAGCGGAGATGCAGATGCAGCAGGCTCAACAGCAGGCACAAGATCCGCTTGTACAGATGCAGATGATGGACCTCCAGATCAAGCAGATGGAGGCTCAGACCAAGCAGATGAAGGCGCAGATGGAGGCTCAGATGCAGGCGGAAGAGATACGCCTGAAAGAGCAGCAGATATACGCAAATGCAGCGGCGAAGGAAGACGAGTTGCGACTGCGAGAGGCAGAGATCTCTGGCCGTCAGCAGCTTGAGGCAGCACGCTTGGGTGCGGACATTGAGAAGCACAAAGCGCAAGAGTCCAACAGACAGCAGCTTGAGGGATTACGGCTTGGCGTGGATATCGCCAAGAGTAAAGAGGCGTCAGAACAACGTCGGGTCACGCCACCGATGCCAGAACGGAAGAGGTAATAAATGGCTTATTCAAACGCTCTAGAGTACTTGGATACAAAACTCAAGGAAGAGCGCGCATTAATTATTGAAACCCTGATCCAAGGCAAATTGGACGAGGGTGAATACAAAAGACTCTGCGGGGCATTACAAGGTCTCGACCTCGCGTGCAACCACATTAGAGACCTTGCGAAACGCTTGGAGGAAGAGTGAGTACGATTGATATTGAAAAAACACAGGAAGAGGCTTCCAAGGCTAAACTCCTGCCAGAACCCAAAGGCTACCGAATCTTGTGCGCTGTGCCGCACGTAGAAGAGGAGTTTGAGGGAGGCATTATTAAGGCAGATGACACTCGTCGCACGGAAGAACTGACTACGGTCGTACTCTTTGTCGTGAAGATGGGCGACCTTTGCTACAAAGACCCTGACCGGTTTCCTACTGGCCCGTGGTGCAAGAAGGGGGATTTTGTCCTGACGCGCCCCTATTCCGGCACTCGCGTGGTTATTCACGGTCGGGAATTTAGGCTAATTAACGACGACACGGTAGAAGCGGTGGTCGAAGATCCCCGTGGAATCCGCAGAGCGTGAGGTAAAACATCATGGCTGAACGTGACGAATATAAGTTCCCTGACGAGCAAGAGGTAGAAATATCTGAAGCCGAAGAGGAACAAAAAGTTGAAGCTAAACAAGAGGTTAGCGACGACATTGAAGTAAAGATTGAAGACGATACTCCCGAGGAAGACAAGGATCGTAAACCCCTGTCTAAACGTACAGTTAAGGAGATCGATAACGAAGATCTAGATGAGTATTCAGAGAAGGTGCAGAAACGCCTGTCTCAGATGAAACGGATTTATCACGATGAGCGCCGTAGAAAAGAACAGGCCATTCGTGAACGTGAAGAAGCTATTAAGTTTGCCCGAACCCGTGAAAATGAGGTTAAACAACTCAAGCAACGGCTCGGACATAACGAGCAGGCTTTTGTTAAAGAGGCTGAGAGATACGCTAATTTTGATTTAAATCTGGCTAAAGAACGCCTGAAACAGGCTTATGAAGCAGGAGATGGAGACAAAATCGCTTCTGCACAGGAACTCCTGACAGATGCCAAACTTAAACTTCAGAATATCTCTCGTATAAAACCTTCTTTACAACAGGCTGAAGAAGTAGTAGAACCTGTCCAACAGGTACAAGTTAATCAAGAACCTTCTATACCCAAGCCCGACCCAAAGGCCGAAGCTTGGAAAGATAGAAATACTTGGTTTGGCGAGGACGAGGAAATGACCGCCCTTGCACTTGGCCTGCATGAAAAACTAGTCCGAAGCGGCGTGGACCCGAATTCTGACGAGTATTACCGCCGAGTCGACGACACTATGAGGAAAAGATTCCCTGAAGCATTTGACGATGCTGATGTGGATGAAAAGCCTCAAACGAAGCAGGAAAAGCCTGCTCGCCCAAATAAGCCAGCCAATGTGGTGGCTCCGGTTACGCGGAATACTGCGCCCCGTCAGGTACGCCTGAACCAAACTCAAGTTGCCCTTGCCAAAAAACTAGGCATAAGCAACCAAGAGTACGCACGTGAATTAATGAAACTGGAGAACAACAATGGCTGACAGCAGACTCGCACGTGAACTCGAAAATCGAGACTTCGCGCAACGCAAAACAATGTGGACCCCGCCTCAAACGCTCCCTGAACCGGAGCCACAAGACGGTTGGGTGTTCCGTTGGATTCGGACCAGTATTATGGGACAAGCAGATCCCTCCAATACATCCGCGAAATTTAGGGAAGGTTGGGAGCCTGTAAAGGCCGAAGACCAGCCCAAGTTGATGATGCAAGCCGATCCGAATTCCCGGTTTAAGGGCAATATCGAAATCGGTGGGTTGTTGCTCTGCAAGGCTCCGGCTGAGTTGATGCGGCAGCGTGATGACTATTACGCGCAGCAAGCCAAGGCTCAGATCCAGTCTGTAGATAACAACTTTATGAGGCTAAACGACGAGCGTATGCCGCTCTTTAATGAAAAGAGAACAACGGTTTCGTTTGGCAAGGGCAAATAACTTATTTTGGAGTAATCAATGGCATATCCTACTATCGACAAGCCTTATGGCTTGAAGCCGATTAATATAATCGGCGGGCAGGTGTTTGCCGGTTCGACCCGTCAGCGTCGTATCGACTCCGGTGCGTCAAGCATTGGTTTTGGTGACCCGCTGAAATTCGCATCGGATGGCACCGTTGTTGTAACTACGGAAACGACCACGCCCCCGGACGCTGGCTTTGCTGGTGTGTTTTTGGGCTGCACGTTTGTTTCCTCTGTGACGGGTCAGCCGACCTTCTCACAGCAGTGGACTTCGGGTACTTCGGTCAAGGCTGGTACGTTTGTTTACGCATACGTAGCGGATGATCCAGATACCTTGTTTAAAGCTGTAGGCGTAACGGCTTCGCTTGTGGTTTCGACCACGGGCGGCTTTGTGTATGGCGATGTTGGTTCTAACGTTGCGTTGGTTGCCAATACGCTAAACACCTCTTCGGGCGATTCGCAGCAGGGGCTTTTGACTAGCTCTGTGGCTGTTACTCGTTCACTGCCGATCCGTATCGTCGATGTGGTTGAAGACACTTCCTTTGTGTCAAGCGGCACTACCTACTATCCCGAAGTTATCGTGAAGTTCAATGCATCGTACCTCACGAGTAATTCTCTGGTCGTGGGTGGTCACGCTTACAACAACCCACTCGGCATTTAATAGGGGAGTTCTAAGACATGGCTATTTCACGTGCACAGTTACTTAAGGAACTCCTTCCGGGTTTGAATGCCCTGTTTGGCCTTGAGTACAAAAACTATGGTGAGGAGCACAAGGAGATCTACGAGACTGAGACCTCCGAGCGTTCCTTTGAAGAGGAGACCAAGCTTTCTGGTTTCAGCGCCGCTCCGGTGAAGGCCGAAGGTGCTGCGATTGCGTATGACAACGCACAGGAAGCATGGACTGCTCGTTACAGTCACGAGACGATTGCTCTCGGCTTCTCCATCACGGAAGAGGCGGTTGAAGACAACCTGTACGATTCGCTGTCCAAGCGATACACCAAGGCGCTCGCCCGAGCGATGGCGTACACGAAGCAGGTCAAAGCGGCTTCGGTCCTGAACAACGGCTTTTCAGCGTCCTACCCCGGTGGTGACGGTGTGGCCCTGTTCTCGGCTTCGCATCCGCTGGTCTCGGGCGGTGTCAACAGCAACCGTTTGACGGCTTCTGACCTCAACGAAACTTCGCTTGAGGCAGCGGTGATTCAGATTGCTGGTTGGGTTGACGAACGTAGTCTCCTCATCGCGGCGAAGCCCGGCAAGCTCATCGTGCCCCCGGCATTGATGTTCACTGCCAAGCGTCTCCTCGACACGGAACTCCGTGTTTCGACTGCTGATAACGACATCAACGCTCTCAAGGCGATGGGGTCGATTCCGGGCGGTTACACGGTGAACCACTTCTTGACCGACACGAATGCGTGGTTCCTGACCACGGACGTTCCGAACGGCATGAAGCACTTCGTTCGTACCCCGCTGCAAAACAGCATGGACGGCGATTTCGACACCGGCAACGTCCGGTACAAGAGCCGCGAGCGTTATAGCTTCGGCTGGTCGGATCCGCTCGGCATGTTCGGTTCGCCGGGTTCGTCCTGATAGTTCTTTGGTGAGCTAGCTGGAATTGGGGGGCCACAAGTTACCTAGAGGCTTGTGGCCCCTCTTTTTTGATGTTATACAAGATCATCGGGAAAAAATTGCTTACCAGACAGGCCCGACTGACGACATGCAGACTGGTAAGCACAACTCGCATGTGAGGTAATTAAAATGGCTCAAACTACGTTCAGCGGTCCAGTCAATCTGGGCGTTTTCACGGTTGCTACGGCTCCTACGTCCAATGTGTCAGCCGGTTCTGTCGCCTATTTCTCAAATGGCGCTGCGGGTAGCCCGGTTCTTGCGTTTTACAACGGTACCAACTGGCTGCGTGTAGACACTCTGGCTGCTATTTCTGCTAGCTAATACCCCCTAACCCTAGGAGGGTACGACAATGCAAACAGATGTCTTAGCCAGTGCCGTCCGAACGACGACAGGGCAGATGCAGGATCAGGCCAGTAATAATCTAGGTCGGAACCGCGTAAAGGCTATTTATATCGTTCCGGCTGGTGGTGCAGGGAGTGTCGTTCTGAGAGACGGCGGTGCTTCTGGCTCTGTAAAAATTACGGTCAATACGATGGCTTCGTCCACCAGCGAGAACTATGTTCTTATGCCGGGAGAGGGGTTGCTATTTCAAACGGATATACACGCCACGCTTACCACTGTTACTTCGTTAATGGTGATATATGGCTAAAACCCCCGCATGGCAGCGGAAAGAAGGCAAAAATCCTGCTGGCGGCTTAAATGCCAAAGGCAGGGCTTCCTATAACCGTGCCAATCCCGGTAAGCCGGGGCTGAAAGCACCACAGCCGCAAGGCGGGCCTCGTAAGAAATCATTCTGTGCGCGAATGTCGGGGATGAAGAAAAAGCTTACGAGTGCCAAGACCGCCAACGACCCCAACTCCCGTATCAACAAGTCGCTTCGCGCATGGAATTGTTAAAAATGAAAAATGAAAATGTTGAAACCCTGAAAAACGTGGGTGACGCATTATCTGTCTTCACGGTAATAGGGACTCTAGTCGAAATGCTTCCTTCAGTTGCAGCGATATTTACTATCTTGTGGACGGGGATTCGTATTTACGAAACCAAAACCGTGCAAGGCTGGATTAAGAAGTGGAAAAACCGTGCCTAGTAAATCCGCTAAACAACATCGATTAATGGCCTTGGTCGCTAATAATCCGAAAGCAGCCAAGCGATTAGGTATTTCCTCGAAAGTGGGGAAAGAATTCATGAAGGCCGATAAGGGCCGTAAATTTAGGAGTAAATCGAAATGAGAATGAAACCTAAAATGATGAAAATGACCAAGAAAATGAATATGGGCGGCATGTCCTATTCTGATGGTGGCATGACCAAGAAAATGAATATGGGTGGCATGACCTATTCTAAGGGCGGCAAAACCGGCGGTTCCTACCGCAAGGCGGCTGATGGCGTTGCCAGCAAGGGCAAGACCAAAGGCAAGCAGATCAAGATGCGTATGGGCGGGATGTGCTAATGAAACGCAAAATGCGGAAATTCAGGCTCGGTGGTAGTACCGACGAAATGGGCAACAAGGCCGGATACGAAGAGTCTCCGCCAGATTTTGAAGCGCCAAAGAAGAAGTCTTTTTCGGAGGCTTTTCGTGAAGCGCGTAAGACTGGTGATGCTACCTTTACTTGGCAGGGTAAAAAGTACACGACTGAAGTAGCAGGCTCTAAAAAATCCGAAGCCCCCTACAAACCGTCTCCTTCTGTTAGTTCAAATTCCAAAAAAGAACCGGATGACATTAAACTTCCTTATAAATTTAAGGAAGAAGTAGAGTACAAACCGTCAACTCCGCGTTCTGGCGGTCGTGGCAGCAAGCCGGGTTCTGCGAAAGTTGGTACAGGGCGTTACGATGACCCAACTTCTAGTTACAAGGATCGTTTGCTTTCGCCTTTTAAGCGTTTAACTGGCGGTGATTTGTTCGGTCAGCGTAAAGTTGAGCGGGTAATGAAAGGCGCGGGCGTAGGCACGGAAGAAGCTCGTCGCAGGTTGCGCGAGGCTGGTATGAGCGGCGGCGGTCGCGTAAAGAAGTATGCGGGCGGTGGCTCGGCTCACTCTTCTGCTTCGCGTCGTGCTGACGGTATCGCCAAGAAAGGTAAGACCCGAGGTCGGATCGTCTAATTATGGATCGCATCCCTAAGTACACCGCAGGGATGTTTAAAAGAAAGATGCCCCGGTTTGGGGCGTCTTCGATCCGTATGCCGCGTATGCCTAAGCCTCCCAAGCCGCGAGTGAAGAAGTTTGCGGACGGCGGGCCTACGGGGTATGAAGAAGCCCCGCCTAGGTTTGAAGCGCCTAATAAGACTTTTAAGCAGGCTTTTACGCAGGCTAGGCAGGAAGGCAAAGAAATCTTTGAGTGGAAAGGAAAACTTTACGACTCTCAGACTAAAGAAGAACGAAAAAAGATGCTTGATGACGCTACAAGGGAATTTATGGCTAATCCGCCATATAAGAACATGGGGCGAAAGTTAGGCACGTTCAAACTGGAAAAACAGAAAGAACGGGAGACCTACATGGCTAAAGGCGGTAAAGTTCGTGGTGACGGCATCGCTAAAAAAGGTAAAACCCGAGGCAAGTTTGTATGATGGCATCTCGCGGCATGGGTGCGATTGCTAAAAACAAAGTCCCCCGTGCTGTACGCCGTGGGGACAATAAACCCGTTGAGGGCACTGGAGAGCCGATTAAAACCTTTAAGGAAGGTGGCGTAGCAGATGATGATCGTGTGGATTATGCACGGCTTAATGCACGGGTTTTGAAGGCTTTGATAAAGCGTTATGGCAGCGATGCCAAGGCTCGTGAAGTGATGCGGGTCACGGATGGCGGCGAACTTTTAAAGATTATGCGAGAGGAAGAAGCCAAGAAAGGCTATGCCGAAGGCGGCAAGGTGAAGAGCAAGGTCAATCAATCTGGCAATTACACCAAACCCGGTATGCGGAAGAGTTTGTTTGAGTCTATTAAGGCTCGTGCTGTTCAAGGCACTGGGGCAGGCCAGTGGAGTGCAAGAAAGGCACAGTTACTGGCAAAGACTTATAAAGCACGGGGCGGCGGGTACAAATGAAAGCCCCACAGCAGTCTCTTAAAGCGTGGGGTGATCAGAAATGGAGAACCAAAAGTGGCAAACCCTCTAGCAAAACGGGTGAAAGATATCTACCGGAAGCTGCGATTAAGGCTCTCAGCCCTGCGGAATATGCTCGCACAACGGCTGCAAAGCGCCGTGGCAAAGCTCAAGGCAAACAATTTGTTTCGCAGCCTAAAGGCATTAAAGAAAAAGTGAGACCGCATCGTAAGCAGGGAATGTAAATGGTAGACAAGACTACAGCAACGACGGACTTTAACCTCGACCTAAATACGATTATCGAAGAGGCTTTCGAGCGGTGTGGTGCTGAGTTGCGTACGGGTTACGACTTTCGCACTGCCAAGCGCAGTCTTGGTCTATTGCTCATGGACTGGGCGAATCGGGGTATTAACCTCTGGACGTTGCAGACTGATACCGATACTCTGACTTACAACCAAGGCACGTATGACCTTCCGGTGGATACAGTAGATTTACTTGACCATGTGATCCGCACCGGTACGGGTACAAACCAGCAAGACATTAATATCTCACGTATCTCCTCTTCGACCTACCTCTCCATTCCCAACAAGAATGCGACGGGTCGTCCGATTCAGATCTGGATTAATCGTCGTACGGGCGCGACGGGCGCGGACAACGTAATCGTCTATCCGCAGTACACGGTATGGCCGAAGCCGGATAACACTACGACTTGGACGTTGGTCTACACCAGACTTGTACGGATGTTCGACCCCGGTACGGGCGTGAATGGACAAGATATTCCGTTCCGTTTCTTGCCCTGCATGGTGGCGGGTTTGGCCTATATGATGTCGATGAAGATCCCCGGCGCAGACGCTCGGATGCCGATGCTCAAGGCTGAATATAACGAGGCGTGGGATCTCGCGGCAGGGGAAGATCGAGAGAAGGCGGCAGTGCGGTTTGTCCCACGTGAGAGCTTCTTGGGTGGTTACTAATGCCAAACAGGTTTGCAAGTGGCAAACACGCCATCGCGGAGTGCGACCGGTGTGGATTCCGGTTCAAGCTTCGCCAGTTAAAGTCTTTGGTGATCAAGACCAAGAACGTGAATATTCTGGTTTGTCCCGAGTGTTGGGAGCCAGATCAACCTCAGTTGTCTCTTGGCTTGTACCCGGTAGACGACCCGCAGGCATTGCGAAATCCCCGTCCCGATTTGAGTTATTTCGAGGTGGGTAACGACGGTGCTACCGGTAGTCGTGAGATACAATGGGGCTGGGCACCCGTAGGCGGGGCCAGAGCAGATGATGCAGGATTAACCCCAAACGATCTTGCCCCGGTTGGAGAAATTGGAACGGTTACGGTCGTCACGACCTAGGAGATTGAGATGAAAGACGGAATACGTAAGGTTGCAAAGGAAGAAGTGCGTAGGCACGAAAAGTCCATGCATAAGATGCGTGCTGGCGGCAAGACCAACAGCGACATGAAGAAGTACGGTCGCGGCATGGCGAAGGTGATGAACCAGAGGGGGCGGTAATGAAAAACACTTCTTACAATCAGCCAAAGCCCAACACCGAATCAACAGGTCGCAACGGCTACCCTGAGAAGGATGTGAACAAGGGCGTCACCCACATGGATATGAAGGGTGCAGGTGCTGCGACCAAGGGCAAGAAGTTCGTGTCGCAGATCAACCTTGAGAACAATGCCAAGTACAGGGCGGGCTGGTCGCCGTGAATTACAGTCAGCTTTCTACACTGATTCAGGAGTATTGCGAGTCTACGGAGCAGAGCTTCGTAGCCAATATTCCTACGTTTGTGCAGGTAGCTGAAGAGCGGATTTATAACTCAGTTCAGATCCCGGCGATCCGTAAAAATGTGACGGGTACGACGACGATTAACTTCCAGTACCTTGCACTACCGTCTGATTGGCTTTCGACGTTCTCATTGGCAGTGATCGACCCGACTACTGGGGATTACGAATATCTGCTCAATAAAGATGTCAATTACATTCGGCAAGCCTATCCGCCTCCGAATAGCACAGGTAAACCTGCCTATTATGCTATTTGGGACGACACTACTATGATCTTGGGACCAACTCCTGATAATACGTATTCGATGGAGTTGCATTACTATTATTATCCCGTGTCTATCGTTAATTACGGTACGTCATGGATTGGTGATAATTTTGAATCGGTTTTGCTTTATGGTTCGTTGCGCGAGGCGTACACCTACTTGAAGGGTGAAGCTGATTTGATGCAGAACTACGAAGCAAAGTATCAGGAGGCGTTGGCGCTCCTCAAACGTCTTGGCGATGGTTTGGATCGTCAGGATGCATATCGTTCTGGTCAGGTTAGAGTTCCGGTGACTTGATGTTTGATGCAACTACAGAAATCGGTCAAGTTTTCGTACAGACCACTGACCATCGTGGACATACTGTGGAAGAGATTGCGGAGCGTGCAGCTAATCGCATTCTCCGTGTCGATTCAAAAGAAGCCCTGCACCATTGGCTAGTGAAATATTTACGTGAAGCCCAAGAAGCTGAACGTCAAATGATCGACAAAAAGTTGACACAACAGGGCTATTTGGAAATTGCTCAATTAATTGGAGACCTCTAATGGCTATTACTCAGGCAATGGCGACTTCATTCAAGGTGGAAATCCTTGACGGTATTCACAACTTCGGTACGGGCGTGATTCGTGCTGCAACCACGGCTGATACGTTCAAACTTGCGCTCTACACTTCATCGGCTACGTTGAGCGCCACGACTACGGCGTACTCTTCAACTGATGAGGTTTCGTCGTCTGGCACGAACTACACGGCTGGCGGGTTGACGCTGACAATCGCGCAGGTACCGACTTCCAGCAGCACGACGGCGTTCATTGACTTTGATGATCTGACCTTCCCGAGTGCAACGATCACGGCCAACGGTGCTTTGATCTATAACTCAACTCAGGGAAATAAGGCTGTTGCGGTGCTGGCGTTTGGTGGGGATAAGACCTCGACGGCGGGCAACTTCACCATCCAGTTCCCGGCTGCTGCGGCATCGACTGCGATCCTTCGTATCGCCTAATTTAGTTAGGCAAGGACCGTGGCAGGCGTCATTGTCGCCTTCAGCGGTTGGAACGCTTCTGGCGTAGGCTGGGGCGAGCAAGGTTGGGGCGAAGGTGTAGGTAACCTTACTGCGACAAGTGCGGTAGGAACTGTCACGCTTTCTACTGATCAAGTTATTGTCGTAACCGGACTGGCAGCGACGGGGGAAATTGGGACTGTATTTGTCGTTACGGATCAAATCCTTGCCGTTATCGGTGTTGCAAGCACGGGGCAGATTGGTGATGTAACTGTAGATACCACGCAGTACGTACCGGTTACGGGCGTTGAGGCTATAGGAGAATTAGGCGACGAAGTGATCGTTGCCACGGCGGTTGTCATAGAAGACAGCGTTACCGGTACTGGGCAGCTTGGCACTGTAACTATATTCATTTCTGCTGGTGCGCTGGTTACTAGCGTAACGGGTACAGGTCAGATTGGTACGGTATCCGTTGCAGCAGATGCTTCGTTTGCAGTAACAGGTATAGCGGGCACCGGGGAACTTGGTGACGAGATTATCGTTGCCACGGCAGTGGTTGTTGAGGATGGGGTCGAAGGTACTGGAGAAATCGGTACCGTCTCTTTTATTCTTGATTGCAAATTTCCGGTTACGGGCGTTGCAGGCACCGGACAACTTGGTACGGTTGAGCAGAAATCTGAGTATCTTGTCACAGGGGTATCTGCAACAGGTCAGGTTGGTACAGTTACAACCGAGGTCGCGTATCTTGTGACAGGAGTATCTGCAACGGGTAATATCGGTTCCCAATCGCCCGCAGTTAATGTCTGGGGTTTGATTAACACAAATCAGAACGCGAACTGGACACAAATCGCGGCGTGAGGTACGTAAATGGCAAGCACATTCAGCACTAATCTGGCCCTTGAACTGATCGGTACAGGCGATCAGGCGGGATCGTGGGGCAATACCACAAATACTAACCTTGGAACCCTGATTGAACAGGCGATTTCGGGTTACGTCACGCAGGCCATGACGACGGGTAATACAACCTCCATCACGATTCCAGATGGAGCCACGGGTGTTGCTCGTAACATGTATCTTGAATTGACGGGTACGGGCGGCACTAACACGGTGCTTGCGGTTCCCTCAAACAAAAAACTTTACTTTGTCTTTAACAACACGACTGGTGCAGTGACCATAAAGGTTGGTGCGGGCACAGGCGTATCTCTTGCTGCGACTGAGAAGAAAATTCTAGTCAGTAACGGCACAGACGTTGTTGAAGCCACGACTTATCTGACGGCGGTTGGCGGTAGTCTGAACCTGTCTACTTTGACTGCGACTAGTGCCAACATCACTACAATGTCTGGCACGACTGCTACATATACGTCGGCTACTGTCTCAAACCTCAGTTCGACTTCAGCCAATATCAGCACGCTGACAGGCACCAACTGGTCAGCCACAAGTTTGACGTTGACGAACGCGCTTACTAGAGCGCAAGGTGGTACGGGACTTTCAACCACGCCGACGAACGGGCAGGTCCTGATCGGCAACGGCTCTGGCTACACCCTGTCTACGATTACGGCAGGGTCGGGAATCATTGTCACCAACGCAACGGGCAGTATTTCAATCTCTGCTTCGGCTTCTGGCGGCGGTCTTCCGACGATGAATGTCGTGACGGGAACTACTCAAGCAGCGGTAGCTAGTAACCAGTATGTATTAACCAACGCAGCGACAACTACGGTAACTTTGCCTGCTTCACCTGCTGCTGGAGATACGGTTTATATAACGGTATTAAATAGATTGACTACGAATGTTGTAGCACGTAACGGGCAAAATATTCAGGGACTCGCTGAAAATTTAACTCTGGATGCCCCTTACGCATCAGCACAACTTCGCTATTCTGACGCAACTAGAGGATGGGTTTTAACATGAGCGTTTATTCACAATTCAACACGATGCCGACTAACCCTCGTGCAGTGCAAGTTATTACCTCTACACAAAACTGGACTCCTCCCGCATCAGGCTGGGTCAATTTTGTTGCCATAGGCGCTGGCGGTGGCGGTACTGGTGGGTACGAGCTATATGACAATTCCGGAATGCACAGCAGTAGTTCAGCCGGTAGAGGTGGCGCTGCTGGCGGGCTTGCTATCAAATCGATTTATGTAACTAAAGGGCAGTCTTATACGATCACCATAGGCGCTGGTGGCGCTGGCGCGACGAACGGAAATAATGCTACTACTGGTGGAGCTACTACCATAGTGGGTCCCGGTATCAGTCTGACAGTTACTGGCGGGGCCGGAGCTAATAAAAACGTTGCCTCTGTTGGTGGCACCGTAGTAAATACAGCAAACGCCACTTACGATTTTTATGCACAAGGTGGTGGCGCAAATAGTTATGGCGGAGGCGCTGTAGCAATTTATGGAAATACTGTATTTGCCACTTCTAATGGTGCACAGGGTGCAGGCGCAGGGAGTCCATTAGGTTACGGGTTCCCGGTTGCATTAGGACCTAATGCTACACCTAAAATTCCTGCGGTGTCTTCCGAAGGTGGATTAGTACCGGCTGCTGGTACCGCCGCTCAATCCGCCGCAAATTCTGGCGGCGCAGGAGTAGGTAACTCCGCAACCAGTAATAATTATTTTATTACTCAATCATCTGGTTCTGGAGCATTCGCTGGTGGATCTCAAGCTAATGCCGCGGGATATTTTTATGTCTATGGTGCCGTTGCAGTTGCACGCGGCGGTGTTGCGGGTACTGGAGCCGGCGGCGCCGGCCCTTATTCATATGTCCAAACAGATTATCCTAGTTATTTCGCCGGTCCGTCTTCTGAAGGTAGCGCCGGCGGCGCTGGATGCGTAATTGTGGAGATCCTCTAATGGAGAACGTATACGAAGTTTTTTCAACTAGTGGCGTATCTCTCGGGGTAATCGTTGCCACAGAAGAAGTGGTGAATGTTAAATATCCGGGGCGATACGTTTTTATTCGGGAAAATAATGCTATCCCCCCTGTAATAGTTAGTCAGGAATTTAAAAAACGGTTTACAGAAACGGAACTTACTACCCTGACTAATTTCGTTGCTGCGACTCAAAAAACATGTCTTAAAAATCTTTTAACGATACTTGATACCGTTGACGTAAAGTATGTCTTTGGAAACGCCCCTGCTGACAAAGATAAAGCGGCAGCGATTGCAGCAAACATACTTACTGCGGAGCGAGCCGACATTGTATTTAGTACGCATGTAACCCCCGCTGAATCGCCATTTTACTAATAGGTGCTGCCATGATGACAATGATCAGCACCTTCTTGTCCTTCCTTGCGGGTGGCCTGCCAAAGATCTTGTCAATCTTCCAAGACCGGCAGGATAAAAAGCACGAGTTGGCTCTTGTTGCCGCCCAGAAGGAGCGTGAGTTGGCGTTAGCCGAGAAAGGCTTTATCGCGCAAGCACGGGTAGAGGAAATCAAACTGGAGCAGATCCAAACCCAAACCGCAGGCGAGGAACGTCAGGCGCTCTACGAACACGATGTCAAGATTGGCGAAGGCGCATCGCAGTGGATGATTAACCTACGCGCCTCGGTGCGCCCGGTGGTGACCTACATCTTTGTGTTGGAGTTGGTCGCGCTGAATGTGGCTGGTGTTTGGTACGCCTACACGACGGGCATCCCGTTTGCGATTGCGATGGAGAATGTATTCTCGGATGACGAGATGTTAATTCTGTCCTCAATTATCGCCTTTTGGTTCGGGACGCAGGCTTTTGGCAAGAAGTGAAAGTCAGCCCTGCCGCCATCCAAATGATCAAGCACCACGAAGGGGTGAGGACTAAGCCTTACCGCTGTCCGGCGCTGCTTTGGACGGTGGGCGTGGGCCATGTTATCGATCCGACTCATGCAACGGTGAAGTATGAGGAGCGTCGCAATCTACCGATACCCCAAGGCTGGGATCGCGTCCTTACGATGGGAGAGGTGGATACTATTCTTGCTGAAGACCTTGGCCGGTTTGAGCGTGGTGTTCTTCGACTTTGCCCTGCTGCTACTGGCCGTCAAGGAATCTTCGATGCTCTCGTATCTTTTTCGTTTAATGTCGGACTAGGTAATCTCCAGAGATCCTCTCTGCGGATGAAGACCAACCGGGGCGAACTGGAAGACGCAGCGGACGAGTTTCTCAAATGGACCAAGGCAGGTGGTAGAGTACTGCCGGGATTAGTCAAACGCCGTAATGATGAACGTGCGTTGTATCTGTCAGGAGTTGCCTAGATGCCCTTACAGAAACTGGAACTGCGCCCCGGCGTAAACCGCGAGTCTACTTCGTATGCTAACGAGGGCGGCTTCTTCGCGGGCGACAAAATTCGGTTCCGATCTGGGTACGCTGAGAAAATTGGCGGCTGGCAGAGTATTAATGTAGGAGGCAGCACATTTAAAGGCGCGTGCCGGATGCTGTGGAACTGGATCACGACCGTGGGCCAGAATCTTCTTGGCGTTGCGACCAATCAAAAGGTTTACGTAGAACTGGGCGGTACTTACCACGACATCACGCCACTTGGAAATTCTCTTACCCTTTCTCAAGATCCTTTTTCAACTACTTCCGGCAGTCGTCTTGTCACGGTGACTGCCACAGGGCATCTTTCCAGTATCGGCACTTATGTAAACTTTTCTGGTGCAACGGCGGTAGCCAGTCTGACCATTAGCGGCGATTACGAAATTCAATCTATACCTACCGCTAACACGTTTACGTTTTATGCCGATAGCAATGCGGGATCAACGACCACGGGTGGTGGTTCACTTGTAATAGCCAAGTTTGATATCGATGCGGGTCTTGCTACATACACGCCGTACGTGGGCTGGGGCGGGCCTCCGTGGGGATCAGGGGGTTGGGGTTCTGTCACGGGCGTCGGTATACCGATGCGACTTTGGTCTATGTTCAATTACGGGGACGATCTTGTTTTTGCACAGCGCGAAGGCGAGATTTATTTCTGGACGTTAAATACGTCTACGTGGCCCCGTGCTGTGACGCTGGAAGAAAAAACCAACACTGAAATTAAGACGATCACAACGGCTACGGCAGCATCTGGGGCAGTTTCAATTGTTGTAGCAGATGCAACTGGTATCAATACAGGCTCAGTTGTTTCTGGTAGCGGGATCATTTCCGGCTCATATGTAACAACTGCATGGACAGGTGGACAGACAATTACAATTTCTGCGGCTACTACGTCTTCCCTTACTGCTACGGCGGTGTCGTTTAGCTATGCGGGTCGGCATGTACCTAATGAAGTCAACTTCATTATTGATTCGCCTGTTAATGATTTTGTTATTACGTGCGGTTCTACGCCATACGATCCAACAAATTTTACCACGGCATTTAATCCGCTTCTTGTGCGTTGGTCGGATCAAAGTAATATTTACGAATTTGTGCCGGAAGTTACAAATCAGTCGGGCGAACAAACTTTATCGCACGGTTCTTACATCGTGACGGCTGTTAATACTCGTCAGGAAATCTTGATTTGGACGGATACCGCGATCTTTTCGATGCAGTACGTTGGTCCGCCATTTGTGTGGTCGTTTAGTCTTTTGGATCAAGACGTATCAATAGCGTCTCCAAACTCTATGCTGACCGTGAACAATGTGGTCTATTGGATGGGCCGTGATAAGTTCTTTATGTATTCCGGTCGCGTTGAAACGCTGCCTTGTACCTTGCGTCAGTTTGTTTTTAACGATATTAATTACGATCAGCTTGATCAAGTCGTGGCGGGAGCCAATGAAGGCTTCAACGAAATTTGGTGGTTCTACCCATCCGCTAATAGTACAGTTAATGACCGATATGTGATCTACAACTATCTTGAGCGCATCTGGTATTACGGCAATATCAACCGTTCGTTCTGGTCAGAGCATTCACAACGTAACTATCCGATTGCAGCGTTCAGTCTTCAAACAGGCTACCTTGCTTCGGCAATCAACTCGACCATTACTACTATTGCACTCACGGATGCGCTCTCATATCCGTCATCTGGCACGATCCAGATTGACTCGGAAAAAATTACGTATGCAGCTAAAACCAACAATACGTTGACGGGCTGCGTCCGTGGAGTAGACGGTACAACTGCGGCTTCGCATGATCAGTACGCTTTTGCTTCGTACTATGTCCCCAATCAAGCCATGCTGCATGAAGTGGGTAACGATGATGCGTCGGTTAGTCCGTCGCTGCCTATTGAAGCTTTTATTGAAACATCTGACTTTGATATTCAAGACGGTCAAAGTTTTGGCTACGTCTGGCGCATGTTGCCTGACCTTAACTTTACGGGATCTTCAGCATCCAGCCCAACGGTTACTTTGACAGTCAAGCCAAGGCAGAACTCAGGCAGTAACTACACCACGGCAGACCAACCGACCGTAACGCGCACCTCAGTGATTCCGATTCAGCAATACACGGGTCAGGTCTACACGCGGGTTCGTGGCCGTCAGATGGCGTTCCGTGTGGACTCGACCGCGCTGGGTGTTGCGTGGCAAATGGGCATGATGCGTATTGATGTCCGACCGGATGGGCGTCGATAATGGCAGATAATATCGCCTCACCGAACTTGCCCATATCCCCAGCTACATGGGACCAGCGGTTTCAGGATCAGTTTGCCAACGTTTTACGTTTGTTCTTCACACGCTTAACCAACAAGGTTAATGCGCCAATTCCCCACGCTTCATATTACGACACGACCACCCAGACGAACCCGGTAGCCAACACGGTCAATCTTTTTACGTATAACTCAGTAGAGTCTGAATACCAAGTTACTCGCGGCGTGCCTACGTCCAAGATTTTCTTTACTAACACCGGGCTGTATAACATTCAGTTTTCGGCGCAGTTGGACAAGACGGGTGGTGGCAAGGACAGTATTTTTATCTGGCCCCGCATTAATGGGGTCAACGTGCCAGACAGCGCGACCAAGGTCGTGATCCAAGGCTCTACGGATGAAGTCGTAGCCGCGTGGAACTTCTTGTTGGTATTAAAAGCCGGGGATTATTTTGAGTTGGCTTGGCAATCTAACGATACAGATCTCGTCATTTTAGCCCAGAGCGCAGCCAGCAATTACCCCGGCATCCCGTCCATCATTTTGACAGCCACGTGGGTGTCGAATGACGAGGCAAACACATGATACGATTTAAATATCTTTTCCCCGTGGGGGGTTTATGAACCAGTATCCGATGCAGGGTGTCGCTTCTCTTGTAGCCGCGCAGGGTCGCGGCGGAGATAGCACTCTTGTCCATATGACGCCCGACGAAGTGCGAAGCCTTCAGGCACTAGCACGGTCACGTGGAATGGAATTGCCGATCAATCCTGAAACGGGTTATCCCGAGGCAAACTTTCTTTCTAATTTTTTGAGGTCTATAGGCAGAGGTATAAGTACTGTTGCTACCACTGCCCTCCAAAACCCCCTAACTACGTCCCTAATAACCGGCGCAGCCTACGGCGCTATTAAGGGCGATTTGCAGAAGGGTCTTGATGCGGGCATGAAAGCCTACGCCGGAACCAGAATTCTGGGCGGGATTACTTCTGCTATGGGTCAAGGGGTGGGTAAAACGACGGCGACTAAATCTCCAACGCCTGATGAGTTGGCGCGGATGTCTGACGAAGATGTTTTAACCAATACCGTCTACGGGGGGTTGCCTGCTGCTGCGATTGGTAAACCTCAAACTACTGTGCGCTCACCCAGCGGCATCGAAAATGCTTTACGAAACATACTGGGCGGCGGTCAGTCGGGTACTGCACAG
>Ga0194119_10005492_pt1 | contig 18897 bp, 14 predicted proteins | sample TA2MahC100mmetaG_FD_148620 | JGI IMG/M metagenome (GOLD analysis project Ga0194119, IMG submission 148620) | Freshwater microbial communities from Lake Tanganyika, Tanzania - TA2015018 Mahale Deep Cast 100m | ecosystem: Environmental > Aquatic > Freshwater > Lake | place: Tanzania: Lake...
TGCGATGGTCCGAAGAAGCCATCGGTAAGGCACTGGCCCGCCCTCGGAATGGGGATTCTGATCAACTCCGGCACGGGAGTGAGGCGTCGGGTGTAGACTATTGGGTTCCGGGAAACCCAAAACGCAAATCCCGGTCCAAAGGATCCACACTGACGCCATCCCGCCGCAACTTTCTTACCAGTTCTCCCGCCGCTGTCGCCGCCGGTCTATTCTCCGGTATGGCTGCTTCTCAGAAAGCCCTGGGCAGTGTCAATTCGCTGACTCACCGCGGCTACGGCGAGGTAAAACCAGCCGGTGAACTCCTCGCCCTGCCACCGGGTTTTCAATATTCCGTAATCAGCTATGAGGGTGAAACCATGGCCGACGGTTTCCCGGTGCCTTCGGCGATGGACGGCATGGCGGCCTTCAAGCTGTCCAATGGCAACGTGCTCCTGATCCGGAATCACGAAATCGCCGAGGCGGGCAATCGGCTACGCCCGCGGCCGGCTGCATCGAACTCGACGAGCGACGGCATCACCGCTCACCTCCTTGACACTGACTACGGTCCGCGCCGGTTCGCCTACGATCCATTCTCCGGTGGCGGCACCACGTCGATTGAGTGGGATCCACGGACCCGGCGCAAGGTGCGTGAGCACTGGAGTCTGGTGGGCACGTTACGCAACTGTGCTGGCGGGCCCACGCCCTGGGGCAGTTGGATCACCTGCGAAGAGACGCTTGAGGGATCAACCGCCAATGGTTACGCACGGGAACACGGGTATTGTTTTGAAGTGCCCTCCACCACCTCGCCGGGCGCGCCCGCCGAAGCGATTCCGTTGCGGCGCATGGGCCGCTTCGCGCATGAGGCAGTGGCAGTCGATCCGGCCACGAGCATTATCTACGAAACGGAAGACCAAGGGGATGTGTCGGGCTTCTACCGCTACGTGCCCGCGACGAAGCCGGCACGCGCCGGCGATCTGGCCAACGACAACGGCCGGCTCGAGATGCTCAAGGTGGACGCGGCGAACGGCTACGTGACCTGTATCGACCAGCAGGTCGGCGCCGTGCTGCCGGTGAGTTGGGTGGCCGTGCCAAATCCGGACCCCACTCCGCAATCGGCGGCGGTGAACGGCGCCACGGCATCGGTTTGCTTTCAGCAGGGTCTGAATAACGGCGGTGCCATTTTTCGCCGCGGCGAGGGATGCTGGTACAGCCAGGGCAAGATTTACTTCACCTGCACCAACGGCGGAGAAGTCGGGTTGGGGCAAATCTGGATGCACGATCCGGTAGCCTCCACCATCACGATGGTGTTTGAGACTCCCGACCCCCACGTGCTTGACTTTCCCGACAACATCGCGGTGAGCCCCCGCGGAGGCCTAGCGGTGTGCGAAGACGGCTCTGGTGGACAACGGGTATTGGGTGTGACCCCGTCCGGCGAGATTTTCGAGTTCGCCCGGAACATCTTCAATACCTCTGAGACCGCCGGCGTCTGCTACAGCCCGGATGGACAAACGATGTTTCTCAACATCTATGGACGCTCGACCGTCCGCACTTCCACTCGCTATGGCACCGTTCGCCAGATCCCCATCGGCTCCGAAGCGCAGGACAAAGCGCTCACCGTAGCCATCTGGGGGCCGTGGGGGACCGGACTGCTGTAAGGGCTACTTGGCCCGCCGTACAGGGAGCCAGGCGTCACGGCCTTCCCCACTCGATGCTGCGTATGCGGGGCCGGTCCGCCGTTTCGCTAGCCACAACAACGCTGACCTCCTCGACAAACAGGTCACCCGTCGAATCAACGTAAGCCCAGAGAACATCCGCCCGCTGACGGGCCGGCCAATTCTCACGAGTTTCCATGATTGCCACGGTGCGAATCGGGCCGGGGGCATACGAACCCAAGCGTAGGGCTCTCTCTCGTAGAGCGTGTTCGGAATACTAGGACTAGGCGCGCATTTTCGTGCCGTATCTGCGACAGGGAAGCCTCGCGCCGATTGTGGGCCGCGGCATCTATCTGGTAGAGCGAGCCGACTCGGCTTCGATGGCTGCTCAGACATTGAAGTCAGCCGTGGCGGCGCTGAATCCCACGCTCGCTCTTCGCGGACCGAATTTGCTCTCCGAGAGCGTCGACACCGCGATGGCGCCCACGCGATTTCGCACGGCACTGATGATCGGCTTCGCGTTGCCGGCAATGGTGCTCTCCGCCGTTAGCCTTTATGGCGTGATCGCGTTCGCGGTCTCGCAACAAAGGCAGGGGATTGGCGTTCGCATTGCGCTCGATGCTCGACCGGGACAAGTCGTGGCGCGGGTGCTGGCGTCCGGCATGCGACTGGCTGCGGCCGGGATCGCGCTCGGGCTATCTATGCTGCGTACTCCTGCTTGCGAGGGTCTTGGAATCGCAGCGTCTGCTCTTCGGCGCGAGCCCTCGGGACGCAGCGAGTTTCGGAGCGGTGGTTCTCCTGTTGGCGGCAGTTACTTGCCTGGCATGCCTGCTCCCCGCGATGCGGGCGGCGGCGACTGATCCGCTGCCGGCGCTGCGGGAGAGCTGATCTGGCCCGCGGGCCGAGACCACGCCGGACATATCATTCACGAGGTCTACAGCAGGGCCCGCAGGTCGCGATCCTCGCGCCCCTGCGACTCGGCCACGGCCTGTAGGTAATGTGGCCGTGATAGGTGTTCACGCCCTGGCGGATCGGCTCACTCCGCTCGACAGCTTCGGCAAAGCCAAGCTTGGCGATCTGCAGTGCGTACGGGAACGTAGCGTTAGTCAGCGCGAGCGTGGAGGTGCTCGGCACGGCAGCGGGCATGTTCGACACGCAGTAGTGCAACACGCCTTCTTCGTGATAAACGGGATCGGTGTGCGTGGTGGCGTGCGAGGTTTCAAAGCAATCGCCCTGGTCAATCGTCACGTCCACCACCACCGAGCCTTTGCGCATCTCCTGCAGCATGTCGCGGCGGACCAGGCGCGGGGCCGACGCGCCGGGGATCAGCACACCGCCGATGATGAGGTCGGCCAGGCGGACGGACTCGCGGATGGTCCAGTCGTTCGACGCCAGCGTGACGCTCGAATTGTTGAAGATGTCGTCGAGTTCGCGCAGCCGGTTCAGATTGCGGTCAATGATCGTGACGTGCGCGCCCAGGCCCACAGACATCTTCGCCGCGTTGAGGCCCACGATGCCGCCGCCGAGGATCAGCACGTTCGCCGGCGCCACGCCCGGCACGCCGCCCAGCAGAATGCCACGTCCGCCGTTGGGTTTTTCGAGATATTGCGCGCCCACCTGTACCGACATGCGCCCGGCCACTTCGCTAATGGGCGTGAGCAGCGGGAGCGATGCGTCGCGCTCTCGGATGGTTTCGTAGGCGATCGACGTGGTGCGGGCTTCGAGTAGACGTGAGGTGAGCTCGCGCAGCGGCGCGAGGTGCAGGTGTGTGAACAGGATCAGGTTCGGACGCAGGTAGCCATACTCGGCCGGCTGCGGCTCTTTCACCTTGATCACCATGTCGGCCTCACCCCACACCTAGGCGGCGGAAGGCAGAATGGTGGCGCCGGCGCGTTCGTAGAATTTGTCGGGGATCGAACTGCCTTCACCCGTTCCCGCTTCGACGAACACATGATGGCCTGCTTCGGCCAGCGCTAGCGCACCGCTGGGCACCAGGCCCACGCGCGACTCGTGGTCTTTGATCTCGTTGGGGACTCCGACTTCCATGGCTCTTGCGATTTCTCCGTGGTGGTGTCAGGCGGCACTGAAGTCTCGGGAACAACGAAGGGCCGCGGCTTGGCCGGCGGCTGTGCGGGCGTGGGGGAAGGCGGAGGCGCGACGGGCTCGGGCGGTGCGGCGACCGGGGTCGAGGCGGGCTTGGCGGTGATCGTCGTCGCGGCGGACGTCGAGACGGGCGGCGGCGGCGCGAGGACGTCACGCTTCGGCAGCACGGCCGGGACGGGCGGCGGAGGCTCAGCGACGGCGACTCGCGACACTCCGTCATCCGCAGACGGCGGAGTGACTACTTCGCGCTTCGGCGGCGGGGCCACTACGGGCGGCGGAGGCTCGGCGACCGCAGTTGGCGACACGGCATCCGCAGGCGGCGGAGTCTGCACCGGGGCAACCGCAGCGGGTGCAGGCGCCGGGGGCGCAGTCCCACCAATCGCACGCGGCCCCAAGCCCAGCGCAATAATCGACATCGCATTGAGCCGCCCGTCGGCGTGAAGAGACTGCGAGGCCTGAAAGCGCTTCAACGCGTCCGAAGTTGCATCGTCCCACGCGCCATCCGGTTCGGTTGTCAGAAATCCCCGAGCGGCCAGAGCCCGCTCGATCTCCTGAAGCCGCTCCGGCGCAGGCCGTTGCTGCCCCACGAACACCGGGCGCGCCGGCGCGCGGCGGCGCGTGACGCGGCGGCCAACGGCACGCCGCGAAGACGCGGCAGCAGATGCCGCCGCCCCGCGCTTGACCGCAGAAGCTGTGCCTTTCTTCGCCGCCGGGGCAGCTTTTTGGGGCGCAGCCTTACGCGCAGACGGAGCCGGGGCGGCCACCAAGCTGCTTTGCCAGGCGACCGCCCCGGTCAACACGAAACTAACACCACACATAGCCAGCAACCGCACTGCGAACTACTTCGGTAGCGTGCCTGAAAGGAACATGCTCGCAAAGCGCGGGCCTGCCGCCGCAGCGCCGGCGCGTGCGGCGACCGGATTCGGCCGCATGACACGGAAGGCCACGGCGTCGCCGCCCTTCAGCGTGGCTTGGATTTTACGGATATCATCCACACTGGCCACCGGCTGCCGGTTGATCGACACAATGACGTCATTCTCGCGCATGCCTATCTCCGCCGCGAAGCTATCTTGCACCACATTGGTTACCACCACGCCGCGGTCCGCTTCGAGCTTCATCGACTCGCGGTCCTCGGCTGTGACCGGACGCACGCGAATGCCGAACTTCGGCTCACCCGCGTCCGTCGACGACGGCGACTCTTCTTCCTTGCGGAAGCGCGCAAAGCGCGGGTCGTCTTTGAAAACCTCGCCGCGGTCCTGCACCACCACCGGGAGATCCATGCGCTTGCCGTTGCGGTCCACCGTGAGGTTCACCTTGTTGCCCACCGGAGTGTCGGCGATGCGGGCCACAAGGTCTTCGCCGTTCTTCACATCCTTGCCGTTGAGCGACACGATGATGTCATCGGCCTTCACGCCGCCTTTGTCGGCCGGGCCTCCGGCGACGACGTTGTCAATGATCACGCCCTGCTGAATACCCAAGGCCTTCATGGTTTCCGGAGTCTGCCGCGGATTCCAGCTAATGCCGATGGAGCCGCGCGTCACGGTGCCGGTCTTAATGATGTCGTTGTAGCTCTTGACGGCAGTGTTGATGGGCAACGCAAAGCCGATGCCCTGGTAACCGCCGCTCTGCGTCGCGATCATCGTATTGACGCCGATCACCTCGCCCTTGATGTTCATCAACGGGCCGCCCGAGTTGCCGGGGTTGATGGCCGCGTCGGTCTGAATGAAGTTCTGGAATTGCTTGCCCACCTCGCTGCGCCCCTTGGCGCTGATGATGCCGGCGGTGACCGTTGCTTCGAGGCCAAACGGCGAACCGATGGCGACCGACCAATCGCCCACCTGCACCGCGTCGGAGTTACCGACGGACGCATAAGGCAGCGGCTTGCCGTAGTCGATCTTCACCACCGCAAGGTCAAGCTCATGATCGAAGCCGATCAGCTTGGCTTTGTGCTCGGTCTGCGAGCCATGCAGCCGGACGGTGATCTTGTCGGCGCCGTCCACCACGTGATGGTTCGTAATGATGTACCCTTTGGGGTCCACGACAAAGCCGGAGCCGGTGCCCTCGCGGCGGCGCGGCGTCGCTTCTCCGGGGCCTTGACGCCCAAAGAAGCGCCGGAACAACTCCATACCGTCCTCTTCGCTTTCTTCTTCCTCCGCTTGCGGCGCGCGCCGCTTGCGCTGCGGCTCGTTCACCGGGCGTTGCGGTTTGCCCTCCACAACCGTGCTCACGAAAACCACGGTCGGCTCGACGCGCTTGACGAGCGCCGTGAAGTCGTTGGCCAGTTGCACTGGCGACGGGATCACGAGGGGCGTGGCGTCCGTCACAGGCTTGTCGGACTTATCTGCGCGCACGCCAGTGGTGATCAGTGTGCCGATCAGCACACCCACGCCCAGCGTGGCGGCGGTGAGTACGGCGGACAAAAACTTCTGTTGGCGCAGACGTTGCAGAAAACTCATAGTAAGTACATCTCCAGGGATACCAATATCTCTATTCTAGCGAAGACGCTCTGAGAACGTGGATGCCGCCCGGGCGGGGCGGGTTTCAGTTCTACCGCCACGACGCCGGCCAGCACCAGCGCCGCCCCGGCCCAACCGAGCGGCGGCAGCGTTTCACCCGCCGCAAACCAGGCCATGGCCGCCGCCGAAACAGGCTCGGTGGCAAAAATCAAGCCGGCCCGGGTGGGCGTCGTGTGGCGCTGCGCCCAGGCCTGCACGGTGAACGCAACGGCGGTGCACAACAAAGCCGTCACGGCAAGCGCGGCCAGCAAGCGCGGCGTTACTTCCAGACGAACAGGTTCAAACCAAGGGAGGGCGGCCAGGAAGATCGCCGCGGCCACGCCGAGTTGCAGCAGACTGAACGCATTCACACCGGCCCGGCCCGCATAGTGCCCGGTGATGACGATGTGCGCGGCAAACGCCACCGCGCCGCCCAGCGCCAGCCACTCGCCGCGGCCCAAGGACGCATCCGCACCCGGAATCGTGAGTAACCCCATCCCCAACATAGCCACCGCCACTCCGGTTAATTCGCTCCGCTGCGGCTTAGTGTGATAGACGGCGGCCGCGAAAAAAGGTACCAGCACGGTGCATAGCGCCGTGATGAAGGCTGATTTGCCGGCCGTGGTGTAGCGCAGGCCGCCCGTTTGGCACAGATAGGCGGTGGCAAGGCAGAGTCCCGCACGCCAGCCGCCTTGCCAGGCCAGCGGGTCCATCATGAGTCCCGCGGCCAGCGCGCGGCGGGCAAACAGCGCCAAAATGGTGGTGGCGAGCGTGAAACGCAGCAGGAGAAAGACAACGGTGCCGGCGTCGCCCAGCGCCGCTTTCACCAGCGTGAACGAGGCGCCCCACACCATCGTGACGGCGAAGAGCGCCAGTTCCGCGCGAGCGCGCTCCGTCACACCAGGCGGGCCGCCGCAGCCGCGGGATTGATGTCGCGCATCAACAGGCACAGCGTGAGGAAGATCCGGCGCAGGCCTTTTTCGCGCCCGTCGGCATGGAACCACTCGCCCGGCGTGTGTGCGCCGCCGCCCTGGCCGCCCGCGCCGATGGAAACCGCCGGAATACCGAGGGACAGCGGCACGTTGGCGTCGGTGGAGGCGCGGTCCAGTTTCGCGCGGATGCCGAGATGCGCGTCCACGGCGCGGAGATGGCGCAGGAGCGGCGCGTCGTCAGAGAGATGGCCGCCAGGGCGCGAGCCGATCTCGCGGATCTTCGCCGTGAGGCGGCCGGGCGAAGAGAACAGGCCCGCGAACAGCGCCGCGGCCCGGTCGTTCTCCGATTCGAGCGCATGCTCCACCGCCACCGTCAACAGCGTGGCCAGCTCATCGAGGCGCGCACTGCTTTCTGAGCGCAGATCCACTTTGGCGCGCGCCAGGGTGGGAATCGAGTTTACGCTGGTGCCGCCTTCGATGAGTCCAAAATTGTAGGAAACGCGCGGGCCGGACGGCGCCGTGAGCGCGGCGGGGTGCTCGCAAAACCAGGCGATCGCGCGGCTGAGCGCGTGCACAGGATTGGCGGTGCCGTGGTCAGACCAGGAGTGTCCGCCCGGGCCGTTCATTGTTACTTCAAAGCGGCGCGAGGCAAGCGCGCGGCAGGTAATGTGCTCCACGGTAGGACCATCGAGCACGACGAAAGCGGCGATACGCGAAGCGAGTCCGCCGGGACGGCAGATGTAGCGCATGCCGCTCAAATTGCCTTCGCCTTCTTCACCCACGTTGGCGATGAAGACGATCGGGAGCGGAGAATCGAGCAGCGCGGAACTCGAGCAGACGGCTTGCGCAATGGCGAGGAGCGCCGCGAGGCCCGCGCCGTTGTCGGACACGCCGGGACCGTGCAGTTGACCGTCGCGCCCGGGCCGGATGTCCTCGGGGTTGATGGGCTCAAGCACGGTATCGAGATGCGCCGTCAAAGCCACCAACGGCCCGTCCTGGTTACCGCGCGGGTAGGCGATGACGTTGCCGGCCTTATCGATCCGCGCATCGCATCCCATGGCCTGGAACTGCGCCACCATCCACTCGGCGCGGCGCTGCTCTTGAAACGTGGGCGCGGCGATGCGGCACAGCTCCAGGTGGCGCTCGTTAATCCAGCGGCGCTCGGAGGAAAACCACTGCAGCACCGAAGCCAGTGCAGGCTCGGCGGCAAGGCGCGAAACGGCTCGAGCCGGTGAGGCGTCGGATTTGTGGAGCAGCGTGGGCATGCGGACGCGCGGAATTCTCAGTGTACCCCCCGGGAGGCAAACCAAGCGGCAGCGGCGCCAACGGACTCGATGCTGAGGAAGACCCACATGGCGGGCGGCGTGGCGGCGATGCCTTCGAGGCCGATGCCGAGGAGCCGGACGCCGGCGAGGGAGGCGAGCGCGAGGCCCAGGGCGGCGAGGACGGGCGCAGTCCACGCGGGACGGCACAAGGCAGCCAGCAGGAACAACCCCGTGGCGAGACAGAAGCCGCCGTAGGTGGCGCGAAAGTCAATGCGCGCGCCGGGCGTGGGCGCGGCCACTTCCACGTACGCCGCACCGGCAGCGGAGTTGCCGATGAACAGCGCAGCGCAGGCGAGGAAGATGACGGCGTGCAAGAGGATCACCGCGCGCGCGAAAGCCATGCCTGGATTGGGTTGCACCATTCTCTGATGACTTCAGTCAGTTTCGGATTCTTTTAGCGCGGCCACCAGCAGGAGACCTTGCGCCGGTACTCCTAATAGGGTCCACACGTGTCCATTACCGGTTGAGCTTCACACCACGCCCAGGATCCAGCCCTCTTCCCGCTCCACCGCCTCGCGCTGCTCCTTGTTCAGACCGCGCGGCCCCACAAACAACCGCGCCAGCCGCCCCGCCTGATCGAGTTTCGCCAAGTGCTCAGCAAGCGCGCGCACCTGCGCCTGATCCTTCACTTGCCCGTCGCGCACATACGGCTGCCAGCGCGCGAGCGACGGCCATACTTCTGCTAACACGATGCGCGGCTGATCCGCACGCGCCCCAAACGGCGCGGCTAGCCCGGTCTCAAATGGCCAGACCTTGATATGCGGCGCGACGGCCGGATCCTCGTGCAGCCGCCACAACCGCGGGAGCCCCACGAGTTGCTGCCCACCCACCGAGCCCGCGCCATAGAGCTTCCATGGCGATTGCGGACCGGTCTGCCAGGAGTCGGCTATGCGCATCTCCGGCAGCCCGTGCGCATCGGCTGCGGGTTTGCGCGCGGTGAGGCCATCGAAGCCGTCGCCATTCGCAGGCCGCCCCCAGAACGGGCCGCTCTTGGCGCCCATCATGCGATTCATCCGCCCGGCCGCGGCGAAGCGGTTGTTGGCGTTCTCGTCGCCATCGAATACGCGCCGCGCCAGCGTCTTCCACACGCCGCGCCAAGGCTGCTCCGCTTCGCGCGACATTCGCGCCGCCGCGCCCCGCGGATAGCCGAGCGGAAAATCGAATCCGGCGAGAGTGGCCCGCGACTCTTGCATCGCCTTCACCAGCCGCGCACGGATCTCGGCCATCGCTTTCGCGCGCGTGTCGGGATTTGAGTCCTCGTACGTCCAGTGCCCATCGGCATGGCGTTCGAGCCAGCCATACCAGATTGAATCAACGCCGGTCTTCGGCGCGGCGGCGGCGCTCCAATCGGCAATCAGGTAGTTGGAAAACAGTGGGGGCGAAACGGACACGCGGCGGGTCTTCTCTACCGCATCGCCTGCGGTTTGCCGCCGGCTTTCTTACTGCGCTGCGCCGCGTCCATGAAGGCGAACATTTCAAGCGTCACTTCGTTCGGCACGGGCACCTTGCCAGTCTGGAAGAAACCCATCACATCTTTCAGCATCGGCGTATAGCCGGTTTTCATTTTCGGATGGCTCTGCGCGGCGGTCTTGGTGCGGAAAACGATGGCGCCGTAGTCGCCATTAGGCTTGGTGGTGCGCACTGTGCCGAGCCGGCCGTCCTTCCACTTGCCTACGATGATGTCGCCGTCGGCCGCGGCGGTGCGGCTCACTTCGACGCAACCGGGGCCCATCAGCGTGTACAGCAATTCGATGGGATGCACGGCGTACCAGGACAGATCAAGGTAGTGGTGCTCTTCTTCCGGCCCCGGTCCCCATGTCAGGACAGACTTCATGTCGTCGAACTTCATCGTCGTCGCCATTTCGCTCCAGCGCAGGCTCGACGCGCTGAACCACGGAATGCCGGCTGCTTTGGCAAGCCGGGCAATCTCGCGCGCGTCTTCGAGCGTCGCGGCGAGCGGCTTGTCGATGAACACGGGCTTCTTTGAACCGGCCTTCACGATCTCTTTGAACTGCGGCAGGTGCTTGCGCCCGTCGACGCTTTCAAGCAGAATCGCGTCTACCTTGGACACGAGCGTCGCGATGTCCGGTACGATTTCCACCTTCCACTCCTTCTGCAGTTGCGTCGCGTAGCCCTCGATGCGGTTCGCGCTCGATTCGATGTCCGGGCTCCCGCCCTTGTACGCGGCGACAATGCGCCCGCCTGGAATGTGCTCGGGGTTCGACGGATCGTTGAACACCTTCGTGAAAGCGATCACGTGCGAGGTGTCGGTGCCAATATAGCCGAATTTCAACTGCGCCGCGGCGGGTAGGGCCGCGAGCGCGCATGCAAGGAGCGTGTTGCGCATCATCATTACAAGGATTCTAACGTACACTGGAAGTTCGCACCCGCCCGTGGAACTCACCACCCCGTTAATGTACGTCAAAGGCGTCGGGCCGGCCCGCGCCGAGATCCTCGAAGGCAAGGGGCTGCGCACGGTGGAAGACCTGCTTTCCTACGCGCCGTTCCGCTACGAAGACCGTTCTAACATCAAGCTGCTTAAATCGCTCGCGCCCAGCGAAATGGCCACGGTGATGTGCCAAGTGCACACGGTCCGCTCGTCGCGTTTCCAGGCGCGGCATCTCGGGCTACTCGAAGTAGCCTTTACGGATCGCGCCGGCGGCAAGATCACGGGCAAGTGGTTTCACGGCGGGTATCTCGCCAACGTGCTGGTGCCCGGAATGAACGTGGCGCTTTACGGGAAAGTGGAGTTTGACAGCTACACGCGCGGCCTGGTGATGATGCATCCGGATTTCGAAGTGATCCCCGAAACCGCCGAGGACGAACCGGAGGCAGCCGCGCTTCACACCGGCCGCCTGGTGGCCATCTACGAAGCCGCGGGCAAGATCACCACGCGCGTGTTCCGCACGCTGCTGCACCGGATTCTCACCACGCTTGCGCCGGTGGCGGATCCGATTCCCACCGGCATCCGTGAGCGCTTGAAGCTCCTCGACTATTGGGAAGCCGTGAAGGCTGTGCACTTTCCGCCCGCCGAAAACGACGTGCGCACACTCAACGCTTTTCGCTCGCCCGCGCACTGGCGGCTGATCTTCGAAGAGTTCTTCTGGCTGGAAATGGGCCTCGCTTTGAAACGCGCCAAAGCGCGGCAAGCGCGCGGCATCCAGTTTTCGCTACACGACGGCATTCGCGAAAAGATCAAGGCGATGCTGCCGTTCAAGCCCACCGGCGCGCAGAAGAAGGTGTTGAAGGAGATCGCCGGCGACATGGCTTCGCCACAGCCGATGAGCCGCCTGCTACAAGGCGACGTGGGTAGCGGCAAGACGCTGGTGGCCGCCGAAGCGGCCGTGATTGCGATCGAAAACGGCTACCAGACTGCGCTGATTGCGCCCACCGAGATCCTGGCCACGCAGCACTACTTCAGCATCAAACACCTGTTCGATCGCATCGGCTATGTGACCGTGCTGCTGGTGGGCTCGCAAACGGCGGGCGAAAAGAAGGGCATCAAGAAACTGGTGGCGGCGGGCTTAACGCCGATGGTGATCGGCACGCATGCCCTGCTCGAAGAAGACGTGGAGTTTGCGCGCCTGGGTCTGGTGGTGATTGACGAGCAACACCGCTTCGGCGTGATGCAGCGGCGCAAGCTGTCGGAAAAAGGCGACACGCCGGACGTGCTGGTGATGACCGCCACACCCATTCCGCGCACGCTGGCGCTGACCATCTATGGCGATCTCGACACGTCGACCATCGACGAACTGCCGCCAGGGCGTAAGCCCATCGCCACGCGCTCCGCTACCGAAGAGCGCATGGAGCAAATCTGGGCCTTCGTGCGCCAGCAGGTGTCCGAAGGGCGTCAAGTGTACGTGGTCTGCCCGCTGATCGAAGAGAATGAAACGCAGCAGATGAAGGCCGCCGAGAAAACGTACGAGGAACTGGAAGCGCGGACGTTCCCCGATCTGGCCGTGGGCCTGCTGCACGGGCGCTTGAAGCCGGCGGAGAAAGAGGATGTGATGGGCCGCTTCCAGCGCGGCGAGTTGCAGATTCTCGTTGCCACGACGGTGATCGAAGTGGGCGTCGACGTGCCGAATGCCAGCGTTATGGTGATTTTGCAAGCCGAGCGGTTCGGCCTCGCGCAGTTGCACCAGCTACGCGGACGGGTGGGCCGCGGCGCGCATCCGAGTTTTTGCATTCTTTCCACGGGCAAGTTGACGGAAGCGGGCCAGGAGCGCATTCGCTCCATGGTGGAATCGAGCGACGGTTTCCATCTCGCCGAGATGGATTTGAAGCTCCGCGGTCCAGGCGAGTTCTTCGGCACGCGCCAATCCGGCATGCCCGCTCTGCGTATTGCCAACATTCTGCGTGACCGCGAGATTCTGGAGATTGCGCGCACCGAGGCGATGAGCCTGGTGGAGCATCCTCCGTCGGAGCAGGAACTGACCCGTTGCCTGCAATTCATCCGTGAGCACTGGCAGCGCCGTTACGGGCTGATTGAGGTGGGCTGAACACTATGCGCGTCATTGGAGGAGAGTTTCGCAGCCGCAAACTGCAGAGCCCGGAAGGCCTGGATACGCGGCCCACGCACGACCGTTTGCGCGAGTCGCTGTTCAATATACTCGCGCCGAGGATCGAAGGAACGGTGTTCGTGGACGCCTACGCCGGCTGTGGCAGCGTGGGCATCGAAGCGCTGAGCCGAGGCGCGCGCAAGGCTGTGTTCATTGAACGCAACCGCCCCAACGCCGCGCTCATTCAGGCGAACCTCCATTCGCTCGGCGCCTCGGCGCGCGCACAAGTGATCCACGGCGGCGTCACCACCTATCTCGGCAACATCGAAGCCGATTTCTATTTCCTCGATCCGCCGTACGACCGCCCCGGCGAGTACGAAGCCGCCATGCGCGTGTTGCAAAATCGCGCCGCGACAGACGCCTGGATCATCGCCCAACATGCCACGCGCGAGAAGCTCCCGGACACCTGCGACGCCTTCACGCGGTTCCGCAGCGTGAAGCAGGGCGACAACACGCTCAGCTTTTACCGCGGCCCTGGGGTGTAAACTGAGTGGCTATCGAGGTAGCCAACCATGCCGACTGTTCTTGAAAAAGCTGCCGCCGCCGGCGCATCCATTTCCGCCGCGGCCGCGCCCATTCCCGCGCGCCTGCTCTCGCTCGACGTTTTCCGCGGGCTCACCATGGCTTCGATGGTGATGGTGAACAATCAAGGCGCGGGCGCCTACGGGCCGCTCCGCCATGCCGCATGGGATGGCATCACGTTCACCGATCTTGTCTTTCCGTTCTTCGTGTGGATTGTCGGCGTAGCCATGACGCTGTCGATGCAGCGCCGCGTGGAAGAGGGGCAAGACCGCTCGGCGCTCCTCGGCCACGCCGCCCGCCGCGCCGCGATCATCTTCGGCATCGGCCTGTTTCTCAACGCGTTTCCCGAGTTCCAACTCGGCTCGCTCCGCATTCCCGGCGTACTGCAGCGCATCGCCATCTGCTATTTCCTCGCCACCTGCATCTTCCTCTACACCGAACTCCGCGGCCGCATCTTCTGGACCGTCGGCCTCATGCTCGGCTACTTCGTCCTCATGCATCCGGGCGGCTACCTGGTGGACTCGAACCTGTCGGACTGGCTTGACCGCAAGTTGCTCCTCGGCCACCTCTACACGCCCACGCGCGACCCGGAGGGCACCGTCTCCACGCTCACCGCCACCGCCACTTGCATGCTTGGCATTCTCACCGGCCACCTGCTGCGCGCGCGCATGAGCGAGTTCACCCGCGTGATGGCGATGGTAGGCGGCGGCGGCTTGCTGCTGATGTTGGGGTTGACGCTTAACCCCGCGCAGCCCATCAACAAGAACCTCTGGACCAACACCTACGTGCTGGTGGCGAGCGGCTGGGCGGGCATTGTCTTCGGCATCACCTATTGGATCTGCGACGTGCTGAAAGCCACCGGGCGCTGGTCAAAACCATTCGCGGTGATGGGCATGAACGCCATCGGGGTTTATATCTTCCACGGGCTGCTGGGCGATCTATTCCGCATGATCCCAGCGGGCGGCGGCAACTTGAGACAGGCCGTATTCAGCGCGCTGTCGGGCGTGGTGAGCGAGCCGAATGCGTGGCTGGGCTACTCGCTCATTCACGTGGCTCTCAACCTCGCCTTTGCGTGGTTTCTCTACAGTGGCCGCTGCTTCTTGAAGTTTTAGCTAAAGCTTAGGCGGCGGGCCGGCGTAACCGGTCATTTCCAAGTACCCTTGGCCGCGCACCGGCGCTCCGCCACGCGAGCCCGTGAAGTCCATCGCGCCTTCCCAATACCTCGGCGTGAAGGCAGAACTGCCGCCGAGTTCCTGGTTTTCCATCGGCGTGTCGGCGTTGAGTTGCAACCCGAGCGATGGCACTTCAATGCGCCACGCAATCGGGTACTTGTTGTAGCGGCGGCCCGTGGGCTTGAGCGTGAAGTCTCGCGCGGCGAGGTGCCGTGCGCGGCCCGATGCATCCACAAACGTGCCCGCCGAGTGCGGATCAATGGACTTGTCCTGCCGGCGCAGATGGAACAACATCAGCTCCGTGCGGTCTGCCAGTTGGATACTCATCCAATCCCAGCCCGCTTGGCTTGGTTCCAACTGATGCGTGAAGAACTCGTGATCCATCCACGCGGTGCCGGTGAGTTCGAACGTCTGTCCGTTCAGTGTCAGCGAACCGCGTGCGTCGATCCGCGAGAAGGAAACATAGTGCGAAGCGCGCCCCTCGCCCGCCGCCTTTTGGCTCACGCCATTCACGCCGTGAATCACCGGAGGCTTACTGGTTGAAAACTGCAGGCGCAGGTGGAAGTCTTCGGTGAGCGCTTCCAGGCCGTTCAGCCCGGCGCGCCAGTTGCCGTTCCAGATCGCTGCGCGCGTCAGATCCGCGCCCGCCAGTCCGGCGCCTGCGCGATTCACACGTTCGGCATGGTGAAATTTGCCGGAGGCGATATCCGAGAGCGCGAGGTGCGCGAGGTACAGCTCGGTCGGGTCCCATGCGTTGCGCGGCGCGCGCGGCTGATCGCTCACGGCCTGGCGGAAGAACGTGAGTTCGAAACCGAAGCGCCGTCCCCGCGCGTCATGCAGGTTGCCCGTCCAGTACCACCACTCCGTGCGGAACTCCGGATGCGCGTAATGGTCACGCGGGAACTGATATTCATAGCCTGGCTTCGCCAGCGCGAAGGCGAGGAAAAACGCCAGCAGGTGGGTGAGCACTACTTGCCTTCCTCGACCCGCAGTACGCGCCCCGGCTCTACGTTCGCCATGCGCTGCACGGTGCCCGAGGGCCACGCGATCGTCAGCGGCCCCGCGCTCGTCACGCCGCCGAAATGCAAACCCGCATCCACGGACGAGGAGTAGCTCACTGCCGTGTGCTGCGTGATCGTTTGTCCGGCGAATGTCACGCGCGCGCCTGCCGCGCGGCCTGTGAGTTGTACACGCAGCCACTGGCCCATAGGAGCCGTCGTGTTGCGCCACAGCTCTGCCGGTTCGCCCAGCGCGGTTACCGCGATATCGAGCCGGCCGTCGTTGTCAAAGTCCGCCGCCACCGCCCCGCGATGCGCGCGCACCGCGCCGGAGAACGCCGCCGACTCATCCGCGAATGTGCCATCGCCTAGGTTGCGGAACAGGCTGTTCGCCTCCTTGTACGGGAACTTTTCAAACTGCTCCACAATGTCGTTCACATGCGAATTGGCTGTGAACAGATCCGGCCAACCGTCATTATCAAAGTCTCTAGCCGTCACGCCCCAACCGCTCTTGCGCGCGGCGAGCGTAGCAAGGCGCGAACGATGCGTGGCATCGGTGAACAGCCCGCCGGCACGGGCTTGAAACAGCGGAAACGTCTCGCTGGCGAGCGCCGTCACGGCGATATCAGCGCGCCCGTCGCGGTCAAAATCGCGCCAGTCCACGCCCATGCTCGCCACGGGCTTGCCGGAATCGAGCAGGGCGACACCGGCCAGCAGCGCCGTCTCTTCAAACTTTCCGCCGCCTGCATTGCGATAGAGGAAGTTTGGGAGGTTGTCGTTGGTCACAAAAGCGTCCACGCGGCCGTCTGCGTCATGGTCGCCAAACGCGATTCCCATGCCGCGGCCCCTGTGCGACGCGATGCCAGAGGCAACCGACACATCCGCGAACTTGCCGTTGCCGAGATTGCGATAAAGCTGGTTGCCCACGGGTTCGAAATACTTGGGGTGGCAATACACACGCAGCTTGCGCGCCGAATCGCCGCAGAAGCGCGGCTTGCGCGGATCGATGTGCGAGTAGTTCACCACCAGCAGGTCGAGCCGCCCGTCGTTGTCGTAGTCAAACCAGCCCGCGGTGACAGACCAGCGGTCGCTCGTAATACCCGAGGCCGCGGTCACGTCCGCAAACTTACCGCCGCCGAGATTGCGATAGAGGATATTGGCGTAAACACCCGCGGCAAAGAGATCGGGCTGGCCGTCACCATCAAAGTCGCCCACCGCTGCACCCATTGAATACCCCTTGCCTTGGATGCCGGCCGCCTCCGTCACGTCGCGAAATTTCCAGTTGCCTTCGTTGCGGTACAGCCGATTCCAGTAGCGCGGCGCAGATTTGTCCATGGATGGCAGCGCCGCGCCGTTGGTAAAAAACAGATCGGTGAGGCCGTCGCCGTCGTAGTCAAAGGCCGCGAGGCCCCCGGCCATCGTCTCGATCATCTGCTTGTCCGCCGTGGGCGCGTGGTCGAGCTTGAAGGAGAGCCCCGCCTGCCCGGCCACGTCGGTGAACGTGAATGCCGACGCGAGCAACAGCAGCAACATTACTTTTTCAGGATAGCTTCGAGCGGCCCCAACGGCAGCGCTTCCACGGTGCGCCCGCCGAAACCCTTCACCGTGCGCGCCTGCGTGAGCGAGTCGTAGATCGCCTCTTCGGTGGCCTCGATCACCGCCTGAAACAGCGGGGACAACGCATCCACCGCAAGCGTAGGCGGCGCGCGATGCGTGGTGAACGCAATCGCATAGTCGCCCGATCCGTGCGACGCCGTGGAGCCGGTCCGCGCGAGGCCCCACACCGTGCGCGCGGCCATCCGCATCAGTTGGCGGTGATCGGCGGGCGCATCCGTCGCCACCACCATGAGGATCGATCGATCAGCCGACGCCGGCTCGCTGCGCCGCACGCGATGGCCGCACACGGTCAACTCGCCGCCGAAGTTCGATTGCACCAGCACACCCACCGTATAGCCCGCCGCCGTGCGCCGCGACGCCGTGCCGATGCCGCCCTTGTAGCCAAAGGCAATCGCGCCCGTACCCGCGCCCGCCGCGCCCATCTCCACCGCCCCGCCCCGAGCCGTACGAATCGCCGCGGCCACGTCGGCGCTCGTGATGGCCCGCGCGCGAATGTCGTTCAACTGCCCGTCGTTGGTTTCGCCCACCAGCGGATTGAGCGACCGCACATCTTCGTTGTCTGGCAGCGCGAGCATGTAGTCGAGCACTCCGTCCGCCACGCGAGGCACAGCCAGCGTAGACGTAGGCATCACAGGTGACTCGATCTCGCCTAACTCATTCACCTGCGTGGACCCCGCCAGCTTTCCGAATCCGTTCGCCGTGAACACCGCCCCGCGCACTTTCTCGCGAAACAGGTTGCCGCCATGCGGAAGGATCGCCGTCACGCCCGTGCGAATCCCTTCGCCCCGCACAATCGTTGCGTGGCCCACCCGCACTCCCGCCACATCCGTGATCGCGTTCAGGCCGCCGGTGGGCATCGATCCGGGCGTGCAACCCAAAGCACGAATCCGCGGCGGTGGCTCCTGCGCCGTTGCCAGCGCCGACGCGCATAAGAACGTTAAGAAGCGGCCCCTTGCGTTTGGCACTGAGGCTCATCATACTGCTTCGATGCTGTGCCGATCACGCGCCCTCCTCTTCGGCCCCGCCTGTGCCGCGCTGGCCGCCGCCGCACCGCCCAATGGCGCTTTCCTGAACGACGCGCTCGCCAAGGCCCGCCGCCACCTCGCCGGGCTCCCCGATTTCGTCTGCACCCAAACCGTGGAGCGGTCAGAGCGCGGCCCGAAGGAATCGGCCTTCCGGCTCCGTGACCGGTTGCATCTCGAAGTGACTTCCGTGAACGGGCAGGAGCGTTTCGCGCGGGCGGACCGGCCGGGCGCCGAAGATCGCGAACTGCGCTTCCTCGTCACGCGCGGCGTCACCACGACGGGCGGCTTCTCCGCGTTTCTCCGCCAGATCACCAAGGCCGGCGCGGCCGAGTTCCGCTTTGCCGCCGAAGCCACGCTCGATAACCGCCGCGCACGCCACTACCTGTTCGAGGTGCCTGAGGAGCGCAGCGCCTACGTCATCTCCGTGCCGCCGCATGAAGGCCGCGTGCCATTTCACGGCGCGCTCTATCTCGATGCGGAAACGGCCGAGGTGCTGCGCCTCGAAGTGACGGCCGATG
>Ga0194119_10005501_pt1 | contig 18885 bp, 9 predicted proteins | sample TA2MahC100mmetaG_FD_148620 | JGI IMG/M metagenome (GOLD analysis project Ga0194119, IMG submission 148620) | Freshwater microbial communities from Lake Tanganyika, Tanzania - TA2015018 Mahale Deep Cast 100m | ecosystem: Environmental > Aquatic > Freshwater > Lake | place: Tanzania: Lake...
CGGACAAGGTGGAGACCCTCTACACCGGCTGGGGCACCTTCGATACCCACGCGGTCATCAACAATCTCCGCTGGGGTCCGGATGGTTGGATCTACGGCGCGGTCGGCTACACCCGGGGTTGGGTGAAGTCCGGGGACGGATCGAAGGACTTCGGTGACATCGCGGCCGGCATCTACCGGTTCCGTCCGGACGGCTCCATGCTGGAGCAGATCGCCGCGGGTGGCTGCAACACCTGGGGCTGCGAGGTGGCGCCCGATGGCGAGATCCTCTTCACCACCGCGACCTGCGGCGAGCCCATCTGCCATGTGGTCATTCCGGAAAAGGTTCTCGCGCGTGGACAGGTCGGAGGACTCAAGTCGTTCCTCAACATCATCGAGGAGAACAAGATCTACCCGGCGTTCGACGAGAGGCGTCAGCCCTATGTGCAGATCGACTGGGTGGGGGCCTGGACCGCCGCGGCCGGTGCGACGATCTACGACGGCGGGGCCTGGCCCGAGAAGTGGGCCCCCGAGGATCGCTACTCGTTCTTCATGGGCGAGGCGACGCGGCAGCTGTTCCACCACGAGTTCCTCGACCCCAAGGGCGCGACCTACCAGGGCCGCAAGGAGACGGGCCGCAAGGAGACGGAGTTCATGGCCAGCACCGACTACTGGTTCCGCCCGATCCACAGCCGCGTCGGTCCGGATGGTGCGTTGTACGTGGTCGACTTCTACAACCAGATCGCGGTCCACAACGACACCCGCGGACCGGCCCACGGGGCGCGCAATGCCGCGGCCCGACCTGATCGCGACCACCAGTTCACCCGCCTCTGGCGCATCCAGCACCGCGATGCCCGTCCGCTCCCGGCGTACTCGCTGCCGGCCGGGGATCCGGTCCAGATCGTCAGGATGCTGGCCCATCCCAACGGATGGGTCCGCTCCACGGCGAACCGACTGCTTCTTGAGACCCAGCCGAAGAAGGTCGGCAATCCGCTCGCCGACATGCTGAAGTCCAATCCGAGCCGCTTCGCCCGGATCCAGGCGCTCTACTCCCTCAACAACCTCCACGGGCTCAACGACGGCCTCCTGCTGGCTGCGCTGAAGGACAAGGACGGCTCCGTCCGCAAGAACGCCGCCCGCGTGGCGGTCGAGCAGCCCAAGATCGGCGCCGACGCCGTGAAGGCGATCCAGGCGCTGCTGGCGGATCCGGACGGCCGGGCTCGCCTGAATGCCCTCGTCGCCCTGGGTGGCCTGCCGCCGTCGCGGCAGAGCGCCGATGCGGTCGTGGCTGCCTGGCCGGGTCTCAAGGACCCGTGGCTGGAGTCGGCCGCGGTCGGTGCCGCCGCCGCGGATCCGCTGCTGTTCCTGCAGGCCGCGTTCGAGTCGAGGGATCCGGCGTTTGTCGCCGGCTACGTGCCGCACCTGGCCCGTCTTGCGGCCCAGCAGACGGACGGCGACAGGGCGTCCCGCTTTGTCGCTCTGGTCGCGGGCGCTCCTTCTGGCGCCGATGCCCTCAAGCCGATCGCGCTCGCCAGCTTCGCCGCCAACCTGAAATCGGGGGCCAAGCCCGCCGCCGGGGCCCCGCTTCTGGCCGGACTGAAGACCCTCCTGGCCTCGGAGCGCACCGCGGGATCCGCGCTTCCGCTGGTTGCCCGATGGGATGCCAACAGCGAACTGGCCGCCTCGGTGAAGCCGGCGGTTGTTCGGGCGGAAAAGCAGCTCGCCGACGCCTCGCTCAGCGACGAGGCCCGGGGTCAGATCGCGGTGAACCTGATCGGGGTCCGCGCGGTCGATCCGTCCATCGTACCCTCGGTCGTGGCCCTGCTGGGAGGGAACACCGGAAGCGCCCTCCAGAAGCGACTTGTCGACGCGCTCGGCTCCCAGCCCGACACCGCCCTGGCTCTTGTGAAGGCTTTCCACAAGCTGTCTCCCGAGCTCGTTGAACCGGCGTTCGGACAGGTCGTGAAGCGTGCCGATGCCACCGCGGCATTCCTCGACCTCATCGCCGCGAAGCAGGTGGACCTGCTCCAGCTTGGGCCGGCCCGCCAGCATCGGCTTCGCACCCATCCCGATGCCGCCGTCGCCAAGCGGGCCACCGCGGTGATCGAGGAGCTGAAGGGTCCCGAGGCCAAGCAGAAGGAAGCCCTCATCGCCCAGCTGACCCCGGAAATCCACAAGGCCGGCAACATCGAGAACGGCAGGAAGGTCTACATCGCCAACTGCGCCGGCTGCCATGTCTTCAAGACCGAGGGTCGTAATCTCGCCCCGAACCTGACCGGGATGGGCGCCCATGGACCCGAGGAACTTCTGGTCCACATCATCGACCCCAACCGACTCGTGGAGCCCAACTTCGTGTCGACGCTCATCGAGAACCGTGACGACCAGGCCTACGACGGGATCGTCGACCGCGAGAACGCCCAGGAGGTGGTCCTTCGCAATGCCACGGGCGACTACACGCTCAGGAAGGCCGACATCAAATCGCGCTCGAGTTCGGGTCGGTCCCTGATGCCGGAGGGCTTCGAGCAGCTGGGGGCCGAGGGCCTGCGGGATCTCCTGGCCTATCTGTGTGCCGACGAGAACCGGTTCCGAATGATCGATCTCACCAGTGCCTTCACGGCCAACAGTGGCCGCGGTCTCTACAACGAACCCGAGGTGATCGATGAGACGGTCACGTTCCGGAGCTACGGCCTGAAGCGGGTCGATGATGTCCCCTTCACGGTCGTCAGCCCGACCAAGGCCGTGGCCAACGTGGTGGTGCTGCGCGGTGGTGCGCCCAATGCGTGGTCTCGGAAGAACCTGCCCAAGCGGGTCGAGGCCAAGGTGGGGGTGGCGGCCAGTCGACTGCACTTCCTTGGCGGCGTTGCGGGCTGGGGATACCCCGCCGTCGGCGACGACCATCTGCCCGTGCTCAAGGTCACCCTCCACTTCGCCGGAGGGGCCAACGAGGAGCTCCTGTTCCGGAACGGACAGGAGATTGCGGACTACATCGGTCAGTTCGACGTGCCAAAGTCGAAAGGACTGCCCCAGTGGACCCGGCGCGGACAGATCCGGTGGCACAGCGCGGAGGTGCAGGGGACGAACGTGATCGACCGGATCACGCTTCAGAGCTTCGGTAATGAGGTGGCTCCCACCCTCTTCGCCATCACCGCCGAGAACGGGCCGCGGTCGGCGACCCCTGCCAAGGGGGCCGCAGCCCACAAGACCGGTGCCGACGCCGCGGAAGTCCTGTCGAAGGCCGCTCCCGGCAGCCTCCGTATCCTTGTCGTGGGCGGCGGCAGCAGCCATGACTTCCAGCGTTGGTTTAACCTCGAGGATCTCGAGGTTCTTCGGAAGCTGCCCAAGTCCGTCGTGGTCTACACCGAGAACACGGCCGACATCGCCGATGCCGCACCACACTGCGACGTGATCTACCTTGCGAACAACAAGCCGATCGGCCGACCGGAGTCGCGACAGGCGATCTTCGATCACGTGAAGACGGGGAAGGGGCTCCTGCTGGTCCACCCGGCGCTGTGGTACAACTGGGCGGATTGGCCCGAGTACAACCGCCAGCTGGTCGGTGGCGGTTCGAGGAGCCACGACCGCTACGGAGAGTTCGAGGTGACGGTCCTGTCGGACGTCCAGTCCCCGGTCTCCGCCGGCCTGCCGGCCTCGTTCAGGATCACCGACGAGCTCTACCACGACGTCCGGGATGACCAGGGCATCGCCCGCAAGGTGCTGGCCACGGGCAAGTCGCCGGACGACGGACGCGTGTTTCCGGTGGCCTGGGTGAGCCAGATGGGGAGGGGACGTCTGGCCTGCATCACCTTGGGCCATGACGGACAGGCCCACAGTCATCCGGCCTATCAGCGCCTGCTCCAGCAGGCCACAACCTGGGTGGCGGATCGCGAGGAGTCCAAGTAGGTCGAAAGGCAGGAAGGGAGTCGACGTAGGCCGGGGTCAACGACCTGCGGCCTGCTCGGCCAGGATCCAGGCCGCCGCCGCGGGAAGATCGTCGACCACGACCGTCTGCCCGAGGTGGGCGGCCTGTTTGCGTTCCGTTTCCGCGCCGTAGCCGGTCCGGACCAGCAGGCTCCGCAGGCAGCCGGCGTTGCGGCCCGCCTCCACGTCGGCCCACTTGTCGCCGATCATGAAGCTCCGGGACAGGTCGATCCCGAACTCGTCGCGGGCATCGAAGAGGAAGGCCGGCGAGGGCTTGCGGCCGCGGCTGGGTTCCTCCGGGGATTCCGGGGCGAAATAGATCCGGTCGAACACCACCCCCGTCGGCTCGAGCAGCCCCAGCATGCGGGCATGGATCGCCTCGAGGTCGGACAGCGTGTAGTAGCCGCGGCCGATCCCCGACTGGTTGGTCACGATGACCAGACGGAAGCCGGCATCCTGAAGCTGTCGCAGCGCCCGTTCCGCGCCCGGGATGAACTCGAACTGCTCGGGCTTGGAGAGGTAGTGGCGGTCGACGTTGATGGTGCCGTCCCGGTCGAGGAAGACCGCGCGGGGTGCCGCGACCCGGCTCATGCGGACCCCTCCAGCCATTGGAGCATCTCGTCGGAGGTCACCGTGGCGGTGCCGATCTTGCCGACCACGATTCCGGCGGCGTGGTTCGAGAAAAGGGCCGCCTCGATCGGCGACGCCCCGGCCGCGATGGCCAGGGTGAAGCTGGCAATCACGGTGTCGCCGGCACCCGAGACGTCGAACACCTCCTGGGCGACTGTCGGAATGTGGAACGGTGCCTTGCCCCGTTGGCAGAGCATCATCCCCAGCTCCCCGAGCGTGATCAGCAGCAGGGCCGGCTGCAGGTCCTTGAGCAGTTTTTCCACGACCTGCAGCAGAGGGCCATCCTTCAGCGGTTGAGGGTTCCGGACCGAGTCCGCGATGCCGGCCAGCTCGAACGCCTCCTTGCGGTTGGGGGTCAACAGAGAGAGCCCACGGAGATCCAAGGCGTGGGACGGTTTGGGATCGAGGCTCAACCAGCGACCCCGGGCACGGCAGCGTTCCCGGACCGCGTCCAGCAGCGGCTGGGTCACAACACCCTTGGCGTAGTCGCCGATGCTGACGGCATCGACCCGGTCGAGAATCCGGTCGAACCTGCCGAGCAGGCGCTGCAGGTTGCCGGCGGTGATGTCACCACGGGTCTCCCGATCCAGTCGCGTCACCTGCTGCTTGTGTGCGACGATCCGGGTCTTGGTCGCCGTGTGGTGTCCTTTGACACCCAGGAGCCCGCTGCATCCGACCCGCTGGTCCTTCAGCAGTCGCTTCAGCTGGGCCGCATTCGCATCCTGTCCAACCACCCCGAACAGTTCGGCCTGCCCCCCGAGCGACGTGAGGTTGCGGGCGACATTGGCGGCGCCTCCCGGCATGAAGCTTTCCCGGTCGAATTCCACGACAGGCACCGGGGCCTCCGGGGAGATGCGGCTGACCCGACCCCAGATGAACTGGTCGAGCATCACGTCGCCGATCACCAACACCCGGGTGCGGGTGATCTGGTCGAGCAGTTCCCGAAGCCGGGGCGGAGTCATGGAGGTCATGTCATCGATCTCAGAATCATGAACAGGCTGACAAAGCGGTGCACACCGCCTCAATCACCGAGTTGGCCGAGTTGCCTGGAGTGTCGGGGTGGAGCGACGGATGGCCCGGCCCGTGCCTTCCAGTGCACCGCCGCCGGATCCCGTCATGGGATCCGCGCACGCCAGAATCCTCGGGGCAGTCCCGTGTCGGGTCCGAGGCTCGTCGGGACGGCGACCGGTGTGCTGGGACCGGCCCCGACCACCGTGGCGACCTCGAACCAGGTCACGAGGTCGAGGCTGAACTCCACGCTGATGGGGGAGTCGACGGGTCCCGTCGCCCGCACGGTGACCTTTCCTCCGGGCCCCGGGCCGGAGATGGTGAGTCCGGGCCCCACGGGTCCAGGAGTGTCCTCCTGGAACCTCCAGAATCCGCCCGAGCCTCCCGAAGTGGAGCCCGGCTGGACGACAATTGGAACCGGCTGCTGGGGTCCCTGGCCTGTGGCCTGGCCCACGGGCGTCCAGGTCTTGAGGTCCGGACTGAACTGGAGGGTGCCGCGCATCTCTGCCGGCGCACGGAGATCCAGTCGATAGGAGCCATCCGGTCGCGGCCCCTCGATCGTGAGCGTGGCCGTGGTCGTGGTGCGGGCCACAACGAAACTCTGGATTGCGTCGGCCGGCAGCCAGAGATCCGATCCCCCCTGAAGCGCCTTGACCTCGATCCGTCCGACACCGGTCGGCGTGAGCAGGTTCCCCGAGAGAACGGCAGGGCCTGAGACGACCTGGAACGTCACCGGGAGACCGGTGGTTGCCATGGCGACGAGCTGGACCGGGGGATCGTCGAGGAGGCGGTCCGGGATGGGTTGGAACGTGACTCCCTGGACTCCCCGCCCGACCTCGAGGCTCTGCTCGCTGGCCGCTGCGGCAAAGGACTCATTCCCATCCTGCTCGGCCCGCAGGACGACGAGGCCCACTCCGGTGGTCCTGAGGACGGATCCCTGCAGCAGGGCCGGGCCGGACAGGACCCGGATCCGGACTGGCAGCCCGCTCGAGGAGGTCGCGCCCACGGTTCCGCTCTCGGGGTAGCGCAGTGGGGCGATGTCATCCCAGTCGATCGCCTGGGGCGCGAGGAACAGGAATCGCACGGAATCGCCCTCTAGGAATTCAACATGGTCCGGGGAATCCGCCGCGACCCGTAGTTCGAGGGCGGCCGAGACGAGGAACGGCGCGGTGTAGGTGGGACTGGTGGGCACGGGTTCCGATCCGTCGGTGGTGTAGTGGAGAATCCATCCCGGACGGGCTGACTTCAGGCTCACGAGGACAGGCTTCGAAACCCGGACGATGCTGCTGGCGAGGTTGCCCTCCACGAAGACCTGGATCAGAGGCAGGAATGAGATGCTGGCGTCTGCGCTGACCGCCTTCCCGAAGGCATTGGAGACCTCGACGCGGTAGGTGCCGGCATCCGCCTCGAGGAGGAACGGGATCTCGAAGATGGTGGTCGTCGCCCCGGGGACCGGCTGCCCGTCCTTGAACCACTGGTATTGGAGCGGGGCTGTGCCGCCGGCTGCGACGGAGAGTGCGATGGAGTCCCCCTCGAGTCCTGCCGCCGACTGGGGTTGGGTCACGAGGAAGGGCGGGTCGTCGGAAGCCCGAACCACCCGGCCCCCTCCGGACGTGGGGTTGGCTGCGTCCGCCAGGATCCCCAGCGACAGCAGCACCAGCGAGATGATCGCAAGAAACAGGGATCGGCCCCCTGTGGAAAGATTCATACCCATCCTGCACCTCCTGGAGTACCGTAGACCGTCCCGGTCGCCCTTTCGAGGAATCTCTTCGATCCGATGGGGATTCCCCGGGGTGTTCGGATGCCGGGACAATCCGCGCCGGCATCCACTCGTGGCTTGCCACATCGACCTCGACCGGTAGCCTGACCCCTCCTTCCGGCGCGAGTCGCAGGAAGCCACTCCACTACACGCCATGGCTGTCAACGCTAACGAGCTCCGAAAGGGCACCGCGATCCTCTACAACAACGACGTCTGCGTCGTGCTGGAGGTCACCCACCGCACCCCCGGCAACCTCCGGGCCTTCGTGCAGGGCATCCTCCGCAGCGTTCGAACCGGCAAATCCATGGACGTCCGCTTCAGCTCCGCGGAGAAGATCGAGACCGTGCCGCTGATGACCACCAAGATGGAATTCAGCTACAAGTCCGGGGACGACTACGTGTTCGTCGACCCCGAGACGTACGAGGAGGTCACCCTCACCCCTGAGTTCGTCGGCGACACCAAGAACTTCCTGATCGAGAACGGCGCGGTGACGATGACCTTCGTCGAGGAGAAGCCGGTGCAGATCGAGCTCCCCCCGAGCGTGGTGCTCACGGTTGCCGATGCCCCCGAGGGCATCAAGGGCGACTCCGCCAACAACGTCCAGAAGACCGTCACCCTGGAGACCGGCATCACGATCAACGCCCCGCTCTTCATCAAGACCGGCGAGAAGATCAAGATCGACACCCGTACCGGAAAGTACATGGAGCGCGCCTGATCGGGCCCGCTCCTGGGGCGGTCACCCAGGGTTGAAAACGAAAGAACCCCGGCTGGGATCCCAGCCGGGGTTCTGCGTTCCAGGGGGCCTGGTTCAGGCGTTGTAGGTGCTGGAGCTCACGCGTCCGCCGGACCCGGTCCAGTTGGTGTGGAAGAACTGGCCACGGGGCTGGTCCACGCGCTCGTAGGTGTGGGCCCCGAAGTAGTCCCGCTGGGCCTGGAGCAGGTTGGCCGGCAGGCGGGGGTTGCGGTAGCTGTCGAAGAACGCCAGCGCCGTGCTGAAGGCCGGGACCGGGATGCCCTTCTTCACCGCCAGGGAGACCACGTTGCGCCAGCCTTTCTGGCAACGCTTGATCTCGCCCCGGAAGTAGTCGTCGAGGAGCAGGTTGGTGAGCTTCGGATTCTTGTCATAGGCCTCCTTGATCTTGCCGAGGAAGCGCGACCGGATGATGCAGCCGCCGCGCCACATCAGGGCGATCCCGCCGTAGTTCAGGCTCCAGCCATTCTCCTGGGCCGCGGCCCGCAGGAGCATGTAGCCCTGCGCGTAGCTCACGATCTTGGAGGCGTAGAGTGCGTTCATGATGTCGGCGATCAGCGCCTTCTTCTTCTCCGCGTCCTTGGCCTGGGAGAGGATCGGACGAGGCCCCTTGAGGCGTCGGGCCGCCTTGACCCGCTCCTCCTTCATGGCGCTGACACACCGGGCGAAGACCGCCTCGGCGATCAGCGTCACGGGCTGGGCCAGGTTGGCGGAGTCGATGACGGTCCACTTGCCCGTCCCCTTCTGCCCGGCGGCGTCCAGGATCTTGTCCACCAGCGGCTGACCGTCCTCGTCCTTCTTGGCCAGGATGTGTCCGGTGATCTCGATCAGGAAGCTGTCCAGTTCGCCCGTGTTCCAGGTGTTGAAGACCGTCGCCATCTCATCGGCCCCCATGCCCAGCCCGTCGCGCATCAGGCTGTAGGCCTCGCCGATGAGCTGCATGTCGCCGTACTCGATCCCGTTGTGGACCATCTTGACGTAGTGTCCCGCCCCGCCGTCGCCGACCCAGTCACAACAGGGGACGCCGTTCTCCACCTTGGCGGAGATGCCCTGGAAGATGTCCTTGATGTGGGGCCACGCCGCACGGCTGCCACCGGGCATCATGCTGGGGCCATGACGGGCCCCCTCCTCGCCCCCCGAGACCCCGGAGCCCACGTAGAGGAGGCCCTTGGACTCGAGGAGCTTCGCCCGGCGGTTGGTGTCCCCGTACAGGGAGTTCCCGCCGTCGATGACGATGTCGCCCGGCTCGAGATGGGGCAGCAGCTGCTCGATGAACTCGTCGACCGGCGCGCCGGCCTTGACCATGAGCATCACCCGCCGGGGGCGCTTGAGCATCGAGACCATCTCCGGGATCGAGTGGGCCCCGAGAATCCGGGTGCCCTTGGCCTCGTTCGCCAGGAAGTCGTCCACCTTGGAGGTGGTGCGGTTGTACGCCACCACGGTGAACCCGTGGTCGTTCATGTTGAGGATCAGATTCTGGCCCATCACAGCCAGACCGATGACGGCGATGTCGCCCGTGGGAGTGCTCATGGAGGGAATGCGTCCCGGGTCACCCGGAACACCGGTTCAGGCTACCGGCCGGACAACTGCAGCGGCGAGCGGGAATTTGGGGCCCCCTGGCCCTCGGAAACCTTCGTCGGCGGGCGAACCTTCCACGCCAGTCCAGCAGCCCCTGGATCACAACGCCAAAAGCCCGACGGAGGCGCTTCCAGCGTGTCTCCGTCGGGCTTTGTGTTGGACGATATCGTCGAATCCGGATGCGGTCCCGGGCAGGTGCGGTCGTGAGACTGGACCCGGCTTGGGTCCCCTCTATTCCGCCCGCACCCTGAAGAAGGTCTGATGTTCAGTGAGGGGCAGGCCGGTCACCATCTGGGGGGCTCCCGTTCCGGTCACCGTTCCGCCCACCGGGCGCCAGAAGGCGTCCGGTCCGAGTGAGGGTGTCGACTCCAGCTGGTAGGTTCGGTCGACCTCCGTATCAAACCGGACCGTGACGGTCCCGGCCTCGACCCGCACCTCCGTCAGGAGGGGTTGAGACGAGGGCACGGCGAGCATCGAATACGGCCCCAACCAGTCCAGGGGAACCGCCGGAAGATCGTTGGGCGGCAGCTCGGGAAGGACCTTGAGGTACTCGATGAGGGCCATCTTCTCATCATGGCTCAGAAGCCGGCCAATGACGCCGGGACCCTTCGTGCTGTTGAATTCGTGTCCCCAATTCGCATTGCCGGTCTGGATCGTGTCCATCTCGAATCCCATGTCGTTGGATTTCGGGCCGAGGCCGAGATAGACCGGGTCATAGTCGCTGAGGCCCACCCAGAACTTCTTCGCCCGCTGGTTCACCGGGCTGAGCAGGTCATAGATGTTCTTCACGGAGCCGTTGTGGAGGTAGGGAGCCGTGGCCCAGATCCCGTCCAGGGGCACAGCCTTGTACTTCATGTTGAAGGCCACGGCATTGGGCCGGTCGAACCCGTCATAGAATCCCCGTTGCTCGGGAGTGAAACCCACCGTGTCGTAGTACCAGTTCTTGGTGTTCTCTGTGACGGTTCGCAGTCCCTCCGTGAGGCTCACTTTTTCGGACGGGACACCCAGAAGCTTGGAGGGATCGTACTGGGCCTGGCTGGAATTGATGACGCGCTGGGGGTCGGTTCCGATCGTGTCGGCATCCATCATCGTGACTGCCAGTTTGGCCATCGCGTCCCCCGGCGGGAGAACCGGCCTCGGGGCATGGCACGAGGCGCAGTTCTCAGCGAAGAGCGACCGTCCCTGCTTGGCGCGATTCATGTCCACCTCGCCGAGGATGTGTCGGGGCCAACGGGGAGCCTGGAGGGATTGGAGCTGGGTCTCGATCTTCTCGAGGTTCTCGAAGTGGACCGAGGTCGCCCATTTTCCGGGGGCCGGGTTCGGGGAGCCATCGGCCGTGAGGAATTCGGTCAGGGCTCCGACCCCCAGGGCCTCGCCGGTGTTGCGGGACATGGGTTGTGCCACGGAGCCGTCGTACTGGACCCAGTCGAACTTCCAGATGTCCCAGAGCTGGGGGAAATTGACCGGGGCATTGGCGACGTGGAGGTTTTTGGGTTCCTGGAGGCGGGTGCCGAAAACGCGATTCCCGATCCGCCCAATGGCATCCGTTCGGCCGTACCCTTCACGGGTGGGGTAGATTCCAAGAGTGGTGCTGTAGAAGCCCTCCCACTCGAACGGTTTCACGAACGCAGCGACTTCCTGGCGCAACCTCCTGTCCGATTCCATGCTGTAGGATTTCCTGAGAACACGCTTCGAAAAACGGCTCCACCGGAATCCCAAGGACAATGGTTGTGCGGAAACATTCGCGGCGATCAGGCTTTTGTAGGCGGACTCGATGAAGCTGACCATGTCAGCCATGCTCTGATTTCCGTCGATACGGAGGTGGTTTCCCTGATATCGGATCTCTCCTGTGTGGCATGCGGAACAGGTGGTTCCGACGGTTCCCCGGACCGGGGAATCGTCCGGGGCCACAGCGAGGCCGATCGGCAACCCCCAGGGGTTCAAGGCGCTCTTTGGAGAGGGAAGGAGCCCGAATCGGGACAGATACTCCGCATTCGAAAGCAACGGCTGTTGGGAGAAGGGATTCAGCAGGTCCAAGAAGTCTGTTGGAGGCTGCTCCAGCGCCATGAACCACTCGACCGGCATCAGGACGGTCCCCTGGGACGTGTAGTGATAGAACTCCCGCTGTTCCGGCGTCCAACCCTGCTCCGCCCAGGTGACAATCGGAGAAGCACCGGCAGATTTTCGAGCAGTGGTTTTTGTGGGTGCCGGGTTCGAGACCGGCCCGGACCGTTTTGGACCCGAGGTGCCACTGGCCGCCGACGGAGCGGTAGGGCCTGGTCTCTGGGCGAGGGTTTCGATTGCGGTCCACAGGAAGGCAAGGCTAGCTAGGAGCAGGGCTAGGGTTTTCCGGATCATCATCATAAAGCTCTACTGGTTTCGTTTTTGGATTGGCTTTGAAAAGCTTTGAGGCGAGATAACCGTCCCTAGGCTTAGGGATTTTCTGGCACTAAACGATAAAAGCGGGCTGTCTCCGGCGTGCTGGAATCGAAGAACTCCATGTCGCCGCCTTCGATGGTTCCCGAAGCGATCGCCTCCCATTTAACGAGGTCCAACGAAGCCTGGAGAACGATACGCAGGTCGGTGGGTCCCTTGAGCCTCAGTCGGAATCCTTCAGACGAGGCGCTCAAGGCTGTCAGCTGAAGATCGGGAGTACCGGGTTCGGACAAGGTTCCGAAGACCTCAAGCTGGTAATCTGTAACCTGCCCTGAATTGCCTGCGACTGTGTCCTGGATACGGAGCTTCCAATCACCACGGGCTGACTCGCCCCAACAAAAAACCGAGGTGAAACGGTGTTCGATGTTCGGGTTCGTGTCGGGGTGAGGGACAAACAAATGACTCACCGTGCCGGCAGGTGATATCAGATCAACAGCCAGTTCACCCCGCGATTGGTGGGTTGCAACCAACTTAAGCGTCACTTGCTCAACCCGAAGATCGTCTGACACCGGAAGGAAGGTCTCAAAAACCCCCAGATCCGGAAGGATCTCAGAGGAACCCGATTTTTTACCGACTCTGGTGCTTTGACGTTTGCCAAGATTCTTCCAGCTTCGGCTAAGTTCCACTGCGGCCGCAGCGTCGATTCTGCCGGCGCCGAAATCATGATTGAACCGGATCTTCGCCTTGTTGGTCCCCCAACCTGGGTTCCCGGGCTGGGTCAGCGCCGCAGAGCGGATCAATATCTCCTGGACATCACGCCAGCCCAGCCTCGGGTTAACCTGAAGCATCAGCGCTATGACCCCTGAAACAAGGGGTGCCGCGGAGGAGGTGCCATTGAAAGTGCTCGTGTAATCGATATCCGGAATATCAGAAGCCACGTCTGACCGGTTATACCCACGCTCACCGATCAGATCCGTTGTGAATGAGCCAGGCGATCGGGCCATGTCATTGCCCGAGGGGGCGGAAACCAGCAGACATGCGCCTGGTTCGCTGTAATCCGCACGGTTGCCAAGATCGTTTAAGGCACCCACGGCTATTGTCGCTGGATGATTCGCATACCCGTCGTTGTTGGCATTGTCGTTTTCGTTGCCGCCATTGCCGGCGGCCCAGACGAAGATGGTTCCGAGACCGTTGCGGCCTTTGGACAGTGCCGATTCGAACGCCGCGACTGTCAAGGGACCGGGAGCGCTGATGGTTTTGCCATCGTCTTCGCCGCCCCACGAATTGTTGCTGATATGGACCAAGTCCAATCGATGGGTCATGGCCTTGGCCTCCTGATCGTCCCCCGTATTGCCGCCGATTAAGCGAATCGGAACCATGCGCGCGGCATAGGCGGAACCTGTGATTCCGGTGGCGTTGTTGCCTGAGGCCGCAGCCACACCGGCGACCGCAGTGCCGTGGGAATCGGCATTCGGTAGGCCTTTTTCATTAGCGCCAGCCGCTCCCTCTGGCTCCGGATCGGAGTCTTGGTCGCGATAATCATAGCCAGCCTGCGGAATAATCCGATCCTTGAGGTCGGGATGACCGCTTTCAACTCCATCGTCCACGATGGACATGACGATATTCTCTCCGTGAAACCCGGAATTCCAGACGGTGAGCACATTTGCGTCCGCACCAGGGGTTCCCCCGGATTGGCCGCTGTTTTTGAGGGTCCACTGCTGGGAAAAAAGCGGGTCGTTGGGCACCGCTCTTGGCTTGTGTTTGCGTGCTAGGATGACCTCAGCCCAAAGAATGTCAGGGTGTCGTCGAAGGCGTTCAGCCAAGAGCAGTCCGGAGGATTCCGTTGCGTGGAACACAGCGAAGCGTCCATCGAAGTCCATCGACTCTGCTGAAAGGGCCCGGACATGCGACGTCACCATACCGAGATTGGTGCCTGGCCTTACCTCCGCCGAGACACGCCGGGTGAGGATGCGTCGGTTGGCAGTGGTCCGCGGTTCGTCCGTAGGATAGACGACGGCCTCTAACCGGGTTCCACGCGATTTCAAAAATTTGTCGTCCCCCGCCTGGCCTAAAGAAACCACCTGATCCAGCTTAGGGCCAAGAAGGCGAACTTCCTTGGTCTCTATCGCGTAATTCCGCTCAACACCGCCGTCTACAAGTCGAAGAGGTTGAGCGAATAGCATCGGTGCCAAAATGAAGCAACCGATTGAAAAGCGAATGGTTCTCTGCATGGCAAAGACTATAACCCCGGAACTTAAATCCAATTGAAATAGAGTGTGTTTTTTTGAAAGACGGGATGAGTTGATGGAAAGGTCATCTGCGAGGTTGGTTTTGAATGTGTCGAATCACGGTCTTGCCCAAGCCGGAGGATAGGCTCGGGTGACCGTGCACTAGTGTCCAGTTAAGAAACCCTGAAAGCATGGGATGTTTTGATTTTGTTGGTGGTTGAGGTGGTCCTGGGTTTTAGAAAACAGCGGTTCTATTAGGGTTTCCTCAAATGCGGCCACACTGAGGATTTGCAGCATTTCGAAGAGGCTGAGTTCGATGCGGAGTTCTTTCTTGGCCAGCGCGACCAGGAGGTAACTGCAGATCGCTGTCCAGATCTGGCAGCGGATGGTGTTTTCAGAACGCCCATAGAACGGTCGGACGCGCAGGTGCTGCTTCATCCGTTTGAAGAACAGCTCAACCTGCCAGCGTCGGCGATAGAGGTGAGCGACTTGCTCGGGCGGCAGTTCAAAGTGATTGGTCAAGAAGACGAAGGAGCGCTGTTCCACCGGATCTCGGTAGCGAACACGACGCAGGGGTGCCGGGTACACCTTGCGAGACAATGTGCGACAAAGGCGAAACGTCTGGTCACAGCGCAGACCGGAGATTTTATTGGCGGGGCGGGAGGCAAGGACACGCAGGCGTACATGACACTTGTTGCGGACAACGAAAAAGGCCCCGGCCCTGTGCCATCGGATCGGCCTGGTAAAATCCAAGTATCCACGGTCCATGGCATAGAAGGCATTGGGTTGCACCGGAACTTGGTCCATCACTTTTTGCTCAGGAAATAAGGCCTCAGTGATCGCCGCCCAGAGGGGAAGGTTCCCATTCAGGCCCAGGAGGAGGTGCAATTTGAGGGCGCTGGCCTTGGAACGGGGATAGTACGCCCAAGGAACGAGCTTGAGGCTCAATTCGATGATCGAGGAATCCAAAGCGTAGACCAGTTCACGCATGCCCTCGGTTTGGAGCTCCTCCCTGTAAAGGCGGGAAGCCTTGCGCATAAGGAGTTCGGCCACCCCTGCAAAGACCCGCCAATCCCGATGCTCGTTGGCATAGGCAAGGTTCGTGCGGGTAATACTTCCACGGAACCCCAAGCGGTACTGCAACTGGGGGCGGGCAGTCAGACAAGTCACCACATCTCGCAAGCTCTCCCGGCCGGTCAGTTGGCCGAAACAAATGGCCAGGAAGTGGTCGTAGGCCGAGAAGGACCGGGACGAACGTGGCCTTTGGAAGACGTCGACACAGCGGGCGAATTCAGAGGGAAAGATACGCGCTGTGATCTGCGCGAAAACCGTTGGAGTCGCGGGCATCGCTCCAAAATCGAGCAGCGCCTCTCCAAATCGATAACAAACCCAAACACAATCTCGATCAATGGTGACAGGCCTTTACACGCACTTCATCTCTTCCTAACTGGACACTAGTGGGTGACCGTACGGGTCTGCGGGAACAGATTTTCGTGGTGGAAAATCGCAAACGACTTCCGCTGGGTGACCTCGATCGACAACGATTCTTCATGGCGACGTTCCGCAAGGCGCGTCGTCCTTTCCAAGCGGTCTGTCACTGAAATCTGAAATCCATATGAAACGAACATCCACATTCCCGGGCCGGACCCTGTCCTCCTGGTTCCTGGGAATCACGCTCCTCGCGTTGCTCACCTCCGCCAGGGCGGCATCGATCGGCATCAACTTCGCCGATGACTGGGGCAGCGGCAGCCCTGCCGACGGGGGTGCCGAAGTCACCGAGGACGCCTACGGGATCCCAGCCGCCCGCTGGTTCAACATGCCCCGGATCCCGGGGTCATCCTCCGGCACCGGAGTGTCCTCCAACGCGGTGATGAACCTTCCCGAGGGCGGCAGCCTTCGGGTCGAGTGGTCCTGCATCAACACCTACAGTCTTTATGCCGACATCCCCACCGGACCTGGGGAGGACCAGGTCATCTATGGGTACCTCGACGACACCGGAACCGGCTATCGGGTGACCCTCTCGGGCTTCCGGAATTCCGTCTCCCAGCTTTCGGTCCGTCTGATTGCCTCGACCGATGCCGGTGACGGCTTCACCGATGCGGCGATCCGCTATGGCGGAGAAACCGCAAAGGTCCAGTACACCGACATCCAGACCCCTTCATTCGCCAGTGGGAGCTTCAGCCAGAGCAGTGCCTCGCCCGACATCGCCACGCTTGCGGGGAACAATTCGATCGTGATCGTGGGTGACCCCCGGAGCGGCGCTCTCCGTTCCACCCTCGCCGGAATCCTGATCGACTACACCCCCGGCGGCAGCAATCCGCCACTCATCGAGGAACAGCCAACGGCTCCGGTCGGCACGGTCTATGTGGGATCCCCGTTCCAGTTGTCCGCCCCGGCTTCCGGATCACCGACGCTCTCGTATCAGTGGCGACTCAATGGCGCCCCGATCTCTGGGGCCACCCACCCCAGTTATCAGAAGGTCTCGGCCGAGTTCGGTGACTCCGGCAGCTACGACGTCGTGGTCCGCAACACCTTTGGCAGCGTCACGAGCAGCATCGTCCAGGTGGCCATCACGGCGGTCGAACCGCCCGTCATCGTGGTTCCGCTGCCGGTCCAGCCCCAGTACTTCTACGCGGGATATCCGGTCACCCTGTCGGTGTCGGCCACCGGGGGGCAGCTCAGCTACACCTGGACGAAGAACGGTCAACGCATCCTGGGGGCCACCCAGTCGTCGCTTTCGATCCCATCCCTGTCGGCTCAGACCGCCGGCACCTATGCGGTGACGGTCCTCAATTCCAAGGGGTCGGTGTCCTCGTCGACTTCGGTGGTGCTGGTGGATCCGGGCGCCCCATACCCGACCGCGATTGCGGCGACGAAGCCCCTGGTCTACTTCCGCATGAGCGAGACCACCCCGTATGTGCAAACCACCGCGGTCAATCGGGGTTCGCTCGGATCGGCGGGCACGGGCCTGTATGTCGGCGGCTATACGCTGCTGGCCCCCGGGGCGCTGGCAGGAGGGACCGACACCAGCGTCAACCTGGCCGGTGGGCGGGTGGCGGTGACCTACTCGCCGGTGCTCAATCCGGCGGGTTCCTTCGCCGTCGAGTGCTGGGCCAAGCCCGTCGATGTCGCCTCGGGCAACCGGGTGCTGGTCCAGTCCATGATCAACGGCCAGTTTGCCGAGAACGCGAATGACCGGTCGGGCTGGGTGCTCCGCCAGAACGGCGCCAACCTCGAATTCCTCATCGGTGGCGACAACGGCGCTCCGTTCTACACGTCCACCGTGACGGCCCCCGGGGTGTTCACCGCGAATGCCTGGAAGCAGTGCGCCGTGATCTATGACAGCGCGTCCCTCACTGTCCGTCTCGTGGTGGATGGCGTCGAGGTGAAGACGGCCACCGTCGCGAGCCCCGTTCTTCCCAACACGGCGGCCCCTGTGCTCATCGGGGATCGCGGATACGGCGGGGGGACGTTCAAGGGGGCCATCGATGAGGTGGCGATCTATCCCGCCGGGTTGACGGTGGGTCAGCTGGCCGCCCACTACTCGGCGGGCACGAATCCCCAGACCTCGGCCAATTATCCGAACCTGGTGATCTCGGACGGGGCCGCCGAATACCTCCGTCTCAACGACCCGCCCACGCCTCCATCGGACAACGCCGCCGAGAACCGTGGCACCCTGGGTTCCGCCTGGACCGGCAGCTATTCGGGTGCGGGTTCCACGCTGGGCAATGCGCTGATCGCCAAGGGCACCCCCGGAGCCCGTCCCGCGGCCTTTCCGGGTCTCGGTACCGACAACACCGCCGTGGCGATGACCAACGGATGGGTTTCCACGGGTTCCGCCCCGCTGGGCAATCGGGTCACGGCCCTCGTGTGGATCAATCGCCAGGAGATCTCCACCACGGGCGACCTCAGCTGGCCGGCCTGGCTTGGGGGGGGTGGACTGCACCTCAACAACGGCAACGCGAGCAATCCGGAGGCGGAGCTTCGCTACCACTGGAACGGTGGCGAGTGGGGCTGGAGCTCGGGACTGTTCGTGCCGGCCAACACCTGGACCTTCGCGGCCTTTGTCGTGGAGCCCGACAAGGCGGTGATCTACATGTCCGACGGATCGGAGCTCAAGTCCGCCACCAATGCGGTCAACCATGCAGCCATGGTGGTGACCTCTGGCATGTCCTTCGGCGGGAACCAACCGGGTCGTGCCGATCGGAACTTCATCGGACAACTGGACGAGGTTGCGGTCTATGATCGAGCCCTCAGCGGTGACGAGATCGCCACGATCTTTGCAAGCACCTTCAAGACCGGACCGGTGCCTCCAAGCGCCCTGACCCTGACCCCCACGGGTGGGGAATACCTCCTCCAGTGGACCTCGGGTGTGCTTCAGTCGTCGGCCACGCTCACTGGGACGTACTCGGACGTCGCTGGTGCCGTGTCGCCGTTCCGGATGATCCCCTCCGATGCCCAGGGCTTCTACCGGTTGCGATCGAACTGATCCGTCATGCTGTCAACGACCGGCCGGCAGCCCTGCTGTCGGCCGGTCTTTTTTTGGTTTTCCGCGGATTTTCCGATGGGTGGGTCTCCACGACCTGGCGGGACTTGATGCCTCCGGGATCAGGAAGGATTGACCCGAGGCGCCGTCCCCAGGGTGCCACCGAACGTCCA
>Ga0194119_10005504_pt1 | contig 18880 bp, 15 predicted proteins | sample TA2MahC100mmetaG_FD_148620 | JGI IMG/M metagenome (GOLD analysis project Ga0194119, IMG submission 148620) | Freshwater microbial communities from Lake Tanganyika, Tanzania - TA2015018 Mahale Deep Cast 100m | ecosystem: Environmental > Aquatic > Freshwater > Lake | place: Tanzania: Lake...
CTCGTGACGGTACTCGACATGAACTACCGCGACGGATCATGGCCTGGCCAGAATGCGCTCGGCTACGCGGTGGGCTATGCGATCGTCGATGCGATGATCAGGGAAGACCCTCGCAAGTTCGAGGACTGGCTGCGCAAGGTCAAGGGCGGAACGCCCTGGGAGCAAGCCTTGCAGGATGCCTGCGGCCTGAGCAAGCAGCAGCTGGCGTCGAATGTCGCGCGGTTCTTCTCGACGCGTGATTGAGGCACTCGTCAGTCTTGGACGACCTGGCCGTCGCGCAGGTGCACCACGCGCTGGGCCCGAGCCGCCACGCTGGCGTCGTGCGTGACCATCGCCACGGTCAGCCCCTCTGCATGCTGTGCGGCGATCAGGTCGAGGATCGATGCACCGGTCGTGGCATCGAGGTTGCCCGTCGGTTCGTCGGCCAGCAGCACGCGCGGACCGTTCACGAGCGCGCGCGCGATTGCCACGCGCTGGCGCTCGCCACCGGAGAGCTCCGCTGGCCGGTGCCGCAAGCGATGCGACAAGCCGGCTTGCTCGAGCAGTTCGCCGGCACGTCGACGGGCCGCAGCAGCGCGGGCGTGCCCGAACCAACCGCCCACGAGCCCGGGCAAGCACGCGTTCTCAAGTACCGAGAGCTCGGGGAGCAGGTGATAGAACTGGAAGACGAAGCCCACATCCCGGTTGCGATACCGATCGAGCGATCGACCCGCACCGAGGTTGACCGATCGGCCATCGAACTCGATGGTGCCGCGACCCGCATCGGGCCGGTCGAGCCCGCCGAGCAGGTGCATGAGGGTGCTCTTGCCGCTGCCGGACTGACCGAGGATCGCGACCCATTCGCCGCGACCGATCTCGATGCTCGCACCGCGCAGCACGGGCACCTCGACCTGGCCGAAGCGATAGGTTCGGTGCACATCGAGCGCGGCAAGGATCGGCGGAGCCGACGCCGCCGATGGCGGCCTGCTGGCTCGACCTGCATCGCCGAACGACTCGCCCGGGTGGCTCGTGGCTTCAGCCATAGCGCAGCGCCTCGACTGGATCGACATCGGCTGCCTTCGCGGCAGGGATCGCAGCACCGATCACGCTGAACACGATGCCGCCGCCCACCGTGATCGCAGCGTTGAACCAGTCGACCTGGCTCGGGATGCGGCTGAAGTAGTAGACCGACGGATCCCAGATGAGCGTGCCTCGGTGGCCTAGGAGTGCCAGCGTGACGATGCCGAGCGTGACCGTGGCGATCGTCCAGAGCAGGCCCGGCAGCAGCCGCCCCCGCCAGACGAGGGAGCGAAGCGCCATCACGACCGAGAGCACAGAGAGCGCGCAGGTGGTGATCCACGCCGCTCGCGGCGCGTCACGGCCGATCGCCTCGTGGATCAGGTTGATGTTGTCCACGACCACCCACGCGATCCCGACCCCGGCCAGGCTGCCGACCACGCCGATCGCAAGTCCATAGCGCAGGAAGATCCAGAGGATCCCGAAGCGGCTCGCGCCGACGCTGCGCAGGATGCCGATGTCGCGGGTCTTCTCGATGACGATCGACCAGAAGATGCTGAGGATCAGGCCCGCGCAGACGATGTAAATGATCGAGAAGAGGATGCGCATCATCTCGCGTTCCTTCTCGACAGGTCCGATCAGGTCGCGCAACTGCTGTTCCCACGTCAGGATGCTGACGCGCTCGGGCGGGCGGCCGAGACGGTCGCTGCGGCGCGCGGCCTTGGCAACGAAGGCATCCCACGACGCTTCGACTGCATCGCGGGCGGCCAGCGCATCGACCCCGGTCTTGGCGCGGATAAGCACCTTGGTCACTCGCGCAGGCGTGGTGCCCAGGAGCGGCAGGTTGCCCTCGGCGTCAGTCTCCGCGGTCGTGTCGTAGAGCGGTGCCGCGTCGAGCCTCAGGAGCTGCTGGGCCTGCGCGAGCGGAATGAACACGCGGCTCTTGTCGACGTCGTAGACGCCGCTGAAGACTTCGTTGACGACGGGGAAGGTCGCATCACGCGGCTCGCTGATCGTGCCGCTTTCGCTCACCGGGACCACCGTCAGCGTGACCTCCTCGCCGGGCATGAACCAGCCGAAACGCGGGCGGTACGAGCCATCGGACTGGCGCGCGTTCCCGACCGACACGTGCATCCCCATCACGATGCCGGGCTTGCCGGTCGCGCCCTGCGTGAGGGTGAGCCCGTCCCGCAGGATCGATCCGTCCATGCGCAGCCGCGGGTCATCGGGCAGCATGGCCTCGCGCGCAGCATCGTCGGCCGGCGGTCGCCACCACACCTTTTCGCCGTAGGCCGTCACGCGCGCGAACGAGTCCGGCTCGATCGCCCAGACCTGGACGGGTGCGATCTCCTTGCTGGGTCCGGATGGATACGGCATGCGCAGGAGTCCAAGCGTGTCGATGACCGGCGTGGCTTCTTCGACCTCGGGCAAGGCGCGCAGGTCGGCGAGCCACTCGTCGTAGTGGGGGATGCCACCGATGCCGCTCGACACGATCACGTCGCCGATGAGCGTGCGGCCGCTGGCCTTGAGCATGTCGAGGAACCCGCTCATCACGCTGACGACAATGATGACCAGCGCCACGCAGAGCGCGACCGCACCCACCGCGATCAGCGGGATCACGCGCGAGGTCAGGTATCGGTTGGAGAGGAGCGCCGCGTACATGCGCAGGCCAAGCCTAGCAGCGGTTCACCGCGGAGCGGGCGCACCGATCCCCGCGACCACCACGGCGCCGAGCCAACGCGCGGCGGCCTTGAAGCCTGCCTTGGGAGCGACGAAGGTGACCGTCAGCGCTGCCCGCACCGCACAGCCGTGGGGCTGGCCGCTGTCCGCGTCGATGCCGCTGGGCAGGTCCACGCTGACAATCGGGGCGCCGCAGCCGTTCATCCACTCGATTGCTTCGCGGTGGCGCCCGACGACGGAGCGGTCGCAACCGGTGCCCAGCAGCGCATCCACGACGATGCCGGGTGCGCGCGGCGGCTCGAGCGGCGTGAAGGCCGTGACCGGCAGCCCCATCGCGCGTGCGATGTTTGCCATGGTTCGCGCTGCGTCGCCGCGGGGTTCGCCGATCGTCGCCACGCGAACGCTCCGTCCCGCAACGCAGAGATGGCGGGCGATGGCGAAGCCGTCGCCTCCGTTGTCGCCCTCGCCGCAGATGATCACGATCTCGCCGACATGACGGTCAGCCACCAGCAGCACCTCGCGTGCCACGGCTGAAGCGGCGTTCTCCATCAACAGGAGGCGGGGCATGCCGAGCACCTCGATGCAGTGTGCATCGTGTGCACGGGCTAGGTCTCGGGTGAGCGTTCGCATCACGGGGGCACGATCGTAGTGCGCTACACTCGATCCATGGTCTGGCAGGATGCCATCGGCATGGTGCTCTCCGCTCTGGCACTCGCCGGCGGCGCGTTCTGGGGCATCGTCGCGCTGCGCATCTGGCAGGACCTTCCGTTCACGAGGCCGGTGGCCGACGGCCTCGAGGTCCCCCTCGATGGTCCTGCCCCCTTGGTCTCGGTGATCGTGCCCGCCCACAACGAGCAGGGGAAGGCGGCCCACTGCGCCCGCAGCATCCTCGCTGGCGATTGGCCCTTGATCGAGGTGATCTTCGTCCTCGATCGCTGCACCGATGGCACGCTTGCGGAACTCCGCGAGGTCGCGGCCGGCGATCCGCGGCTGGTGATCATCGAGAATGGTTCCTGCCCGGATGACTGGGCCGGCAAGTGCAATGCAGCCCGCATGGGTGCCGAGCGCGCCCGCGGCGAGCTGCTGCTTTTCACCGATGCAGACACCTGGTTCGAGCCGAGGCTGGTCCGGGCCTCGGTCGGCCTGCTTCGAGCGCGCGGCCTCGGCCTGCTCAGCTTGCTGAGCACGCTCACGCGCAAGCTGCCCTTTGAGCGGCACGTGCAGCCGGTCGCGGCGGTGCAGTTGATGAAGCGCTTTCCACTGGGCCGGGCGAATCGCCGTGACAGGCCGAAGCCATTCGCGAATGGGCAGTTCATGCTCTTCGAGCGCTCGGTCTACGAGGGGCTGGGTGGCCACGCGGCCGTTAAGCACGCGCTGCTCGAGGACCTGGCCTTCGCATGGGCCGTGCACGGCGCGGGCTCGCGGACCGGCGTGTTCCTGGCTGATGGCATGCTCATCACGAGCATGTACGACTCGTGGGAGCAGTTCGCCGAAGGCTGGAAGCGCATCTACATCGAGGCGTATGGACGCAGCGTGATCGCGCTGCGTCGGGCCGCGCTTGGTCTGATCGGTGCCGGCGTCGTGGCGCCTGCGGCGAGCGTCGCGTGCGTGGGCTTCGGTGCACTGGGTGCGGTGCTGGGGTGGCCCAATTGGGGCTGGCCGATCGGTGTTGGCGCCGGCACGCTCGCCATCATGCTCGGCACGCTGACCTGGATCCATTGGCGCATGCGCGCGCCGCGATGGGGCGTCCTGCGCCACGCGCAGAGTGCCTGGCTGGTCGCCGGCATCCTCCGAGCCGGTGCGCGCGACCTTGCCTCGCGTCGAGCCGTGCGATGGGGCGGTCGCGCGTATGTGCTGGAATCGCTCGAGGATCGGAAGGCCCGTGATGCCGCTTCAGCCGCCGGCTCCGCCGGGCGCTAGCCTCCATGACCCATGCGCATCCTGCTCACCAACGACGACGGCATCGAGGCTCCCGGGATCGCTGCGCTCCACGATGCACTCGCCAGCCTCGGCGAGATCATGGTCGTGGCCCCGCTGACGGTGCAGAGCGCTTCCGGGCACGGCATCACCTTCCACGCACCGCTCATGACCCGCACCGTGCGCACGCCATCGTTCACCGGCATCGCGGTCGATGGCCGCCCAGCCGACTGCGTGAAGGTGGCGCTGCGCGCAATCTGGCCTGAGCGGTTCGGCGCGGGATCGCGGCCTGATGTTGTCATCAGCGGCATGAATTCGGGCGCGAACGTGGGTGTGAACGTCATCTACTCGGGGACCGTGGCCGCTGCGGTCGAGAGTGCATTCCTCGGCGTGCCCGCGATCGCCGTGAGCCTGCACCTGGGCCGCGGCGAGGCGAACTTCGCGCGCGGTGCGTGGATCGCGCGCCAGGCGATCGATCGAATTCTGCAGCACCCGCTCGATGCGCATCGGGTGATGAACGTGAACGTGCCCCGTACCGAGAGCGCCGATGCGGCAATGCCGCCGATCCGCGTGGTGCCGATGAACACGGCTGCGGGCGCCGATGGCTACGAGCGGCGCACGAGCCCTGGCGGCGCTGCCTACTACTGGCCCTGCGGCAACGGCATGGAGTTCATGCACACCGCCGAGGGATCGGATGTCGAAGCGCTCGTCGGTCGCGCCGTCACGATCACGCCGCTCTTCCACGACCTGACCGACCTGCCCGGCCTTGCACCGTGGCGGTCGCGACTGGAGCGCTGAGGCTCAGCAGTGGATGTGGCGCAGCGTGCGCCGCGCCGTGCAGTTGGGAACCCTCGCGCAGCGAGCCCGCTCAAGCCATCACGCAGATCAGCACGCACAGCGCGATCCACGTCGGGCCGATCACGCGGAACCAGAATCGGTCGATGGCCTTGCTCCTCTGGGGGTCGCCGTTCTCGAGGACCAGGAGCGAGCGCACGTTGACGAGCGTGACCGCGAGGATCACCCCGAACGATGTGACGTGCAGCCAGTCGGCGATCGTCGGCGGTGCGCGTGGCGGCAGGGCCTCGCCGACCATCCATTGGCTCGCCACGACAGCGAAGAGCGCACCCACCGGGAAGCCCAGTCGGTCGACGCCGTAGTGCGCGACGACGAGGGACATGAGTGCCAGCACCGTGCTGATGAAGAGGCCGAAGGTGAGCTTGACGAAGTACGCCAGCCGGACCTGCCGGATGGGGATCTCGAAGGCGATCCCGGCGAAGCGCGATTCATCACCGGTCGGCAGCGATCGGTCGCCGAAGTTGGTCTCGTAGGTCCGCGTGTAGGTCGAGACCGAAGGCCGGTCGTGCGTCCAGCCTGTGATGCGGAAGTCGGTAGCGCCGGAGTTCCGGGCGTCGGCCTCGTAGCGCACGATGTGGTCAGCGCACTCCTCGTCCTCGATGCCGATGCGCAGCACATGTTGATCGAGGGGAAATCGCGCGAGGTTGAACTCCTGGCGGATCGTGCCGATGACCCGGAACTGGGCGTAGCCGGGCTTCTTCACAACTGATGCGACATTCAGTTCGAAGGCCCCAATGAAACCGATCGTGTCGCAGGGGGCTCGCGACAGACTTGCCGTCTCGGCGGATGCCTCGGCACCCGGCGGGAGGAACTTGGCCGCGTCCCAATTCATCCAGACATAGGCATCGATCGCGAATGTGCCTTCCGCGAAGTTGATGTGCGAAACATCCATGATGTAGAGGCCCACGGACACTGGTGCGCCAGCGATGGGCAGCGCGCGCTCGGGTTTGCTCGGCTTATCGTCGCGCTCCTCGCTCTCGGCAGGATCGCCGAGCATGACATCATCGCCATGCTCGGTCACGTCGTCGCCGAAGTCTCTCGATTCCGCGTGTCGAGGGTCCTCGAAGGCGCGGCTGAGCCGTGGCGCCACGAAGGTGACGAGGGCGATGGCAGCGAGAAGGGTGACGGCACCGGCAATGAGCAGCGTGCGTGAGCGCATGGCGTGATTGAGTCTAACGGGGGGCAGGGGTGCTGCGGGCAGCGAAGGCGCTCGTGATCGCGTCGCGCACGATCGCGATGGCGATCCGGACCGTGGTGCTCGGCTCAGCGCAGATAGATCCGCACGCGGAAGCGCGCGAGCTGGCCCGGCTGCAGCTGGCTGATCTGCTTGCCGCTGGCGCGCCAGCGGTAGAGCGTGTCGACGACAGGTTCATCGACGGCATCCGTCAACCCGCTGCTCTCGACGATCTTCACCTGCACCGGCTTCCCCGTGTGGTCGAAGTAGATGTCGCACTGCGGATTGCGGTAGTTCCCCGAGACTTGCGTGAGCGTGGTCAGCTCGACGCGGCGCGTCTTGATGTTCAGGCCCTCGCGCGCGAGCGGCTTGCCGTTCTTCCAGAGGCTGGCGGGGACATCGATCACGCTCGTCGCCGCCGACTGCTTGTCGCTCTTTGCGCCGTCGGTGACAGGGCCGGCCTGGTCCGCATTCGGGTTGGTCGCGGCGCCGGGCGCATCGACCTGTGGCGGTATCTGCGGGCGTTCCTGTCCGGGCTTCTCGACCTTGGCCGGCGCCGTCGGCTGCGTCGGTGCTGGCGCTGGTGTGGGCTTTGGCGCCGAGGCCGCTGCATCCTTGGGTGACCTCGTTGAAGGCAGTGGTGTCGCGGCCTCTGGCGGCTTCGTCGGATCGGGCGATGTTGGTGGTGCGGTGGACGGATCGGTGGTCAGAGCGCGATCGAGTGCTGCTGGATCGGGCACAATCCCGGGAACGGAGAGTGCTGGCGCTGGCTCGGGTTGCGCGGGCTGCGCTGGCTTGGGCTCGACGGGCGTGGTCGTGGCGACGGCAGGAGGCGTGGGCGAGGGTGGAGTGGGCTCAGGCGGAGCCGTGGCGGCGGGCGTGAGCGTGGCGGGTTGCGCCGCCGCCGCGGAGCGGTCGACGAGACTCGGCGCCTGGCCCTCGGGGCCCTGTGGCAACGGTTGGGGCTCTGCGGTCACCGATCGCGCGCCACCGCCTGATGACTCCAAGTCGAACGCAGCCTGTTCCTGCGTGGCCAAGCGAGCCAGATGCTCCTGATACTCGTCGTAGCCGATCCAGTTCATGCTGGTCGGCGAGCCGCCCTCGATGCCCGGGGTGACTTCGACCACATCGGGCTCGGGTGGCGGCGGCAGTTCCGGTGCGCGCGGCGGCCGTTGCTCCCCCGGGGGCATCTCGGCGGACTTCGGCTCGGGCTTCGGTTCAGGTTTCTGAACGGGCTTTGATTCAGGCCTTGGCTTCTGGACCTCGTCCTGCGGCCGGTCGGAGGGTTTGGGCCACTTCGAGGGATCGATTTCGGCCGCGTCGGGCTTGCGTGCAGGCTCGATGACGGCGAGTACGGCCTGGCCCACGAGTCGCGCGGCATCCTCGGCGTAGCCACCGAGCACGAGCACGTGCAGCAGGAGGCTGACCACAAAGCCGAACGCGACGGGGCTCACGTTCACGGCTGCCCTTGCGTGCCTTGGGGGCTTGACCCGGTGGGCGTTGCGTTGGGTGTTGCGGCGGCCGGGGGCGCGGGCTGGATGGTGCGCGCAGGAGCGGGCTTGCCCACGATGTTCACCGTGAGCCCGCTGCCCTTGAGGCGCTCCCAGACCTCCTGCAGGATGGGAGCGCGATCGACCGTGCCCTTGCCATCGGCGACCGCGAGGTAGACGACCGTGCGGCCATCGGTCTTTCGACGCTCGTCGACCATGGTCGCGAGCTGGTCGAGGCCTGCCTCGCGCCGGTCCACCCAGACGCGGCCGTCGAGATCGATGCTCACGCTGCAGGCGGGCGGGACCTTGGCCTCGGTCCCCGAACTGAAGCGCTTGAGTTCCATGGGCACGATCGCCACGCGCGTGGTGAGCACCTGCGCGTAGACGAAGAAGGTCAGCAGGAACATCATCACGTCGATGAGCGGCACCAGTTCGATGCGCGGCTCGAGCGGCGTGCGACGCAGGCGAAGCATGCTCAGCCGCCCATCTGCAGCGTGGCGAGCGCCATGAGCTTGTCGTCGACGAAGTCGAAGACCTTGTCAAGGCCGGTGGTGAGGAAGATGCCCCACACCGAGTTGGTGCAGCCGGTGACCTTCATGCGGCACTCGTTGGAGATGACGAGGCGACGCAGGCGCAGCAGTGCGGCAATGTTCGAGCTGGTGAGGTAGTTGACCTCGGTAAGGTCGAGCACCACGTCCCGGTGGTCGCCATCCTGCTCGAACCGGGCAGCGAGCGCGGACAGGTCCTCGCTCAAGGAGGGCTCATCCTGCAGTTCGGCGATGACGATCGTCTCGGACCAGTTGGTGAGGGACATGGGGGGCTCCGTGGGGGTGTCTCATTCTTCGTCGGGGACGGCCTCGGTCGGAGCCGGGCCATCCTCGCTCGCATCCACGCGGGCAGCGGCACGCAGCGTGTCGCCATCGCGCAGTCGAACCACGCGCACACCCTGCGTGTTGCGGCCGATGGCACGCACATCCTTGGCCGCGATCCGGACGGCCATCCCGTTGGTGGTCATGAAGAGCAGGTTGTGGTCGTTGGTCACCGGGTGCACGGAGACCACGGGGCCGTTGCGGTCGTTGACCACGATGTCCTTGCGGCCCTTGCCGCCGCGGCTCTGCACGCGCGTGGAGCCGTCTTCCTGCTGCACGAGGTACTCGCCCATGGGCGTGCGTTTGCCGTAGCCGTTGAGCGTGACGGTGCAGAGATCGGCCGTGTCGTCGCAGCGGACGAGCCCGACCACCAAGTCGCCCTCGGCGAGGTCGATGCCGGAAACGCCTGCCGTGTCGCGGCCCATGACGCGTGCATCGTTCTCGTCGAAGCGGATCGCCATGCCCTGTGCCGTCGAGAGCAGCACATGGTCGTTGCCACGGGTGAGCAGGGCATTGACGAGGCCGTCGCCGTCGTTGAGCTTGACTGCAATGATGCCGCTGCGATTGACGTTGCGGTAGTCCTTGAGCGCGCTGCGCTTGACGCGGCCCTGCGCGGTGGCGAAGAAGAGGTAGTCCTCGCTCGCCTCGAAGTCCTTGATGGGCAGGAACGCGCGCACGCGCTCGCCATCGCGCAGGTCAAGCAGGTTGTTCAGGCTCCGGCCCTTGCTGGTGCGGCCAAGCTCAGGGACCTGCCAGACCTTGAGCCGGAACACTCGGCCGGTATCGGTGAAGCAGAGGAGGTCGTCGTGCGAACTCGAGACGAACATGTGCTCGACGAACTCGCCATCGCGCACCTCGCCGCCCTTGATCCCCACGCCGCCGCGGGCCTGCGTGCGGTAGGTCTCGACGGGGAGCCGCTTGGCGAGGCCCTCGCTCGAGATGCTGACCACCACGTCGTGCTCGGCGATGAGCTCGGCCATATCGAAGTCGGCTGCATCACCTTCCTCGAGCACCGTGCGACGGTCGTCGCCGAAGCGCTCGGCGAGCTCGATCGTGTCCTCGCGGATGATGTCGAGGACCAGGCGATCGCTCGCGAGGATCGCCTCGAGGCCGTCGATCTGCTCGAGCAGCTTGGTGAACTCGTTGGCGAGTTTCTCGATCTCGAGGCCGACGAGCTGGATCAGGCGCAGCGCGCCGATCGCCTCGGCCTGCACGCGCGTGAGCTGGACGCCACCGTCCTGCCGGCTGCGCTCGGCGACCCGCTGCGGGACGAGCGACGCGTATCGATGGTCGGGGGCGATGCGGAAGGCCCGCTGCTGCAAGCGCTCGATCGCTTCCTCGCGGGTGCGGCTCTCGCGGATGATGCGGATGACCTCGTCGATGTCGCAGACGGCGTACATCAGGCCCTCGAGCCGGTGGGCCTGCTGGCGCGCCTGGCGCAACTGGAACTCCGTGCGCCGGCGGATCACCGTGCGGCGGTGGTCGATGTAGGCCTCGATCAGGCTCTTGAAGGGCAGCGTGCGAGGCTGGCCGTTGACGAGCGCGATGTTGATGATGCTGAAGGTCGACTGCAGCGGCGTGTACTCGTAGAGCTTGCGCTCGACGACCTGCGGATCGGCGCCCTTCTTCAGCGTGATCACGATGCGCGTCTGCGCATCGCGGCCAGAGTGGTTGCTGACATCGCTGATGTCGCCGATGCGCGCTTCGCGCTGGCCGTCATCCTTGCGCGTGCACTCGACGATCTTCTCGATCAGGCTGCTCTGCACGACCTGGTATGGAATCTGGTCGATGACGATGACATCGCGGCCGTTGCGCTGCTCATGGTGCACGGTGCCGCGCACGGTGACGCGACCACGGCCGGTGGCGTAGGCCTCGATGATGCCGCGGCGACCCACGATCACGCCACCGGTGGGGAAGTCGGGCCCCGCGCAGTGGCGCATGAGGTCCTCGAGGCCGATGTCAGGCTGGTCGATGACCGCGACGATCGCCGCGCACACCTCGCGCAGGTTGTGCGGCGGCATGCTGCTGGCCATGCCGACGGCGATGCCCGCGCTGCCGTTGACGAGCAGGTTCGGCAGCTTGGCCGGGAGCACCGTGGGCTCCATCAGGCGATCGTCGTAGTTGGGCTTGAAGTCGACCGTTTCCTTGTCGAGGTCCTCCATGAGCGCGACGGTGGCCGCAGTCATGCGCGCTTCGGTGTAACGCATAGCGGCCGGCGGGTCGCCTTCGATGGAGCCGAAGTTGCCCTGCTTGTCGACGAGCAGGTAGCGGGTCTTCCACGACTGTCCCATGTTGACGAGCGTCGGATAGACCACGCTCTCGCCGTGCGGGTGGTAGTTGCCGCTGGTGTCGCCGCAGATCTTCGCGCACTTGATGTGCTTGCGCCCGGGCGACAGGTTCAGGTCGTTCATCGCCACCAGGATGCGCCGCTGGCTGGGCTTGAGGCCGTCGCGCACATCCGGCAGCGCGCGGTCCATGATCGTGCTCATGGCGTAGGTCAGGTACGACTCGTGGAGCTCACGGTCGATGGCCTGCTCGACGACGCGGTCGATCGGTGCGGGGCTGGGCGATGGTTCCGGTGTGGTGGCCATGGGGGTGGTTGCGACGGCCGCGAGATGCCGCGTTCGAAGCCCGCGAAGCCTACCCGAACCGGGGCCCCGATGCCCGTCCGGCCGAGGTCATTCGGCTCGGCCCAGCAGCGCCAGAAACTCCATGTTTCCCCGGCCCTTTTTGGAGGTCTTGCCACCCGTGATCGGGCTGTCGGCGTGGGCGATCACGCGCACCCCGAGCGCCGGCATCGCAGCGAGCACGCGCGCGCATACGGCGCGGCTGTCGTCGGGTTCGAGCGCGCCACCCTTGAGCAGGCGTTTCTCCTCGGCGGTGACTTCGTAGTGCGGCTTCACGAGCGAGATGATCCGTGCATGCGGAGCCTTCGAGAGCCAGCGCAAGGCAGCAGGGATCGCCAGCCGCTGCGGGGTCCATGCCATGTCGATGGTGATCAGATCGACTGGATCCGCCGGCGCCGGGACATGCAGCGCATTGGTCCGCTCCAAGACCGTGACGCGGGCATCGTTGCGCAGCGTCCACGCGAGCGTGCCGTAGCCGGTGTCGATGGCGGTCACATGGGCTGCGCCCCGTCGCAGGCAGACATCCGTGAACCCGCCAATGTTGCAGCCGAAGTCGGCGACGCGCCAGCCGGCGATCTCGAGGCCGAAGGTTGCGATCGCGTGCTCGAGCTTCAGCCCGGCGCGCGAGACGAAGGGGCAGTCGGGATCGGCCATCGGGTTCAGGCAGGCGGGTGCGCCACGCCGACGATTGCGATTCCCAATCGATCGGCAGCAGCCAGCACGGCGGGCGCATCGACGAGGATCACCCGGCCTGAGCCGATGGCTATGCATGCGCCCCCGTTGCGGGCCACGCGCTCGACGGTCGGTACGCCGATCGTCGGAACATCGGCGCGCATGTCGTGCGAGCGCTTGGCGCTCTTGAAGAGGGTCCAGCCCTTGGCGCGGCAGAGCTCGCCAGCGCGGTCGATCATGCGGTCGGTGCCCTCGAGGGCCTCGACCGCCACGATGTCGCCCTCGCGCACGATGATCGCCTGGCCGACATCGAGCTCGACGATCTTGTCCAGGAGCGGCCAGCCGAACGCCATGTCACGCGCTTGCAGCGAGCCGGGCTGGCAGCGCGTCATCACGCCTTCCTTGGCCATGTGCTCGGGGATGTAGGTCGTGCTGTCGATGAGCGGGACTCCGGCGCCGGCGAGTTCGTCCGCAACCGCGGCAAGCACCACATGCGAGCGACGGTCGTGGCGGAGGCGACGATACCAAAGGTCGATCGCGCGCCAGTCAGGCAGCTGCCGGATCAGCCGCAGGGGATCGTGCATGCGCGCCTTGCTCACGCGGCCCACCATGACGGCGTGCGGCACGCCACCCTTGCGCAAGAGGCGGATCCAGCGGCCGAGCTGCACGACGCCCGCGGTGCTGAATGCATCGCACTCGGCCTCGAGTTCGGGCAGGAACTGGTCGCGCAGGCCCACGCAGACCACGCGATGGCCGGCCGCTCGGATGCCGCGCGCCACGAGGACGGGCAACTGGCCTTGGCCAGCGATCAGTCCGACGGGCGAACTCATGCGCTTCGCTCCCGGTCGCCGTGCATCGGCAGCATCTCGACTGGATCGGGCGGGTTCTCCTCGAGCTGCATCATGCGGTCGATCAGGCGCGAGGCATCGGTGTCGCGCAGCACCAGGCTCCGGGCCGCCGGGCGCGCGAAGCCTTCCTCGACCGCGTGATCGAGCAGCTGGCAGAGCGGGTCGAAGTAGCCATCCACATCGAGCAGGCCGATCGGCGCGGGATGTCGACCGATGATGAGGCCGACGAAGGTCTCGAAGAATTCCTCGTAGGTGCCGAAGCCGCCGGGCAGGACGAGGAATGCCTGCGCGCGCGATTCGAGCAGCGCCTTGCGCTCGCGCATGCCGGGCACGACGATGAGCTCGTCGCAGCCTTTCCAGCCCTGCTCGAGCTCCAGAAACTGCTCGGTGATGATGCCGACGACCCTGCCGCCCGCATCCTTGGCCGAGCGACTGACGGTGCCCATCAGGCCGATGCCGCCGCCGCCGTAGACGAGCGTGAGCCCGCGGTGCGCAAGTTCCTTGCCGACGTTGCGCGCGCAGGCCTCGAAGGCCGGATCGCGACCTAGGGCGCTGCCACAGTAGACGGTGATGGCGGTGATCGTCTCGGCCATGCGGAGAGGGTAGTGGGGCCGTGGGCTGAATGCTCGATCGGCGCGGTCTTGACTGCTCCGACGGACATCATCGCCGCTCGCGTGCGAGTCTGTTGAACCTAATCTCCCGGGCGTGACTGCGGCATTCACATCCAGACAGCTGTCTGAGCGATCGGACACGGAGCATGGCGCGGTGGCTGGCTGCCTCGTGTCTACGCTCGCCGGCCTGCTTGCCGCGCGCAGCGTCGTTGCGTGGACGCCGCTCGTCCACTTTGACTTGGATCCTTCCGCGATCTCGCGCGATGCGGTGGTGCCGTTCGCCGGACTCGGTCCGGCCGGCAGTCTGGCGATCGATGCGCTGACTTGCCTCGTGGCCGCGGGGTTGCTTGCGGTCCTAGCGCGAAGCCGCACCGCAGCATGGCAGGGTGGCCTAGCGATCACGGCAGGCATCGTGGCGGCGATCGACCTTGGGCTCGTCCTCCGTGGGGAGTTCGAGAATCTCTGGCGCGGCAGTGCGTGGGTGAGCGCGTTCGTGGGCGCGGGAGCGCTGGCGGCATGCTCCGCTCATGCGCAGGCAGCGCGCCTGCAGCGCATTGCGCTGGCGGTCTTCCTCTCGGTGGCCGCACTCTGGCTTGTTCGTGGTGCGTGGCAGCTCGCGGTGGAGCACCCTGCGACCGTGGCGCAGTACGCGGCGTCGAAACAGGAGTTCCTCGCAGCGCAGGGCTGGACCGCGGAGTCGGCGCAGGCACAGACCTACGAACGTCGACTCATGCAGCTGGAGGCCACCGGATGGTTCGGGCTCTCCAACATCATGGCGGGGCTCGTGGGCGCCGTGGGTGTGGCGTGTGCGGTGCTTGCCGTGCAGGCGCGCCGAACGCTCGCGCTGCCTTTTGCAGCGGTGCTGGCGTTGTGTGCCGTTGCTAGCGCGGCGATCGTGGTGGTGAATGGATCGAAGGGTGCGCTCGCCGCGTGCGCACTCGGGCTCGTGGCCGCATGGTGGTCACGACGATCGTCATGGCACGCTCGCGTGGCGGTGCTTGCAGCGCTCGTCATTCCGGTCGCGGCGGTCCTGGCGCGAGGTGCGCTCGGCGAATCGCTGGGCGAACGAAGCCTCTTCTTCCGTTCGCAGTATTGGGTCGGCGCCTGGCAGGTCATGCTGGATGCCTGGCCCTGGGGTTGTGGTCCCGATTCCTTCCAAGCCGCGTACACGCTGCACCGTCCCGCTCTCGCGGTCGAAGAAGTGACGAGTGCGCATGCGGCGCCGGTGGATTGGCTTGCCACCATGGGTCTGGCCGGCGTGCTGATGACCGCTGCATGGGTCGTGATGCTCTGGGGATGCGGCACGGACCGGGCGACGGATGCGCAGCACGAGCGCGCAACTGCGGCTGCATCGGCCCACGATGCTGGCACGCGCGAAGCATGGATGGTGTCGCTGCTTGGCCTGTCGGTCGTCGGCGTGATCACCACGCTGGCCGATCCCGGTGGTCGCGTGCTGCCTGCGATCGGGATCGTGCTGGCAGCCGGGCTCGCCCAAGCGATGGTGAGTGGTTTGGCGAACCTTGATGCCCGAGCGCTCCGCACGGTCACGACTGGGCTTGCGATGGTGCTCGCCGCCCATGCCATGATCGAGATGACCCTTTGGCAACCGGGCAGTGCATCGTGGGTGCTCGGTGTGATTGGGGCTGTCGCCATGGGTAACCACGTTCTTCCCATCGCCAACACGGTCCGCTCGACGGCGGGGGTGCCGACGGGAACCCCGGCAGCATCGACGGGATCTGGCGGCACCGCGCAGCGCTGGCCCATCGCGTTGGGCGCGGCCTGCCTTGCCATGATCGCCGCGCTGCAGGGCGTAGCCGCGTCGGCAACGGCTCGCCAGGAACAGGCAGTCGACGCCGCCGCCGAAACGCTCGTCGAGAATCTCTTCACGGCGCCTGCGCGCGCGAGCGCAGGCGAGCAACTCCGCGAGGCCGTCGAGCAGGAGCCGATCCTTCGTCGCCATCTGCTGCTGCTCAAGTCGGCGGATCAGTTCCTGCAGGCCGGGCTCGCGGAGCCCGATCCGGCGCGGGCCCGGGTGTGGTTCGGCGAAGCGCTCGACTCCGCTCGCGCCGCTCGCGACGCGTTCCCGTTCCGTTCAGCCTTGGTGTCGGCGGCGATCATCGATGCTATGGTCGTGCGCGGTCTTGTGGGTTGGGATGAGGTCGTCGCTGTGCGGAGCGATGTGCTCACGCAGGATCCTCGTCACACCACCTCCTTGGTACGGCTCGCCGATGCCTACGGCATGGCAGGGAACGATGCCGCTGCGCGCGATGCCGCGCGCAAGGCGCTTGAGGTCGATGACTCCTTCCGTCTCGATCCGCTGCGTCAGCTGCCGAGTGCCGTGCGAGAGCGATGCCGCATCGTCGCAGAGGTGCGCTGAGCGGCCCCCGGTCACGTCCTTGCCCTGACCAGCCTCACTTCGCAGCGCGTTCGATCGCTGCCACCACATCGCCCGGCGTGTAGAGCTCGCTCTTCCAGATCGGTCCGTCCGTGGGGGACACGATCACGAGCAGCGGAATCGTCGCGCCGCCGGCCGCTTTGAGCCGATCGCCGCGCGCCGGTACGCCGCTGGTCAGGTCGACCTTGAGCGGTACCACGCCGCGCTGTTCAAGCGCATCGAGCACGGCCTGTGATTCGAGCACGGTCTTCTCGAGCGTCTTGCAGTTGATGCACCAGTCCGCCGTGAAGTCGACGAGCACGACCTTGCCCTCCCTGAGCGCAGCGGCCTCGCGCTCGGCCGTCCAGGTCTGCCAGTCGATCGCCTCGTAGGTCATCGACCAGCCGATGAGCGCGCTCGCACCCGCGATGAGCAGCCCCACGCCGCCGAACACGGTGCGGTTGCGACCGGTCTTCGCGATCTTCAGCGTGCCGCGCACGAGCCAAAGGCCCGCCGCGATGCCCGCGAGCGAAACGAGCCACCAGTACGCATGGCTCGGCTCCTCGAGATAGCCGTTCACGCCACTGCCGACGAAGTACAGGCCGGCAGCAAGGAGCAGCAGCCCCATGCACTGCTTGAGTAGTTCACCCGCCGCGCCACCGCGCGGCATGCGGTCGACGAGCCGTGGATTCATGCTGAGCAGGAGGTACGGCAACGCCATGCCCAGGCCGATCGACGTGAACACGAGCATCACCGTGCCCGGATCCCGGATCTTGATGGCGTAGCCGGCGGCCGCACCCATCAAGGGCGCGGTGCAGGGTGTGCTGAGCACCGCGGTCATGATGCCGAACACGAAGCTGCCGCCCGCCGATTCCTGCTTCGTCTCGATGGAATAGACCCAGTTCGGCAGCCCGACGGTGAAGAAGCCCGCCATCCCGATCGCCATCACGCAGATGAAGACGCCGACGGCGATCGTGAACCACGGCAGCTGGAAGAGCGCGTTGAGCTGCGCGAAACCTTCGAGCGCCTTGATGCCGGTGCTCGCGAGCGCAAATAGCGTGCCGAGCGCGACCCAGAAGAAGACGACGCCCAGGCTCATGATCCCGCCCAGCTGCAGCATGCGGCCCTTCGTGCCGGCCGCGCGCGAGAGGCTCATGATCTTGAGGGGGATCACCGGCAGCACGCACGGCGTGAAGTTCAGCAGCACGCCGCCGAGCGCAGCGAGCAGCGCCAGCAGCACGAGCCCCGAGCCGCGCGGATCGATCTCGAAACGGATCGAGTCGGTGAGCTTGAATTCGAGCGAGACCGGCGCCTGCTCGCCGCCACGAATGCGCCCGAAGACCGAGGGATCGAAGCCCGCAAAGAGATCACCGGGAACCGCAGCCGCCGTGGTGCCGTCGATCGCGAGCGAGATCGTTTCCGTCGCGTCGGCGGGGGCAAGGCAGGTGGCATCGTCGCAGCTCTGGAAGCCGGCCTTCACCGTCAGCGTGACGGCGCCGCTCGCGCCGGGTGCGATCGTGACGGGGACGAAGACGACCGAGCGGCCCTCGAAGACCGCGTAGGACTGCTCGCCATCGCCAAGGTCGGCCTTGACGGTGTGCACCGCGGGCCACTGCGTGAAGCCCTCGTGCACGGTGGCCTTGGCAGGATCGCCGCTGGTCACCGCGATCGTCGTGTTCACGGCACCGATGAACTCGGCCGTGCCTTCAGGGAGCGCTCGCTGGTTGGGCCAGGTGTGCCAGCCCGGCGCGATCGCGAGCTCGACCGCGATCACCAGGTCGGCGCCGGCGGCAGGGCTCATGGTCGAGGCGACGGCCCGGACCTTGACCTTGTCGGTGCTCAGGCCGGTGCCGGCCTCCTCTGGCTCGCCGAGAGGGGCGGAGCCCGGAAAACCGCTCAATCCGGGCACCTGAGCGATCGCAGCGGGTGGGCCCCCGACCAGCAGCACGAGGGCGCAGAAGATCGCTCCAAGGCGGTCAAGACAGGTCATGTGGACATCCTACGGCTCGGCCGGAGCGAGGTTTGGCTCTTCCGCTGTCTCGGGAAAATCGCTAGAATCGCGTTTCCCGCCGGGTCGTCCGTGCGGGGCTCGTCTCTCGCACCCCTTCGTTGAAACGGCGCATGCTTCGATCCATCGACAGCCTGCTTGCCCGCCTGATGGCGGGTTCCGCTTCGACGGCCCACCGCTGATGGCGCGCTTGCGCGTCAATCCTCGGTCGGCCGGCGTCGGTCGCGCCTTGCTCCCCGCTTGCGGGAAGGCAGGGGGCGCCTAGCGCCAAGGCAGCCACCATCGGGTGGTCGTAGAGCGACGAGCCACGCGGTTGCCGCAACCGCCGTGGCTCGATGTGTTTTTGCGCGGCGACAACCCACCAATTCTCCAACCCATCAACTCAGTACGCCAAGGACCAGACCATGAACCAAGAGACCCTCCGCATCCTCGAATCGATCGCCCGCGAACGAAGCATCGACCGTGACCTCCTGATCCAGGATCTGGAGCAGGCCATGGTGAGTGCCGCGCGCAAGCACTTCAATTCGCTCGATCCCGAGGAGTTCGGCTGCGAGATGGATCGCCTGACCGGCGCCATCACGCTCTGGCGCAATGACCTGGAGACCGGCGAGCGCGAGAACATCCCGCTCGCGCGCCTGGGCCGCATTCCCGCGCAGACCGCGAAGCAGGTCATGATCCAGCGCTTCCGCGAGGACGAACGCAGCAGCCTGCTCGACCAGTTCAGCAAGCGGCAGGGCGAGCTGGTCACCGGACTGGCGC
>Ga0194119_10005514_pt1 | contig 18860 bp, 27 predicted proteins | sample TA2MahC100mmetaG_FD_148620 | JGI IMG/M metagenome (GOLD analysis project Ga0194119, IMG submission 148620) | Freshwater microbial communities from Lake Tanganyika, Tanzania - TA2015018 Mahale Deep Cast 100m | ecosystem: Environmental > Aquatic > Freshwater > Lake | place: Tanzania: Lake...
CGTCGCTTTGTCGCTGAATATGTATGGCGGTACAATCATCGTCACATGACGCGAAACGAGCAGGCGAAACGCCTGCTCGAACTGCTTATGCACGCATAGTTGGTGGATTGTAGTTTACATTACCCTAAACTATATCAAACCACCTTCATATCGCCAATGCCACGGCTCGGGGATGATACCATACGAATTTCCTTCTGGATACGAGAGATACAGATGAAAATCATTTGCATGTTCAAGAAGCCATGCATATTCAATCGTGTTTCCAAAGGGAACTGGTCGGTCCTCATTATCAAAATCAAATATTGTTTCTCTTACACGAAAATCCATACCTTGCTTGTTCGGGTATCCATGTTCACTATACCCAGGAATGGCAATGCGTTTGATCGTTTCCTCAAAAGAGTACGCGTGTTCCGCGAGATACCGCAAAAAGACAATCGCTTGATACGCGGGCGAGCGATATCCTGACTCAACGAGCACGCGCCTGCCGATACCTACGTCCATCGCATCATTCATGCGGAGATACGCTTGATGTGCGTGTGCGGGAAGATATTGTGTTTGCAACAGTTTTTTTATTCCGCGTATACAATACTCTTGTCCCACAAGTGCAACCAAATCATCCGGCACCGAAGCAATACCGAAACATTGCCCTCTAAATCCATATACTGTCGGATCTATAGTAATGATACGTTCAATAATTTTTTTCTCCTCATCTAAGAGAAGTGCGTATAGTGTATCAAACGACATCACACGCGCGTCGTCACCAGAAACACCCTCCCCTACTTTTGTGAGAAGTGATGTTATAACGTCTGTATCGTACGGAGAAAAAGATATCATATCTGTGTACATACCATTTAAAAGATACTGACGTTATTTCATCCCCATGCGCTTCTTGAGATTTTTATTTCAAATTATTTTTCAGACTCTAGTCTTAATTTGAGCTGTAAAATCGTTTCGAGTTTTAAACTTGATCGCACCCAGTCTTTTTGTTTTTCAGTCAAAAGCTCTCCGATACCATCAAGAATATTATGATTGCTCATCTCTTCTAATTCAGAGATGCATGTTTTGAGAAACGCTTTATATGTCATTTCTGTTCGTTTTTCTACGATTTCTTTATGTACCTCCCAGTTATTTTTTGAGAAAAACCACACATCAAAAATATCTCGATTTGTCTGCCCCAATCGCTCATGCATAGCAACCAACTTATGAGCAAACATATCTGGTTGAACCATCACAAGCATAGAAACACCATTAAAAGATTTCACCTCGTATCTTGAGCCAAATGACCTTAAATTAATCTCTACTTTTATATTTTGCGCATTCTCTTCTTTGTTGTCATACGAGAGTAAAAAAAATAGATTAAATCTCTTTTTACGAGCATCTTTAATAGTCCCATATTTTTTTATGATTTTCTCAACATTATCAAAAACATGATTCTCTTGCATTTCATCAAGAAGGTCAAAGTCCAGGTCTATAGAAAAACGCTCAAGACCATACAAAAGATAGGCTGCGGTCCCTCCTTTAAAACCCAAATACGGACTGATTGTCGTGTCAGTATAGATATCAATAAGTATCTGAACAAGTATATTTTTATGTATTGCTGAACGTAGTGTCATAATTTATTTATTTGCTTTGTAGCGCTCATGATATTCTTTTACCCTTTTAATCATTTTCTTATCATTGTACATTGGTAATAACATAAACACCTTATCCCAATCAAGAGGTGAGAGATTGTCAAAATAATAATTTTTACTTCGATAGACCGTATCAAGAAAAGCTCTCTCTTTTGAAGCAATTGCGCATTTTCCTCTTTGATCGATACCAGCGGGATTGTGTAACACAATATCCTTAATTTTTTTAAAAGAATAAACTTGCCCATCAACAATAATTTCTCTTTTGACATACGATGCAACAAAAATCTGACTGTAATACTGAAATGTCATACCAGATGAACCGAGAACGCTTTCAAAACTTATATATGAAGGTCTCAATATTTTTGTGGCAAACTCATATGTATCGTAATTTTTATCTTTTGCATAAATACCTCGACGCACACGAATAAGCTTGCCTGTCTTCACATAGTAATTCAACCTCTCTTGCGCGGCAGTAGTGTTTGAATCACGCCAAAGTAAAGCAATGTCTTTTGTTGAAAAAACAGTGCTTTTTGATCTAAGCAATATGTCTAAATAATCTCCTTTTTTTGCTTTTTTATCCATATTTGTACTGGAACCCAGGTTTAACCTGACCTCCAGTACAAATATAGCATATATGTTTACTCATGCACAATATGTGCGACTAAAACCCCTTATTCGCCATGAGTTTACCCACCGTTCGGAATGTCATTCGCCGAATTCGGCCATGTGTACGCTCTTCAGGACCAAGTCAAGGCAGAGGACAAAGTGGTCGTCGAGACAACTAAATCACCAATTGCATTAGGACTTGGGGCAACCGACGCACTTATTGGGAACACAAAGCAAAAACCCGACCTTGTTACAGATCGGGCTTTTGCAAAGGAAAATATTACAACAGATGAGACAGTTATAATAAGTCCTGTTAGGGGTGACTATCGGGAATCGAACCCGAATTAGAGGATCCACAGACCTCTGTGTTAACCGTTACACCATAGTCACCGTGGTTTCTTTCGCACAATACACTTGCATAACAAGCATTTTCTATCGTGCGGTTGTTCTATTATAACAATTTTTGAGAGATTAGTCCAGCATTTACTTTTCTTTTTCAGAAACTGACATTTCAACTTTTTGTGGTGTCTTTTTTATGAGTCAATAATATACGACAAGAGCGACGACTGGGCATTACAGCATTATACAAATGCAGAGATGATAACAAGTACACCAAACGCAAGGACAAATGGACCAAATGGGACTTTTTTCGCAAGACGAAGCAGTATGTCAATGGTGGCATATCCTACAACAAATGCCGCAAGTAGCCCCACAACCATATCAGCGTCCCACGTAACCATGTCCATGTTAAGGACAATATTTCCCGCAATGACAATGGGAATACTCAAAAGAAAACTAATATGAAGTGCATCTTCGTCTTTGTATCCTCTAAAAAGAAGCCCAGCAACAGTGAGTCCTGAACGCGACACTCCAGGAAGCGCAGCAAGCCCTTGAAGCACCCCTTGCATGAGCGCGTCGGGAAGTCCCAGATCCTGCTCTGTCTTTTCCCCATGAGACACATCTCGTCTTTTCATCTGTACAAGCCCTGTCACACAGAGCGCCACACCCACAAATACCATGAACGCAGGCGTATGCGCGACAAAAAAGTCTCCGTATCGTTCAAGAAGTTTGAGACATACATACCCCAGTGCACCTGAAACAATCGTCGCGACAACATAAAACATAAGTACGCGTCTCTCCACGCTCCCCGCCATATGAAATGAAACAAGATGCGACAAAAGTGTTTTGATTTCTTTGCGAAAATACACAATAGACGCAATCGCTGTTCCGATGTGCAAAAAGAGTGCAAGACGCATCATGTCGTCAATACGGCCACCGCCAAACACATGTGTTTTGGCAAGAACAATCATGCCATCAGAGCTGATGGGCAACCATTCTGCGATACCTTGGATTGCGCCGAGGACGAGCATTTCAAGCATAAGATAAGGAAGTTAGGAGATTAAAAAATTAGGAGATTAAAAGTAAAACAGAGAATGAAAGGCTGGATAACTATACATGATAAAAGGTAAAATACTTGAGATTAGAAATTAAAAATATAAATAAGAAAGTGATAAACCAAAAAGAAAAGAACCAAACTACAGACGATGATATATGAAGACATGCACTACAAAATGCTCATTACGAATATGAACGATTTTTGATATATTCATCATACACATGAGAACGATGTCCAATCATAACAACATATATGGTTTTATTGCGAATTAAAAAGATGATACGATAATCTCCTACACGCAATTTCCTATATCCTTTCAATGAGTGCTGGAGTGGTTTTCCAAATATTTCAGGCGAGGTCATCAATTTTTCACGTATTGCGTTACTCACACGTTCCCGAACATCCCTGCTTAACTTAGGGATATCAGTATGAATAACTTCTTCATGTAATACAATCGTATATATTATTTCCATACATGTTCACCATACGAAACATACTTCCTGCTTTTCTTTTCTCGTTCAGACGCAATACGATCAAACACAATATCTTCTTCAATCTCAAGAGCAAAACGTAGCAATTCTCCCGCTTTGGTTGCTTGTGGAACATCATCACGAAGCGCCAGTTTCTTCAGAGCACGTTCAGTATCCTTGGAGACGCTGATGTTTATTCTTTTCTTTGTTGTTGGCATATCTACAGTGTAACAAAAGTGTATCACCCCTGTCAAGGTAAAAATAATTATCTATGCAGGGCATTTTTATCTATCCCCATCTCTCTATTCACATACTGTGCAAGAATAAAAAATTCAGTTTCCTCAAATTATTCGCACGTTTGTACTGCCACCTAACTTCAAGAGTTGGATCTTTTGGAAGAGATGAAATATATGGTGACAAAGAAGTTTCAAGGGTGCACCATGTATTTCCATAGCCACAAACTCCGCCACTAGAAGCATATGGTGATATTGCCCAATTTGGGTATGTTCCATTTGTATCGAAATAAAATTCTATTGCTTGAGCAATTTGTTTTGCTGATGCTATTCTCTGTACATCAAGAGCTTTCCTTCTCGCACTCGCAATACTTGCAAATGTGACGGAAGAAAGAAGCCCAATAATAGCAATGACAACCAAAAGTTCAATAAGTGTGAATCCTCTTTTATATTTCATGTCTCTTATTTTACTCCCCCAACAAAAAATACAACGTCACGATTACTGTTCATACAGAGGCACATATTCCACTACGCCTTCTTGCGTTGCGACATAGCGCGCGAGGACAAAGAGAAATGAGGAGAGACGGTTTAAGTATGCGAGTGTTTCGGACGCGGGTGTCGCGATTTTCTCTTCGGCAACGGCAACGACACGTCGTTCCGCACGACGAACTATCGTACGCGCAACGTCAGCAAATGCCGATGCTTCTGTCCCACCGGGAACAATAAAATGCGTAACAATAGGAATTGCATCCGCGAGAACAGTTGTGCTCTGTTCCAACCTGCTTACCGTGTCTCGCGCAAGGTGTTTGTCGGCACCAGCAAGCTCAGCTTGTATCGTGAACATATGTCCCAAGATTTCTTCGACCACCTCCACAACCTTGATACCACCAGGCATGGTGAAAGATTTCATATGCACGCGAAGCATGCCGAGAAATGCCGTTGCCTCATCGAGTGCGCCGAGTGCCTCTGCAATCGCAGAGCTCTTTGAAAGACGCTGGTCGCAACCATACAGCGTCGTTGTTCCATTGTCGCCCATGCGCGTATAATACATCGCTCTCAGTATACCAAACATTGCATAGACAATACAAAAAGCGGCGCTCCGCGCCGCTCTCAAAAACATCCACCTTCTATCGGATTGACGTATACCCTCCTTTCACACCGTTTGGTGAAAACACAAACTGGTGTAGATTGATGTGTCGAGCTTTAAATGCTCCCGCACACAAAAGGAGATAGTACCGCCACATGCGGTAAAAATACCCATCATACCCACCCGCACACTGAATCTCGTTCCAGTTCTCCCGAAAGTTTCTCTCCCATGCAACAAGCGTGTGATAATACGAATGCCCGAAATTATGATCGTCCTCCGAAACAAAGAGTCCTTCCGCGGCATACTGTATCTGCGCAACAGACGGCAAATGTCCTCCGGGAAAAATCTTGTCCCATATCCACGGGTCGGTCATCAGTGTCGTTTCGTTGCTCGTAATCGTATGGAGTAGGAACAATCCCTCTGGACTCAACAGATTGTGGACAGTTCTCATATACTGACGATAATATCGCCATCCAACATGTTCAAACATACCGAGAGAAAACACCCTGTCAAATGGACCATCCGTAATGTTGCGATAATCACAAAGCCGAATATCCACGGGAAGGCCTTTGCATGATTCACGTCCCAAAGCAACTTGTTCTTTGGAAATAGTTACTCCGACACAGCTCACACCATACTCTTCCGCAGCAAATTTGCACGCACCACCCCACCCGCATCCAATATCAAGAACACGCATGCCATGCTTGAGACCCAATTTATTGAACACGAGACGAAGCTTCGCCTCTTGCGCCTCCATAAGCGTCATGTTGGGACGGTTCCAATATCCGCACGTATACATCATGCACGGGTCAAGCATCAAACGATACAGATGATTACCGACATCGTAATGATGCTCACCAACCTTATAAGAATTGTGTTCATGTCCAGGACGTGAAAAAAGCATCTTCGCTATCCACGGCACGTGTGCATACACCATGCGCCAATTAACAATATTCTCATATACACGATAACGAAGGATGCGACAACACAAGTCCACAAGGTCTTCACAATCCCATACCCCATCGCAATACGATGTTCCCAAAGCATACGACCCACCGCACATAACCTCTTTAAAAAACCGATCATCGTGGATAATAATATCCCATGAGTTTTTTGTCCGTGTGTGTGAATCCACAACATGAATACCCACACTAGAAAGAGCATCCGTCAATGTTTGTTCATATCTCATTGTGTTTCCCCTATTATTTTTTGGTTATACTTCTTAAAAAAAGAAGTACACGAAAAAAGAGGTTTAGTCAACCAATTTTTCTGATCTCTTTTTCTCTCTTTATGTTGTGTGATAATACTCTTCTGCAATGGTAATGAGTCGTTTTGCAATAGTGATATGTCGTCTCTCATCAGACGCAATACGTTCAATAATTTCTTTGTCATGTATCTCCTCGGCAGACAACTCTTTTCCTTCAAGCATGACAAGAAACTCTTCGTAGAGCGCGAGCGAACGCTCTTCATACCCCAACCCTTGGGTTAAGTTAAATATCAAATCTTCTTTGAGTAATGGACATGTCATAAATGATATATATGTTATACATTACCTGATTGAGGACACTATTTCATACATTAACTTTTTTCTTTTATCGTTTATCGCTTATTATTCTTATTTCTCAACTCATTATTCATCCTTTCCGTCCGCTTGATACTTTTCTGCCATTTTTTTCACCGCAACACGATGAAACTCGGAATCACGTTTGAGTGTCTCTATACCTGAGACGAACTCATCACGTAATGGGTCCGCGACACATTTCTCTACACCCATACGCAACAGTGCGTCATACAAGGCAATCATCGTTTGTTCGAGTGTTTCATCTTTCAACAAGTTGGCAAGACGTACTCGCATATCATGCGTATCCATACATGTATAATACATGAAAAATCTTTTCATCTCTATGTCTATGTGGAAAAGGCTTCTCTCATACACCACTCCTCAAAAAACAGGAGCATATATCGTCCTGTTCAGCTCATATTCTCTGGTGCGTTGAATGGTATTTAATAATTATTCTTCGTCCGAGAGACGAAAACTTGCAAGAACACTATCGCCACCCTTTTTCGTAAGTGGATATATCATGTATTGATACGAATCACTTGCAACAACAAATACCGTTCCTTCTTTGCCTTCATTATATACACGAGCCGCGCGCCCCGCGATACGAATATTTTTTGTAGAAACGGGGTCCATACCATTCGGAGCGACGAGTGCGTCAGTGCCGTTTGCATATCCAGAATCAATACGTGATACGGTAACAGCCGCAATGGGCGCACCTCCTTCAGATTCAGAAAACTCAACACGAAAAACATGTCCCCCAGGACTAGGGGCTGTCTCTGTTTTTTCATCTACAACAACAGATGACGGAAATGAGAGCTCAAAACCATATGCCACATTTTGATACGCAAATGTATTCTCCTCAACATTTATCGTATCTCTCTCATCTATAGAAATAGCACGCTCACTCAAAAACCGATGCCCGATGAATGAAAAAATTGCGACTATGAGTATCGCAATGCTTATGCCGATAGTACGTTTTGATAATTGCATAATATATGTCAAGACTACTGTCTCCCTGAGACATGTTCTTTTATAGTATTATAATACAACACATATGTTTCTTCTGTCAAAGAAGCGTCTCTATCATTCTGAATATACGCGTGCCATATATGCACGGAGAGTCGCAACATCTCGCTCCGCGTCAGATGACCCGTATACAATAAACACAACAGGACGTTTCATCCCCTTATGTGTCAGCGAAAAGAGAGCGAGCGCAACGTCAGTACCATCTGGCGCAACTCCCGACATACCACCAAGAAAATTGGAATCTTCAGCCCCTACGATATTGTTTTCAAGTGACGCAAAGGGCGATGCTCCATATGTCACACCGCGCTCTTTCCCTGCGGTAATATCAAATGCGAAACTTCGATTGTGATACACATACCGCGCAAGCGCAAACATATCTCGTACTGTGGTAACACTTCCTTCGTCATCACCTGTCACATCAATAAAACGGCTCCCTACCATGCCCAGCGATACAGCTTTTTTATTCATAAAAGAAATGAATGCACCCTCTCCTTTCACGCTTGCATAAGTGTGCGCGACACGGTCAGAGTCAGCAAGAAGAAGTGGATATAATAGGTGAAATGCTTTATACGCTGTCCCAGGAATAAGTGTGCCCTGTTCTTTCCCTTCTTCATCCGCAGTATCTTTGAGTGCTACATCTTTATCCATATTGATATACTCACCAGCAACAAGCGCGGTCATAAGTTTTGTTAATGAACCAGACGCAAATGTTTCACTTCCTCCTTTTTCAAGAAGAATGTTATTCCCATTCACATCACCGATGAGGTATCCACGCGCACCAAGGGAAGGAGGCAATGCTTCATACACAAAGCCATCAGACGCGAAATCTTTTTCAAAGACAAGAACAGGTGTGCCTACGGACACGCGGTCATATACTGCTTTGGCGTTTTCATCTGAAAGACGGATGCATCCACCAGAAAACGTTGAGGATACGGCGGTGCCATCGGGATAATATGGCCATCCATGAATAAAGAAATTGCCTTGAAATGACATACTCCACGGTTGATGCACATTTCCGAATGTTGAGAAATGATCTTTTTCTTTTGTTTCAATCTGATACAGCCCCGCTGGCGTCTCCCACCACGAACCTTCTTTTCCTTTTGTGCGGATAGGCACTTCCAGTGATACGGCACCTTTTTCATACACACGCATCATCATCGCTGATAGATCTGCTTCTACAAACGTCTCACCACTCTCCAAAAGTTTCCCTTTTACCTCCGCAAAAAAATCTGGGCGCGACAATGCGGGGACCGCGCCATATCCCAATTCACCTGACCCATCAGGATACATGAGAGAAAATGCTGGTCTCCCCGCATTTGCCATATTACCAAGAATAAAAAAGATTCCCGCCGCAACAACAAATGCAAACAGTGCAACGAAAGTAAGTCGGCGGGTGTGTGAATCAAGCATGAAAAACGTCTATCAAAATAATAACAACGATAGTATACCAGACACCCCGCGGATATGTCATTATGTGTACATACCACCATATATCATAGACATCATCGGCAGTTTACAAAAAACGATAAACCGTGTAGGATAGCGAGTATTGCGCGAGTGGCGAAACAGTAGACGCGCTAGCTTGAGGGGCTAGTGTCCATTGCGGACGTGGAGGTGCGATTCCTCTCTCGCGCACATCAAAAGGAAACGGGTGGCGACCGAAGGTCGCCGCCCGTTTTTTTCTTCCTTGATTCTTTCTTCATGATTCGTTACTCTTTACATACCGCCCGAGTGGTGAAATTGGTAGACACGTACGCTTCAGGAGCGTATGCCGCAAGGCTTGGAGGTTCGAACCCTCTCTCGGGCACAATAAAAAACGGCGCGTGAGCGCCGTTTTTATATTCAAGATTATTTGGTTTCTTCTTTCTTCTCTTCTTCAACAAGGACTTCTTCATTAGGGGCAATAACTTCTACAATCTCCTCTGCTACTACCTCTTCTGCAACTGGAGTTTCAATTACTTCTTCTATTGGAGTTTCAATAACTTCCACAATTTCCTCTTCCGGCACTTCCTCAATTACTTCTTCGCGCTTGGTAAAGTCAGGGAGGGCAATACCAAAGAGTGTTTTCATCTTCTTGCGAATCTGCTTGGACGTCTTCTCGCGGATAAAGTAAAGTTTGGCACGACGAGCTTTCGCGCGACGAACGAGTTCAATCTTTTCAATATTGGGTGAATACAGTGGGAACGTACGCTCAACACCAACACCACTCGCGACCTTACGTATTGTAAATGTTGCACCCGGCTCACTACCGTGATTGCGACCAATAACCAACCCTTCAAATACCTGAAGGCGTGTTTTTCCTTTTTCGACAACTTTCGAAGAAACTCGAACGGTGTCGCCCGCACGTAAATCCAAACCGCGTCGATGTGCGACATCAACGGGCGAAATAGCAACAGTTGTCTTATCAATCATATTCATAGTGCTGTGCATACTATCATAGCTTCGCGAAACGGGCAAGAGCATCTGTCATATCTGGTGGTATGGGGGCTTCTATTGTCTTTTCTTCACCCCCCGGTAGACGCACTGTAATACGGTATGCATGAAGTGCCATACGTCGCATACCAAACGCACATGACCCGTCTGATTCTTTCGTTTCCTCACGAAGGCGCGCAGGTGCATACAGTCCATCACACACAATGGGACGCTGCGCTGCTTTTAAATGCACACGGAGCTGATGTGTTCGCCCTGTATGAGGAAAAAGCGCAAGATAGGTAAATCCTGGGCGACGATCAATAACAGCAAAGTCTGTACGCGCATCACGTGTCTCGCCGCGTGCCGATGTCCCTACCGCACGTTTTTGCACACCCTTTTTGTCTCGTCCAATTGTCCAGTGAAAACTTCCCCTGTCTTCTTTGATAACACCATATACAAGCGCGCGGTATTCTTTGTGGATTTTTCTATCTTGAAACTGTCGTTTCAAATATCGATACATTGGTTCTGTTTTTGCCACGAGCAATACGCCCGACGTATCACGGTCAAGACGATGTACAATACCTGGACGCGGCACCGCTGTCCCATCAGGTGCCGTCCATGATTCACCAACATTTATGATGCTGGGATATGTAGCGATAAGCCAGTCTACTAAGGTCTCTTCATGCTTTCCCGTCTTTCCATCCCCATGGACAAGCAACCCTGCTGGTTTATCAATAGCAAGAAGCTCGTCTGTCTCAAAAAGAATAGTTGGTTCGTGTGTCATAGATGAGAGCTATTTACCACCATTTCGTACGCGCTCTCCATACTCTGTTACCATACGTGCAAACTCATCACGTGTAAAGGCAGGCCAGTATGTCGGTGTAAAAAATAATTCGCTATATGCACTCTGCCACAACAAAAAATTGGATAAGCGCTTTTGCCCTCCTGTACGAATGATAATGTCCGGGTCAGAAATGTCAGCAGTCCACAATTTTTTTGCAAAGGATTCTTCGGTCAGTTCGGCGCGGTCGCTCTCGGAGAGCGACCGCGCCGCCTCCACAATCTCCAAACGACCACCATACGACAGCGCAACAACAAGAGTAATAGTCGTTCCTATCGCTGTCGCCCGTTCAAGTGTTTCAATCTTTTGCAATGTCTTTTCGGGAAGCATGTCACGTTTTCCAATAAACTGTATGCGTACACCTTCTTTGATTGCTGTGTCGGCAATATACTCTGAAAAAAATGCAACGAGATCCATGATACCCGTCACTTCTTCTTCACTTCGTTGCCAATTTTCTGTTGAAAATGCATAGACAATAAGCGTCTTCACCCCCATTTCATATGCCCATCGCGTACACGCTTGAAGTGTTTCCACACCCTTACGATGCCCTTCAATCGTTGGCAATCCTTGTTCTTTTGCCCATCTACGATTGCCATCCATGATGATACCGACAGTCCTCGGTGTGGGTGTCGTTGTTTTTGTCATGAGTGCAGTATACCAGATTATCTAAACAACACTATCGTGTATATCTAAAATCCCAAATCCAAAATTCTAAATCCTAAACAAATTCAAAATTCAAATAACAAAAAATAGCAGTTATTTCTGTTTTGCATGTATATCATTTGAGTATTGGAATTTGTTTAGAATTTCGGATTTGGGATTTCGTGTTTTATTTATGAGAGGATTACAAAATCATATCCTTCCCATATTCACCATTTACGTCCGTATTGCAATATAAAAACCACAAAACTCTCCCGTTGCTTCTTCGTACTTCACTTCTACGTGTTCCACTCGCGCAAGAGGTGGGCCTTGTTTGATACGCACAAGAAGTTCAGCAAGTACTGCCTCCTCCCCTTCAGCGACAACCGTCACACTTCCATCTTTTTCATTCCATACCTGTCCAACAACACCGAGCGCAAGTGCGCTTCGTTGAATAAAATCACGAAACATCACCCCCTGCGCTCGTCCGGATATGGTACACGTCATGCGTTTGGTCATGATGAATATGATACCATATTCTGGAACATAGATTTGTCTAAAAAACAAACATGGGGTATAGTATTCGAACGGGCGATTAGCTCAGTTGGTAGAGCAACTCGTTTACACCGAGAAGGTCGGGGGTTCGAATCCCTCATCGCCCACAAATACACGGACACGGAGCATGACTCCGTGTCCGTTTTGTATTTGTGTGGCGATGAGGGATTCGAAAAAGCCGCGCGCGAAGCCCGACAAGATTTATCTTGTCGGAGCGCGGTGACGGGGTCGCGAGTTCTTAGCGGATAAGCGGGCGCTTGCGACCGTGCATCCGCTTAGAACTGGTGACCGAATCCCTCATCACACGGACACGGAGCATGACTCCGTGTCCGTTTTGTATTTGTAGGCGATGAGGGATTCTTCCCGCAATTATCGTTCTGTGCAAAGGACAACATTTAGTATGAAAGTGGAGCTGGATACCACTGGAAACGGTTCGCCGTTCGCTTCCTGACTTGTCCCACCGAAGCCTTGGCGGAGGTGGACGCGAGCAAAGCAGTTTGCTTTCTAAACAAAACACCGACAACAAGTTGTCGGTGTTTTGTTTACCTGTGTGCCCCCGGCAGGAACACTCACTGCTCCCCAGCCCTACTTTCATGTAGCATGAATGGGCGAGCACGATTTTAAATCCATGTAATACGGTTGTTATATACTATCGTCTATAATAAACGTAGGGCTGGGTGCGCTCTTGGAACCCACGGTTCCAAGTACTTCCTTCACGGGAAAACTACAGTTTTCCCGACCCCTTTCGCGTTCGATTCCTGCCGGGGGCACATATGAAAAACGCGCATCATGCGCGTTTTTCATATGTGCCCCCGGCAGGAATCGAACCTACATTGAGAGATTAGAAGCCTCTTGTTCTATCCATTGAACTACGGGGGCAATACTATTTTCAACAAGATATTCAGATTATCAGGAGAGACTGTATCGGTCAATAAGATGATTCTGGTTTAACAGAAGTATCTTCTGCTGTAGAAACATCATCGGGCAACGTCTCTTCTCTCATTTGTTCATTGTTTTCCGTTTCTGGCGCACCAACAATAGCACGAAATCGTTCCTCTTTGGCGCGATACTTTGTGGCAACTTCAACTATATGCTGTGTGTCTATGTCATGTGCTGAAATCGTTACAGAAGAAGGTGTCTCAGCAACTTCTCTATTTATTTCATAGAAAACCATACTATTTATCACTACGAACAATGAAAACACGCCTGTCATGAAAATCATCCAGTCTCTTTGCGGATGCATAGATAAACCATTTGAGACCTTCTTGCGCCCAATAAATATTTTTTTTACCTTCCCTATATTGGATAACATTATATCGTGTATATTCATAAATTATTCTTCTTTGAAATTACGAATAATACAGGTAATATCACCTTTCCATATACCATCATCGGATAGTTCCATACCAAAACGGTTGAACGATAACGCATAGGGCGCATCAGAAAAAATATTCATAAAACGTAACGTGTCTTCACGGTTCCCCTCTATGGTCATTCGCACAGCTAATGGTGAAGTATTTCCTTCTTTATGCTCTACGCCAATTGACTTCATAGCAACAGATACATTCGTCGCATGTCCAAGTCTTTCAATCTCATCTATCATCTCAATAACATCCCTAGGTTCAAGAATTAAACTGCGTAAATACTCTCTATCAGCACGCGTCTCTTCTGTTTGCTTCGCAATTAGGCGCGCATTACGCCAACGAGACTCTTCAGTAGATGTTTCTACAACAAGCATGCGTACGGATTGTTTTTCCGTATAAGAAACGTGCACAACCACTACATACAACACGCATGCACCGAGAGCAAACATCCCTGCAAAAAACGTCTGTGTGTGTCTTTTAAAAAAAGTGTACATACATATACAGAGAGAAGATTATAATGTCATTGAGAGAGAGAACGGAATATCAGACTCCTCCACAAAACTTGACACAGGAACACGGGCTCCCTTGAAACCAGCGCGTTCAAGACGAATAGAAAAATCAACCAATGCGGAACGAGACGGGGCAGTTCCACGCACAGCAACTGCGATATTTCCTTCGGGTGAAACATCATACGTTACCCCTTCCACCATGACATTTCCTTGTTCTGAAAACACTTTTTGCATAATAGCTGTGGGAAGATACCCTTCATTCATTTCTTGTGATAACATCAGCAATGCGTCTTTTGTTTCAGCAATATCTTTTTCAGCAATACGTCCCTCTTCAACAGAAGGCTCTTCACCGCGTAACGCTACAGATTTCATAATCGTATCTTTTTCTGTACCGATATAGATAAAAGAGATACTCATGAGACCAGCGGAAAAAAGAGCAATAACTCCTATCAACATAGCTCCTACACTAAAAAGACGCTCTCTGTAGAGACGCATAAGGGCGTGTTTTTGTTCAAGAGGAAGTAGGTTCATCATAGAGATATGTCTCGTTCAGGAAGTGCAAGCCCTATGACTGTCGCATACCCAAGAGCAAGACTTCGTACGAGCGGAGGAATATATGTATCAAAAGAGTTTACATTTTCCCATGGGTTTCCGACTGAAACAGGAATCTTGATACGTGTTCCTATATATGTAGCAAGACCTTGTAAATTTGCGCCACCACCCGACAAAATAACCTGTTGAACTGGCGTTTCTCCTGTTCTTCCCGCTTGATACGTATGCCAATATTCGTATAACTTGAGTATCTCATCAGACATACGTTCAAGCGATGGACGGAGTGCACTAAAAAAGTCATCTTCTTGTCCTGTCAACGTCTGTTCATTTTTCATATATTCCGCCTCTTTTTCATCAACATGAAACGCCGTCATAATATCGTGCGAAAACGAATCACTTCCAATATCAACTGTTGAGGTAAAACGTACGACACCCGCACGCACAACAGAGACACCTGTGCGCATACGTCCAATATCAACAATCATATGTGTCCGTTCGTCATGTTCGGGGATAATAGCACGTGCCATTGCCTGTCCTTCAATATGAAGTGCGACTGGTATCATCCCCACCTCATCAAGTGCATCAACATACATCTCCACATCTTCTTTCGGCATGACGGACGCAAGAACATGCAGCATTCCCGAACCGCTCTCTATATCTGAAAGTGGAATAAAATCAAACACAACATGATCTGGTTTGAGTGGAACATATTCTTCCAAACGAAATGCAACTGCATCACGAATATCAGCTCCTTCAACATAAGGAACATCCATATGAACAATATACGCACGCTCTTCAGGAAGAGAGACGCGCACAAATTCAAATCCATACGTACGCTTAAGACTTTGAAGAATGGCAGCAAATTCAAGAGGTTTTTTTATGGTACCCCCCACAATAATACCGGGCGCAACGGGAGTTTCTCCGTATCGTTTTACTGTCATTGATCCTTGCTGACCAACCAACTCCAAAAAACGTACACGGCGATCAGTTATATCAAGCCCAACTGCTGGCATAGAAAGGAAAGTCGGAATAGGCACTTTTGAAAAAAAACGTTCTTGATGTATCATAGATATAGTATACAAAACATCGCATAGAAATGCGATGTGTATGAAAAATCCTTTTATTGTATTTTTTATTCTTCATTGAGACTGAGCCACGTCTTCCGTGTACTTGTCTAAATATCGTTGCAAAATGAGTGCGGCCGCAGAAGCGTCATTTGTTTCAGTCATTCCTTGTGTGCGACGCGCCTCTTGCGATGTCCAATACTCTCGCTCAAGGACAACAGGAATACCTGTATGCGAGAAAAAATCTGCAACAAACTGGTCAATCTCATCTTGTACAGGGTTGCGCTCCCCTGCAAGCGTAAGCGACTCCCCCACAACAAGAGTTGTCGCACCACGCACTGCGCATATTCCCGCAATAACATCAACGAGCATTGGTGATTGTGGAATTACTCGCTCTGGAAAAGCAATTTTTGCGCGGTCATCAGACACTGCCACACCGACACGACGCGTGCCATAATCGATACCGATCATAATGTTTTTCTTTTCTTGCATAATAGATATATTACTATTATTTCACAGATGCACGATACGCGACAATTGCCTCACGAATTTTTTCAACAATGTCATCAAACTGCACATCATCAGTTTCAAGAAGTGTCATACGGAACCCAACGAGGTCAGTATTAAAACCAGAAAGCGGTACTACAACAATCCCCGTCGCACCGATGAGATAGTGTACGAAACGCTTATCAGCGGGGACGCCCACCACCGCACGCTCTACTTCAGTGCGAACAGTATCATCTTTGATTGGCAATACACCATGTTCTGGTAAATCATCAAAAACAACAGCATAATAAAATGCTCCTTCAGGACGTGGGGCAATAACACCAGGGATACTCGAAAATGCTCTGTACGCACGGTCAGCACGAGCAGCATATCGAGCGACACGCGACGCAACAGTATTGTCATATCGTGCATCACCCAAAATTGCAGGCAACACATGTTGTGGAAGTGCGGTAGCGCATACTTCGAGCATCTTTGCATCATTCAATGTTTTCACATATCGCGCAAAGTCAGCATCAACATCTTTGTTATACACTTCAATCCATCCACATCGTGATCCAGGCCACGGCACTTCTTTTGACAGTCCTCGCATCACAATGGCTGGCACATCATCCCCCAAAACATCATAGAGCGGAGTGAATTCTTTTGGTTCATACGCCAACCGTGCATACGTCTCATCAGCAATAAGAAAAAGTCCGTAGGTACGTGCAATGGCGACAATCTGTTCAAGCACTTTCCGTGGATACACCATGCCCGTTGGATTGTCCGGATTGATAATCAAAATACCTGCAACAGACGGATTGTATTTCACTTTATTGCGAATATCCTCTATATCCGGGAGCCAGTTACGATGTGGGTCAAGTTGATACGTGATGTGTGCCGATCCTGCATGTGCCGCTTCAGCAGATGAGTGTGTTGGATAGGCGGGAGACGGCCCAATAATCCGCGCACTACGACGTAGATAGGTATACACAACAGAGATGGCGTCACCAAGACCATTAAAAAAAAGCATATCGTCAGGAGAGAGAGTAACTCCCGATTCTTTTTTGCGAGATTGTGCGATGTAATGACGTGTAGCAAGCACTCCTTTTGTTGGCGTATATCCAAAACATGCATCTGTTTTCGTATGTTCAGCAATAATATCCTTAATCCACGGCGCGATATGTTCGCCCTTTGCGATTGGATCACCGATATTTTCCCATACAATAGGTACGCCTAACGTCCCAAGTTTTTCAGCAAACGCAACAATACCCCGTATTTCATACGACAATTCGTCTGCTCCTTCGTGAATAATGTCTGTACGCATGAGCATTAGTATATCAGTATGATAGGAGGTTAGGAAGTTAGTAGGAGGTTAGTACACAAGAAGATGAGGAGATTAGTATGAACGAGGAGAATATCACAGAGAAATATCAACATGCTCGCAACCACAGCATTTTTAAAAAGAGCTGTAGCGGCTCGCAACTCGACACTTCTCTGTGCTATACTTTTCTTTATGGACATCATCACCGCACTCAACGACCCTTATATATTACTTCTCATCCTCCTCTGGGTTCTCCCGTGGAAAGGATACGCACTGTGGCTTGCTTCTCGTCGAAGTCAGAAATGGTGGTTTGTCGCGCTTCTTGTCATAAACACACTCGCGATTCTCGAAATTATATACATCTTTTTTATTGCTCCACGATACGCGGAAATCGATACACATCTTTCTGAAGGAGCACACGAAGAACACACCGACACGAACAGTTAATCTAGGTGGTCTTGATTCTCATTCGCAAACAATGTACCCTATGGGTACGTTTTTTGATTAAAATAGAAACATCATCAACTATATATTTATGTACTATACCTACATACTTGAAAGTATTGGGAATGAGCATACAATCTATATTGGAAGTACAGAAGATTTACCCGCTCGTCTCAATCAACATAACTCTAAAAAAGTTACTTCAACAAAAACACTTGCTCCTTGGCGCGTCATCTATTACGAAGCACATCTCAGCAAAACACTTGCGAGAAGAGCAGAACTCTTTTATAAAACAGGGCAGGGGCGCAGACAATTGCGAAAGAAATTAGGTTTTGATGAAGAAATATAACATTATGTTCTTTTCACAGGCGAGCGGAGGGGTGGCAGAGCGGTCTATTGCACCGGTCTTGAAAACCGGAGTGCCGCAAGGTACCAAGAGTTCGAATCTCTTCCCCTCCGCTCGTTTGTGAAAAGGTCTTGCCCGCTCGTCCCTGCGAGCGGGTCCGCGCACTCCTCCGTAGCGGAGATGTCGCGGAAAAACCGGAGTGCCGCAAGGTACCAAGAGTTCGAATCTCTTCCCCTCCGCTCGTTTGTGAAAAGGTCTTGCCCGCTCGTCCCTGCGAGCGGGTCCGCGCACTCCTCCGTAGCGGAGATGTCGCGGAA
>Ga0194119_10005518_pt1 | contig 18851 bp, 12 predicted proteins | sample TA2MahC100mmetaG_FD_148620 | JGI IMG/M metagenome (GOLD analysis project Ga0194119, IMG submission 148620) | Freshwater microbial communities from Lake Tanganyika, Tanzania - TA2015018 Mahale Deep Cast 100m | ecosystem: Environmental > Aquatic > Freshwater > Lake | place: Tanzania: Lake...
GATTGGCGCCGGGGGTGGCAGCGTCGCCTGGATTGATGCGGGGGGAGGGCTGCGCGTTGGGCCGCAGTCGGCGGGCGCTGAGCCCGGGCCAGCCTGCTATGGGCGAGGGGGCTCTGTGGCCACGGTTACCGATGCCTCGGTTGTGCTCGGGTATCTCGATCCTGGCTATTTCGCTGGCGGAACTCTGCGCCTCGACCCAGAACTCGCGCGCGCCGCGATTCACGACACGGTAGCCAAGCCTCTGGGCCTGACGGTCGAGCAGGCAGCCCTTGGTATTCATCGAGTCGTCAACGTTCAGATGGCAGAAGGCATCCGGCTGGTGTCGATCAGTCGCGGAGTTGATCCGCGCAGGCTGTCGCTGATGCCCTTTGGTGGTGGCGGCGCTTTGCACGCGATTGCTCTCGCAAGCGAATTGGGCATGGCGCAGATCATCGTCCCCCGTTATCCGGGTGTGCTCTGCGCCGCCGGCTTGCTGTCCGCTAACGTTGAACACGAGGCTTCAGCAGGGTTTGTACGTCGCTTCTCCGACACCACGTCGCATGAACTCCTTCATCGGTATCGCCTGTTGACTGAGCAGTGCGAGCAGCGAATGCGCGAGGAACGTGTTGAACTCTCTCGGGTTGAAACCACGTTCTTTGCGGATGTGTGTTACGTCGGGCAGGCCCACCATATTGAGGTCGCAGTTGACCCTTCAGTACCCGAGCAGATGATTGATCGTGCCTACGCCGCGTTTCGTGAGCTGTACGACCGCGTTTACGGCCACAGTACTTCAGCGGCTGCACGGTTTGTCAATCTGCGCGTGCTGCAGAGCGTTGCACACAAAAAATCCCCAATGCAGGCTGCGGTTCGTCGAACAGGGCCAGCGAAAAAAGGCGAGCGACAGATCCTGCTTGCTCGATCGGCGTCGCCAATTAGCGCTCATGTCTACGACCGCGCAAGCCTGTCCTTTGGCGACTTGGTAAACGGGCCGGCTATCATAGAGCAGACCGACACAACCACGCTGGTTGAGCCAGGCTGGGTTGCACGCGTCGTTGCCGAGGACATATTGCTGATGACCTCTGAGGAAGCACCATGAACAGCGCTCGCCGGTCAGATGCGGAGGAAGCCGCGCGCGACCCGATCACGGTCGAGGTCATCCGCAATAAACTTGAGGGAATCTCCAACGAGATGCAGTCAACCCTGCTGCACAGCGCGTTCTCGCCAATCGTCAAAGAAGGGATGGACTGTTCGGCGGCACTCTTTACCGCTGACGGGCAAACGATTGCCCAAGCAACCGCCATTCCAATTCACCTGGCCACCATGATTCCTGCGCTGCGTGCGGTCATTGACCGTTATCCGATCAGTCGCATGGCCATGGGCGATGTTTATCTCCTGAATGACCCTTACCACGGCGGTACACACCTGCCCGATATCACACTGTTCATACCGGTATTCGCTGAAGGTTCGGTGTTTGCCTTCAGTGTTACCACGGTCCACCATCAGGACGTGGGAGGAATGGCTCCCGGTTCAATTCCTACCAACGCCACTGAGATTTATCAGGAAGGCCTGCGAATTCCGCCACTCCGATACTTCGAAGCCGGGCGCGTCAACGAAACGCTGGAGGCGATACTTCAGACCAATATCCGGATGCCAGACACTTTCCTGGGCGATCTTAACGCGCAACTCGCGGCGTGCACGGTTGGTGCCAGACGGCTAGGTGAATTGTGTCAGTCGTATCGCGCAGAGACCCTGGTCCGCGTCTTCGGCGTGCTTCTCGATCGCTCCGAAGCCATGACCCGTTCGGCGCTGTTGCGATTGCCGCAGGGAACCTTTCGCTATGTTGACTATTTGGACAATGACGGCGTAGAACTCGACAGACCAGTTCGAATTGAAGTGGCGGCGACAACTCATGCAGCCGGTATCCATTTCGACTTGTCGGGAACCGACTCACAGGTGCGAGGCCCGCTCAACTGCGTGCCCTCTGGAGCCTATGCCGCTGCCTACTACGCCGTGCGAGCGCTCACCGATGCACAGATTCCGACAAACGGTGGGTGTTTTCGTCCGGTCACCCTGTATCTGCCAGAGGGCTCGCTGGTAAATCCCCGCCCCCCCGCCGCTGTCAACGCACGCACCGCCACGATCAAACGCATCTGCGGCGCGATGATCAGCGCATTCGCAGACGCGGCGCCCGACCGAGTCCCAGCGGCCTCGGCAGGAGTTTCGGTCATGCTTGCGTTCGGCGGGCGCCGCAGCGACGGTAGCGAGTTCATTCTCAGTGAACTCGTTTGCGGAGGAACCGGGGCGGGTGGATATTTTGACGGCGTCGACTGCCTGCAAACGGACGGAACCAACAGTATGAATCAGCCCATTGAGGCGCTATGCGTCGATGCGCCAATCCGGATTCGCCGCTTTGGACTCCGCTCCGATTCCGGTGGTGCAGGTCGGCACCGTGGCGGACTTGGGGTCGTTCGCGAATATGAATTTCTGGTGGACGATATTCGCCTCACGTTTCGAGGTGAGCGCCACCTCACGCCCGCCCGGGGCGCTTCGGGCGGAGGCGATGGATCGATGTCGCTTGCCACGCTCTATCGGGCGTCAGGGCAAGTCGAGAAGCTTTCCAAGTGTGTCACGACGGTCTCGCGAGGCGATCGGCTGGTTCTTGAAACTGCAGGCGGGGCCGGTTACGGCAGCGCCTCGCAGCGATTGCGCGAGGCTGTCATGTCCGATCTTGTTTGCGGCAAGATCACCGCTCAGGCGGCTCGTGATGTTTACGGTTTATCGGGAGGGTCTCAATCATGATCAGACAATTTATTGTGATCGCCTGTCTGGCACTGGTGAGTGCTACGGCTTGCGCGCAAAGCTTTCCGTCCAAACCGGTTCGGGTGGTTCTGCCGTTCGGACCTGGGTCAGCCACCGACGCGGTTATGCGCACGATTGCACAGCCGCTATCGGTGCTGCTTGGGCAACAGGTCATCATCGAACATAAGCCTGGAGCAGACGGCGCAATTTCCGCCCTGGAGGTGGCGCGGTCGGCGCCCGATGGCTATACGCTCGGCGTTGGCAGCGGCGGGCCGCTGGCGGCAGTGCCCGCGCTGCGGAAAAATCCTCCGTATAACGTTAAGACCGACTTCACGCCAATATCAGATGTCGGCCGTTACACCGTGTTTTTGTTTGTCAACGCGAGCCTTCCGGTTAAGGACTTCACTGAGTTCGTTGCGTACGTCAAGGCGAACCCTGGGAAGGTGGCCTACGGTACCGGTAATCCGAGCGGAATCGTTGCCTTTGCCCAGATGAACTCGATGCTTGGCCTCGATATGCTCCACGTACCTTATAAGAGTTCGCCACCGATCATCCCCGATCTGTTGAGCAACCGGGTGCAGGCGTTGATGGATCCACCTACCGTCGCGTTGGCCCATGTTAGAGAGGGACGCTTGCGGGCTCTGGTGACGACGCTCGATCGGCGCTCACATCTGCTTCCGGATGTGCCCACGATTCGCGAAGCGGGAGTGCCCAACTACACGATTTCGAATTGGATGGGCCTGATCGGCCCTGCCGGAATCTCAGCGGATGTGCTTGATCGCCTCAATCGCGACGTTGGTAAAGTGCTTCGCGATCCAGAGGTCATCACAGCTTTGGCGCGTCACGGGTTCGTTCCAAAACCGGGTACCCCCGCTGAGTTTGCAGCGTTTATTAATGAGCAGTTCGACTCGTATGGAAGCTTGCTGCGTTCCGCAGGCGTTCAACCTGATTAAGATACAGGCTTCCGATGGATCCCATCATCGACTATGGCAGTAAGCCGCCAATCAAGGCATTCGATCCGCCTCAGAGAGAACACCTCCAGAATTATCGGCGCGTCTATGCGAACAGCGAATCGCGGGTCGACAAGCCTACCGATGAAGCCCAGGCGCTCGATGTTTATCTTCAGTCGTATCGCGAGGTTGGGGCCAGGCATGTAGTCATCAAGGCCCGCGATAGTGAAACCTCGTTTGGCCTCAAGGTGAGTAACGAAGACGTATCAAAGTTCTGCCGCGAGCATGGACCGACATTCATCGGTTTCGCTGGCGTCGACCCTCATAAAGGTGTCGCGGCAGTTCGAGAACTTGAATACGCAGTTCGTGAGCTGGGTCTGCGCGGGCTTAACCTGCAGTGCTTTGAGCTAAAGCTTCCAATCAATGACAAGCGGATGTATCCGCTTTATTCAAAGTGCGTCGAACTTGATATCCCGGTGAACATTCACTGCGGCATCAATTTTTCTACGCAGTCGCAGATGGACTATGGGCGTCCGCTTTTCCTGGATGAGGTGATGCTGCACTTTCCTGAATTGCGGGTTTGCGCATCGCCACCGGGTTGGCCATGGATCGAGGAATTGATTGGCGTTGCCTGGCGACATCCTAATGTTCACATCGGAATCGTTGCGGTCCGCCCGAAGCTGCTTTTGATGGAAGATTCGGGATACCGGCCGCTGCTTGCTTATGGCATCCGCATGCTAAAGGATCGGATCATCACCGGGACTGCGTACCCGATGCAGTCGGTGCAGCAGGCCTACCAGGAGTACGCGGATCTACCCCTCCCCGACGATGTGCGAAGGAAATGGATGTTTGATAACGCCGCACGGTTCTTGAGGGTCGCGTAGGTGCAGAAGCCCATTGACCCAGCCTGGCGAGTAGCCCGCTACAGCGCCGACGTTGCAGAGCGCCTGCGTCAGATCGAGCAGGAGCCACTGCCTCAGTCGATCTATGCTTTGCTCGAGGCCGCTGCAGCCGAAGTACCGAATCAGCTCGCCTGGCATTTCATTGATTCTGGTGAGACGGCGTCCTATGCCGATGTTCTAAGGCAGGTGAATCGGCTCGCCGCCGGACTTCACCGGCTTGGCGTGCGCAAAGGTACTCATGTTGCATTGATGGTTGCGAATCGCCCGCAGTTTCCTCTGTCTTGGCTTGCGATCGGTTGCCTGGGCGCGGTGATGGTGCCCGTTAACATCACCTACACCAGCAGGGAGCTTGAGTACCTTCTGACGGATAGCGGGTCCCAGTACCTGGTGATTGCCGACGAGTTTTTACCAATATTTGACGCGCTTCCCGTCAGACCTTCAGAGTTAAGCGACGACCATGTGGTGGTTGTAGGAGAGCCGGTATCTGGACGAGTCAGCTGGCAGCAACTCCAAGACCAGGGCGATGAGCGCTTCAACGCCCCAACGCCGCCTGACATCGATGACCTGATGAACATTCAGTACACCTCGGGCACTACTGGCTTTCCGAAGGGGGTTTTACAGGCGCATCGGTACTGGCTTACTCAGGCCAAGGGTAACGCCTTCCGGGATGGACTTAGATTCGAGCGGATCCTGATTTCGACGCCGTTCTACTACATGGATCCGCAATGGCTACTGTTGGTCGCTTTCTATCAGCGGGCGACTGCGTACGTGGCCGCCAAGCAAAGCACAACACGCTATACCGACTGGCTAAAGCGCTACCGCATCCACTTCTCGCTGATGCCCGCCGAGGTCATGTTTAAAAATCCTCGCTCTTTAACCGACGGTGATAACGAGACTCGAAAGGTCAATGTTTATGGCCTTCGCAAAGAGATTCATGCCGAGGTTGAGTCGCGTTTCAACGTGAATGCCAGGGAAGCATTCGGAATGACTGAGTTGGGCACCGCTACCTTTATGCCGCTGGATGCAACTGACATGATCGGCTCGGGGTCGTGCGGAATGCCAGGACCCTTCCGACAATGCCGACTTGTTGATTCAAACGGACAGGATGTTGCCCGCGGTGAGATTGGCGAAATGGTCGTCCGTGGCAACGGTATCCTCAAGGGCTATTTCAATAAGCCTGATGCTACGCGGGAAGCTTTTCTGGGCGACTGGTTTCGAACTGGGGATCTGTTCAGACAGGACGCGCGAGGCTACTTTTACATTGTCGGCCGGATCAAGGAAATGATTCGCCGCAGCTCAGAAAATATTCCAGCGCGAGAGGTCGAAGCAGTTTTAAAGGACATGCCTCAGATCGTGGAGGCTGCTGTGGTCGGGGTTCCCGATGAACTTCGCAAAGAAGAAGTTAAAGCGTATGTCATTCTGCAGCCCGGCCTTACAGCGGTTGACGTGACGCCAGAAGCGATCATTGAGCATGCCCGCCGTTTTCTCGCGCCTTTCAAGATTCCACGCTACATAGAATATCGGCAAGAATTTCCCCGAACTCCGTCGAACAAAATTCGGAAGCCTGAACTTATTCGGGAGAAAACCGATCTCAGGGTGGGGAGCTGGGATAGAGTTGACAGCATCTGGCGATAGGCGCCTGGCTGTTATCAGATGTGGGCGTAAGGCCTTGTTACCGGTAGGTCACTGCCGCGACGGCAGCTTTGATGTAGCCTTGATCAATGTCGCGCTCTATCAGATCACTGTTGCGGTCGCGGGGGTTGCCGAACCCCGCTCCGCCAGAGGTTCTGATGACCACGCGATCGCCTTTCATTAGCCGTTTGCCCTGCTTCAAATCGACTTCTATGGCTTGGCCGTCACGGATCAGTTCTGCGCGGCAAGTCGTGCCACCACTGCCGCCGGCGAGCCCGTCTGGCGCGATTTCAAAACGATCTCCGTAGAGCGAAAAATCAACGCCGTCCTGCAAGATCAGGTACGTTCGTCGTATGCCCAAGCCACCTCGGTATTTTCCGAGTCCGCAGGACTCAGCATTAAGCCCGTATTCGACAATTCTGAAGTAGTCAAAATTCATGTCGATAGCTTCGACCGGAGAATTGGTGGTGTTCGACAACGGCGCAGCTACCGCGTCGGCTCCATCCTGACCGACTGAGGCACCAAAGCCGCCACCAAAGGTCTCGAGGCATACACGATAGCGGCCTGACGAAGACTGATAAGCCAGGCAGGTTACCAGCGTGTTGTCGAAACCCGGTGCGATTGCACGTTCGGGTAGCGCCTTGGCCAGCGCCTTCATGACAGCGCCCCAAGCTCGATAGCAGGGCAGCATTCGGGCGCGTACCGGTGCAGGCGGCCGTGGGTTGAGGATGCTGCCAAATGGCACTTTGACGGTGACCGGACGGAAACTACCCTCGTTGAATGGCACGTCATCGCCCAGTAGCGCGCCCTTGATGCAGCTCATGACCGCAGACTGGGTTGAGGCGATTGGCGAGTTGATGTTGCGGGCCACCTGGTCGCAGGTGCCTTCGAAGTCTATTTCGATGGTATCGCCCGACACGGTGAGCTTTGCATGAATCCAAAGTGGCTCGCCTTTACGTTCGATATCGTCGCCGGCGTCGGAACCATGGTAGATACCATCGGGAATAGCACGAATTGCCTCGCGCAGCCGACGCTCAGAGTAGTCAATAAATTCGGCCATCGCAGCCTCAACCGCCTGCGTGCCGTATTTGCGACACAGTTGGCCGACACGCTCGATGCCTATCGCGACAGAGGCGAATTGCGCGTTGAAGTCTCCCAACGTCTGGTCTGGCACTCGAATGTTCGCCGCCACCAGACGCTCGAAGATGCCGCCGTTCCAGTCCCGCGACAGGCTGAATTTCATTGGCGGCAGGATCAGCCCCTCCTGGTATACGTCGGTAGCGGCGACGTTCAGACCAGCGCTGCCACCACCAAGGTCCAGGTGATGCGCGGTCGAGCCGCTGAATGCGATGACGCGCCCGTCGATCACCACAGGACGAAAAATGAAAACGTCTTGCAGGTGTTGGCCGCCCTGAAAAGGATGGTTGTTCACCAGAAAATCATCAGCGCACAGCGTGTGAGCGGGGTACAGATCAAGGCACGCACGCAGGGTGGTGTTCATGGACCCTAACTGCATGGGTACCATCTCGGCCTGCGCCACGATATTGCCGGCGGCATCAAGAATCGCGCATGAAGCATCACGCGCCTCGCGAACTATGTTGGAAAACGCTGAGCGAACCAGCTTCGTTCCCATTTCTCTCGCGGCGGCAAGCAACGCCTGGCTGATGACCGCGTAGTCGACCGGGTCGAGTTTCATGATGTCTTGTCTCGTTGCAGGATCAGATTTCCGGCGCTGTCTTCCGATGCATACCAACCCGAGGGAACGAAGACTGTCGCCAGATCGTCTTCAACAAGCAACGGCCCTGCACTGTCACCCCGACTCCGAATCACGGTGCGAGTAAGCACCGTGCACTCCCGCATGCTGCGATTTTCGCGAATCATGCGAGTGGTTGTCTCGCGCGGCGCCTCAACCTCGGATGGGGGAAGGGCGCCGCAGTTTTCCGGAACGGCCGCGCTCGCGCGGAACCCCACAAATTCGATATTTCTGCCAGCCAATCCCGCCCCGCCGCCATGCATGTAAAGGCGCTGATTGGCCTCGGCAAATCGTTCTGCGAGCCAGCTGACGCTGAGGTGGGACAGGTCATCATCGTCAAGCGGGACCTCTACTTCAAAGGCCTGACCGACGTAGCGCATCTGCAATACATACGCGTGACGCGTCACGCCGCACAGGCCCGCCTCTTGTAGCCGCTTGCGCAGGCTGTCACGCATGCGTTTGAGCGTATCGCGGACTTCGCCCGGGGTTGATTCGGTGAGCGGGATTCGGCGCGTTGCAGTTTCATAAACCGTATAGTCGGCGGCGAGCAATCCAAACGCCGAAAGCACACCTGCATTTTGGGGCACGACAATTCGGTCGATGCCGAGATCCTCTGCAATCCTGCCAGCTTGCAGGGGCCCAGCACCGCCAAAAGGTACCAGCACGTAGTCTCGTGGATCTCGACCGAGTTCGGTGGAGATCAATTGAATCGCTCGGACGACATTGGCGTCGGCAAGCCTGACGGTACTGTCGGCAACTTCCTGCACAGACAGCCCAAGCGCTGAAGCAAGCGGTTCGAACGCGCGCCGGGCTGCTGTCTCGTCAAGTTTCATCCGCCCACCGAGGAAAGCATCCGCGCGGATCGTGCCGCGAATGAGATGGGCATCAGTCAGGGTGGGCGCCTGACCACCTCGGCCGTAACAAGCGGGCCCGGGGCTGGCTCCGGCTGACTGGGGGCCAACGCGCAGCATTCCACCTGAGTCCTGCCAGACGATACTGCCCCCACCTGCTCCGACGGTGGCAATGTCCAGCACGGGAGTACGAATTGGCAGGCCATCGATGCGTGTTTCCGGTGCGACGACGGGCTGTCCCTGAGTGACTAGGCACACGTCAGTGCTGGTGCCTCCCATGTCGAAGGTGATCAGATTCGAATAGCCAGATGGCGCTACCTGCCGAATCGCACCGGCCACGCCTGCAGCCGGTCCAGAAAATAAGGCGGTGATCGAATTGTTGCGAATCGCTTTGGCGGACAGCCGGCCGCCATTCGACTGCATGAAGGAGAAGCGGCCTCGAAAACCCTCCCGTGCTAGACGCTCTTCAAACCGGCTCAGGTAACGATCGATGATTGGCTGCACGTAAGCCGAGAGCGCTGTGGTTGAGGCGCGCTCGTACTCACGGAATTCCCGGCTGATCTCGTGGGAGCAACTGACATGTAGCGTCGGTAGCGCGTCGCGAATTCGTTGCGCAATGGCCTGCTCATGCGCAGGGTTCGCGTAGGCGTTTAGCAGGCAGATCGCCACCGCCTCGTAAGGCCGCTTTCGCAGTGCGTCCAGGATTTGCGCCGCTGACCGCTCGATATCGAGCGCGGTTTCAACTGCGCCATTGGCGAGTATCCGCTCCCCGACCTCGATGACGTCTCGCCGCTCGATCACGGCGTCAGGCTTTCGATAGGCCAGTTGGAAGACACGCTCCCGATCCTGGCGCTGAATCAACAGGATGTCGCCAAAACCCTCGGTTGTGATGAGCGCCGTGAGCGCTCCCTTGCGCTCAAGCACCGCGTTGGTGGCTATGGTGGAGCCGTGGACGAGGTCTGTTATCTGGTCAATTGCAATACGCGCTGCGGCAAGGGCGGCAAAGGCGCCGTCGTCGGGCCTTCCTGGAACGCTGGGCACCTTTGCAACGATGACCTTGTCACCATCATCAAGCGCGATCAGGTCTGTGAATGTGCCTCCGACTTCGATGCCTACGCGCATGATGATGATTTCAGTCGATCTTGAGGTTGAGCGGCTCGATTACTTTTCGCCAAACATCGGACTCTGACGCAATCATGCGGCCGAACTCGGCGGGTGAGAGGTATACGACCTCTGCTCCCTCCCGTTCAAGCCTTGCGGAAACGTCCTTTTCCCGCATCCAGCGCAAGATCTCAGCATTCAAACGAGTTACGACGGGTTGCGGCGTTGCGGCCGGAGCGAGCAGGCCGAACCAGCTATAGGCCACAGCGCCGGGCAACCCCGACTCCGCCAGCGTGGGAATGTCGGGCGCAGCGACCAGACGCTTTTCTGCGGTGACGCCAATCGCCTTGAGCCGACCCCCTGCGATGTTGGGGAGGGCTGTGCCCACCCCATCAAAGTGGATGTCGACAATGCCAGCCATGATGTCGACATTGGCAGGCGCGCTGCCCTTGTAGTGAATCGTATTGAAGTCGACCTTGGCAAGCGACTTGACGAGTTCGCCGACCAGGTGCGATGACGCCCCTTGCCCCTGTGTTGCCCAGTTAACGCGGCCTGGATTTGCGCGAGCGTGGGCGAGCAGTTCCTGGAGAGAACTGGGCGCGAATTTTTGGGAGGCAACCAACATGAAGGGTTGCTTGGAGACCAGGGCTACCGGCGTGAACTGATTGACTCGATAACGCATGTTCTTCAGGACATGCGGATTGATCGAGGTTGTCGTGGTTGCGGTGAACAGAAGCGTATGACCATCTGCGACCGAGTTGGCAACAACCTCAGCAGCCAGCGCCGTGGCAGCACCAGGTTTATTTTCGACGATGAAGGCCTGGTTCATGGTTGACTGCAGGCGTGCTGCCACCTGGCGGGCAAGAACGTCGGTGTATCCGCCTGGAGCGTAGGGAACCAGAATCCGAACGGTCCGCTCTGGATAACTTTGAGCGATCGCAGCAGTGCTGTGTGCCGAAAGCAGGGCGGCTAACCCGATAAATAGTGACGCTCTTCGAGTTCTTAGCATCTCAGTCTCCCGCCGTAATTCAGATGACGATAGCACAGCAGCCTGCGGGTTCGGGCCAGTTCATTTCGTCCGTACCAATCGGATAGCAGTGTGTAGACGATGGGTCCCTTGCTCGGCCATACTCGATGAACTCCATCCATCAGGTTGACTCGGCATGATTGAAAAGCCGTCGCGTGTGCTTGACCCGTTCATCGTTGGAATCCTGTGGGACCGGCTTGTTGCCATTGCCGACGAGGCGGCAACCGCGCTCGTGCGGACTTCGTTCTCACCGATCGTGCGCGAGTCAAAAGACTTCTGCTGCGTGCTCATGGACATACAGGGGCGATCTCTCGCTCAGAACACCATTACCGTACCGTCGTTCGTCGGCACCCTGCCTCGGACGATGAAGCATTTTCTTGCCAAGTATCCGCCGGTCTCGTGGCAGCCCGGTGATGTGGCAATGACCAATGACCCCTGGCTTGGCACTGGCCACCTGCCAGACATAACCATCGTTCTGCCTGTTTTTCTCGCCAATAGGCTGGTTGCGTTCGCGGGGGCGGTGGCACACATGCCAGACATCGGCGGGCGCATCTATTCGGCGGACTCAACCGAGTTGTATGAGGAAGGACTGGGTTTGCCGCTGTGCAAACTCTATGAGGCGGGTCGGGCAAACGAAACGCTGATCGATCTGATTCGCACCAATGTTCGCGTTCCGGATCAGACTCTGGGCGACATTCATGCCGAGATCTCCGCCTGCAAGGTAATGTCGAAACGTTTTTTGGAAATGATGAGCGAATACCGGCTCGATAGCCTTGACGCGCTGGCTCAGGAAATACATGAGCGTTCGGCAAGGGCGATGCGAGCGGCCATTGCCAAGCTTCCGGATGGCATCTACCGATCCGAAGTTTTCACTGATCGAATTGACGGACAAAACCTCAGGATCGCAGTGGCAGTAACGGTCAAGGGCGATACGATCCATTGCAACTACAGTGGAACCTCGGCCCAGATTCGCCGGGGCATCAACGCAGTTTTCAACTGCACCTTTGCTCATACCGCGTACTACATCAAGTGCGCGCTCGACCCCGAACTTCCGAACAATGAAGGCGCCATGGCGCCGCTTCAGGTCACCGTTCCTGAGGGCACGATTCTCAATCCACTGCGTCCGGCCCCAGTCAATGCGCGCCAGATTGTTCTGCACTATCTGCACGCGGTGATGTTTGGTGCCCTGGGGCAGGCGGCGCCTGACCGGGTCATCGCACCGTGCGGTGCCCCGTCGAATCGAACTGTTTTTGCTGGTACCCGGGAGGATGGAAGTCCGTTCAATATTCTGCTGTTCACCAGCGGAGGTATGGGGGGCCGGAAAAATCGTGACGGCCTCGCGTGTACGACCTTTCCAACGAATTCCGGCGCGGCCTCGATTGAAGTCGTCGAGAGCACCATTCCCGTTCTTTACCGGCAGAAGGCGTTAAGGCCCGACTCCGGTGGGGCAGGGCAGTTTCGCGGCGGTCTGGGGCAGACCATTCAAATCGAGGTTCTGTCCCGAGAACCTTTTCAGGCATCGTTTCTGATGGACCGCATTGAAAACGCGCCCGCAGGGATTCAGGGGGGCGGACCGGGTGCTCGCTCAAGCCTGCGCCTCCTTAATCGGGAATTGTCCCTCCCGCCAAAGGGCCGTGTCATGCTGGAGAAGGGCGATGTTATCGAAATTCAGTGCGCCGGCGGGGGTGGGTTCGGTCCGCCTGCCAAGCGCGACGCGGCGCTCATTGAAGAGGACAGGCAACAGGGTTACGTCACCCAATCGGAAGCGAGCAATACGAGGGTGGCTCAGTGAAGACGCTTCGATTGGGTGTTGACGTTGGCGGTACATTTACCGACTTCGTTCTCGATTCCAATGGCAACTTGCTGCTGTATAAGCGGTTGTCCACGCCACACGATCCCAGCATTGGTGTAATAGCCGGTATTCGTGAAATGGCTGAACGGTTTTCATTTTCGCCGCGCGATCTCGATCAGATCATTCATGGTACCACCGTGGTTGCGAATGCGCTGATCGAGCGAAAAGGACCCTCCACTGGATTGCTGGCTACTCGAGGGCACTCCGATGCGATCGAGATCGGACGAGAGGTTCGTTACGACATTTATGACCTCGCCATCGAAAATCCGGCACCGCTTGCGCCACGAAGACAGCGCCGCGAGCTTGATGAGCGCATTCTTGCTGACGGTACGATTCGACAGCCCATCGACCCGATGCAGGTGGTTGAGCAGACTCGTTCGCTGCTCGCTGAGGGCGTGGAGTCTCTGGCGGTTTGCCTGATGCACAGTTACCGTAATCGCGCTAATGAACAGGCGGTCGGTGAGGTGCTGCGGCAACATTTCCCGGCGCTCAATGTCACCCTATCCAGCGAGGTTGCACCCGAGATCCGAGAGTTTGAGCGCACGTCCACGGCCCTGGCCAACGCGTATGTTCACCCGTTGGTGGGTCACTACCTCGAGCGACTGCGGCAGGGGCTTGCCGCGATGGGTTTTGATGGGCAACTTTTCATTATGCTTTCGCACGGTGGGGTCGCGCCGGTCGACTATGTACGACGCAATCCGATCCAGCTGATTGAATCCGGACCGGCGGCGGGCGTACAGGCGTGTGCAGCTTTTTGTCGCCAACTTGACTGGGCAAATGTGATGGCCTTCGATATGGGGGGTACCACCGCAAAAGTGAGCCTTCTCGAGGCTGGGGAGCCCTCCTACACCATCGATACCGAGGTTGCCCGTATCCGTCGCTTCAAGAAAGGAAGCGGGTTACCGCTCAAGGTGCCTTCGGTGGAGATGATCGAGATTGGTGCTGGCGGAGGAAGCATCGGTCGTATCGATGGGATGGGTCTTCTCCGAGTCGGCCCGGAAAGCGCTGGCGCAAGCCCGGGCCCGGTCTGCTACGGGTTGGGTGGCACGGAGCCTACAGTCACCGATGCAGATCTTGTATTGGGGTATCTCAACCCGAATAATTTTCTCGGAGGGCGGCTGAAACTCGACCAGGCCTCTGCGTTTTCCGCGATTGAATCGCGCCTTGCCGCCCCGCTCGGCATGAGCGTCATTGAAGCGGCTGCGGGTCTGGTTGCGCTGGCCAACGAAAACATGGCCACGGCGGCGCGACTGCATGTTGCTGAGCGCGGGAAAGATCCCTTGCGCTATGCCCTGATGGCTTTCGGTGGCGCCGGACCCGTCCACGCGTTTGGCGTGGCGCAGGCGCTCAGGCTGAAGCGAATCATTTACCCTATCGGTGCAGGCGCCCTGTCCGCTTTCGGGTTTCTTGTCGCCCCTGCGGCTACCCGGCTTGTGCGAGGCTACGTGAGCCGAGTCGACAGCATCGACTGGTCGCTCGTGGATCGCCTGTTCAATGAGATGCGATCCGAAGCGCTAGCCACGATGATGCAGACAGGCGTGATGGCCTCTCAGGTCCGAATGCGGATGTCCGTTGATATGCGATACTCAGGGCAGGGGCACGAACTCGACATCCTCATTGGGGATGGCGACATCCTGCGTAACCACGATGGTGTGGCATTGCGCGAAGCGTTTGAGTCGGCTTACTTTCAGCTTTTTTCGATGCGGCTGGAAACTCTCGCCGTGGAAACGCTCAACTGGCGCCTGCTCTGTGAGGGGCCGGCGGCCGAGGCACCTCTGTCTTCCCTGGCTGCGCCTACGGTGGGTAGCGCAGCGTCCGCGACCTTGGCGCGGCGAAGTATCTATCTCCCTTCGGAAGCACGATTTGTTGACGCGCCCGTCTATGACCGATATCGGCTCGCGCGAGGTAACCGTTTTGACGCACCGGCAATAGTTGAAGAGCGGGAGTCCACCGTCGTGCTGAACGGTCGTGCACGTGTTCAGGTGGATTCAAATGCCAACTTAATCGTTGAAATCGACTAAAGTTCAACCTCATTAAAGGATAGGCGACTAACCATGAGCGTATTGCTTAGTGATTGCGTGGATCTGTTTCGGCGCTGGATGAGGCGCTTTGCCTGGCTGACACTTATCGTGGGGGGCACGGCGTTCTCCCAGGACTATCCAGGTAAGCCAATTCGTGTGGTCGTACCGTTTCCGCCTGGCGGATCCACAGACATCGCTGCGCGAATCGTGGGTGAAAGGCTGTCGTCGCAGGTGAAACAACCGGTGCTGATCGAAAACCGACCGGGCGCGAACGGCAGTATTGGCGCTGAGATTGCAGCCAGATCGGCTCCTGACGGCTATACGCTGTTTTTGGGTAACCTGGGCGTCATGGCGATCAATCCAGCCATCTACGAGAAGCTTCCCTACGATCCGCGAAAAAGCTTTGTGCCTGTGGCGATGAATATCGTTTCGCCGCTCATCCTGATTGCGAATCCCGCATCGGGCATCACGACCGTTGCGGATCTGATCGCGCGAGCCAAGGCTGAGCCTGGAAAGCTGACGTTTTCGTCAGGTGGCAACGGCTCGGCCGCTCACCTTGCAGCCGAACTTCTTAACTTTGCTGCAGGTACCCAGACTCTGCACATACCGTATAAGGGCGCTGCTCCGGCGACTACGGCAGTCGCCAGTGGGGAGGTGGTTTACGGGTTCTCCGGGCAAGGGCCATCGTGGCCGCTGGTCAATGCTGGGAAACTGCGAGCACTTGCGCTCAGCGGTCTCAAGCGGTCGTCCGATAACCCGAACACGCCGGTGGTTGCAGAGACGCTGCCAGATTTCGAGGTGCTCGACTGGAACGGAATGTTTGTGCCTGCCGGCACGCCGAACGAAATCATCATCAAGCTCAATCAGTTGATCAACGCGGCCCTTAATGACTCGGAGACACGTTCCAAGATGAGCGCCAATGGTCTTGATACAACGCCGCGCTCGGTTGAACAGTTCGCCACGTTCATCCGCAGTGAACAGGAGAAGTGGGAGAAAGTTGCCAGGGCTGCCAAGATTCGGGCAGATTGATCTGCCAGCCAAATCACGCAGCAAACGCAAACCCCTCATAGCCGCGTTCAACCACCTGCTGGCACAGCTTCCGATACTGCACCATGCCGCCCGCATAGGGCATGAACACGCGTGGCTTTCCCGGCACGTTGGCGCCCAGATACCAGGAGTGATGAGCCTTTGGCAGCAGCGTAGCGTTGGCCGCCGCCTGCACCTGCGTCAGCCACGCTTCAGTGGCTGATTCGACCGGTTCCACTTTGGAGAGACCCTGCTTTCGCATGTGAGCGATGCAGTCGGTGATCCAGTCAACATGCTGCTCGATGGCCACCGGCATATTGGTTAGCACCGAAGGGCTGCCTGGCCCGGTGATGGTGAACAGGTTGGGAAAGCCAGGCACCTGAAGGCCGAGGTAGTTGCGCGGCCCTTCGCGCCAGGCATCGGCTAGGCGAAGCCCATTGCGACCTTCGATACCGATTCGTAGCAACGGACCCGTGAGCGCATCGAACCCGGTTGCAAAAACAAGGATGTCCAGATCGAACGATGCCCTGTGGGTTTTGATGCCGGTTGGCACAATTGACTCAATCGGGTCGGCACGCAGATCGACCAGCGACACGTTGTTGCGGTTGAAGGTTTCGAAGTAGTTCGTATCAATGGGGGGGCGCTTGGCGGCGAACGGATGATCGATATCCGATAAGACCGCCGCTTTCACCGGGTCATGAATAATTTTCCGGATCTTCGCTTTGATGAACTCGGCCGCCGTGTCATTGGCTGCCTGATCGGACAGCAGATCACGAAATGACGCCCGAAACTGAAGCCCGCCTTTTTGCCAGGCCTCTTCGTAGATTGCCTCGCGTTCATCTGCGCTGACATCAAACGCCGACCGATCGCGGAACCGAAACGGATGACCGTTCGGGGTTGAGTGCATCACCTGCCGGATTTCGTCTGAGTGCTCGCGCACATACTGCTTGAACTCAGCTGACAGCGGACCGTTATTGGCCGGCATGCTGTAGTTGGCCGTGCGTTGGAACACGGTAAGGTGGGCAGCGGTTTTGGCGATTTCCGGCGCGCATTGAATGCCGGTGGAGCCCGTACCAATCATTCCGACGCGCTTGCCGTGAAAGTCGACGCCCTCGTGCGGCCACTGACCTGTATGCACCCAGCGCCCTGAGAAGTTCGCAAGTCCGGGAATGTCGGGAACGTTTGCTGCCGACAGGCATCCGACTGCGGTGATCAGGAACTGCGATGTGTAACGCTGACCGTCAGTTGTTTCGGTAACCCATACGTTGTTACGGGCGTCGTGGCGAGCCGTGCGCACCTGTGTATTCAGACGTATGTCAGGGCGCAGGCGGTAGCGGTCGGCGACGTGATTGAGATAGCGCCGTATTTCTTCATGGCCGGGGTAGCGCTCGGTCCATTCCCAGTCTTTGAGCAGCGCCTCGTCGAAGTAGTAGCAGTAAGAGTGGCTCTCAGAGTCGCAGCGTGCGCCGGGGTAACGGTTCCAGTGCCAGGTTCCTCCGACCCCATCGGCCATTTCGAGGACGACGACCTTGAGTTGCAGGTGATCGCGCAGCTTGAGTAATTGATACATCCCGGAAAAACCCGCGCCGATGATCACCGCATCGAAGTGTTCGGCTGGGTGGGGCGGGCTTGAGATTGATTGGATTTGATCGGCGGACATGGGTCGCGTCGCTCCAGGGTTGTGGGCGGGGTGTCGGCTACCCGTCTAGTATGAACCTTGATAGCGGCGCTGATGCGCCGCACTATGGAACTGATCAATCATGGTGAGAAAGTCAAACACCGGCAGCCCCAGTGCCTGCTGCACGGCGTGTGCATAGGGTGGCAGCATGGAGCATTCAAGCAGGATGGCCCCCATGGTGGGGTTTGCCCGCTGCATATCGAGCGCGACGCTGACCACTTCGGCCTCGATCAGCCCGGCATCCAATGTGCCCTTTTCGTCGAACACCGCGCTGCGAAACTCGGGTTGATCCTGCAGCCCGCGGATGATGAGCGGGTGGTTGGGCGTGGCAAGCCCGGCACGTTCAAGAAAGGCGGACGTGAGATTGCCGGAGTCGGCCGTGATGATTCCGATAGGCCGTTGATGGGCGAGGCTGGAAGCGATGATTGGCAACTGCAGCATGGGCGATAGCGCCACCGGAATGCGCACCGCTTCGCGCACCGCCGCCTGGAACTGCAGCATGAAACCGCAGTCGCTGCTGATAACGCGCACGCCCTGGGTTTCGAAGTCGCGCGCTGCCTGCACCACCGCTTCGGTCATTTCGGGCGCACCGCGCAGACAGCTTGCGGTGGATAGTCCGGGGATTGCCCGATAGATCACCGGGTAGTCGTAGGTCGTGGCGTTATCGACGTCGCCCGGGATAAAGGGCAGCGAGCAGTCGAGTTGCAGGATGCCGACTGCGAAGCCGTAGTTTCGAGCGCCACGGCGGGTGCGGTAGAGGGTCACAGTATCGTTCTCCGTCAGGCGGCTTCAAGCGTCAGGCCTGCGAGGTCGATTGCCGGCTTGCGTCCCCCGATGATGTCGGCCACCACGCGCGCCGAGCCCATCGACATGGTCCAGCCGATGTGCCCTTGCCCTGAGTTGATGTACAGGTTGCGTTTCGGGGATGCGCCGAGTATTGGCGTGCCCTTTGGTGTCATGGGCCGCAGCCCCGCCCATCGGCTGGCCTTCTCGTAGGCCGCACCATCGGGAAACAGACGTTGGATGGTTGACAGCATATGGCTGAAGTCGCGCTCGCTGTGCGAACGATCGAAGCCCGAAAAATCAGCCATCGCGGTGACCCGCAACCGATGGCCGAGTCGGGACCATGCGATGAGGTATTTTTCGTCGACACCTGGCAGTGTGGGTGCGCCTGAGTGGCCCTCAATGGGCACCGTGAGCGCGTATCCCTTCACCGGATAAATTGGCATGTCGATACCGATGGGGCGGCTGAGCAGCGGGGTGTAGCTGCCAAGCGCCAG
>Ga0194119_10005523_pt1 | contig 18840 bp, 16 predicted proteins | sample TA2MahC100mmetaG_FD_148620 | JGI IMG/M metagenome (GOLD analysis project Ga0194119, IMG submission 148620) | Freshwater microbial communities from Lake Tanganyika, Tanzania - TA2015018 Mahale Deep Cast 100m | ecosystem: Environmental > Aquatic > Freshwater > Lake | place: Tanzania: Lake...
ATGGTGGAGCGGTTCTTTGCCGACCTCACCAACGGATGCATCCGTGACGGAAGCTTTCAGAGCGTCCGCGAACTGATTGACGCCATCGAGGAATTTCTGGCCGTTCGCGCCGAGGCCCCGACGCCATCTAAATGGAAAGCCAACGGCGAAGACATCCTCCGAAAGATCACCAGGGCGCGGGAATCCCTGGCTTCCGTTATTGCAGGCTAATTCCATTACAGGACACTAGCGTGACGGGCGTTGCTTGCCGGATAGGCTTGGCGCGACACTGAATCATGCAGATCCCGCTCTATCAGGTAGACGCTTTCGCCCGCCGCCAATTCGGAGGCAACCCCGGCGCGGTTTGCCCGCTCGCCGCGTGGCTTCCGGACGCCACCCTGCAGGCTATCGCCTCCGAAAACAACCTGGCCGAAACCGCCTTCTTTGTAAAAGAAGACAAGGGCGCCTACCGGCTGCGGTGGTTCACGCCCGCCGTGGAAGTAGATCTGTGCGGGCACGCCACGCTCGCCGCAGCGTACGTGCTGTGGGAGTATCTGCGCTACCGAGGCGAAGCCGTGACCTTTGCTTCCCGGAGCGGCCCGCTCACCGTTACGCGCACCGCGACACGGATCACGCTCGACTTTCCGGTGGTGCCCGCGCGCCGCGCCTCCCCGCCTCCTACGCTGATTGAGGGGCTCGGCGTGCAGCCGCTCGAAGTCTGGAGCGGCATGGACTTCATGGTTGTGTTGCCGTCTGAAGAAGACGTCCGCACTGTGCAGCCTGCCTGGGAACCGCAGGCGCAGGCGGGCGGACGCGGGGTGATTGTCACCGCGCCGGGTTGGGGCAAAGTGGACTTTGTCTCTCGGTTCTTTGCCCCGGCGGCGGGAATCAACGAAGACCCGGTGACGGGATCCGCGCACTGCATGCTAACGCCGTATTGGGCGCAGCGGCTGGGTAAGAAGTCCATGCACGCGCGGCAATTGTCGGCCCGGGGCGGGGAACTGTGGGTGAAGCTGAAGGGGGACCGGGTTTTGATCTCCGGGCAGGCGCAGCCCTACCTGAAAGGCACCATTACCCTGGCCAAGTGATTCGTCTATCCTGGGGAATTGCAGCCTTCATCCCCGGTTCTGCTCACGCTCCTGCTGCTTGCCGCGCCTGCCGCATTGCCGAGCGCCATGTGGCCGCTTGAAAAGCTGTACCAGCGGCCGTACGTGTGGGGCACCAAGCCGCAGGAACTGGCGTGGTCTGACAACGGCGCAGTGCTGGGCTTTCTGTGGAACGCCGAAGGCGGCCGTTTTCTAGACTTGTATGCGTATCGTCCGGCCACGGGCAAGCTGACTCGGGTGACGAATCTTGAGCAGTGGAAGGACGAGTTGCTCGAGTCGGCCGACGACAAGGACGCCCGCAAAAGCCGCTACGAGATGCCGCCGCGCGGGCTCACTGGCTTTATTCTTTCGCGTGACGGCGCACGGGCGGCGTTCTCCTATCAAGGCGAGTTGTTCATCGCGTCCACCGATGGCGCAGCCGCCGAGCCGTTTCGCCTGACGCGCACGAAGAGCGGTGAAAGCGATCCGCAGTTTTCCGCCGTGCCAGGGAAACTCGCGGCGATCCGCAACGGCCAGGTGGTGATTCAGGATCTCAACAACGGGCAATTGTGGCAGGTGACCGATGTCGAGGCGCCGGACTCGCTGGTTGGCTACTGGTGGTCGCCGGACGGGCACTGGGTGGTGTATGCGGTGCGCAAACCGGGCGGACGCAGTATGCCGTTGCCCAACTACTCTGGACGGTTTGTTGAAGCGCGCAGCTTTCCGCGCAATGTAGCGGGGGACGAGGTGTCTACGCCGGCGCTATTTGCGGTGAAGGCCAGCGGTGCGGGTAAGCCGGTGGCGCTGGAACAGGGCAAGTGGGGCACCAAGGCATACACAGACGATCCGGTGTGGTCGCCAGATTCGAAGCTGGTGGCGTTGCGCACGGTGAGCGGCAATCAGAAAGAGCAGCAGATCCTGGCGGTCGATCCGGCCACCGGCAAGTCTCGCGTGCTGGCTGAGGATAAAGACGAAGCGTGGGTGTTCTGGAGCGAGTTCGGCTGGTCGCCCGATTCGCGCTGGGTCTGGTTTAACTCCGAGCGCGACGGCTTTGCGCACATCTACAAGGCTCCGGCCGATGCTTCCTCATCCGCGGTGCAGTTGACGCGCGGAAAGTGGGAGGCGCGCGAGGAGCGCTTGTTGACGCATCCGCCGCAGTGGGTCGGCGATTGGATCTGGTTCAACTCCACCGAAGCGGGCGCGCACCAGCGCCAGATCTACCGCGTGAAGGCGGACGGGACTGGCAAAGAGCGCGTCTTCAAGCGCAGCGGCATTGACGACGTAGTGGTGTCGGACGACGGGCGCAACGTGGCGCTGATGCATGCGGATCTCGACAACCCGTTCGATCTGTGGGTGAACGGACAGCGCGTCACCCAATCGCCGCGCGCCGAGTTTGCTACCCTCCCGTGGCCCGCCACTCGCTTTGTCCGCTTCCCGTCGCGCGGCGACAACCAGCAGGTGGCGGCCAAGCTCCTGCTGCCTCCCGGCTACGATCCGGCGGCGCCGAGTGGCGGCAAGCAGTGGCCGTGTGTGTTCTTCATTCACGGCGCCGGCTATGCGACCAGCGTGCTGGAGCAGTGGGGTAGCTACAACGAACTGCGCTACGCCTACAACGCCTGGCTGGCGTCGCAAGGCTACGTGATCATGGACCTCGATTATCGCGGCTCGTCCGGCTACGGGCGAGACTGGCGAACAGGCGTCTATGAACACATGGGCGGCAAGGACCTCGATGACGTGCTAGGCGCGGTGGACTACGTGCGCTCGCTCGGCAACATCGAAATGAAGCGCCTGGGGATCTGGGGCGTTAGCTACGGCGGCTTCATGACGAACATGGCGTTGTTTCTCGCCCCCGGTATGTTTCAGGCCGGCAGCAGTTGGGCGGCGGTGAACGACTGGGAGCACTACAACGCCTTCTACACCACGCAGCGGTTGAACACGCCGCAGACGAGCCCTGAGGCGTACCGCCGCAGTTCACCGATTCACTTCTCGGCCGGGTTGCGCGACAAGCTGCTGATCATTCACGGCATGGTGGATTCGAATGTGTTGTTCCAGGACGCAGTACAGTTGACCGAAAAGCTGATCCACGAGGGCAAGGACTTCGAGCACTTCTACTACCCCGCGGAAGACCACGGCTTTGTGCGCGACGAGACCTGGATCGATGCGCTGCGCCGCACCACGGCTTGGTTTGACCGCTGGCTGGGCCGCCGATGATTCTGCCGAGGCTGTATCCGATTCTCGACACGGCGCTCTATGCGCAGCGCGGTTTTTCGCTGCTCGACGCGGCCCGGCTCCTGGTGGAGTGTGGCGTGCATCTGATGCAGTGGCGTTGCAAGACCGCGGTGGGTCCAGAGCAACTGGTGGAGCTTGAACAGCTCCAGCAGCTCTGCCACCGCTCGGGCGCCACGCTGGTGGTGAATGACCGGGCGGATCTGGCGCTGATGACCGGGGCGCGCGGCGTCCACGTGGGGCAGGACGATCTGCACCCGGCGTCGGTGCGCAAGCTTACCGGGCCGCAGGCGCTGCTCGGCTACTCCACGCATAACCGCGAACAGTTCCTCCACGCTGCACGGCTCCCGGTGGACTATCTGGCGATTGGCCCGATCTACGGCACTACGAATAAAGAGAATCCCGATCCGGTGGTGGGTTTGGAGACGCTGCAGCTTTGCTCCGGCTTGACTCGCCTGCCCGTGGTGGCCATTGGCGGCATTACGCGCGCCCGTGCGCCGGAGGTATTTGCTGCGGGCGCGGCGAGCGTGGCCGTGATCGGCGACCTGGTGCCGGAGGATTGCGACGGTGGGACGTTCCGGCACAGGTTGAATGAGTGGCTGCGGATTTTGTAGGTTGGAGCTATGACTAGATTGCTGCTGATTTTCGCCATGGTTGTTCACTCGCTTGGCGCCGCGGACTGGCCGGAGTGGCGGGGCATGGGCCGTGCCGGGGTCTGGAGTGAGACCGGGATCGCCCCGCAGTTTCCCGCCGCGGGTCTCAAAACAAAATGGCGCGTCCCCGTGCGGGCTGGATTTGCCGGTCCGGCCGTAGCCGGCGGGCGGGTTTTCGTGACGGACTTCGCGGCGGCCGGCGCCAAGCGCGGCACCGAGCGCGCACTGGCGATTGACGAGGCATCCGGCAAGGTTCTCTGGATCCGCGAGTGGCCGGCCAACTATCAGGGCATCAGTTATGCCACCGGCCCGCGTGCAACCCCTACCGCGGAAGGGGACCGCGTGTACATTGCCGGAGCCGCGGGCGCACTGCTGTGCCTGGACGTGAAGACCGGCGAGGTGATCTGGAGCAAGGACTATGTGCGCGACTTCCAGACTGTGATGCCGGTCTGGGGTATCGCCAGCGCGCCGCTGGTGGACGGTAACCGTCTGATTGCGATCGTGGGCGGACAGCCGGATGCGAAGGTGGTGGCGTTTCACAAGCGCACGGGCAAGGAACTATGGCGCGCCATCGCGTCTGACTCTGAACCTGGGTATTGCCAGCCCCTGATCGTCGAGGCAGCGGGCGGCCGGCGCCAGCTCATCATCTGGCATCCCGTGGCGGTCACCTCGCTTGACCCCGTCACGGGCAAAGTGAATTGGGACCAGCCCATGAAAGTGCACGCGGGCATGACGCTGGCCACGCCGGTGGTAAGCGGCGCGCAGATTCTGGTTTCGGCCTTCTACAACGGATCGATGCTCGTCGACCTGTCCGGCCGTCGGATCTGGCAAGGCAAGAGCGATAGTGAGATCAACACCGACGGGCTGCACGCCGTGGTGAACACCCCGGTGATCGATGGCGATCACATCTACGGCATCTGCAGCTACGGCCAGTTTCGCTGCCTGAATCTGCGGACCGGGGAGCGCGTCTGGGAGACCCCGGAGGTCACCAGGGAGAAAGCGCGCTGGGCGTCGGGCTTTATTGTCCGGCAAGGTGACCGGTACTTCATCAACAACGACCGCGGCGAACTGATCATGGCGAGATTTTCACCGGAGGGGTATCGCGAGATCGGCCGGACGCACCTGATCAAGCCCACGTCGGATTCCAACAACCGCCGCGAACTCGGCGCGGTGAACTGGACGCATCCGGCTTACGCCAACCGGCATCTGTACACAAGAAACGATGAAGAGCTGATCGCGGTGTCGCTGGCGCAGTGAGTGGCGGGTCCCCTGTGGTATAGTTGCAATTTTCGCAACGTAAGGAGGAGCGCCGATGGCCGCTGCGCCAAGTACTGTTTTTGCTACCAAGCCCTTGGAGCGACTGTTGCATGAAGCCGAAGGGGTGGGCGAAAAAACAACCCTGAAGCGCACACTGAGTGCTGCCAATCTGGTGGCGCTGGGCATCGGCGCGATCATCGGCGCGGGTATCTTTACGCTGACCGGGCACGCGGCCAACGCTTATGCGGGCCCGGCGATTGTGTACTCGTTTTTGTTCTCCGCCTTCGGCTGCGCTCTTGCCGGCTTCTGTTACAGCGAGTTCGCCACGATGATTCCCATCGCAGGCAGCGCCTACACGTACGCCTACGCGACGATGGGCGAGCTGCTCGCCTGGATCATCGGATGGGATCTGGTTCTGGAATACGCACTCGGCGCGGCCACGGTGGCCATCGGCTGGTCTGGCACGCTGGTTTCGATCCTCCATTCCCTCGGCATCAATCTGCCGCCGGCGTTGATTGCCAGTCCCTGGCATCCGGCCAAGCTTCCATCGGGCGAAGTCATTCACGGCATCATCAACCTGCCGGCGCTACTCATTGTGGTGCTGATCTCGCTGCTGCTGATCGTGGGTATCGAAGAGTCCGCCAAAGTGAACTCGATTGTGGTGGCGATCAAAGTGGCGGTGGTGGTGATTTTCATCGCTGTGGGCTGGAGCTTCATCGATCCTTCCAACCACACGCCGTTCATCCCCGCCAACCAGGGCGGCGACAAGTTCGGCTGGCCCGGCATTTTCCGCGGCGCGTCAGCGATCTTTTTTGCCTATATCGGATTTGACGCCGTGTCGACGGCCGCGCAGGAGGCCAAAAATCCCAAGCGCGATATGCCCATCGGCATCATCGGGTCGCTGCTGGTTTGCACGCTGCTGTTCATCGGCTTTGCCTGGGTCCTGACGGGCGTGGTGAACTACACCGAACTGAACGTATCCTCGCCCGTGGCGCTCGCGGTGGACCGCATGAAGATCGGCTGGCTGGGCTTTCTGATGAAACTCGCCGTGCTGGCCGGCCTTACTTCCGTGATGCTGGTGATGTTGCTGGGCCAATCGCGCGTGTTCTTCTCCATGTCGCGCGACGGCTTGCTGATGCCAATGTTTTCGCAACTCCACCCGCGTTTCCGCACGCCCTATCTGAGCAACATCGTGCTGATGATCTTCGTCGGCATCTTTGCCTCGTTCTTCCCCATCGACGTGGTGGGCGAAATGACCAACATCGGCACGCTGTTTGCCTTCGTGCTGGTGAGCATCGGCATCATCATCATGCGCCGCACGCAGCCGGATCTGCCTCGCCCATTCCGGACGCCGCTGGTGCCGTTTCTGCCGATTGCCAGCGTGCTCGTGAACTTCTGGTTGATGACGAACCTGGGCCTCGAAAACTGGCTGCGGCTGTTGGGATGGCTGGGCATCGGGTTGGCGATTTACTTGACGTACGGGCGGTACCATAGCCGGCTGGCGAAATAAGCAAGAATAGTCACGGTGCGCACGGATCGCGAGTAACGCCACCGGGCTTGACGCTCTTCCACATCCCCGTCCATGTATACTCTTTGCTGGTTCGGCTTCTAATTCCACTACGCCCATCGGAGGTTCCATGCCGCAGATGCGTTTGCTGAGCACCGGCGCGCTCATCGCGTTGGCCCTTTCCCCTTCTTTGACATTCGGACAGGTCTCCACGGCCACCATCTTGGGGACCATCACCGATCCCGCCGGCGCCTTGGTTCCCGAAGCGGAGGTTGTGCTCGTGAACCTCGCGACGGGAATCGAAACCCGCTCGAAATCCAACGCCACTGGTAACTACCGCATTCAGAACATCTAGGTGGGCAGCTACCGTTTGGCGGTGTCGGCCCCCGGCTTCTCCACCAAGCGCGTGGAGCGGCTGACCCTCACCGTGAACCAGACCTCGACGCTCGATTTCGCGCTGGCTGTCGGCGCGCTGGCCGAGACCGTCAACGTGGAAGCGACCGGCGTCGAGGTGCAGGGCTCGACCGCCGAATTGGGCCAAGTGCTGCAGAGCAAGCAGGTGGTTGATCTGCCGCTCAACGGGCGCAACTTCACGCAAATGATGATGCTGCAGCCGGGCGTGGTGACGGTGAACCCGCCGGGCAGCCAATCGCTGAGCTACACGCGCGGCATCGGCGAGGCGACCAATCCTTCGGTGAATGGCCAGAACAACCGCTCAAACGTCTACACGCTCGACGGCGTGGCCAACTTTGAGACGTTCGGCAACGCGTGGGCGGTGCCGCCGATCATCGACGCCATCCAGGAATTCAAACTCCAGTCTCATAACGATTCGGCCGAGTTCGGCTCCGGCTCGGGCGGCACCGTCAATGTGGTCACCAAGTCCGGCACCAACTCGATGCACGGTTCGGGTTTCTACTTTGGCAAGAACCATGCATTCAATGCCCGGCAGTTCAACCAGGCCATTGTGAATCCGTTCAAGCAACATCAGTTCGGTGGCGTATTGGGCGGACCGGTGATCAAGAATAAGACGTTCTACTTCGGCGCGTTTCAAGGATTCCGCTTCCGCAGCCCGGCGTGCCAGTACTTCTACGTCCCCACGCAAGCGATGTTGAACGGCGACTTCAGCGTCCCGGAGAAGCGCGGCGGCGACATCTTCGACCCCGTGACGACGCGGCAGGATCCGGCTTCCGGCACCTTTCTCCGCGACCCCTTTCCCGGCAACCGGATTCCCATGAGCCGGATCGATTCGCGCATGCTCAACTTCTTGAGCGGCACGGGCGTGCCGCTGCCCGTGGTGACCGATCAGGCCCGCTTCAATGCACTCAAGAACCGCGCCCGCCGGCTCGATCAAAACGAATGGCAGGTGAAGGTAGACCACAACTTCAGTTCGAACGACATGGTGTGGTTCCGCTACAGCTCGCTGGCTCAAACCGATTCGGGTCCCGGCGGCCGCACCAATCTCGTCTCCACTTCCCAGCAGGACTCCTACAACATGTCCGCCAGTTGGGTGCACATCATGGGTCCGACCTCGACGCTGCAACTTCAGTTCGGCAAGTCCATCAGCGATATTCCCAACACCGTGGCGTTTGAGAACACCCCGGCCGACCTCATCACCAAGGTGGGCCTGGGGCCGGAAATCGTGCAGTACCGGCTGGGCACTATCGTCTCTGGTTTCGCCGCGGCCGACTATTTCGGTAGGGCGCCCATCGTCCAGCCCAACCGCCCGGCCGACAATTGGCAATTCAAGGGCAACTTCACGAAGATCGCCGGCAACCACACGCTCAAGACCGGCGCCGATTTCATGCGTGCCACCATGCAGCGTCAGCAAGCCTCGCACGGCGTGGATTTCACGCGGCGCGAAACGGCGGATCTCAATCGCGCGGCGACCACGGGGGATTCGATGGCTTCGCTGCTCCTGAACGTCCCCAATTTCTCGACCCGCCGCAACATCATCGAGTCGCTCCGCTTTGGAGGAAACCTGGGCCTGTTCCTCCAGGACTCGTGGAAGGTGACGCCCAAGCAGACGCTGAATCTGGGGCTGCGTTTCGATCACGCCTGGGTGCCGCAATACGGCACACGGCAAGAACTCAACATCTTCTCCGGCAACGGCAACACGGACAACGGGCAGTACGTCATTTACGACACGCCGCCCGCGTGCAGCGCCTCGCAGCGGGCTCCTTGCATTCCCAACGGCGTCCTGCCGGCCAACGTCTCTTCGGTGAATGGCGGGACGCTTTTCCCTGGCCGCGGCTCGATGTTCGGACCGCGGGTGGGTGCAGCCTACCGGCTCACCAACAAGACGGCGCTGCGCTTTTCCGGCGGCATCTTCTACGACAACTGGGCGGGCATCTACCAGAGCATGCGCGGCACTGGCGGCACCTGGCCGGATGTTTCGGTGACGCGCCTCGGCAGCTTGAACGATCCGACGCCCGCGCGGCCTTTCCCCAACCTCCCGGCGCAGCACCCGTCGCTCGGCGCGCCTGGCCTGCCGGACCCCAAGCCGTTCAATCAGGAGTGGTGGTTCGTCGATCCCGCGTTCGAACAGGCGTCCTCGATGCAATGGAACTTCGGCGTGCAGCACCAATTGGCGCCCGCCACGGTGGTTGAGGTGAACTACGTGGGCTCGGGGAGCCGCGACCTTGCCGTGGGCGGACGGTTCAACACCGCCGTGCGCCCGGGCCCGGGCAATCTGCGCGACCGCATGCGGTTCCCCTACATGCGGCCCACGTTCTGTGAGAAGTCCACGGGGCGGAGCAACTACAACAGCCTGCAAATGGCGTTGCGCCGCAGTTTCCAGGGCGGCTTGGCGATGACCGCCGCCTACACGTGGTCCAAGTCGATTGACGTCGCCTGTTCAGGCTTCTTTGGCGCCGAGGCCTGCTCGGTGCAGAACGAATACGCGCTCAACAACGACCGCAGCGTGTCGGCTTTCGATGTGCCGCACAACCTGGTGGTGAGCTGGGTATACGATATGCCGTTCGGCCAAGGCAAACGCTACGCCACCGGCAGCAGGGCAGTCAACTACTTGCTGGGCGGTTGGCAGATCAACGGCATCATGGCGTTGCGGCACGGCATTCCCTTCCACGTCGTTGTGCCGGGCGACATCGCCAACACTTTCAATAGTGGCACCTACCTTCGAGCCAATTTGGTGGGCGACTACAAATTGACTTCTCGGACGCCGGAGGCCTTGATGAACACGGATGCATTTCGCACGCCGGATCAATTCACATTCGGCAACCTGGGGCGCAACTCGCTGCGGCCGGATTGGGTGCGCCGTTTCGACCTGTCGCTGTTCCGGCGTTTCCCGCTCAAAGGCGAACGCATGAACCTTGAGCTGCGCCTGGAGACCTTCAACGCCTTCAATACGCCGATCTTCGCGGCTCCGAATTCAAACCTCGCAAGCGGTACGTTCGGACTTGTAACTGGCGTGCAGGTCCCGCCTCGCCAGTTGCAGTTGGCCGGCAAGATCGTCTTCTAGCGGCGGCCCATGTTCTGTTGCGTCTTGTTGGCGGCCGGCGCCGCGGCGGCTTCCTGCGAGGCGCCGCCGCCGGAGTTGCGGCCCGCACGGCCCACCGAGGAGACGCACACCGCGCTCGGATTCTGGTATTTGGACCGCAACTTGGCTGGGTGCGCCGTGACCGCCGTCCGGGCGGCCGTGCAGGCCAACGGAGCTTCGGTCCGCGCCCGCTACAATCTCGGCATCGCGCTCTACGATTCGGGCGACGATGCGGGGGCGGTGACGCACCTGCGCGAAGCCGTGCGCCTGGCGCCGCGCGAGTTGAACGCGCGTCAGGTTCTCGGATCTGCCCTGCTGCGCCTGAAGCAGTATGCGGAGGCGGAAGCGGCCTTCAGCGCGGCCCTGGCGCAGGCGCCGGATTCCGCCGTGGCGCGCGAGGGGCTCGCCGAGGCCCAGCGGGCTCGCCAGTCGCCGGTCAGCGTCGCCACGCAGCGTCTGCGTGCGGGCGACTTCGCGGGAGCCGCCGAGGCCTATCGCGCGTATCTGCAGACCACGCCCGCCGACGCGGTGGCGCGGCACAACCTGGCGCTGGCGTTCTGGAAGTCCGGCCAGCGCGGCGACGCCCGGAAGGAGTTCGAGGAAGCCATCCGGCTGCAGCCGGATTTTGCCAACGCCTGCACCAACCTCGGTGTGCTGCATCAACAAGAGGGGCGCAGCGAGGAAGCCGAGCGATGGCTGCGCCGCGCCGTCAAAATCGACCCCGCCCACGCGCCCGGCCACCTGAATCTGGGCCTGGTGCTGACGGCCCAATCCCGCTTTGCCGAGAGCGAAGCCGCGCTTCGCCGCGCGCGCGAGTTGAAGCCGGACGACCACGTGACGCTGAGCGCGCTGGCCGTGGCCATGCTCCGCCAGCGCCGCCTCGAAGAAGCCGCTGCGGTGCTCCGGCGCGTCGTCGAGTTGCAGCCTCAATCGGCTCTGGCGCATCTGAACATCGGCATGGTGCTCGCCGATCTCGGACGGCGCGAGGAGGCCGTGACGGGGTTTGAACAAGCGCTGCGGCTCGACCCACAATCGGTGGAAGCGCTCTACAATCTCGGCCGCGCGCGCTTCGAACTGCGGCTGCATGAGGGAGCGCGTACTGTGCTCGAAAAGGCAGTCGCGCTACGCCCCAACCACTCGCAGGCTTGGATGATGCTCGGTATGACCGAGAGCGCGCTCGGCCGGCCCGAGCCCGCCGTGCGGAGCCTGGAGCGCGCGGTGGCGCTGGGCTGGTCCGATACGACAGTTCACCACCAGTTGGGCCGCGCGCTGCTGTAACTCGGCCGCGAGGCGGACGGTGTGTCGCAACTGAAGCAGGCGCTCGAGCGGGACGCCTCGAACACGCAGGCGGCTGTGGCGCTGATGCGCGTGATGGCGGCGCGGCAGAACGCGGCCGAGGCGGAGAACTACGGGCGGCAGGTGCGCGAGGCTAAAGCGGAGTCCATGGCCACGACGCGTGCGAGGACGCTCTCCAACTTTGCGCTGGGCGCCGCCAAGGATGAAGACTGGCCGAAGGCGATGGAGCAGCTTCGCGAAGCCATCACGGTTTGTGGCAAACACCCGGTGAGCGCCCTACTGCATAAGAACCTGGGGCTGATCCGGGCCCAATCCGGCGACGGCGCGGGGGCGTTGGCTGATCTGGAGGCGGCGCACCGGCTTGACCCCGGCGACCGCGATATTGAGTACGCGCTTGGGCTGCTGCGCAAGCGGGTGGGAGCGGGTTCGCGGTAGTGGCCTTGGGGCTGACTCAACACTTTACGCGCTGGGCAAGAGCCACCTGGCGAACCACGCCATGGCGGCATCGAGCGAATCCGGGTTCACCTTGTGTCCGGTATTGGGTTGAATGATGGCGCGCAACCGGTCGCGCTGGCCGGTTTCGGCGTAGGCGCGTTCGGCCGCCGCGAGACACTCGCGCAGGCCGGGCAAGGGGGTACGGGCGTCTAAGTCTCCATTGATTGCCAGCAGCGGGCGCGGCGCGATGAGCGGCAGCATCCGCGGGCAGTCGTAATCCCCGTAGATCCCCGGCGCCACTTTGTCGTAGAAATGCCGCAGGAACGCGGCGTCCACCGCGGGCTTGCCGGCATCGTACGCGGCGGCGTCCACTGCGGCTTGAAACGTACCCACGCGCGAGTGCCAGGCGTTGTGGTCGATAGCCCACCGGAAACTCTGTACGCCAATGCAAGGAACAGCCACGGCGATGCGCGGGTCCGCGCGGCGGCGAGATAGAGTTCCATGCCGCCCTTCGAGAACCCGATCATACCGATGCGCGCGGCGTCCACATCGAGACGCGTGGAGAGATAGTCCACCAGCCGCAGGATGTCCCACACGGTGTCGTAGAGAAAGGGCCGTTCCTTGGCCCCGCGATAGGTGCGAAGTATGGCGTCGACATATTCGGCGGAACCTTTGCCCGCGCGGCAGCGTTCGCCGTGATAGCGCTCATCGATGGCCACGGCGAGAAACCCGCGGTTTGCCAGCTTCTTGAGCAGCGCTATCTGCCCCTCTTTGTTGCCGCCGGTGCCGTGAAGCGCCACCACCACGGGCAGACGCGCGGCAGTGCCGGCGGGCTTCACCAGCAGGCCGGGTACCCGCTGCGATGCTTCGGAGGCGAAGGAAAAATGGTGGCGCTCAAAGTTTCCGTTGCCGGCCTGTGGGACGACGTTGGGGGCGGGCGGCACGCGCGGGCGGTCAATCAGCCGAAGAAACGCCTCGCGGGTTGTAGTCGGCTCGGCGGCGAGCGTAGGCCAGACGGTCGAGGCAAGCAAGGCTCGCCGGTGGATCGTCACGGAAGTCCGACTAGGCTATCGCAAGATGGCCTGCAGATGCCGCCAGACGAGTGAAACCGGCAGGCCGACGACGTTGAAGTAGCATCCTTCGATCCGATCGATGAACCGCGAAGCCTGTCCCTGAATGGCGTAGGCGCCTGCTTTGTCCATCGGCTCGCCGGACCGTGCGTAGGCCTCAAGTTCAGCGGCGGGCACGGCGAGAAAATGCACGCGCGTGACGGCGCAGTCCACGATGGCGCGTTCTCCACGGCGCAGGCAGATTCCGGTAAGCACTTCGTGGGTGTGGCCCGAGAGCGCGGTGAGCATCGCCAGCGCATCTTCAGGCGAATGGGGCTTCTCAAGGATCCGGCCGTGGAGATGCACGGTGGTGTCGGCAGCCAACACTACGTCGCCGGTGCCTTGCGATACCGCTGCCGTTTTCTCCGCCGCCAGCCGCCGGACGTAATCTTCCGCGGACTCGCCGGCCCGGTGTTGTTCCGGAATATGCGCGGGCTGAACACGAAACGCGATACCAGCCTGACTCAAAATCTCAGCGCGCCGGGGCGACGCGGAGGCAAGCACGATCATCTATCGATGATAAGTGAGGCGATGATAACCTAGGCAGCGCGCGAGGGCGCCAGGAGCGGCGCGGCGGCGGTACGCGGCTTCGAGGCTGGCGTGGCCACGGGCGTTGCCAGCAGGCTCTGCATCTGCAGCGCGTTCACCACCGAGTGGCCTGCGCCATCGTTGTTGAACACCACGTACGTGGACTCGGCAAAGCGCGCTACTGCATCGATGCGCTTGCGCCACTCGGCCAGTTGTTCCACGTTGTAGAGATAGTCGTTGCCAGAAGCGGCAGCGCCGCGGTCGTCAAACTGCTCATGCCCGGGGCCCACCCGTTGGCCGTGCAGCTTGACGTAACCCACGCGCCACGTCAGGCGTGACGTGGGCGGCGTGGCCCACACGGCGGCGGGGTGGTCAATGTTGGCGAATGAGACGTGATAGTCGATGAGCGTGCCCACGGCTTCTTCGAGGTTCCAACTGCGGTGGCGGAACTCGGCGGCCAGCGGAAAGTCGTGCAACGCGCGGCGCAACTGGATGAAAAACTCGCGGTTCTCGCGCGTGAACTTGAACGAAGCAGGGAACTGCATCACCAGGCAGCCGAGACGGTTGCGCTCGGCGAGCAGCGCAAGGCCGTCGCGAAAGGCGCGTAGGGCTGCGGCGTCCAGATTCCGTTCGTGGGTGAACTGTCGGTTCACCCGCGCCGTGAAGCGAAAGTCGCGATTGCCGGAGACATGGTGGGTCCAATTCAGGGCGACTTCCGGCTTCACCATGTGGGTGAACGACGACGTGATCTCCAGCGTGTCGAACCGCGCGGCGAGAAACTCGAGCGGGCTGAAGTCCGTACCGGTGCCGGAGGGGTAAACCACGCCCTGCCAATGCTTATGCGCCCATCCCGACGGGCCGCAGCGTACGAGGGGGAAGGTGGGGGGAGGAGAAGCAATTTGCATAGAATATTCGCTTTCTGTTCGCCTCCAGTGTAAAGCTGTTGTTGGCGGGTGTCAAGACAAATATTCGCCTCGTATTCGCCTTGTGGATCTTCTCGATTTTTTTCGGGGATGGGTAACTTCCGGTGGGCCGATCGCACCTTTACTTTCAACCCCGTTACGAATGCGGGCGCCACTCACCCCTCATCACCCAATCCGGCGCCCGCACCCCCTCACTCTCTGTTAATCGTTGAACATTCCCTCAAACAGGACGGAGCTCAGATACCGTTCACCGGCGTCCGGTAGCACCACCACGATCGTCTTGCCCGCCATGGCCGGTTCGCCTGCCAGCCGCAAGGCTGCTGCCGCGGCTGCGCCACAGGAGATGCCGCAGAGAATGCCTTCTTCCCGCGCGAGACGGCGGGCCATCTCAATGGCTTCCTCATTGTCGACTTGCTCCACACGGTCCACCATCTTGAGGTCCAGCGTGTCTGGGATGAAGCCCGCGCCGATGCCCTGGATCTTATGGGGACCCGGTTTCACGGTTTGCCGCGTGAGCGTCTGGGTCATCACCGGCGAAGCGGCGGGTTCCACCCCGACCGACAGCACGTTCTTTCCCTTGGCATGTTTCAGGTAGCGAGACACGCCGGAGATCGTTCCGCCCGTGCCCACGCCGGCGATAAACGCGTCTACTTGGCCTTCGGTGTCGTCCCAGATTTCAGGGCCGGTGGTGTCAAAGTGGATCTGCGGATTGGCGGGGTTCTTGAACTGCTGAAGCAGTACGTAGCGATTCGGGTCCGCCGCCGCAGCGGTTTCAGCCGCTCCGATGGCGCCCTTCATCCCCAGTGCGCCTTCGGTGAGTACCAGGTTCGCGCCAAACGCCTTCAGCACCTTGCGCCGTTCGATCGACATCGTCTCCGGCATGGTCAGAGTGATCGGGTAGCCGCGCGCGGCGGCGACAAACGCCAGCGCAATGCCGGTGTTGCCGCTGGTGGGCTCAATAATCTCTTTGCCGGCTTTCAGGACGCCCCGCTTTTCAGCGTCCCAGATCATGGCCGCGCCAATCCGGCACTTCACTGAATAGGCGGGGTTGCGCCCTTCGATCTTCGCGAGCACGCGCGCGCCCAGCCCTTTAGTGACGCGGTTCAGTTGCACCAGCGGCGTGCGGCCGATGCTCAACGAATTGTCGGCGAAGATCATTAGAGGGCCTCCGGAGGAAGAAGTTGTGTCATCAAATGTCCCAATTTGGAATGTACCGCGCCTGGCGTTCCTGCCATGAGCGCGCGAGTTCGGCGAAAGAGTTGCGGTCGAGAATGCCGGTGACCATGGTTTCCACTTCGGTCCACAGCGCGCCGAACGGCGTGGGCGCTCCAGCGGGCCCTTGCGGGGCCGCCGCTTTGCGAGTGCGGCCGCCTTCCATGTAGCGCAGCACTTCGCCCACTGTGATGGCGTCAGCCGGGCGCGCCAGCAGGTAGCCTCCGTCGGCGCCGCGGCGCGATTCCACAAAGCCGCCTTGCTTCAGGGCCGCCAGAATCAGCTCCAGGAATTTCCGCGGGATGCGCTGGCGCTTGGCGATGCCGGCGATCTTGATGGGCTCGCCGGGCCGCTGCATGGCAAGGTCGAGAATGGCCAGCAGCGCATACTCGCCTTTCACCGAAATGTTGAAGGGTCCCAAGCCGGGGCAATCTCCTAAACCAAATAGAGATTACTGGAATTATCAGGGGCGGGTCAACTCTTCGCCGATTGCGAGTGTTTGATCGGCAGGGATGTTGCTGCGCTTGCTGCGGGCGCCGCTGGGCCACTCGACGACGATGTCCTTGACCGTTGTGGCCGCGCCAAGGCCGAAATGCGCGACGGTGTCGCTTGACGAGAGGTAGCTGCCCGCGGCGCTCACAAACAGGTGCTGCGCCGAACCGTCGGCCAGCGAGAGGCGGAGGCGTGCGCCGATGCCCGCACGGTTTGACTTCACGCCGTGCAGCCTGATGGCGATCCAATGCGCGCCTGCGGGCGCGGCGTTGCGGAGTAGCGTGGCCGGGCGGTTGTTGTTGTTGATCGCGACATCGATGCTGCCGTCTTGATCGAGGTCTCCAAACGCCGCGCCACGCGCCGCGAGCGGTTGCGTGAAGGCCGGGCCCGCGGCCGCTGACACGTCGCGGTACTTGCTCGCGACGTTGCGCAGAAGCAAGGGTGGTTCGAGATAGCGCACATTGGGTTGCGTGAGTTCGATGTTGTCCATCACGTGGCCCTGCGCGACGAAGAGGTCCTTCCAGCCGTCGTTGTCATAATCGACAAAGTGTGCGCCCCAGCCCGAGTGCATCAACGTGGCCGTGCCCAAGCCCGTGGCGCCGGTGGAGTAGTCGAAAGATGTGAAGTTGTTGCGGTAGAGCGCGTAACGCTGGCGCGCGAGTGAGTTGATGAAAATGTCCGGGCGGCCGTCGTTGTCGTAGTCCTGAAAATCAAGGCCCATGCCGGCGAAGGTGCGGCCGTCGTCGTCATACGCCGCGCCGAGGCCGAGCGCCACTTCGGTGAACGTGCCGTCTCCGCCGTTGCGGAAGAGTTGCTGCGGAAAAGAATCGTTCGCGACGAGGATGTCGGGCCAGCCGTCGAGGTCATAGTCGTTCAGCGCGACGCCGAGGCCTTTGCCTGGATGTGCGGCGATGCCGGTGGGTTTCGATACGTCGGTGAAGGTGCCGTCGCCGTTGTTGCGGTAGAGCAGATGCGTGATGGGTTTGAATTGGTCGGGGTGGCAATACGCGCGGTGGCCGGGTTTGCGATCGCCGCAGTAGATGTCCATTTCAAACGACCATTCGACGTAGCGCGAGACGAACAGGTCGAGGTCGCCGTCGCGGTCATAGTCGACGAAAGCCGCGCCAGCAGACCAGGCGCCGCCCGCGGCGCCGGACTTTTCGGTGACGTCCGCAAACGTGCCGTCGCCCTGGTTGCGGTAGAGCAGGTTGCGGCCGAGGTTGGTGACGTAGAGGTCCGTGAAGCCGTCGTTGTCGAAGTCGCCCGCCGCTACGCCCATGCCGAAGTAGCGCCCGGCGACGCCGGCTTTTTCGGTCACGTCAGCGAAGGTCCAGTTGCCGGTGTTGCGGTAGAGGCGGGTCCAATACTTGGGCTGGGTTTTGGCAGGCTCTTTGCCGGCGGGCATGGGGTCTGCGATTTCTGCGCCGTTGACGAAGAACAGATCGAGCCGGCCGTCGTTGTCATAGTCGAACATGGCCACGCCGCCGGTCATCGACTCAGGCAGATACTTGCGCGGCGTGGGACTGGATTCGTTTTTGAAACCGACCGAGACAAGCGTTGTGAGCCACAACAGCAGCGCGCGGATCATCGGCGCGGGCTTTTGGCGAAGATTTCGAAGATGGCGGAGTTGTCGGCGTCGGCGAACCCGGCGGCCTCGGCCTCGTCCAACAGGAGGTGATGCAGTTCGCTCAACGGCAGCGAGATGCCCTGCGTCGCGGCCTCGGCGAGAATGAGCCGCACGTCTTTATGATGCTGGCGGAGGCGGGCGTCGGGCGTATCCCAGCGGCGTTCGAGCATCCGCGCGCCTTTCTGGTCCATCGCGCGCGAGTACGCGGGACCGGCGCGGAGCACTTCGAGCGCGAGTGCGGCGTCAACGCCCGCGGCTTCGGCGAACGCGAGCGATTCGGCGAGCACCGCGCGTTGCAGGCCAAGCGCGAGGTTCACCACCAGCTTCATGCGTGCCCCCGCGCCGCAAGGGCCGGCATGGAAGACGCGGGCGGCGAAGGTCTCAAGGAGCGGCGTCGCGGCGGCAACGTCCGCGTCGGCGCCTCCGGCGGTGACGACGGCCCGGCCTTCGCGGACGAGTTGGCTGGAGCCGGATACCGTGGCGTCGACATACCGCGCGAGGCGGCGTGCGTTCGCCTCCATCTCCGCTGGTTCGCCGGTTGTAGTGTCGATGACCAGTTGGCGCGGCTGCAGCGAAAGTTGCGCGACAACCGAGGCCGCGCTACGGGAATCCGGTAGGCACAGCACAATGAACTCGGCGTCGTTCACGGCGCCGGCGATGGTGGGCACGGTGGCGCGCTCCGGCGCGGTGTCGTAGGCGGCTACCGAATGGCCCGCGGCGCGGAACCGCTCGGCGAGTGCTGAGCCCAGGAGGCCCGCTCCGATCAACCCAACGCGGGCGGCCATGCTGGATTTACTTGCCGCGCCGCCGGGTGTTGGGAGTAGTGAGCAGGTTGCTGCAGAGCGGTGGTGGTGCTGCAATCGCCAGATTGGGCATGATCGAACCTTTCCCTCCAGAGTAGCATGCGGGTACGCTCAAGTAATGGCTTTTCGAAAGATAGCGTGCTGGTTTGGATTGGCGGCGGTGGTGGGCGCCGTGCCGTGGACCGTGGACGATTTGTTGCTCGCCGAACGTG
>Ga0194119_10005527_pt1 | contig 18834 bp, 13 predicted proteins | sample TA2MahC100mmetaG_FD_148620 | JGI IMG/M metagenome (GOLD analysis project Ga0194119, IMG submission 148620) | Freshwater microbial communities from Lake Tanganyika, Tanzania - TA2015018 Mahale Deep Cast 100m | ecosystem: Environmental > Aquatic > Freshwater > Lake | place: Tanzania: Lake...
CACCCCAACCGGCAGGCGTGGCCGGGGCAGGGACGTCCTCTGAGCACGTTGTCCTGAAGTTCGCCGAAGGGACGGCGGTACGCCTGCGGGAAGGCCAACTGGTCAGCCTGGGCGCAGCCGATCTGCGCGACCTGGCGGCGGTGCTGGCGCAGCACCCCGGCACGCAGGTGGCGCGGCTGTTCAGGCGCTCGGAGCAGGAATTAGCGGCCCAGCGGCGGCAGGCCGAGTTCCGCTCTGGCCAGCGGTTGGTGGACCTGAACCTCTACTATCGCCTGACCGTGTCTCCCGGTGATGACAGCGCGGCCCTGGCTAACGACCTCAACGCCCTGCCCATCGTGGAAATCGCCTATCCGGAACCCTTGCCCGCCCCAGCGCCCGGCGCGGCAGCCGTAAGTGCCCTGGCCGGCACGCCGGATTTTACCGCCCAACAAGGCTATCTGCATCCGGCCCCCGGCGGCATAGACGCCTACTACGCCTGGAGCATCCCCGGCGGCCAGGGCAACGGCGTCAAGATCGTGGACATTGAGTACAGTTGGAATACCAACCACGAGGACCTGGGCCTGGCGCAGGGCACGGTCATCGGCCCGCCACCCTCTGATCCCTTCCACGACACCGATCATGGCACGGCCGTGCTGGGGGAGTTGGTGGCCGGCGCCAACGGCTTTGGCGTCACGGGCATCGCCCACCAGGCGGCTACGGCGCTGGCCGGAGCCAATACCAGCCAGGGCTGGAGCGTGGCCAATGCCGTGGACGTGGCTCTGAGCCACTCCCAGCCCGGGGACGTGATCCTGATCGAGCAACAGACCTACGGTCCCAGCCCCAGCGGCGGCTCTAGCTTTGTTCCTGTGGAGTGGACGCAGGCCGAGTTCGATGCTATCCAGATTGCCGTGGCCGGTGGCTGGATTGTGGTCGAGGCGGCGGGCAACGGCGGGCAGAACCTGGATGACCCGATCTACCTGAACAAATTCAACCGGGCGCGACGTGACTCCGGGGCGATCCTCGTGGGGGCTGGGGTGCCGCCGGGTGGCTCTGGCTCTGCCCGCGCCCGCACCAGCTTCTCCAACTACGGCCGCCGCCTGGACCTGCAAGGCTGGGGCCAGGGCGTGACCTCCACCGGGTACGGCTACCTGCAGGGTGGTGCTGATCCCAACCGGCACTACACGGCGAGTTTTTCCGGCACCTCCAGTGCCTCGGCGATAGTGGCGGGGGCGGCGGCAGCCTTGCAGGGGGTGGCCAGGACACGCTATGGCTTTCCCCTCGACCCGCTTTATCTGCGCCAGCTTCTGGTGAACACGGGCACTCCTCAGGCCGGCGGCGAGCACATCGGCCCGCAGCCTGACCTGCGTTTGGCCATCATGACTCTACCCACCAGCCTGCCCAGCCTCACCGTCACCAGTTTCCCCACCAGCGTGCCAGCAGGCGGGGCGGTGACGATCCAGTGGAACATCAGCGGCGGCACGGTGGTTACGCACACCAACGTCCACTGGGACACTACCTCCCACGTCATTGATAACCAATACACGCAACTGGGCAAGATCTATTGCCACGGCATGGGCGATTACGCCGACACCTTCACCGCCCCCCTGACCGGCACGATCTACTTTAAGGTGCACGCCTGGGTGGACGGCTTGGGCCATCTGTCTTTCCCCGAGCTAGCGATCGAGGTCACACCGGCCTTAGCCACACGCACACCCACGCCCACGGCAACGTTCCAAGTTCCAAGTTCCACGTTCACACCAACGCCTACAGTCACCAGGACAGCAACACCTACACTGACACCCACTGTGACGCGCACCCCTACGCCCAGTCGTTGGTATATTTACCTGCCGATTATTCGCAAGTTGCATCCACCCGTACCCGATGCCCCGATTCTCCAGCCGATCATCAACATTAACCACGATGGGAACTACACCATCTCCTGGAGTACTCCCCCGCGCGCGGTTTACTACGTCCTGGAGGAGAGCAACGACGCATTTGCCCTCAATGCCACGGCGGTGTACACGGGCTTAAGCACGTCGGTGAATGTCAGCAACCACCTCGGTGGCGCCTACTACTATCGCGTCAAGGCCGCCAACAACTTCGGCGATAGCCTGTGGAGCAACAGCCAATCGGTGAACATCTTCATCGTCCCCAACGATATTCACTACGACCGTTACCAGTGGAATCTGCGCCAGCTCAACCTGCCGCTGGCCTGGCCGATGAGCACGGGCAGTCCTACCCTGACCATCGCCATTGTGGACACGGGGATTGACCTGGGCCACCCCGACCTGGCGGCCAAGATCGTCCCCGGCTACGACTTCGTCAACAAAGACGATAACCCTTCCGACGACGAGGGGCACGGCACGCACGTGGCCGGCATCGCCGGGGCCATCAGCGACAACGTCCTGGGCGTGGCCGGCGTGGCCTGGAATCCGCGCCTCATGCCCGTCAAGGTGCTGGATAGCGAAGGCAGTGGCTGGTATTCCGACATCGCCGCCGGTATCACCTGGGCTGCCGATCACGGGGCCAGAATCATCAACCTGAGCCTGACGGGCGGCAGTGCCAGCAGCACGCTGCAGAACGCCGTCAACTATGCCTACAGCAAGGGATGCCTGATCGTAGCTGCGGCGGGCAACGACTATCAGCGCGGCAACCCGGTGAAATATCCCGCCGCCTTTCCCCACGTGGTCGCCGTGGCCGCCACCACGCACGAGGACAAGCACGCCTCTTATTCCGAGACGGGCAGCTACGTAGACCTGGCCGCTCCGGGAGGCGATGCCACCAGCAACGACCCAGACCCTAACCACTGGATCATGAGCACGTACTGGCGGGCTCATGCCAGCTATGCCCAGATAGTGGGCACGTCCCAGGCCGCGCCGCACGTGGCCGGCTTAGCCGCCCTGATCTGGTCGGTGAACCCGAACCTGAGCCACGATGAGGTGGAGTACGTTATGAAAAGCACCGCCGTAGACCTGGGCCCTGCCGGCCCCGATGACACCTTCGGCTACGGGCGCATTGACGCCCAGGCGGCCCTGGGCCGGGTGCGCCAAGCCACCGTTACTCCGATTCTGTCTTCAGCCCACAGCCCGGTTGTCGTCCTTGAGACTGGCGAGGCCGAGTTTGCCCCCGGCATCGTGCTGGCCAAGCTGCGCGCTGGCGTTGCCGCTGGTGAGCGGGCGGCTCTGCTGGCGGCGCAGGGGGCCAGCGTGGTCGGCGAGATTGCGCCGCTGGGCGTGCTGCGCCTGCAAGTGCCCGCTGGCCAGGAGCGGGCCACCATCGCCCGCCTGCGGCAGAACCCGCTGGTAGAGTACGCCGAGCTGGACTACGTGGCCCACGCCAGGTAGGGGCCGATTCCATCGTGCCCTGGCCGACTCCGTCGTGCCCTGCCCAGATGCGCCGAACAGGACGGCGGGCGCCGCGCCCGCCCTACGTCCTTGCCTACTTGCTACTTGTTTACTTGTCTACTTGCCTACTCTTCCACCTGCTTGCCCCAAACCGCAAAAGGTGGTAAACTACTCTTACCTTGTCTACCTGCTACTTGTCTACCTGCTACTTGTCTACCTGCTACTTGCGACATGGAGGAATTGAATGGCCGAGGCCTTCCTGGAACCCTTCCGCATCAAAGCCGTAGAACCCATCCGCCTGGTGCCCCGTGAAGAACGGGCGCGGCTGTTGCAGGCCGCGGGCTACAACACCTTCGGGCTGCGGGCGGAGGACGTATTCATTGACCTGCTCACGGACAGCGGCACCGGCGCCATGTCCGACAACCAGTGGGCGGGCATCATGACCGGCGATGAGTCCTACGCCGGTTGTCGCAACTTCTTCCACCTGGAAGAGGCCGTCAAGACCATCTTCGGCTTCCGGCATTTCGTGCCCACGCACCAGGGGCGAGCGGCGGAACACATCCTGTTCTCGCTGGTCGTCAAGCCCGGCGACGTCGTCCCTTCCAACCAGCACTTCGATACCACGCGGGCCAACATTGAAGCCCAGGGCGGCACGGCCCTCGACCTGGTCATAGACGAGGCTTACGATCCGCAGGCCCGCCTGCTCTTCAAGGGCAACATTGACCTGCACAAGGTGGCCGACCTTATTGCCAGGATAAGTCCGGCCAAAATCCCCCTGGCCATGCTCACCATCACCAACAACTCCGGCGGCGGCCAACCGGTGGCGATGGAGAACATTCGCCAATTGAGCCAGCTTCTGCGCCACCACGGCATCCCGTTCTTCATCGACGCCTGCCGCTTCGCCGAGAACTGCTACTTCATCCAGCAGCGAGAGCCGGGCTACGCCGCTAAGACGCCGTTGCAGATTGCCCAGGAGACCTTCTCCTACGCTGCCGGCTGCACCATGAGCGCCAAGAAAGACGGCCTGGGCAACATCGGCGGCTTCCTGGCCATGAACGACGAGGCCCTGTTCGAGCAGGTGTGCCAGCGGCTCATCCTGCGCGAAGGCTTCCCCACCTACGGCGGCCTGGCCGGGCGCGACCTGGAGGCCATCGCCCGTGGCCTCTGGGAAGCCCTGGACGAGCGTTACCTGGCCTATCGCATTGGCCAGACGCGCTATCTGGGCGAACGATTGCTGGCGGCGGGCGTCCCCATCGTCGAGCCGGTGGGCGGGCACGCCGTGTACCTGGACGCCAAACGCTTTCTGCCCCACCTGCCGCAGAGCCAGTTCCCGGCCCAGGCCCTGGTGGTGGCCCTGTACCTGGAGGGCGGCATTCGCACGGTGGAGATCGGCAGCGTCATGTTTGCCAAGAAGGACCCGGCCACAGGCCAGGTGGTCTACCCCAAACTGGAGCTGGTGCGCCTGGCCATTCCGCGGCGGGTGTACACCCAAAGCCACCTGGACTACGTCGCCGAGGTGATCATCGGCCTGCACCAGAAGCGCGACACCCTTAGTGGCCTGCGCATCACCTACGAGTCACCGGCCCTGCGCCACTTCACGGCGCGGTTTGCGTTGCTGTAGGCAAGATGCAGGAAGCAGGAGGCAAGAGGCAAGAAGCAAGAAGCAAGGGGCAAGAATCCTGCATCCTGCATCTTGCATCTTGTATCCTGCAATCTCCAATCTCCAATCTCTTTCGGAGGTTCCCATGTTCAAGAGCGCTTTCCGTTTGGGTCAGGTTCTGGGCATTCCGATCGAGGTACACGTGAGCTGGATCCTGGCCTTCATCCTCTTCACCGTGTCCTTCACCTTCACTTTCCGGCAGGCTTACAACTGGCCAACCAGCCTCACCTGGGTGGTGGGCCTGGCCACCAGCCTACTCTTCTTCGTCTCTGTGCTCCTGCACGAGCTGGCCCACTCGGTGTACGCCCGGTCCAAGGGGATTCCGGTGCGCAACATCACCCTCTTCATCTTCGGCGGCGTTTCCCAGATCACGGAAGAGCCGAAAACGGCGGAGACAGAGTTCGCCATGGCCTTCGCCGGCCCGCTGACCAGCTTCGTGCTGGCCGCTCTGTTCGGGCTTCTCTGGTTTGTCAGCCGGGGTGTTAACCAGCCCATCGCCGCGCTAAGCCGCTACCTGGCCATCATCAACGCCAGCCTCGGCGCCTTCAACCTCATCCCCGGCTTTCCCCTGGACGGTGGGCGCGTTTTCCGCTCTATTCTTTGGGGGCTTGGGCAGAACCTGGAGCGGGCTACACGATGGGCTTCCCTGGTAGGGCAGGGGATCGCCTACCTCATGATCATCATCGGCATCTGGCAGTTCTTCAGCGGGAATACCCTGAATGGCCTGTGGCTGGCCTTCATCGGCTGGTTCCTGGACAACGCCGCGCAGAGCAGCTACCAGCAGGTAGCGACGCAACGCCTGCTCACCGGGCACACGGTGCAGGAGATCATGAATCGGGATTGCACGGCCCTGTCCCCCAGCCTGACCCTGGAGGCGCTGGTCAACGACCACATCCTGGCCACGGGGCGGCGCTGCTTCCCCGTGGTCGAAGGGGACGCCCTGCAGGGTTTGCTGACCATCCACAACGTCAAGCAAGTGCCGCGGGAGCAGTGGGCGACGACCACCGTCCACGAAGTGATGATCCCCGCCGATCAGCTCAAGACCGTGCCTCCCGACCAGGGGCTCTGGCCGGCCCTGCAGGAGATGACCGCCGAGGGCGTCAATCAGTTGCCGGTCATGGAGAATCGCCGGCTGGTGGGCATCCTGGCTCGCGACAACGTCCTCTCCTTCATCCGCACCCGCGCCGAGTTGGGGGTCTGACAACTAGAGGTACGAGTGACGAGTGACGAGTGACGAGTGACGAGTGACGAGGAAAGCCTCATACCTCATACCTCATACCTCGTACCTCATTCCCCACCTCGATTCCCTAACATGGAGGGGGTTCTTATGACTAAAGCTTCGCTCGCCATTCGCAAGGCCGTGATCCCGGTGGCTGGCCTGGGGACGCGGCTGCTTCCGGCCACCAAATCCCAGCCCAAGGAAATGCTGCCCGTGGGGCGCAAGCCCGTGGTGCAGTACGTGGTCGAAGAAATGGCCCAGGCCGGCATCCGGCAGATCTGCTTCGTCACCGGCCGCAGCAAGCGGGCCATCGAGGATCACTTTGACCGCGACGAGGAGCTAATCGCCAGCCTGGCCGCCAGCGGCAGCTACGCCCTGATCGAAGAGCTGGCCTACGAGAAGCTGGACGTGCACTTCTTCTACACCCGCCAGAGCGTGCCCCTGGGTCTGGCCGACGCCATCGGCCACGCCGCCGAGTTCGTGGGGAACGAGCCGTTCGTTGTGGCTTTGGGCGATACGATCATCTATTCGCGCCACGACGTGGGTTTGCTGGCGCGCCTGATCGAGGTGCACCAGCGGCGAGGGGCCGCGGCCACCATCGCCCTGGAAGAAGTAGACCCAGACGAGGTGCACCGCTACGGCATCGTCCGGCCGGTGGGGGAGGGTGAGGATTTTCCGATCAGCGAGCTGGTGGAGAAGCCGCGCCGGGACGCCGCCCCCTCGCGCCTGGCCATCGCTGCCCGCTACGTCTTCAGCGCCGATATCTTCGAGGCCATTCGCCGCACCCTGACCGACACCCAGGGCGAGCTACAGCTCACCGATGCCATTCGCGTCCTGCTCGCCCAGGGGCAGCCGGTCTGGGGCGTGCGCCTGCGCCCCGGCGAGCGCCGTTACGACATCGGCAATTTCGAGACCTACTTCCGGGCCTTCGTCGAGCTGGCCGCCGTGGACGAGAAGTACGGCTACCTGGTGCGCCAGCACATTCACTACCTGGCCGATGGAGGTCTGGTATGATCCGGGCCTCTGCCCCGGGACGCTGTGGCATCATCGGCAATCCCACGGACATGTACGGGGGCAGCGTGCTCTCCTGCACGATTCCGCAGCGCGCCTACGTGACCGTAGCGCCGGCCGACACCCTGACCCTGGAGACCAGCAACGGATACACGGATGTCAAAGAGACGCGTCTGCCACGCCAGCGCAGCGATTTTCGCCTGCAGGGCGATCGCTTTGACATCCCGCGCGCCGTTCTCAGCCACCTGCGCCTCTACGACCTGCGCGTCCGTATCGCCTACAGCAGCGACGTCCCCTTCCAGGCTGGCCTCTCCAGTTCCACGGCCCTGCTCGTCGCCATGCTCTTCGCCCTGCAACGTTACCGGGGACTGACCTACCATCGCCATCACTTCGCCGAGCTGGCGCGCTTTATCGAGTTGAACCGCCTGGGCATCGTCTGCGGCTATCAGGACGCCTACATGGTCACCTTTGGCGGGCTGAACTACATGGAGTTTCGGGACAAGGAGTTCTACCGCCGCGTAGACGAGGAGACTTACGCCACCATCGAGCCCCTGCCCAGCAGCAACCCGCTGCCCTTCATCGTGGCGCACACGGGACTGGAGCGCGGCTCCGGGACGGTGCACAAGCCTATCCGTGAGCGTTGGCTGGATGGGGAGTCGGCTGTGGTGGAGGGGTATCGGCGCATTGGGCGCTTGGCGCGGGAGGGCAAGCGCGCCTTCCTGGATAGCGATTGGCCGCGCCTGGGGCGGCTGATGAACGAGAACCACGCCATCCAGCGCGACCTGGGCGGTTCCGGCCCCGCCAACGAGCGGCTCATCGCCGCCGCCCTGGCCGCCGGTGCCCTGGGGGCCAAGCTGGCGGGGGCCGGTAGCGGCGGCACGATCATCGCCCTGCACCCGCAGCCGGAATCGCTGGCGCCGGCGCTGCTGGCTGCCGGAGCGACTTTCATCCTCTACCCGCAGCCCGTGCCAGGGGTGCAGGAAGAGCCGATAGACGCGTAGGGGCGAAGCATTTGGCGATCCAAACCGAAGCACACCTACCGGGATCAGTTTGCCAGCCGAAACCGGGGTGCGCTCCGTCTTGAGGGCAAATGCTTCGCCCCTACATTGTTCTGGGGGTTATCTGCGCCAGATCTCTGTTGGGCACACGTAGAGAGAGTGGATCAGCGCGCCGTAACCGGTCCGCCCTTGCACTTCATCATCGTCGGCTACTTTGAGATCAAGCATGGAGCATAGCGCGTTAGCCTTAGGACAAGCCAGTTGCTTTTGCTCCGCAGCCAGCGCTGAACTCAGCGAGGCTTCGACCGACGACAAAGCTGCGGTTTTGCGGCTGACCCAAGCGATCAGGCTGATGCCCGGCGAAAGATTGGGCCGGTCCGGGAGTGGCTCGTCCGTACTGGTCGCATACTCAGGCTCGTAGATATAGATAGCTTTGATGGTGTCATCCACCGCGCCCAGGTACTCGGCCACCCCATTGGCCAGGGCGTAGCGCAGGTATTCGCAGGCCAGACAATCGCCACGGCGCATGGCCGCCAAAACCTGTGCCTTGTCTGTAAGGCCCGTTTTCTTGGCACAGAACTCAATGGCGCCTTCCATCATAGCTGTCGCCACGGCAGCGTCAAATGTGATCGTGGACATCTCTGTTCCTCCTGTTCAGTTGTCCAGGTGACTGGTGCGTCACCCGGTATTCGATGAGCCGCCTCGGCCATCCCACCAGGGGACCCTGCCCTCATAGCCGATGAGCTTGAGTCCGGTGATGGCCGCAGTGTTGAAGTCCATGGCGCGCAGGTCCTCTTCGCTTAGAGTCTTGATGTCGTCGTGGCCGGAAAGCATGGTCAGAATCTTGACCTCCTCAGCCGTGGCCTTGATGAAGTTAGCCAGACGGTCACCGGCTTCCTCGGGAATGAGCAGGGCGCGCAGCTTCGGATCTTGGGCGGTGATGCCATAGGCGCATTGGCCAGTAGCGCAGGCCATGCAGGCCCGGCAGCCCATGGCGATCTCGGCCGCCGCGCCGAAGCCGACACCGTCCGCCCCCATGGCCATCGCCTTGTAGGCATCCAACCCCCCACGGATGCCACCCAGAACAAAGAGCTTAACCTTGCGATGGACACCCATGTCCTTGAGGGCTCGCACAGCCGGTGGGACCAGGGCTACCGTCGGGATACCCACGCCTTGAGTGACCACCGCTGGCGAAGCGCCCGTGCCGCCTGCCAGACCGTCTATGGAGATGGCATCTGCTCCGGCCTCAACGCAGGCCTTCACGTCCTCGTAAGGCCGGCTTGGCCCCAGCTTAAAGAGGATGGGCACCTTGTAATCAGTCACGTCTCGGATGAAGGCAACCATCCGTTTCATGTCCTCCAGGTTTTGCACGTCGTAGTAGCGGCAGGGAGAGAGGGCGTCGCTACCGACGGGAATGCCCCGGATAGCCGCAATCTCTGCGGTGACTTTGGCCCCCAGCAGATGCCCTCCCATGCCCGGCTTGGCCCCCTGGCCGATCTTGATCTCCACCCCATCGCCAGCGCGGACGTAATCAGCCGAGACCCCCCAGCGGCCAGTGGACCACTGGACGACGAGGTAGCCGCCTGGCTGCCATCGCTTCAGCGTCCGCGCTTCGTTCTCGTACCCTTTGATCAGCCAGGTTTCGTCTTTCAACAACCCACCCTCACCGGTGTTGTTAATGATCCCTGTTTGCGCAGCGCCAATAGCCAGCGCCATCCTGGCTTCCCTGGACAGCGCGCCGAAGGACATGGCGGGGAAGATGAAAGGGTACTTCAGGCGGATTGGATTCTCGCAGGCACCCTCACCGATGACCACCTCCAGGTTACACTCCTCCCGATACTTGTCGCGGGGGGCAGGAGAGGCGATCTGAGAGGGCACGATGGTGATGTTATCAAAGCTGGGGGTGTCGCCCATGGTACCAAAGCCGCGCAGCATGTACTGGCCGGTCCGCGCCTTGTAGTGAATTTCTTCCACCTGGGGAAAAGTCCAGGGCGAGCGCACCAGGAATTCTGATTCGGCAGGATTGATGCGGATGGCGTCCTCTGGGCAATACTCGGCGCAGATGCGGCAGCCGACGCAGGCGTTATAGTTCTGAACGCGGACGTTCCCAGCCTTGTCGATGGCGTAGACATCATACGGGCAGACTTCTACGCACGTGGCACACTTCCCGGGCATCCGGGCATTGATACACCGGTCTTTCATCACCGTGACACAGAATGTACCATTAACGACTGGTAGCATAACAGTTCTCCTTCAAGCGATCTCGTGGCAGCTACTTATAGAAGGGCTTCTCTGACCGGCGGACGATCTTTTTGAAGCTCGTCAGGTCGGCATCTATGCCGTATTCGTCAAAGTAGCCGTGCAGCTTGGTCAAGTCGGCGGGGGACATTTCCTCCAGCAGGGTGTTGTGCCCCAGACTTTCCCACTCTCCGCCGATGTAGATGTTTCCCCTAATGAGATAGTTGCCCAGGTTCTTGCCAGCGTTGCCCACGATGACCAGATCACCGGCCAACATGTAGGTCGCGACTTCGTCGCCGGCATTTCCCCCAATGATGATCGTAGCGCCCTTATTCATCACCGCGGTGAAGTCGCCGGCATTCCCCTTGACTACCGCGGTACCGCCGTAGCAATAGGCTCCTACACCGTAGCCGGCATCACCTTCGACGATCACCAGGCCACGTGTCATATTGTCAGCCAAATAGTGCCCGGCGTTCTTCTTGACCCGGATGGTCGCCCCGTCGTTCAGGACGCCCAGGTAGTCGCCACCATCACCTTTTATGATCACCTCACCGCTCTTGAACCCGGCCACCAGGCCATGCAGATGGGCCGCCTCCTGGATGACCACTGGCCCTTTGGTGACTGCCGCTTTCAATTCCATGCTGACGGATCGCAGATCGCGTCCCCTAGCATCCACAACAAGAGACATTACATTCCTCCCTCTTGGCTGGCGCTTGTGCAGCACCATACAAATTGACCATCTGTTTCCTGACCTGTGCGCGCTTGGCGGGATCGCTCAGAGCGTCCAGCATCAGGATGCGGAAGGCGTCGAAAGCCTGGGCCCGTGCTCGCCGGTCTTTTTCCTCCTTGGCCGCCCTTAACGCCGCGGCGTCCACCTGGCCGATGGTTTCCAGCAAGCCATGGCGCCGCGCATTCTGCACGAATATCTCGCCGGCCGATGTTCGCGTGATGAGCGTGGAAAAGCCCGGCAGTGCGCCCACGGCCCCTACGGCAATGTCCGCCGACCCGCCCAGGTAATCGTCACAACTCCCACAGCCCTTCCGCGTAAAAGGCTCCACCTCGGTCAGTGGAATTGTGCACTGTGTGCCATCCCACAACGACACCGTTAGCGTGCCGTCGGTCAACGAGGTGATCAAGCCCCGGATTTGTTGCCGGGCGATGCCCTTGCCCCGCTCGAGTAGCTCGGTGACCATCTCTGGCATGTAGATGCCAGTGCAGAAGGAGGCGATGGTCAGGCGAATCGCTTGCTGATAGGGCCAGAGCCGCGCGTGTTCCGTGTTCACAAACCGGCGCGCCCCCTCGGCCACGCAAGGGGAACCGACGACGGCCAGCTTGGTCAGACCTAGCTCGAAGATGGCCTCGTTGAGGGCGCTGAGTACAGGCGCCCAGAGGTACTGCATGCCCACGCTGCTGACGATCTCGTCCACCGTCGTGACCACGCGGGCGACCGGCTTCAGCGTAAATGGGTTCATGTCCAGCATGACCACGCCGTCAATCAGATCAGCCGAGCGAGCAGCCACCAACAGTGCCTGGATGACATCGTTGGGCGCTCCGCTGTGGACCACGCCGGCCGACCGCGCCGAGACCATGCTGCGCGGCTCAAGCGGCATCCAGTCCACCAGGCGGGGACAGCTCAGCTCGCAGAACTTTTCGCAGATGCTGCAAGTGTCTAGCTTGTAGTACGAAAGCCCCAACGCCTTCTGGCGCTCCTCCAGGAGGGGGTGTTGCCCCGCAGCGTAGAGCACCCCTTTCGAACAGGCGGCCACGCACGCCCCGCAGCCGCAGCAGCGGTCCAGCGCCCATACTTCCTGTTTCAGTCTCGTTGACATGTGTCGTTCTCCTCTTCAGTTTGCGCGTATAACAGGGCTAGGTCCCAGAGCCCTCACCAGGTTGGTGAAATCGGTGATCTTGCGCACGAAATCGTGCGCATCATCAGGGGTGATCCACTCCAGGCGCAGGCGGCGCGGGTCGAAGCCGCTTGCGGCCAACAGGCTCCGCAGAGTGTTGAAACGTTCCTGGGCGTGACGGTTGCCATTGACGTAGTGGCAGTCGCCAGGCGGGCAGGCTCCCAGGAAGACGCCATCGGCGCCGCTGAGGAAGGCCCACAGGGCGTGCATAGGGTCGAAGCGGGCCGAGCATCCTACCCTGATCAAGCGTACCGCGGCCGGGTAACTCATCTTGTTGGCCCCGGCCAGCTCGGCGGCGGCGTGGCTGCTCCACTCACACCCGAAGGCCAGGATACGCGGCCGACTGTCCTGCGCTGCAGTCGCCAACGCCGCTTCGATCTGGGCCAGCACTTGCGCGTCGCTGTCGAGCGGCTGGCTGATGGCCTTGACCGGGCAGGCGACAACGCAGTTGCCGCACCCTTTGCACAGCAGAGGGTCAATCTGGGAGAGATTGAGCACCCCCTCCCGCTGGTGCATGCTGACGGCACCGAAGGCACAAGTCTCCACGCAGTTGCCACAGCCGGTACATAGCTTTTCGTCCACGACGGCGACGGGCGCATAGCTGCTGGCTTGACCCGCCCGCAGGTGACGCGCGGCTTTGAAGGCCGCGCTGGTGGCCTGGAATTCGGCTTCGGTCCAGCCCGCCGGGTAATGGGCCGCACCGCAAACATAGATGCCCCGCTCGGCATAGTTCTGTGGCCGCAGGCGATAGCGCACCTCGGGGAAGAAGCCGTTCTCGTCCTGGGCGATACCCAGCATGTGAGCCACCACACTGGCGCCAGGCTGCGGAACCAGCGGCGTGGCCAGGACGACGCGATCGTAGGGCAGGCGAAGGTCCGTTCCGCTCAGCTCATCGTGGACTTGGACCGCTTCGCCGCTCACCTCTGGCGGTGACGACGGTGCGTAACGGACAAACTGCACACCGGCCCGCTGCGCCTCGGTCACTTTTTCCGCATAGATGTCCTCACCCAGCAGATACAGGTCACGGAAAAGGAGGGTGACGTTGGCCTGGGGATTGGCTGCCTTGATCTCCAGCGCCTGCTTGAGCGCGCCCAGGCAACACACGCCGGAGCAGTAGGGAACCGCCTCGTCGCGCTGTCCGGCACAGAGGATCATGACGACGTGGGACAGCGGTGTCGTGTCTCGCAACTCGCGTTCGAACTCGAGCTGGGTGACGACTCGCCTGCCGTCGTAGCGGAACCGGCCCCACGGTTGCCAGGCGTGCGCGCCGGTGGCGACGATGATGGCGCCCACGTCGAATTGCTGACCGGCCCCCTTGACGCCGACCGTGTACCGCCCGACCGTCCCCGAGATGTCCGTCACCTGGCTGTTCAGCAGAACCTCGATGCGCGGCTGGTGGGTCACTGCCTCGACCTTCTGAGCCACGAACTCGGCTGCACTGCGCCGGTCGGGATAGAGGGTGTGTACGTCGCGCAGTATCCCGCCCAACGCTGCTGCTCGCTCGACCAATTTGACCGGCAGGCCGGCCTTAGCCAGCGTCAGGGCGGCGGTCATGCCGGCCAGCCCCCCGCCGATGACCAGGGCGGCGGGCACGACCGCAGTGCTGACCGGCTGGCGTGCCTGGTGCAAGGCAACCCTGGCAATCCCCATCCGAATCAGGTCAACTGCCTTAGCTGTGGCTGCTAGGGATTCATCCTGGTGCACCCAGGCGCAGCCCTCGCGGATGTCCACCAAGTCGAATAGCTCAGCGTCCAGGCCAGCCTCCTTGCAGGCGGCCCAGAAGCGCGGCTCCAGCGTACGCGGTGTGCAACCGGCGACGAGGACCCGGTTGAGTCCTTCCTCGGCGATGGCCGACCGGATGGCCGCCAGCCCATCGGGCGAACAGGAGTAGCGCAGCCGCCGGGCGACGGTCACTTCTGGCAGACCACGGACTTCTCTCTCCAGGGCCTCCATGTCCAAGATGGACGCAATCCGTTCGCCGCAATCGCAGATAAAAACACCCAGCCTGACCTCGTTCATGGCACGTGCTCCTCAGCCAGCAAGGCCGTATGATCGGTGAACTTAGGGGCCAGGTAATGATGGCCGCAGACCCGGCAGTCCACTACCTCGAACTCCGACTCCCAGGGGTGAACCGTCTGCGCGCCGCCGGTGATGTCGGCCAGGGTGATGGCCCCGGTGGGGCAGACCAGGACGCAGGTGCCGCACTCGATGCAGGTGTTGGAGGCGATACGGAAGGGGGGACTGATCTTTTTCTCGATACCTCGATTGATGACGCTGATGGCGCCCACGCCGACGATCTCCTGGCAAGCTCGCACGCACAGGCCGCAGAGGATACAATCGTCTTTCTCCATCGTGAACCGTGGTACACCGACGCCTAACTCGTCGGCCAGTTGGCGGATGAGCGGGACGTGGGCCGACGAAGCCATCAGCAACTCCACAGTGATGCGGCGTGACTGCAACACCGCATCGGATTGGGTGTGCACAAACAGGCCATCAATACAAGGATAGGCACAGGAGGCCACCAGTTGCCGGCCCCGGCCCGTCTCTGCCTCAACCACGCAGAGGCGACAGGCCGCAAACGGCTCCAGGGCCTCGTGGTAGCAGAGGGTGGGGATATGAATGCCGTGTTCCCGTGCCGCCTCCAGGATCGTTCGGTTGGGCTCCGTTATTATTTCCTGACCATCTATGATTAGACGAACCATTTTTAACCCCTAGTGCACCACGATGGCGTCGCATTTGCAGAGCGATTGGCAAACCCCACATCGGCTGCAAACCGCCGGGTTAATGACGTGGGGCTGGCCCTTTTCACCGGCGATGGCACCTACCGGACAGTTGCGCGCACAAATCATACACCCTGTACATAGCGTGGCTACGACTTCGTAGATGATGAGCCCCTTACAGACTTTGGCCGGGCATTTTTTGTCGTAGATGTGAGCTTCATATTCATCGCCAAAGTAGCGGATGGTGGTGAGCACAGGGTTAGGCGCTGTCCCGCCCAGGGCGCACAACGACGAACGCTTGACTTCCTGGCCTATCTCATTCAGATACTCGATGTCCTCGGCGCGCCCCTGGCCGGCACAAATGCGCTCCAGTGTCTCCAGCATGGCTCGCGTGCCGATCCGGCAGGGTACGCATTTGCCACAGGATTCCTCCTGGGTGAATTTGAGAAAGTAACGGGCCAGGTCCACCATGCAGGTGTCCTCGTCAGCCACCACCAGCCCACCGGAGCCCATAATGGCCCCCAGCGCCGTCAGCGATTCGTAGTCAATGGGTGCATCCAGATGCTCTTTGGGGATGCACCCGCCAGACGGACCGCCGATCTGGGCGGCCTTGAATTCCTTGCCACCGGAGATGCCACCGCCGACGTCGTAGATTAACTCGCTCAGGCTGATGCCCATTGGCACTTCGACCAGGCCCGTATTGCGGATCTTGCCCACCAGCGAGAAGATCATCGTCCCCTTGCTCTTCTCGGTGCCGACGCTGGCGAACCAGGCGGAGCCATTTTTGATCAGGAGAGGAATATTGGCCCAGGTCTTGACGTTGTTGATGTTAGTCGGCTTGCCCCACAGGCCACTCTGCGCCGGATAGGGGGGGCGTGGCCGGGGCTCGCCGATTTTGCCCTCTATCGAGGCCATCAGCGCCGTCTCCTCGCCGCAGACGAAGGCTCCGCTGCCGACCCGGATTTCGATATCGAAGTCGAAGCCGGATCCCAGGATGTTCTTCCCCAACAGACCATGTTCCCGCGCTTGCCCCAGAGCGATTTTCAGGTTTTGGACGGCCAGGGGGTATTCATTGCGGATGTAAACGTACCCTTGGGTGGCACCCATGGCATACGCGCCGATGATCATTCCTTCCACGACGCTGTGAGGATTGCCTTCCAGGATGCTGCGGTCCATGAAAGCGCCGGGATCGCCCTCATCGGCGTTGCAGATGACGTATTTGACCTCGCCTGGCGACTGACGGCAGAGATGCCATTTCATGCCCGTGGAAAAGCCAGCCCCGCCCCGGCCGCGCAGTCCGGCCCGCTTGACTTCTTCGATCACCTGCTCCGGCGTCATCGCGTAGAGCGCCTTGCTGAGGGCGGCGTAGCCGTCGTGGGCAATGTAATCCTCGATGCGGGTGGGATCAATCTGGCCATTCAAGGCCAGCACCCGCCGCATCTGCCTGGTGTAGAAAGGCAACTCGTGGTCGTGGATGATGGTCTGCCCTGTCACCGGGTCCACGAAGACCAGGCCGTCAATGATCTCTCCCCGGGCGATCGTCTTCGCCACAATGGCCGGTACGTCGTCCACAGAGACGCGGTTGTAAGAAATCCCCTCAGGGTCAATGGTGATGAGAGGCCCCAGTTCGCAGAAGCCTGGGCAGCCGGTGGGCACCACCTCTACCTTATCGGCCAGCCCTGCCTCCTGCAGGGTTTCTTGCAAGCGGGCCAGCACCTTGCGGCTGCCCAGGGCGCGGCAGCCTGTGCCATCGCAGGCCCGGACGCGACGTTGCTGCGGATCGGTAGTGGCTCGTATCTTCTGGCAGTAGTCAACCAGTGCCTGTGGGTTGCGCAGTTCGCTCATCCCCCTCCACCTGCCTGGCGCAGCGCGCTCTTCAACAGCTTGTCTACTTTCCCGGTCGTCATCTGCCCCTCATATTCGCCATCCAAAACCATAACCGGTCCCAGGGCACAGCAGCCCAGGCAGTTGACCGTTTCCAGGGTAAACTGGCGATCGCGGGTTGTTCCGCCTGGCTCGACGCCCAGTTTTGTCCCCAGGCGGTCGAGCACTCGCATTGCCCCTCGAACGTGACAGGCGGTGCCGGTGCAGATGCAGATCGTATGCTTGCCTCGTGGTGTCAAGCTGAAGGCATGATAAAAGGTGGCCACGCTGTACACCTGGCTCAGAGGCACCCCTAACCTCTCGCTGGCCAGGATCATCGCCTCCCGGGGCAGGTAGCGATACCGGGCCTGGATCTCTTCCAGTACAGATATGAGAGAAGCATCTGCCCCGTTTTTCTCTATTGTCTCTACCAGCTTGCTTGGTTCGAAATCCATCCTCTCCTCCTGGGCTCAATTGCCCCTCATAGTGTAGATTTGCTTTCCTACAACTTGGATTCCTTGCCCAGTGTAGCATAAAATTCATGAAATTCGCATAGAAAACCAGGGGGGTGAAATGAAAAATCCGTGAAAAAAGAGGAGCGGGTTTCTTCTTCGAGAAACCCGCTCCTTGAGGGGACCAGAAAGGCGGATACGGCAGACTCTAGGCGGAGCTGCTATCTGGGCAGGTGAGCATGTAACCTACCCCTGGCGTCGTAAGGATGTATCTGGGCCTGGACGGATCTGGCTCGATCTTGCGGCGCAAGTAGCGGATATAGGCCCTGAGATAGTCAACATCGTTGCGGTACTCTGGGCCCCACACGGAGGCCAGCAACTGCTCGTGCAACACTACGCGGTTGACATTAAGTGCCAGTTGGCGTAGGAGCTCGTACTCAGTGGCAGTCAAGGACACCTCTTGGCCGCGCACAAAGACCCGGCGCTGAACAAAGTTGATGGCTAACTCGCCACACACCAAGCTGGCGTTGGCCTTGGCCTCCTCGGGGTATTTGCTGCGGCGCAGCACGGCCTGTACCCGGGCGATCAACTCCCGGGAACTGAAAGGCTTGGTCAGATAATCGTCTGCCCCCACGTCGAAGCCCTTGAGCTTATCGGACTCCTGCGCCTTGGCGGTGAGCATGATCACCGGTACAGCGGAGAACTCTCGGATGCGGCGGCATACCTCGTAGCCATCCAGACCAGGGGGAAGCATGATGTCTAGCAATACCAGGTCGGGCTGCTCCAAAGCCACCTTCTCGATGGCCGTCTGGCCATTAGCCGCGGCAATGACCTGATAGCCGGCGGCTCTTAGCACTTCACTGGCCAGCCGTACTACCCGTGGCTCATCATCTACGACCAGGATTTTCTCATTCATTCTGGCTTTCATGCTGCTGTGCTACCTCCTTACTCGTTTCCCCCAAAGGGAGTGTGAAGTAGAATGTGCTGCCTTGCCCTGCTTGACTCTCGGCCCAGATACGGCCGCCGTGGCTCTCCACAATGGTGCGGGCGATGGGCAGTCCCAATCCTGAGCCCACTACATGGCGGCCCAAGCCCGATCTGACCCGGAAGAACTTCTCAAATAGACGGTTCAGGTGCTCGGGAGCGATGCCCACTCCCTGATCGGCTACACTGATGATGACCTCATCCTGGCGTACCTGACCCCGGACAACGATCAACCCCTCTTGGGGGGAGTATTTCACGGCATTGTCCAGCAAGTTACGCAAGACTTGCTCGATACGATGAGGATCGGCCTCCACAATGGGGAAAGGAGTAGGGAAATCCACCAGTAAGCGGTATTTTGGGTTATGGCGTGCTATGTCGTCAATCACAGTTTTGGCCAGACGAGGCAGTATCACGGGCTGAAGCTCGAGCTTCAGGAGACCAGCATCAATGACGGACGAT
>Ga0194119_10005532_pt1 | contig 18830 bp, 18 predicted proteins | sample TA2MahC100mmetaG_FD_148620 | JGI IMG/M metagenome (GOLD analysis project Ga0194119, IMG submission 148620) | Freshwater microbial communities from Lake Tanganyika, Tanzania - TA2015018 Mahale Deep Cast 100m | ecosystem: Environmental > Aquatic > Freshwater > Lake | place: Tanzania: Lake...
ACCAATCAAATGGAGGAATAGCTGATCCAATCAAACCAACTGGTACTTGCGCGAAATTGTATGCTCCTGTATTTTTATTAAAGGAAACATTGTAATATCCAACGGTTAACGGAATATCTGGACCATTTTCCGATGCAGTACCGGAAGGGAAATCTGCCCCCCCCCAAGTGGTTGAAGTGGGAGCCGTTCTCTGGAATTTCACATTTGGAGCCTCAAAAAATTTATCGGTGAAGACGTAATCAATTCCATCAAGGGTAGCCATTTCTACCACAGATGCATATGCATTAAACCCTCCTGTGAATCCGATTACATCATAACCGGTTGAAACTGCAGTAAAGCTATATTCTCCCGATGTAATGTTGAACGAGATGTCATAAGTTCCAGCTGGTACCGGAATATTTGCCCCGCCTTGTGTGCCAATTCCAGATGGAAAAGCAGCATCACCCCAGTTTATATCCCATGCTCCATCTTGTCTGAATTTTACACCTCCAGTGACAGTCAGTGTGTAACCCGTTAATGTGAACGTTTCGCTATCGTCTGTATTCATTACTTCGTCCGTAGACCAGTTTGAAAAATCGCCAATCATACCGATTGACTGAGCATAAGAAAGCGTTCCAAAAGCAAACGCGAAAAATAGAGTAAATAGTTTTTTCATAATTTTTAATTTTAATTAGACTAACTTAGTGTCATCTTGACAAGGTCAAAAATAGCAAACAATTTTATCCAGAACAAGTTTTTTAAGAGGTATTTAATGAATGATTTCATTCAACACTATGAAATCTTCATATTTCGAAAAGTCCAGTTTACATTCCTGCTCAAAAAGACCAAAAACGGACGAGCCACTTCCTGACATTGCAGCATAAATGGCGCCTTGATTTTTCAATGCGCAAATCAACTCTGTAATCACGGGAAAATGAGCGACTATCGATTGTTCAAAATCATTGGTAAATAATTCTTGCCATTCATCAATTGGAGAATTCCATGATGTTTCCCAGTCCATGCCCCTAACTCGAGGTGCAATAGCTGCATAAGCAAAGGCTGTGCTCACATGAATCTTTGGGTTCAAAACGACGATGCGAATGCCTGAAAGCCGATCTTTAATTGGAGATAATAATTCACCTCTTCCTATTGCCAATTTCGGACTAGCATCAATAAAAAAAGGACAATCGCTTCCCAGTTGAGCTGCCAGATTTTCTAATTCACTTGCTTCAATATTCAATTCAAACAAACCATTAAGGGCTTTGAGAACATAAGCAGCATCGGCAGAACCTCCACCCAAACCTGCTCCGAATGGAATTTGTTTACGCAGATGGATGTAAACATTTCCGATTCCAAACTTTTCTTTCATCAAATTAAAAGCGCGCTCGCAGAGATTTAACCTTCCGTCACAAGGCAATATGATACCTGTTTGTTTAAATGAAAATAACTCAGCAGGTAAAACCTCCAAAATATCATACAAGGGAATTGGAGACATAATTGTAACAATCTCATGGTAGCCATCAGGCCGTTTCGATTGAACGCTCAATCCAATATTTATTTTCGCGGGTGGATAACTTATCACTTCACAAAGGTAAACATTGGAAGTAAGTTAGAAATGACTCCGTGGAAATAGTTTGAGAAGAAAAAGCAGAAAAAAAAATTAACTTTGTAAAAAAATAAACCATGTCGACATACCTTGATTTTGAGGAACCAATAAAGGCTCTGGAAGAACAAATTGCAAAAACAAAAGAAATTGCTGAATCCACTGAGGTGGATATGGGAGACAAGATTAAAGAGTTGGAAAAGAAGTTACTAAAAAAAAGTAAGGAGGTATACAGTTCGCTCACACCATGGCAACGTGTGCAGTTGTCAAGACATCCCGACAGACCATATACTTTAGCTTACATAAACGCAATTACAAATTACAAGTTTCAAGAATTACATGGTGACAGGAGTGTTAAAGACGATAAGGCGATGGTTGGGGGCTTTGGAATGGTTGATGGTGAAACGGTTATGTTCATTGGACAACAAAAAGGTATTAATACGAAAATGCGTCAATACCGAAATTTTGGTATGGCCAATCCAGAGGGGTATCGAAAGGCATTACGCTTAATGAAGCTTGCTGAGAAATTTAACAAGCCGATTGTTACATTTATTGATACGCCGGGTGCCTATCCAGGTCTAGAGGCCGAAGAACGCGGGCAAGGAGAAGCTATAGCAAGAAATATCTACGAAATGATGCGGCTCAAAGTCCCAGTTATTTGTATCATTATTGGCGAAGGTGCCTCGGGAGGTGCGCTTGGTATTGGAGTTGGTGATAAGGTGGTCATGCTAGAAAATACCTGGTATTCCGTTATTTCTCCGGAGAGTTGTTCCTCCATTCTCTGGCGATCTTGGGATTTCAAAGAGAAAGCGGCAGATGCCTTAAAGCTAACATCAACGGATATGAAACAACACGGTTTAGTGGACGATGTTATAGAAGAACCTGTGAACGGCGCACATAGGAGCCAATTCGAGATGTTCGATACTATCAAGAAAAAAATAAAGTCATACCTCAAGGAATTGAAAGCTGTAGATGCGCAAAAACGCATCGACAACCGCATAGAAAAATTCTCAAAGATGGGTGTTTGGCAATAAGCTTAAAGCCCAAGATGCCACACATTCTCGAAACCTCAATAGAATTTTTAAAAGGCGTAGGTCCCCAACGTGCCGAACTTCTTCGAAATGAATTAGGAATTTACAACTATCAAGATTTACTAGAACATTATCCGTATCGTTACATCGACAGAAGCTCTTACACTTCAGTCTTAGATTTACCCAACGCTGAAAATCATGTTCAAGTAAAGGGTTGGATTGAGTCCATCAAAGAGGTAGGGGTAGGTCGCGCTAAGAAACTACTCGCAAGGTTTCGCGATAAAACCGGGGCCATCGATTTAATTTGGTTTCAAGGTGGCAATTGGATCAAGGCGCAACTTCAAGTCAATGTGGCTTATCAACTCTTTGGCAAACCGAAATTATACGGTAACTCATGGAATATCCCGCACCCGGAGCTCACACCACTGGCAGAGGTACAAAGACACACTGGCTTTCAACCGCTTTACCCCAGTACAGAAAAATTAAGTGCTAAAGGATTGCATTCTCGAGGCCTTGAAAAATTAATTCATACGCTATTACAGCAAATCGTTGGAAAGATTGAGGACCCCTTTGCTCATTGGATGATACAGTCACATAAATTTGTTGGTAAAGAAGAGGCCGTATTTAGGATACATCAACCCAATAATTTACGAGAAATCGAGGGCGCACGTTTCCGACTGAAATTCGAAGAAATGTTTTTCCTACAGTTGGAACTGTTGATCAAGAAAGGGAAGAATGAGAAAGAGTCAAAAGGACATGTTTTTGAAACTACGGGTGAGTTTTTTAATGCATTTTATTCTCTTCACATGCCCTTTGAATTAACAAATGCCCAAAAACGCGTCATTAAAGAAATTCGAAAAGATCTAGGCTCTGGAAAACACATGAATCGCCTCGTTCAAGGAGATGTTGGAAGTGGAAAAACGCTCGTGGCCTTATTGTGCATGCTGATTGCCAATGGGAATGGTTTTCAAGCGGCGTTAATGGCGCCCACCGAAATTTTAGCCATACAACATTACGAAGGAATCAAAGCTTTGCTCGGTGGGCTTTCCGTAGGTATTCATTTGCTAACAGGTTCAACCAAAAAGTCTGACAGAAATATCATTCATAAGGCGCTGGAAAATGGAACCTGTCAGTTACTCATTGGCACCCATGCCCTGTTGGAAGATCCTGTTCAATTCCATAACCTTGGTTTGGTAGTAATTGACGAGCAACATCGCTTTGGTGTAGCTCAACGCGCCAGAATGCGTGCAAAAAATGCCATTGCTCCTCACATTCTCATCATGACAGCCACACCTATTCCGCGCACACTTGCCATGACGTTTTATGGAGATTTAGATGTTTCTGTAATTGACGAATTACCCCCCGGTCGCAAACCAATTAGCACAATTCATCGCTACGAAAGTCATCGTCTTGCCTTACTTGGATTTATGAAAAAGGAAATTGATAAAGGACGCCAGGTTTATGTTGTTTTTCCATTGATAAAAGAATCTGAAAGTATGGATTTTCACAACTTAATGGACGGATTTGAAGCAATTTCGAGATACTTTCCCATGCCACACTATCAGGTTAGCATTGTTCATGGCAAGCTAAAACCAGAAGTTAAAGATTATGAAATGCAACGTTTTGTGAGAGGTGAAACTCATATTATGGTTGCCACAACCGTTATTGAAGTGGGAGTAAATGTACCTAATGCCTCGGTGATGGTAATCGAAAGTGCTGAACGCTTTGGTTTATCGCAATTGCATCAGTTGAGAGGTCGTGTAGGTAGAGGTGCAGAAAAGTCATATTGTATTTTAATGACTGGTGATGCCCTTTCTAAAGAATCCAAAAAACGAATGGATACAATGGTTGAAACACAGGATGGTTTTGAAATTTCAGAAGTAGACTTACAATTGAGGGGGCCAGGAGATTTAATGGGGACACAACAAAGTGGAGCTTTACAATTCAAAATCGTGAATCTCGCAAAAGATGGCCAAATCATTCAATTAGCACGAAATACAGTACAAGAATTAATAGCTAAAGATTATGCTTTAGAACAAGCAGAACACCAGAGGATTAAAATCGTATTGCATTCGCTCCTGGCGAACAAACCCAACTGGGGTAAAATTGCTTAAATCGAAGAATCTTGACCAAGAAACACTTATTTAAACCGCACAAGGGTAGGATATTGAAAAATCTGAATTATCTGTTTTTGAAAGCCAATTTCAATTTGACAATTTCACGAGTAAGCATGCTTAAAATTTCTCCACATCGTTTAAACGCATCTCAATAATTGAGGCACCCACACGACCAAAGCTCAACTGGTCATCGTGTACAGTAAACCCTTCTCTTCCTTTTAGTAAAGTTCGGATTTCTTGACGAAGGATTCCTGCGCCAATGCCATGAATTACGCGAAAACGGGTTTGACGTTGATCAATCATTCGATTGCAAAACCGTTTGAATTCTTTCAGTTGAATTTCAAGGACATTGTCCTCTTTTTTCATCCTTACTCCCCACTCCTCCTCAAGGGACTCTCCATGTAAATCCAATTGTGGTATTTCGTGAGGAGTAGACTTTGTTTTTTTTGTAATTTCTGAAATATCTTTGTTGGAGATGTGCGTAATTTCAACATGCTGTGTTTTACAGACATAAGAACACAACACAGATCTTTCAAATCCAAAATCGTCGACTAAAATTATACGTTCACCCTTGATTTCTTTGACTGAAAAGAAACCTACCTCGTTTAAGATTGTCACGCGTTCAGAAATTATAAATTTAGGCATGTCAATTAAACCGTATCGATTTAATGGGATTTATACGCAGCACCAAAAAACTCGGAATGACCAATGCCAATAAACAAACAAAGAACGTCAAAAGATTAATGAGAATGAAGTTTAACCACGAGAAATGAACTGGAATCGAGTCCAAGTAATAGATACTCGAATCTAGCGAAAAAACTTTCCATTTTAGCTGGAGAAAACACAATCCACACCCAATTATATTACCGAGGATTAATCCTTTTAAAATCAAATAACCCACTTCAAAAATAAATACTTTTCGAATAGACCAGTTGCTAGCGCCAATCGCCTTCATAATACCAACAAAATTCGTGCGTACCACGATGATAACCAAAATTGTGGAACCCACATTTATAACCCCAATCAGCAACATCAAGGTAATGATGATATAAACATTTATATCTAAAAAATCTAACCATGCGAATAAATCACTTTGTGCCTCCTTTACTGTGGTAACTTGTACAATATTCCCATATTTATCTGGTTTTAATTGAAGATGTTCCCTCAGTGTTTCAACCTGTTCATCCATTCGTGCGACATCCTCAAGGCCAATTTCATAGCCCGAAATGAATGCTCCCTCCTTATAAACTGGATTTTGGACATGCACCAGTAAACAGGATTTCGCTGTATCACCGATCTGAAATGTGCCTTGATCATATTCAATATTTAATTCTTCGTTATTTTCCAAATCTGCAACACGGGACACTGATTTCCAATTGAAAGAGATCAACATAGTGTCTGATTCCAATTTGCTTTCTGCATTCTGCGTAAACGCAATAAGTTCTATATTCTCAGGGCCCCCTATTTCCCAATTAATTTTGGAGGAACCTAAATTACCATTCCAACTAAATTCCACACCATTTTTGCCCCTATTAGTCAAAGCTTCTATCTCTAAAAAACCATTGGGAGTTAAAGTAGGTTTAATTTCGAGCCGTACACGAAAGTCCAATCCACTCACCTCCTGTAAATAGGCTAAAGGGGTAAATGCCAATTGCTGGTCGTAATCACTAAACCCAGAGTTATAAATTGCAGTTACCACAAAATCTCGTTTTAGAGCTCGGTTTGTAGTGAAAAATGAAGCCAAAACCGTATCCCCAAGCGTGTAATTTAAATTATTTGCAATATGTTGGGATAAAACCAACGCATTTTTCTGTGAGGTTGTTGGAATTTTTCCATAGACTAAGTGTTGTTGAATGAAAGACCAATCATACGCCTCATCAACACCTTTCATCATTATACCTGCTATTTCTTGTCTTGTTACCGACGTATCCTTACCAGATGCAAGGGTAATATTATCCGAGAATTTTTTGGATTGTAGAATAGTTGGTCGATATAAGATTGGCGAAACCTTACTTACACCATCTTCCCTTTGCAAAGTTTCATGTAATAAATTGGAGTACTTTATCGGTTCTGACTCAAATAATCGAATCCTTTGTCCTGATTCGTCTGGATTGATTTTTGATACAAAAAGTGGAGAGGTGAAACCCATGGCCTTTTGACGAACTTCGTGCTGAAAACCTGTGACTATAGCCAGTGAGATCAAGTTAACAACAATCGTGAGTGCAATACTTATTATGGAAATACGTACAATTGGTCGAGAAACTTTTTTACCTTGCGTCTTTCTTTCTGCCAGTCGCCGTGATATGAAAAACTCAAATGACACTGTACTACAATTTTTTACTCAAAGGTACATAAAGGATTTTTGTCTGTTTGTGTTTTTCTCTTTTTTAGTTGCCAGTTGCGGTAATTACGAGAAAAAAACTTTTACCGTAGTGGGTGACTTAAATGAGGCGTCTGAAACCATTAAATACGGAACAAAAAAATCTATTAAACCTCAGGTAAAACCTATTCAATTGGGTGTTGAACGCTTTTCTTTATATATTGATTCGCTGTCGGGAAAACGAATTGCCGTGGTTGCTAATCAAACATCTGTAATAAAAAAAAGTCACCTCGTTGATACACTCCTTGTCATGAAAATTCCAGTCGTAAAGGTTTTTAGTCCCGAGCACGGATTTCGCGGAGTTGCAGATGCAGGAGAACGTGTTAGTAGTTCGGTTGATGAAAAAACAGGAATTCCTATCGTATCACTCTACGGAAATAATAAGAAACCATTGAATGAACAACTTGCCGACATTGATATTGTGCTTTTTGATATTCAAGATGTCGGTGTGAGATTTTATACCTTTATCTCAACACTTCATTACGTGATGGAAGCTTGTGCAGAAAACAATAAACAACTTATTGTTTTGGATCGTCCAAACCCCAATGCACATTACATCGACGGACCCATTCTGGAACCAAGATTTAAGTCTTTTGTTGGTATGCACCCCGTACCTATTGTCTATGGTATGACAATAGGTGAATACGCAAAAATGATAAATGGTGAAGGTTGGTTGGCGAGCGGTATACAGTGTCGCCTTTTGGTTGTACCTTGTAAAAACTACACGCATAAAATCGCCTATTCGTTGCCTATTGCCCCTTCGCCAAATTTGAAATCAGATGTTGCAATAGCACTTTATCCAAGTCTTTGTTTTTTTGAAGCAACAACAGTTAGTGTTGGAAGGGGAACCGATAGACCCTTTGAATATTTTGGTCACCCAAGATTTCCAAAACTCGATTATGCCTTTACACCCGAACCAAAAATTGGCGCAAAAAACCCCATGCATCAAAACAAACTTTGTCATGGTTTTGATTTATCAAAATCGCAAGTGAAAAGAACGTATGAGTTGAACCTCAATTACCTAATACAAGCGAGAGACTTATTAGGAGACTCGGCAGTCTTCATTGATCAAAATTTATTTTTCAATCGTCTTGCCGGAACTGCAAGCTTGAAAGAACAAATCTATAAAGGATGGAGTGCTCAAGAAATTAGAGAGACATGGAAACCTGGAATTAGCGATTTCATGGCTACGCGAAAAAAATACCTCCTTTACCCATAACTAAAGAGATTTCCCGCTGTCAAGAACCGCTTGTTTCATTTCGTCTGCATAAAGGGCAAGTTTAGCAGCAACCTCTGGCCTATATGCCCCAACAATGCGTGCAGCTAAAATCCCAGCATTTTTTGCTCCATTCAATGCAACAGTGGCGACAGGAATTCCATTTGGCATCTGCAAAATGCTTAAAATAGAATCCCAACCATCAATGGAATTGGCAGATTTTACAGGCACACCAATCACCGGTAAAGTGGTTAATGAAGCCGTCATACCGGGTAAGTGCGCAGCACCCCCGGCACCGGCAATAATTACCTTTAAACCACGATCCGCTGCTCCTTTTGCATATTCGACCATTAATTGAGGTGTACGGTGAGCAGAGACTATGGAAATTTCATTGGAAATACCCATTTCGTCTAAAAAATCCTTTGCCGCTTGCATGATTATGAAATCAGACTTACTACCCATGATAATACCTACTTCAGTCATGTCATTCTTTTTTTGTATTTTCATTTGATGGCTCATTCTCTTTATTATTTCCCGGGAATGTGGGACTATTTTCAATGGTTCTACCTGGATTATAATGCACGCTATGATCTACTTCTGAAAAGACTTGATCCATCGGTTGCTGAAACTCATCGGCGGTTTCTTTGATTAAACTATTCATATTTAAATCTCCTTTTACATCACCGCTGCTCTTTTTTATTTCATGTTTGATCTCATTGGTTGCATTACGAAATTGAAACAATGCTTTTCCCAAAGATTTTGCTATCCCAGGTATACTTTTTGAACCAAAAAAAAGAAGTATTACCATGAAAATGACCAGAATTTCAGTTCCTGCGACGTCGTTCAAAAATAACGATGGACCAATCATAAATCAAAATTACGACATTATTTAACGCCGGCAAGATTCTTAATGATTTTTACATTTTTTGGAGGCGATAAACCATTGCCGCTTGCCATCTCCTTGGAATCAATGGCAATACAAATCGCAAAGCAAAACCTAATGGATATTCAGAAATGAAAATCACTTTTTTATTTTCCATTGCACGATACGCTCTTTTGGCAGTTAGTTCTGCAGACATGGCTTTTTCAAAGAAATTTCCCCCTTCCATTCCTGCTACTTGCTCAAATTCTGTTTTGACAGGACCTGGACAAAGGGCAGTAACAGAAACGCCTGAATCTTTTAACTCATATGCAATTGCCTCGGAAAATGATAAAACAAATGCCTTTGTTGCAAAGTAGGTTGCTTGGAGTGGACCTGGTAAAAATCCAGCTGTACTGGCAGTATTCAGAATAAAACCAGATTTTTTTTCTTTCATCGAAGGAAGAAGTGCGTGCGTGAGTTGTACAAGTGCCTTTATATTTAGGTCAACCATATTGAGATCCGCTTCAATTGATCGCTCTTCAAAAAGTCCGTATCCGCCAAAACCCGCATTGTTAATGAGGATATCCATTGTAATTTCACGCTGAGCTAAAAAAATCATAACCCTAGAAATCGCATCCTTCTCCGAAAGATCAATTGGTAAAATATGAACCACAATGCTGAAATCTTGCTCCAACTGCTCTTTTAGTGTGCTTAGAGCTTTTTCTCTCCTCGCTATTAAAACCAAGTTACCTCCTTTTCTTGCATGTAAGATCGCAAGTTCTTTACCAATTCCACTGGATGCTCCGGTGATTAAGGCCCACTTATTTTTCATTGAACAAATGTATGTTTTTAATGCTTATTTCGGTTGTCAAGCCTTATTAATTAGCTAACTTAATGTTGTTTCTTCGAAATCAGCTATTTATTTTGAGCTTAATGAAATCGGAGTGACCATATACTTTCAGTTTAATCCATGAATCCATGAATACAGCGAAGCATGAACCCAACTGATTAAGATAAGTGTCCAACACGCAGGGTAAAGTGTCTATTGAATTGTTAATCTAGCACTATTTAGGCATTGAGAATACCTCGAGAAATCACAATTTTCTGCACTTCACTTGTCCCTTCATAGATTTGGGTAATTTTTGCATCTCGCATCAACCGCTCCACGTGATATTCCTTCACAAAACCGTATCCCCCATGAATCTGAACTGCCTCAACTGTTTGCTCCATGGCTACTTTCGACGCATATAATTTGGCCATTGCTGAGGACTGATCGTAATTTCTACCGAAGTCTTTATCCAGGGCTGAACGGTAAACCAACAACCTCGCTGCTTCAACTTCCGTTGCCATATCTGCCAACTTGAATGCGATAGCCTGGTGCTTGTAAATCTCCTTTCCAAACGCCTTGCGCTGTTTTGAATATTCCGTGGATAATTCAAGTGCCCCCGCAGCAATACCTAATGCCTGTGCAGCAATACCGATTCTACCACCTGACAACACTTTCATGGCAAACTTGAAGCCGAATCCGTCTTCGCCAATTCTATTTTCCTTAGGAACTTTTACATCATTAAACAACAGCGTATGTGTATCGCTTCCTCTGATTCCTAATTTATCTTCCTTCGCGCCAACAATAAAACCCTCCATGCCGCGCTCAATTATCAGCGCATTAATTCCTTTGTGACCAAGTTCTGCATTTGTTTGAGCCATTACTAAATAAATGGATGCCGATGAACCATTCGTAATCCAGTTTTTTGTGCCGTTCAACAAGTAATGATCGCCCATGTCAATGGCGGTAGTACGCTGTGAAGTTGCATCTGAACCCGCCTCAGGCTCCGATAAACAGAATGCGCCTATTTTCTCGCCTTTCGCCAACGGTACTAAATATTTTTGCTTTTGCTCCTCAGTTCCAAATTTCTCTATGCCCCAACAAACTAACGAGTTATTTACTGACATACACACCGAGGTTGAGGCATCCACCTTTGAAATTTCCTCCATGGCCAAGACATATGACATTGTATCCATCCCGCTTCCTCCATATTTTGGATCAACCATCATTCCCATAAACCCCAATTCAGCCAACTGCCTGATCTGCTCCTCAGGAAATTTTTGCAAATTATCCCGTTCAATCACACCTGGTTTCAATATATTTTGTGCAAAATCACGGGCAGCCTCCTTCACTGCTAAATGTTCTTCTGTTAATTCGAAATTCATGGTTTCGGTTTTTGATTAATTTTGACAAAATTAATTCATTTTACCCGTAGTGAAAAAAAATACCCGACAGAAATTACAAATTATCGGACTCATGTCGGGGACCTCGCTCGATGGTTTAGACATCGCCTATTCTTCATTTGAATTTTTAGGTGAGCATGTTGCATTTGAAGTATTTCAAACCAAGACAGTAGCCTATCCAAAAAAGCTGGAGACCATACTTCGTCATGTGAAAAAGCTGTCAGGTGAAGAATTGTGTTTGCTCGATAAGCAAATAGGACTATTTTTCGCTGAGCAAGTGAATAATTTTATCAAAGAATTTAAACTAAATACATCCGAAATTGATGCCATAGCGAGCCACGGTCACACTGTTTTTCATCAGCCAGATAAAGGGTTTACTCTACAAATTGGATGTGGATCAACAATTTCTTTGAAAACTGGAATTGTTGTCATTAACGATTTTCGAACCAAAGACGTTCTCCTAGGGGGACAAGGTGCACCATTGGTCCCTATTGGTGATTTTGATTTATTCAGTAATGAGGCAGATGGATTTTTGAACTTAGGTGGATTCTCAAATATTAGTTTGAAACAAAATGGCTTAATTACTGCGTTTGACATTTGTCCTTGCAACCTCCCTTTAAATCGTTTTGCAGAAATGAAAGGATTTTCTTTTGACTTGGATGGAAACTTAGCTAAAAGAGGAAATATTAATACCCGACAACTTAATATTTGGGACAATTTATCTTTCTATGCCCAGCCTGCCCCAAAATCCTTGGGGACAGAATGGCTCGATGACAACTTTTATGCGCAAGTTGACACTTCCCTTACCTGTGAGGATGCCCTGCGAACCTGCGTAGAACACATAGTAAATCAAATAAGCTCGCAATTCACTAAGTATTGCCTGAAACGAGTGCTTGTAACAGGAGGAGGAGCAAAAAATAATTTTCTTATGGCTCGCCTAAAGCAGGTAAGTAAAACTATGTTGATTGTGCCACAAAAAACCATTATCGACTTCAAGGAAGCAATTATTTTTGCATATTTAGGTGCGCTATACCTCAATGGAAAACCTAATAATGTTCCAAATGTAACAGGTGCAAAATCTCCTGTCTGCGGTGGAGTCTTGCATACACCCAAGTAAAAACTTATGCACATAGCATATGTTGGTAAATCATGAAACGAGAAAATATTGCATGCCTCTATTTTTTATCTTTGTTGCAGTTGTACGTTGAATGAATTGGCTATTTTATGGGTGATGATTTAAATAAACGAGAGGATGTGCCTATCTGTTATGTCGCTTTTTATGCCATGAAACATGCACTTTTAAAAACACGCGAAACACACAAGTTAAATAGAGGTCTATACAAGGCTGCCTTTGAAATTGCCTTAAATCAGTTAATTTCGTAATCTATTATGACACTTTTAATTTTTACTGTTTTTGTTTTAGGTTACATAGCAATAACCATGGAGCACACGCTCAAAATGGATAAACTTATCCCTGCCTTACTCATGATGGTGGCGTGTTGGACATTACTAATCCTCGGAGTTGACAATCTAGAAATTTGGTTAGATCCGGCAAAGGGTGTGATTTTAGGAAGTGATGGGGAATATACCGTACCCAAATTAACAGGAGATCATGAACACCGCGTTGAAATGATAAACGAAGCTTTGCTTCATCATTTCGGTAAAACTGCTGAAATACTCATTTTCTTAATGGGAGCCATGGCAATTGTTGAGATGATCGACTTTTTTGATGGTTTTTCATCTATAAAAGGAATGATCAAAACGCGAAGTAAAGCTAAATTATTGTGGATTGTTTCTTTCCTTGCGTTCTTCCTTTCTGCTATTATTGACAACCTTACTGCTACGATTGTTCTCATTACCATACTACGCAAAATCATTAGCAACCAAGAGGACCGCATGTGGTATGCCGGTTTTATTATTATTGCGGCAAATGCTGGTGGTGCTTGGACGCCAATCGGAGATGTTACGACGACAATGCTTTGGATGGCAAATAAGGTATCAACCGGTGAATTAGTAATCCATTTAGGCTTACCATCCTTGGTTTGTATTCTACTACCATTGATTGTTGGTAATTTCTTACCGGCATTTAAAGGACAAATAGAAGTTATGGAAGATGAACAAACAAATCCAAACTCCAAATTAATGTTGTATTTAGGGCTGTTTTTAATCATCTGTGTTCCTATCTTCAAAACAGTAACACATTTACCTCCATACTTAGGAATGATGTTGTCTTTGGCAGTATTTGCCATTATTGCTGAATTTTTAAGCAACAGAGCGATTAATTTAACAGATGCAACGGATAGTCATGGTCACAGCGGTCCAACCATGAAAGCACTGAGTAAAATAGAAATGCCTTCAGTACTCTTCTTCTTGGGAATACTTATGACAGTTGCTGCGATGGAATCCGCAGGTTTAATTTTCAATTTTGGACAAGATGTAAAAAATGCTGGAATTCCGGAAGGGGTATTTGTTACCATGTTGGGAGTTGCATCGGCCATAATCGACAACGTGCCTTTGGTTGCGGCCTCTATAGGAATGTTCCAAGAACCTATGGACGCAGAGGTTTGGCATTTCATCGCTTTTGCGGCAGGTACAGGAGGTTCCATGCTCATCATTGGCTCAGCAGCAGGCGTTGTGGCAATGGGAATGGAAAAGATTTCATTTTTCTGGTACATGAAACGAATTTCATTATTGGCCGCATTAGGTTATTTTGGTGGAATCGGAGTATTCTTATTGATGCCTAAAAAAGACCCAAGTGAATTAGAGAAAAAAGAGGATAAAAAACAAGTAGAAACAACTCACCATTGGAAAACAATTGGTACAGAAACTACTTATTTTGTATCTAAACAATAGTAACCAAAATGTATAATTAACTTTTAAACTTATGAACTTTTCATTTTTATTGGAAATTAAGAGTCCCTGGGACATCATCGGTAAATCTAATGAAGGATTAGGATTGTATATAAACTTAATCATTTTAGCTATGGCAGCATGGACGATTTTCGTGTTCATTGAGCGGTTTCTTGCGATTCGCAATGCATTGGAAAAATCAGAATTAGTAGATAATGTAATTACTGACCTAAAAGATGAAAATATTAATAACGCAATTGAGAGGTGTAAAAAAAGTACATTACCAGAAGCTCGAATGCTCGAAAAGGGCCTTCCAAAAATAGGAACACCAGGAGGTAAAAATAATGTTTCATTAGCTATGGAAAATAGAGGTAAATTTGAAATCTTAATCTTAGAGCAACGACTCAACTCCTTAGCAACCATGGCAGGTGCTGCTCCAATGGTTGGATTCTTAGGAACCGTAATCGGTATGGTGAGTGTATTTTATGCACTGGATGAGTCACAATCCTTAGAAATTAAAACCATTGCTCCAGGTATCATGACGGCTATGATCACCACGGTAGGTGGACTAATCGTCGGGATTATCGCTTTCATGGGATACAACTATTTGGTTGGTCAAATTGGAAAAGTGATTTACCGCATGGAAGATGCAGCCCAGAAAATTCTTGAAACTATCAATGAAAAACAGGATCCAAAAAAATAATATATCATTTTTAAAACCAGTGATATGAATTTCAATTCACGAAATAAGGTAAAAATTGAAGGTGGAATGGCATCTATGACTGATCTTGTATTTTTACTACTCATCTTTTTCATTATCATGAGTTTAATGGCGAATAACCAAACTCCAATTGAACTTCCGAAAACAAGCGAAAATCCACCTAAGGATCAAAATCCGGTAGAAGCAACGGTTATCATCAACGCGGATAACACCTACATTGTCACTACAGGAGATACAAAAAGCACAAAAAATGCTCAAACTTACAAAAACATTAAGGAAATTAAGGAACTTGTTTACCAAGCAGTCGAGAAAACAGGAAAGAAAAAATTGCGTATCGCCTCTCATCGGGATGCAAGTTTCGAAGCCGTTTTCCAAGTGATGGCGCTGTGTCAAGTGAACGGATGGTCTCCAGTAATAGCCTACGAAAATGAGTAAAGACGACGAAAAACCTAATTTTTTTAACGACGAACGTAAATCAGGCATTGCTACGGCTGTGATAATAATTTCCACGTTATTACTTCTTTATTATTGGCCAAAAATTGAAACGACTAAAGAAACTCCCCAAAAACAAGTCCTAATCGCTCCTCCTCTGGATTTCGAAGAGTTGGACTTGAAAGAATTGAAAGTAGAGAACAAAGAAGGTGGTCAAAGTGCCGCCAATAACAGCCCAAATAGAAAAACAAATTCCCGTAATAAGTTAACCTCGAATCAAACAGGAGGGGATGAAACGCCTTCAGGTTCTAAACGTCAATCGAAAAATAATTTTGAAGGCGGCCTGGATGACGATCGTGAACGATTGGGCAGAACACCTAAAGGGGAAGACCCTGGACCTGATGACCCCAGAAAAGGAAATACAGAAAGAGAAGTGCTTAATAATCCGGTAATTCCTCCCCCCTCGAGGAGATTAGGTGATGATGTATTTTATATTACAATAAAGGTATTCTTGAACAATGATGGGACATGTAAATCTGTATCGTGGCTTAGTAGTAAGCCAATATTATACGACCAAGAATATAAAGACAAGGTAAAGGAAGCTGTAAAAAGAACTATAAAGTGCAGCGCACGTAAACCTGGGCAACAAGATTTTGTTATTCTTGAAAACATAAAGCTTAAAGCCCAATAAAAAATTACCAAAATGCACTTGATTGGCTGTTTAGTCAATTTCCTTCATACCAGCAGCTTGGATCTCCTGCTTACAAACCAGGTTTAGAGAATACGCGAACCCTATTAACTAGCCTTGGAAATCCTCAGGAAAGCTTGCGCTTTATTCATGTGGCAGGCACCAATGGAAAAGGCTCTACATGCAGTTACCTTGCTTCATTTCTCAGTAACGAAAACGAAAAAGTCGGCCTCTTCACTTCTCCTCATATTTATGACTTTAGAGAGCGCATTCGGGTAAATGGCACCATGATTTCTGAACAGGAGGTTCTTGATTTCTGTGAAAAAGTGAAAGACATGGACCTTAAATTTCAACCGTCATTCTTTGAGATTACATTAGCCATGGCACTTCTGCACTTTTCACAACAACAATGCACATGGGTTGTCTTGGAAACGGGCATGGGTGGCAGATTAGATGCTACAAACGTGGTGCGACCAGAAATTTGTATTATTACAAACATTGGGTTAGACCATACCCAATTCTTAGGTCACACACTCGAGGAAATTGCCCTTGAAAAAGCAGGAATCATCAAACCGAATGTTCCGGTGGTAATAGGTAAACGTCAGAAAGAAACTTTTAAGGTATTTGAACAAATTGCCAAAAACAACAACGCTCCGATTTATTTCGCTGAAGATGAAAGATCAACAAGCTGGGAAATAGAAAAACATGACTTGCCAATCTATCAAGTTAGCAATTTACGTACTGCGCTTACATGTCTTAAAGTCTTGGGTTTTAATGTCCATCAAAATAAAATTGACTCACTTCTCATGAATCTCCGTCAGCATACCGGGATTTTTGGCCGACTAACTAAAATACAAGCGGAACCAACAGTTTACATTGACGTCTCGCACAATAGTGATGGTATTAAAGAGACGCTTCGGCACGTTAAACCAAAAGGTAAGTTACATATCATTTACGGATGTTCACAAGATAAAAACATACTAGAAATCTTGTCACTCTTTCCTCAAAATTGCTCTCTTCATTTATGCGCCTTTTCAAATACAAGAAGTAAAACTCATAAGGAATTAAAAACTACTCAGCAGTCAGACGCACGCATCGCGGCGGTACATCAAAATGTGAACAATGCAGTAAAACAGATTATGCTGCTGCTTGAAGAAAACGATATTCTTTTAGTAACCGGCAGTTTCTTCCTAATTTCAGATCTTGACCAAGATGTTTGTAATTTTTCTTCTTAGTCATTCGCTTATTTGGTAAAAGAGCTATCTTTGTTCAGATGGAAAGACAAGTCATTCTCAATGAAAAGCACCTCGAACTGACATTGAAAAGACTTTCCCATGAATTAATCGAATCCCACCTTGATTTTTCACAAACTGTACTTGTCGGTTTACAGCCAAGAGGCATCCATTTGGTCAGCCATTTGAAAGCCACACTTGAAAAGATACTAAAAAAACCTGTAACCTGTGGAAATTTGGATGTCACTTTCTTTCGCGATGATTTTAGGAGAAGAGAACGGCCACTCATTCCTAGCATTACGAATCTCGATTTCAGCATTGAGAATAAAAAAGTGGTGCTAGTGGATGACGTTTTGTATACGGGACGTACGATTCGATCGGGTTTAGACGCCTTGATGACATTTGGAAGACCGTCAAAAGTTGAACTCTTAGTTTTGGTTGATCGAAGATTTCGCAGGGATTTACCAATTCAGGCAGATTACGTTGGAAAAGCCGTTGATACGCTAATTTCCGAGCGTGTATCCGTTGAATGGAAAGAAACCGAAGGAGCAGATAAAGTAGTATTATTTACAAAGGAATAGCATGACAAATATAAGTGTTGATCACCTTACGGGTATAAAAGACTTAACGCAACAAGATATCGAGTTGATTTTCAAAACTGCAGATAGTTTCAAGGAAGTGATTAACCGTCCCATAAAAAAAGTCCCTTCCTTGCGAGATATAACCATAGCTAACATTTTTTTTGAAAATTCAACACGCACCCGTTTATCCTTTGAACTTGCAGAGAAACGTCTTTCAGCGGATGTGGTTAATTTTTCAGCTTCGGGAAGTTCTGTAAAAAAAGGAGAAACTTTAATCGATACCGTGAACAATATTTTGTCCATGAAGGTGGATATGGTCGTTATGCGCCACTCAAGTCCTGGGGCTGCCGAATTTCTTTCGAAAAAAGTCAATGCACGTATCATAAATGCCGGAGATGGGACTCACGAACACCCAACACAAGCGCTTTTGGATGCCTATTCTATACGCGAGAAACTAGGTAAAGTTGCCGGGAAAAAAGTAGTTATTGTGGGTGATATCTTGCATTCGCGAGTGGCCTTATCTAACATTTATTGTCTACAGAAATTAGGCGCAGAAGTGATGGTTTGCGGACCAACAACGCTAATTCCAAAATACATACATGAATTAGGAGTTCACGTTTCTCACAACCTGGTGGAAGCCCTTGAATGGTGCGATGTCGCTAATATGTTGCGTATACAATTGGAAAGGCAAGACATTAAATTTTTTCCTTCCTTAAGAGAATATACCATGCTTTTCGGGTTAAATAAAGAGATACTGAATAGCTTATCTAAAGAAATCGTGGTCATGCATCCTGGACCAATAAATCGAGGTGTTGAAATTACAAGCGATGTTGCAGATTCAAAGCAATCCATTATTCTTCAACAAGTTGAAAATGGGGTTGCCATTCGAATGGCGGTAATATATTTACT